>Ga0194125_10003713_pt1 | contig 24429 bp, 18 predicted proteins | sample TA2KigC250mmetaG_FD_148626 | JGI IMG/M metagenome (GOLD analysis project Ga0194125, IMG submission 148626) | Freshwater microbial communities from Lake Tanganyika, Tanzania - TA2015034 Kigoma Deep Cast 250m | ecosystem: Environmental > Aquatic > Freshwater > Lake | place: Tanzania: Lake... | reverse complement strand
TCCGAAAACGACTGAAGCATTACATTGATTAAGCCTGGCCTCCTCCCCTCGATTCTGGTGATGCTGTTCCACCAACTGAGGCGTTGCCAAAACACCCAGTTTCATGTAGAACTGTATCTACATACGGCGGAACCGTGCCGTCATGCAGTCGCCAACATTGGCCCAACGCCCGGTGGCAGACGGTGGTACCTATGAGAAGTCAGCATGGACTCAGCCATTTGTCAAGACATGTGTGCCGATGTGACGTATTATCGTTGCAATTGTTGGCGCAAATGTGTACAATTATCCGACAACCCTTTACGTGTAAGGTTAATTGCGATGCTCATAACAATATAAACGGTTGCTAAGCGATGCGCGGTGGTATAGACTATTGACTTGGAATCGCAGCGAGGAACGAACCCATCTGCTAGAGCGGTAGCGTCTGTTGAGAGGCATTGCTGACAGAACCGCACAAGTGGTCGTTGAGTAAGCCATGGTAGAAGGAAGGAATACTGAGTTGGACAGCCTTGATTACAAGATGCTATACGAGCTGGAACTCAATCCCAGACAACCGGCATCAGATCTGGCCAGTAAACTGGGTATAAGTCGGACCTCTGCCTGCCAAAGACTCCGAAGGCTCTTGGATGGTAAGACTGTCAGAATTGGGGCACTTACCAATGCACTAGCTTTGGGGTACAAGGCAATGGCAGTGGTATGTATCAAAGTAGCACATGGAGAGCTGTATGCAGTCGCTGGCAGGCTCTGTACTTTCCCGAATGTGCTTACGGTGACAATAGCGGCCGGCTGGCCAGATATTGTCACCTGGATTCTCTTCGCCGATCAGTCGGACGTTCATGGCTTCATGACCAGGGAGTTGGGTGGCATCTCCGGCATTAACTCCACGGAAGTGATAACGATCGCTAAGGTACGTTACTCTTCGCCACGCCTATTCTCTCGATGGCAAAGATTTCAGCCATACTCACACCCCTCTCGTTTGGAGAACAGCGGGCAAGAACGGTCTGCTACGTTCACTGCTCAAAGAGATCAAGTGCGAGACCTCAGCGTTGACCAACTTGATCTACAAATTCTCAGAGAGATAGAGCGGGACGCACGCCAAACGGTGACGAATTTGGCCAAGAAGCTTGGCATCAGCCGCGCCAATGCGTCCGTGAGGCTGCGCAGGCTCCTGGACAACGAGATTACAATTATCGCTGCCTTTGCCCATCCACCCCTCATTGAGGGGTATGAGATCTCCCCCATGATTGGAATCAAAGTCTTGCCAAAGGAATTCGATGCAGTGCTGAACAGGGTTGAGACTCTGCCCGGTGTAGACTGGGTGGCCGAGGTTCTCGGTCGGTACGACATACTTGTTGGGATGATGTTCCTGAGCCCGCTTGACTTGGCTCATTTGCTGGGGAAGGAGTTGGATAGTATACCGGGAGTCCTATCTACAGAAACTGTCATCGGCCTGGAAACAATGAAGGCATCTGCCGGTTACTTGGCATCATCGTATCTGCAGAGCATTGAGCAGCGCCAGCAAGGAGATAGCACCACGGAAGCTATAACAGGGGAATAGTTAGGGGTGAATATCGGCTGATACAATCAAACCAAGATGTTTGGGTTGGAAGTGACGGGAGTCAAGAAGAAATGGCATCAGGGTAGCCTAAATTCTCACACAACTCCAAACATTAAGCGAGACGAGTTGCCATCTGAAAAGGTGTGACAGGTAGTGGAACGGACAACAGATAAACAACCCAGGGGCGGGCAAGCAGACAAGATACTGCGAGAGGTCGAACATCGATATGACACGTTTTCTTGAGAATTCTATAGCCAGAACTTGCATTACCACATCAGACGGGCTTTGGTGTAAAGTCCCGGCATGGTCGATTTGTCGCGAGATGAGGGAGGTCTGAGGTTATGGCTGCCAAGATCAAGTTTGGCTGTTTACCGACCGTCATCGGAAGTATGCCTCACATCAACCCTGAAGAGGCGTGCCGATTGCTTCTGCGCCATCTCCATGCCATCCCGTGCTGGCCACAACTACCTCAACGTTCCTACAAAGAGAACATGTACGTCCAGTACTCCGAAGGCTTTCCTGGAATCAGCGTCAGCACAGAGGAGGAACATATCGCTGTTGACCGCTCCCAGGACCTCGATCCGGCCCTGGAACGGCTTTATAGGGACTACGTAGAAAAGGACGCCAGAAGGTATGCCATCAGCTCTGACTACGCGGCTGGGCTGCACGCTTTTCTTAATTCAAGAATCGACGCCCCTCTGGCCGTCAAGGGCCAGATAACGGGCCCCATAAGCTGGGGGCTGTCTGTCACGGATGGCACGTATTATGTAGTCTACGATGAGACTCTGTCTGAGGCTATGGCCAAGCACCTGCGCTTGAAAGCCTCCTGGCAGGAACAAGCCCTGAGGCAAAAGTCGTCCAACACCATTATTTTCGTTGACGAGCCGTACCTGACGTCCCTGGGTTCGCCTTTTGTGTCGCTTCCTACCGAGCGGGTGGTCGCCCTTCTGGAGGAGACGCTGGGCGGCATAGACGGGCTTCGGGGACTGCATTGCTGTGGCAGTGCCGATTGGTCTATGGCGCTGAATCTGCCGATTGACATCCTGAGTTTTGATGCGTACAACTACCCCGATACCCTTACCACGTACGCCGCTGAAGTGAAAACCTTCCTGGAGCGAGGGGGTACTATTGCCTGGGGCATCATCCCCAACGAAGAAGAAGCTGTAGCAAGGGAGACCGCCGCCAGTCTGAGCGACCGATTAGGAGAGGTCATAGCCCCGTTTACCAGGGACGGTATTCGTTTCAGACAAATAATTGAACAGGGGTTGATCACTCCATCCTGTGGCCTGGCCTCTCTCTCGCTGGAAGCAGCCGACGCGGCCCTGACACTTCTGGCAGAGCTCTCCGCCAAACTGCGGAAACGATATATGGTGTGAAAGGGAGTACAGTCATAGTGGCCAGGACTAATCATCGGCAGATGACGCAAAAACTACAAACCTGGCTGAAGCGCTAAGTGCGGGTGGTTGAGCAGGGAAACGTATGGCGGAATTGAAATCGCTGGTTCAGGCGCTACTCGACCCGAAGACATATCCCCATAACCCCGAGGGCGTACGACTGGTACAAACCCAGATGTCTCTCCTCTTTCTGACCGGGGATTATGTCTACAAGGTGAAGAAGCCTGTTGACCTGGGCTATCTTGATTACACTACTCTGGAGAAGCGAAGGTTCTTCTGTTACCAGGAACTGAAGCTCAATCAACGCCTTTCTCCCGATGTATATTTAGAGGTGCTGCCCCTGGTCGAACGGGATGGCAAAATCCTTCTTGGTGGTGATGGGCAGGCAGTGGAATATGCGGTGAAGATGCGCCAACTGCCGGCGGAACGGATGATGGATGTCTTGCTCTCCAGGAACCAGGTATCTGAGGAAATGGCACAAAGTGTGGCGGAAAAGGTGGCTGCCTTCCACCAGCAGGCTGAGACCAGCGCGGATATCAGCAGCTACGGTAGCCTGGGTGCGGTTCTTACCAATACCGAAGAGAATTTTGTCCAGACAGAGAAGTACATCGGGATATCTATCTCCAAACGGCAGTATGAAGCCATCAAAGCCTTTACAGATGGTTTCGTTGAGCGGGACGCCAGGCTCTTTGAGAAGAGGGTCCGGGATGGTAAGATAAAAGGACTGTCAGGAGACCTTCACAGCGCCCATGTCTGCTTTGTCAATGGCATCTGCATCTACGATTGCATCGAGTTCAACGACAGGTTCAGGTACTGCGATGTCGCTGCGGAGGTAGCCTTCCTGGCTATGGACCTGGACTATCACGGTCACCATGATCTATCCAGACACTTCACCAATTCTTACGTAAGAGCGTCGCAGGACGAAGAACTATTGAAATTGCTCGATTTCTACAAGTGCTATCGGGCCTACGTGCGGGGCAAGGTAGCGTGCTTCAAGCTGGATGACCCTCTCATCCCGCAAGAGGACAAAGAAAGAGACCTGGCTGCGGCCAAAAAGTACTTCGAGCTTGCGGAGTCGTATACTGCGCTTTGAGGTTCATGCGAGGATCCTTTCCCTTTACCCTTGAGTACCAGAGGAGGTGGTGAGTTGAAAGAGCCCTTTTCTGAATTTGTGGAAACGAATCTGGGGGATGGCGTCCTGCTTATCACCTGCGGGTTGCCTGGCACAATGAAAACTGAAACCAGCGAGGAGATATTCAGAACCAAGGGCTACCATATGGTGCGAACGGACTTGGTTCGCAGAGAGGTGCTGAAGAACGAGGACATCTTCGATGAAAAGGTGGCTTCGGACATGCAGAAACGAATGAGGGTCTATGATGAGACATTCAGGCAGGCAGAAGAGACCCTCAAAAAGAAGGGTAGCGTCATCATTGATGCCACCTTCGTGGCCCAGTCGCTGAGAAGGCGTGCTGCGGCCCTAGCAGCCAAACACAACAAGACCCTGGTTATTCTCCAGACTCAGCGCCCACGAGAGGTGGCGATCGCTTACATACTGCGGCGCACCAAAGAAGACTACGAGTCTAACGCCCTCACTGAAGAAGCCTATGCCAACAACGAAAAGAAATTCGAGAAAGTAGACCTGGACGATCTGAAGAGTCTGCATCCGAACCTCAATATCATTCATCTCACGGTTGACACCACGAGCGCCTCCCCTGAGGGCTGGTACGTCATTGGCATGGAAAAGAGATAGGTGATCATAGACCTTCACGTCCACACAAAGACTGGCTCGGATGGCAACCTCTCTATTGAAGAGGTCTTCCAGGAAGCGAAGAACAGAGGCATTGCCTTGATGTCGATCACCGACCACGATTCAATAGAATGCCAGGAAAGAGTTCGTGCTCTGGCAGCAAGACATGGTATATCCTATGTAACTGGCGTCGAACTGAATGTCACGTTTCCATATGGCAATGGCCAGGACATGAGGTCTCTTTCCCTGGACTTTCTGGGGTATGGATATGATATTCACGATCAAGAGTTGAAGAGCAAGATTGAACTGACCAGAGAACACCGCGAGACAAGAGCACGCCAAATCCTGGAGAAATTGAATGCTGAGTTCGACAAAGAAGGCATTCCGAGGTTTACGCATGAAGACCTGGAGAAAATACAGGCCAGCGTTGACGGCGCCTTCGGTCGGCCTCATATAGCCAACTATCTTATAGCCAAAGGGATAGTGAAAAACCTCCAGGAAGCCTTTGACAAGTACCTGGTCAAGTGCGATGTTCCCAAGTATCCTCTATCCTTGGAGGAAGCGTCACGCCTGATAAGGAATGCCGGCGGCATCCTTGTTCACGCACACCCCAGTGACCCGAATGGGACGTCTCTGGCAACCGTGACGCAGGACTTGGAGAAGCAGACAAAGATCATAGCAGAGCATATGCTTGAGTATATCGACGGTGTGGAGTGCTGGCATGTCAGGAATGACGCCATGACCACCGGACACTATGTTGATTTCGCCAGGAAGCACGGCCTGGTGATGACAGGAGGCAGCGACTGCCATCAGAAACCAATCCTCATGGGCACCTTGGATATACCTGACTGGGTAGCAGAGCAGTTTAAGTCAAAAAGGAGGACGAGATGAGCCGTAAGACACCTAGCCACAGCGATATCAAAGACCCCTCCCTTGCCCCACAGGGCAAACTACGCATCGAATGGGCATCTCGGGAGATGCCAGTGCTGAAGCTAATCCGGGAGAGGTTTGCCAAAGAAAAGCCCCTCCAGGGGGCCAGGATTTCCGCCTGTCTCCATATCACCACCGAGACGGCTAACCTGGCCTTCGCTCTCAAGGCTGGAGGGGCTGAGTTGGCCTTCTGCGCCTCGAATCCCCTCAGCACTCAGGATGACGTAGCCGCTGCCTTGGCCACGGAGTACGACATACCTGTCTATGCGATCAAAGGGGAAGACAGCGATACCTATTACAAGCACATCCATGCTGCCCTGGCCCAACAGCCGCAAATCACTCTGGATGATGGCGCTGATCTGGTGACCATCCTGCATAAGGAGAAGACTGATCTCCTGGGCAAGGTTATCGGTGGCATGGAGGAGACCACTACAGGCATTGTCAGGCTGCGCAGCATGGCAAAAGCCGGAAAGCTCAGATACCCCATTATTGCCGTAAATGACGCCGATACCAAACACCTGTTCGACAACCGCTACGGCACAGGGCAGAGCACTATCGACGGCATAACTCGAGCCACCAATGTTCTTTGGGCGGGGAAAAAGGTAGTGGTTTGCGGATATGGCTGGTGCGGGCGGGGGATAGCCATGCGTGCCCGAGGCCTGGGGGCGCAGGTGATCGTGACCGAGGTCAACCCGGTGCGTGCTCTCGAGGCAGTGATGGACGGATACCAGGTGATGCCCAGCCTGGAGGCAGCCCGAATAGGAGACATCTTTATTACCATCACCGGTGGGCTAAATGCTATGGATGAACCCCACTTCCGGCTAATGAAAGAGGGCACTATCCTGGCCAACAGCGGTCATTTCAACGTAGAGATCAATATCCCGGCGCTGGCAAGCCTGGCAACCAGCAGAAGAACGCTGCGCCCCTTTGTTGAAGAGTATACTCTGCCGGACGGACGGCACCTTTTCTTACTGGCTGAGGGGAGACTGATCAACCTGGCTGCTGCTGAAGGGCATCCTGCCAGCGTCATGGACATGAGCTTCGCCAACCAGGCCCTCTCCGCCGAGTATATGTTCAGGCTGCAGCAGAAAATGGCTCCCGGGGTTTACCCCGTGCCTCCAGAGGTTGACCAGGAAGTGGGGCGGCTGAAGCTCTCCTCCATGGGCATCAGCATTGATGAATTAACCCCAGAACAGAGACAATACGTGGAAAGCTGGGAGCTAGGGACTTGAACGAAAGTCAGAGAAAGCGTGAGATGCATCATTTTGGCACGGTCGATTTGTCAGAAAACGACTGAGGTATCATATCCCGAAAAACCAACTTCAAAGGAGACCATTAGGAGGATGGGAGAATGAAGACGATGCATACATCGGAGTCAGAAGGCCGTCCAAAGCTGGAGGGGCAGAACCCGACCACCAGCGATATAGGGGTTTGCACCCTGTGGACACTCTTGAGTCGAATTAACCCCTACCTAAACGTGCCGAGGATAAACATCATAAGACCACTGAGGACAAGAACGGGCTTGGGGTGGCTGCTGAGGGACTTATACCTCTATCCGGCTACCCGTAACCTTGTGATCTGCGGCAAGGATTTGTCGATGACCGGTGATGCTCTGCTTACCATCTGGGAAGAAGGTCTTACTGAGGATAATAGGCTGCCAAGGTTGGGATGGAAACTCTACCCTGAGATGGAGCGGGAAGCAGTGGACTTGCTTCGGAAATACGTAAAGGTGTGGGATTGGCGCAACAAGAGTCTGGAGGAAGTGGGGAAGGACATAAGAAATATACCTTATCTGCCGCAGGAGATGGAGCCCCGAGCTTTTCCCACTGTAGTGATGTCCGAGCAGGTCACCTGTCCGTCTAGGAAGACCACTTTTCCTTTGTTCGCTGGGGATGTGGGAGACGCTTGGCTGCAGATATTGAACCTGGTCATGCGCTGCGGCACGTCCAAGAGCACCAGGAACGGCGAACGGCTGACCGAGGCTCTCAATGCCATGGTTACCATCAAGCTGTCCGGAGAAGAAGCGACGATCCCTCCATGCTTCGACTTCGGTATCGAGGAATTCGAGGCATACTACGGGCATTTTGTCTCTCCCTTCCCTCCTGAAGATCCGGACTATACCTATGGTGAACGGCTGCAAAACTGGACTTGCTTTGATCGAAAAACCGGCCGGGTGGAGCTGGTAAATCAACTGGAGAGAACCATTGCCAGACTGCAAAGGTCTCATGATACCAAAAGAGCTACCATGGTTTCGCTTGGGCCCACCGACCTCGATAGGCTGGACGATGCACCCTGTGTGGTTTCAGCTACCTTCAATGTCGTGGAGGAGCGACTTCATGGAACCTACGTTATTCGGAGTGATGACATCTACAATGCCTGGCCATTTAATGCGTTGTCCCTGATCCGATTGCAGAGGGGGGTGTCGAAGGAAATAGGCGTACCGGTTGATTCAGCCACCTTCATTTCGCATTCAGCACATGTCTATGAAAGGGATTTGGACAAAGCTCGGGTTAAACTGGATGAATGGTTCAAGCGACCTTTGCCTTTCCAGGCTGATTGCTCAGGTCTTTTCTTCTTCAGCGTAGAGAATGGTCGAGTCAGAGCTCTGTTCGTCAGTCCTGAAGCGGACAAGGTAGTATGGGAAGAAGAGTCCCCTGATCCAGGGAATCTAATCCGCTATATCGTGGATACCATGCCCTGGCTAACGGCCCAACATATAAGATACTTAGGGGAAGAAGCTGCCAAACTGGCCCGCTCCCTGAGAGATGGTGTGCCCTACGAGCAGGGGTAGTATCGCCAACCGTCGACAAGCAGTTGGCTACGTGCCCAACTGGCTCACGCGCGCTGCTAAAGCTTTCTTATTGTTTTGTGGACTTGGGGTTTGTCTCTAGGCTACTCCGAGTAGCGTATTAGCCAGGTCCACTCCATCTTTGGCTTGTGCTCCCCAACCATCTGCACCCACATCCGCAGCCCATTCTTTCGTAGTTACAGCTCCGCCGACTATTACCTTGTACTTTTCACGCACTCCCATCTGTTTCAACACGTCTATTAACTCAGCGAATTTTTGCCGGGCGGGAATAAACATCACCGAGACTGCAATCATATCCGCTCCCACCTCTTTGGCCTTCTGGTAGAAATCCCAGGGCTCTCTCTGCTCACCCATGTTGATTACACCAAAGCCGTTGATCGAGAGCAAAGTACTAACAAGATTTTTGCCGATGTTGTGCTGGCTCAGCATCGTCCCTATCACTATCTTTTTCTCGACTTTTTGCCCGCTTCCCTTGGGCAGAACCGCCTCTATGTGGGGAATGCAGGTTCTGGCTACTATACCCCCTTTCACCAGATCCGGGATGAAGGCCTTCTTGGCTTCAAATCTTGCTCCCAAATCATTGAGGCCTTTGACCACGCCATCCTCTAATATCTTCAATGGATCCACACCACTGGCTAAGAGTTCTTTGGTGATTTCCTCTGCTTCTTTCGGCTTTACGTCACCTACTGCTTTCCTCAGGTCAGTTATCTCCACCATTTTCTCACCTCTTAGATTTATTGAGATTGCTGAGAAGGTCTTTGTATCCTTTTCAGCAAACCCGTCACTTCCTTTGTGAATCTGTCCGCCGCTGAAAGTAGAACAGAGTTCCTCAGCTATCTCTTGTCAACCCCAGCTTGGGTAGTTAAGGCCCAGGTCTTGGAATATCCTGGTGAATTTCCTATAATGGTCGAGGAATTCCTTTTTGGGTCTTAGCGTTTTCAGATCGTAGAGCTCGCCTAGGGGTATGGGCTGCTCCGGAGTCCCGCACTTGTCGGCGATTTTCTTGATTATGGCAATGCCGTCGCTGACCTTGATTCCTGCGGCTGCCCTGGTTATTTCCCCTGCCCATCTGGCTTCCAGGCCAGTATGCCCACCAACCAGCCACATCCCTTCCATACCAGATATGCAAGCTGTTATACATACAGACGCCAGCGAATACCAAGCCTCATCGGTTAAAGGCCCCTGTTTTTCGCCCATGCCTCCATAGGTAATCCAGGGTACGTTCAGATTTCTTTCAACGGCAAGGGCGCCCGCCGAGTTACACCACCATACCTCAGGGATATTATAACGAGCGTCAAGCGTGGTGGACATACCCATGGCGAAGGAACCGTCTGAAAACGCCATCATTCCCAGTGTATGCGCGATCATTTCAACTGCTGCCTGTTCTGGCCCGGTGAGATAAGCAAACATTATGGGGCAACTGCTTATCCAGGGCACTATGCCATGCAATTGGGCATAGTAAGCCAGATTAAGTCTATCATAGTTGATTCTCATGTCCTGCAATATCTGTGCAGGCATACAGCAGTTATATTTATTGTAGAGACCACTGGCGAAGGCGTTCATCAAAGCGGTTGGTGTTGTAGCACTCATGGGAATCCCAAGAAATATCCCTGGCCTGCCAACCCAGGCAGCCACCTCATTCATTATGCGGGCTTCAGTCAAGGTCAGAAGCGTTTCACTGGGGGTCCCGGATGCCAGCTTAATATCTCCTATCCCTTGTATGGGCAAAGCAAACAATCCATCACATGTCGGTTCCTGCGCACTGGTCAAAGCATATTGTTTGAAAAGGTTGAGATCGCTGGTCAGGAGAGGGCCGGCGGAAAAGAACGTGTAGGGATGCTGCTTGTCTCCCGGGGCTCTAGGCTTCAGCGTCACCGCATCTCTGTCTTTTCCTAACGTGACCTCACTTTTTCTGGTAGCGATAACCTCTTTGATTTCTTCTTCGCTAAACTTGACTATTCTCTTTGTGTCTTTGCAGTATAATCCAACCTCGACAAGCAATTCTATCCCCGCTTGGAAGATGGCATCTGCCATGTCTGGATCAGACATTATAGGCTCGTTTGAATTATATTCTATTCTATGTCTAGATACGATTTCCGCTATTTTCCCGGGGAAAAACTCGATCTCAAACTCTTGCTCGTCCATTACAGGGCCAGTCATAGTTCTATCAAGAACTTCCCAGAATAGTTTTCCCATGTTTACACCTCCCGGTAAATTTTATTGCACCGTGATACCCAGGCACTCCCCACAAGCCTTTAGGACTGTTGGGGGATCGAATCCTTCGCCGTGTTGTTTATTCCCGCCTCCGCCTGAAGCACCGCCGCCTTATCCGTCCTTTCCCAGGGGAGGTCCAGGTCATCCCGACCGAAGTGGCCATAAGCAGCCGTGGGCCGATAAATAGGGCGACGCAAATCGAAGTTTCTTATGATAGCCTCGGGACGGAGGTCAAAGTGCTCCTCGATTAGTTTGACAATAATCTCTTCGTCCACCTTAGCAGTTCCAAAGGTTTCCACACAGATGGCCAGGGGGCGAGCTACCCCGATGGCATAGCACACTTGCACCTCCAGGCGGTCGGCTAGTCCTGCTGCCACCACGTTTTTGGCTATATAGCGAGCGGCATAGCTGGCAGAGCGGTCAACCTTAGTAGCGTCCTTGCCCGAGAAGCAACCTCCCCCGTGCCTGGCCAGACCCCCGTAGCTATCGACCAGGATCTTTCGCCCAGTAAGTCCACAATCCCCCACCGGCCCCCCCACTACGAAGCGTCCCGTGGCATTGACGTAGTATTTTGTTTTGTTATCCAGCAGGGGGGCGGGAATGGTGGGGTTGATCACGTGCTCAATGATATCGCGCTCAATTACGTTATGACTGACCACAGGGTCATGCTGTGCCGCTATCACCACATTAATTACGCGATGGGGGACGCCTCTACAGTATTCCACGGTTACCTGCGATTTCCCATCAGGACGAAGATAAGGGATGACATTGCTCTTTCTCACTTGCGCCAGACGGCGGCACAGTTTATTGGCTAAAGAGATAGGCAAAGGCATAAGTTCACGGGTTTCATTGCAAGCGAAGCCAAACATTATCCCCTGATCCCCGGCACCAAGCCTATCCAGAACATCATTGCTGGCTACTCCCTTGCGCATCTCCAGGGACTCATCTACTCCCATGGCAATATCCGGAGATTGCTCCTTAACGGAAACCAGGACTCCGCAGCTCTGATAATCGAAGCCGTATTCAGGACGAGTGTAACCTACATCACGGATTACATCACGCACGACATTAGGGATTTCCACATAGCAATCAGTGGTGATCTCACCCATAACCGTTACCAGCCCAGTGGTGGCGGCTACCTCGCAAGCCACCCTGCCGTAAGGGTCTTTAGCCATGATGGCATCGAGAACACCATCTGAGATTTGGTCGCAGAGCTTGTCGGGGTGTCCCTCAGTGACCGACTCGGAAGTAAGCAAGTGACATGCGGATTTCATGAAGCTAGTAGCCAATTTGCCTTGCTCCTTTCAATAATGCCAATACATCAATTTCAATTTTGCGCCAAAGTGTATCTTGACTCCGTGTCCAGTACTCTACCCAATGGGCAGCCAGGGCTCCACCAGCCTGACTATATCCTGGTCAGCCTTGCTCCATTTGTAGAGCCCCACGTGGTTGATGCAATATCGCTTGGTTGTGCTGAACCCCCATTCCTCATAGCCCTGCCACTGTGTCCGAAAATTCACAGCCGTGTCATAGAAAGCTTGGCCGTTGAACTTGTCAGCACCCACGTCCTCTATTGCCTCCTTGAGCACCTCGAAGAAAGCGCCGAACTCCTGGAAGGTGCCTATGTAGCCTAATCCCGAATAGATTACCTTATCGTAATCTCCGGAATGGTTCTGCCTCAGAAGCTGCTTGGCCAGCTCAACCATAGGCGTTGATTCATTCCACCACCGGATGGGCAGCACAGTCAGCATCCCGTCAACACGATCCCAACCTACCGCATCCACTATTAGGCCTCTGTAAGCCGCTTGGCCTTCTGCTCCAAGGAACTTCGCCGTGTACCCTTTGTCTCTGAAGGCGTTCATGAAAGTGGTAATCCCCGCGCCAGTCGTCGGGGTCCAGACGTAATCGCAGTTTTTCAGATCTCCCACCTCGCCGCTCCAGGTCACGGCACCCATAGGCACCAGGCGACCGGCGACATGCTGGAATTTATTGGGATTAGCCTGGCAATAATCCCTTATGGCATTTCTGCAGCCGATAGCGTAGGGCTCTGCCCAGCCTGCTGAGCCAATCTTGGGTATCCCTTGGTCATAGTCCCAGTCATTTTCGCTGATCCAATCGAGCAGAGCAGTCATCAGCGCACTTGTGGGAACGGCAGCCACAAAAATCCATCCGGGAGGAAAATCCAGGGCCTCCGTGTGAGCCACCGCCCATATCGGCATCTTGTCTCTTTCGGCAAAGGGTTTCAGGGTTTCCGCCGTTGTAGGGAGAGCAGTAAGCACTAGCTCAGCGCCCTTCGATTTCACCCACTCCCAACCAGGCACATCCCTGGACGGATTATACTGCGAATCCCAGGTGACCACCTTCAACGTTACGCCGGGAATCAGGTTATTGTCGTTGTAGTATTTGGCCAGATCTTGCGCAGCATAATTGATGGGGACCAGTGCTGTTGAAGCCGGCCCGGTCATATCTGAGATATTGCCTATGGTGATGACGATTTTACCTTTGCTTTTGCCGCAACCGATGAACAGCGTACCCAACACAACCAGGATCACCAGACAGGATAGCACCATTTTCGCCCGCTTCTTACTCATGGGTTCCCTCCTTTTCCAACCTTGAGACCATCTAGTTTTGATGGGCCTCTTCTTGCTTCATGATCAGGACTTTCTCAGCCCTTGTTGCTTCTTTCACCCCCGCCGATCTTCTAACAAGGTTTTGTCGGGATAGAACAGCTCCATGAGAATCGCCAATCAGCCTAGCTTTGCCACATATAAAATTTCGCCGAGACTTAAGGCCGACGATCACACTGAGATAACCTTTGACAGCATCAATCAGACTGTCATTCATTATGCTCGTTTGTGACAAATACTCCTCTCCGACCATGATATTGCAGCAACTGAAACGTTCCCAGAACACCCAGTTTCGTGCCGAACTGCAGCTACATACGGCAGAACCGTGCCGTAATGCGATCGCATCGGCCCAAGGTCTAGTGGCAAACCGTCGCACGTTAAGAAGTTAGCACGGATTTAGACATTTGTCAAGACCAGTGGTCTGGTGATGTGTATTAATGTTGCAAAGTATCGTGCAGATGCTTACAATTATCCGACAGCCCTGTGCTGGACAGAAGACACTCTTGTCAAGTGAGTGCCGGTGCTTTAGAATGGGAGCGGTGTGCTGCGTTAGTACGTGTGCCTACAAACGTGTGCAGTGAGAGATCTTTCCACTCAAACCGAGAAAGGAGGTTTTTTGCGATGAAGTTATTTGAGACAGGCAAAATAGGGAAGATGGTGACCAAGAACAGGATAGTAATGGCCCCGATGGGCACGGCAAGGATTGCAGATTTAGATGGGGGGTTTTCGCGAAGGATGGTAGACTACTACGTTGCGCGAGCCAGGGGAGGTGCTGGGCTGATTATCACTGGGTGTTCTCTTGTCAATGCAACCCTAGAACCTGGTCTTGGGCTACTGTCAGCAACCCGGGTTGATGGCCTCGGACACTTAGGGCGACTCAGTGAGCTTTGCGATGCGGTGCATCATCACGGAGCGAAGATTGCAGTTCAGCTGTCACCGGGGATCGGGAGGGTAAATTTTGCAGAGGTTCAACCTATCTCTGCCTCGGCAGTGCCCTATTTTTGGGATCCCAGCGTAACAACCCGTGAGCTGACTATGGAAGAGATTAAGATGCTGGTAACAGCCTTTGCGACCGCCGCAGGGATTGCTAAAGCTGCTGGGGCCGACGCCATAGAGGTTCACGGCTATGGTGGCTACCTCCTTGATCAATTCCAGACTGCACTTTGGAATAAGCGCACCGATGAATATGGGGGCGATCTGGACGGTAGACTCAGGTTCTCTATGGAAATAATTGGTGCTGCCAGAGCGGCAGTTGGGAAGGATTTCCCCATCATTTATAAGTTTACGCCTGCTCATTACATAGAGGGCGGTCGCGACATCGAAGAAGGATTAGAGATTGCCAGGCGTTTGGAGAAGGCTGGTGTTGATGCTCTGCATACAGATATGGGCTGCTACGAGATATGGTACCGGGTTATGCCCTCGATGTACGAACTGCCGGCCACTCAGGCTCACCTTTCAGAAGCAGTAAAGAAGGTGGTCAGAATTCCGGTTATTGCCCATGGCAAGCTCGGATATCCAGAGGTGGCAGAGAGAGTACTCCAGAATGGGCAAGCAGATTTCGTTGCCCTGGGTAGACCGTTTCTCGCCGATCCAGAATGGCCAAGGAAGGTGAAAGAGGGAAGGCTGGAGGACATAAAACCATGCATTGGAGACCTTGACGGATGTCTTGGCAGGACAAATGCGCTGAAGTACGTTAGCTGCACAGTAAACCCAGCCACCGGAATGGAAAGGGAATATGCGATAACACGGTCAGAGAGGCCCAGATCGATACTGGTGATTGGCGGTGGACCTGGGGGAATGGAAGCAGCCAGGGTAGCAGCATTAAGAGGGCATGAAGTGACTCTCTGGGAGAAGGATGCTAGATTGGGTGGCAAGATGATACCCGCCTCTGTTCCTGATTTCAAGCAGGATATCAGGCGGTTGATTGACTACCTTTCAACCCAGGTCAAGAAGGTCGGGGTGAAAATCGAGCTTATGAAGGAAGCCAAACCAGAACTGGTTCAGCAGCTAAACCCTGAGGTAGTGATTGTCGCAACCGGTGCTACCCCCTTGATTCCAGGAATCCCTGGGATAAGGGGCGGCAATGTATTCACCGCCGTGGACCTGCTTCTGGGCAAGAAAGAGGCGGGGGAAAGAGTGGTTGTGGCTGGGGGTGGCATCGTTGGCTGTGAGACCGCTGCCTATTTGGCCAGACAGGGCAAGAAGGTAACCGTTGTCGAAATGATGGCACAATTGGTACCAGAGGAGATGAACCCCATTAGTAGGATGGGGCTTATGAACCTGGTCAACGAGAGCAAGGTGGAAGTGTTAACCAATGCCCTGGTACAGGAAGTGACAAAAGAAAATGTTACTGTCAGCCTTGGTGACTCCAAGAGAGAATTGAGGGCCGACTCTGTAGTATTAGCCTTGGGCTTCAAGCCGGAGTCCAGACTTCGTGATGAACTGGAAGGTAAGGTGCCTGTGCTATTTGCTATCGGCGACTGTGTGGAGCCAAGGAGAATGTTAAGCGCTATCTGGGAAGGCTTTCATGTCTCTCGCTTGATTTAGTAGAGTCCGTTGGGAAATAGCTTTCGTAGAAATCAAACAATGCTGGCTGTGCCGCCTTCACTTTGGCGGCTATCTCCTCTTTTTCGTGCCTTCCTTCGGCTTTCCTTCGCTCTGCCAAGGCTTGGCTCTTGCCTATTACGCAGAACTAGTGCCTGAAATGCCTCACACCTGTGAAGACCATGGCCATATTGTACCTGTCGGCCACCTGGATAGCCTCTCCGTCCCTAACTGAGCCACCAGGCTGAATTATGGCGGTAATACCACCTTTGGCTGCCAGCTCCACTCCATCGGCAAAGGGGAAGAAAGCATCGGAGCCAACAACAGCACCCTTGGCACGCTCGCCGGCCTTTTTCAGCGCCAGCTCCACACTGACTACCCGGCTAGGTTGCCCTGCCCCCATACCCAAGAGGACGTCGTCCTTGGTAATAGTGATGGCATTGGATTTAATCAGTTTTGCCACTCGCCAGGCAAAGAAAAGGTCTTGCCTCTCTTTCGGTGTCGGCTCTCGCTTGGTTACTGTCCGCGGATTCCAGTCTTTCTCCGTGAAAAGGTCTGGAGTCTGCACCAGAAGACCGCCCCTGACGCGGCGGACATCGAGAGCAGGCTCACCCAGTGCTGACAGACTATCAATCCCCAGAGCGATGATCCTCAAGTCTTTCTTGCGCTTCAGTAGAGCCAGGGCATCTTCCTCATACCGGGGGGCGATGATGGCGTCAAAGTGGGTCTTATCGATCTCTCGAGCAGCAGCCAGATCAATGATCATGTTGGACGACACCACTCCTCCGAAGGCGGCCACGGGGTCTCCGCTGAGCGCTCGCCGATAGGCTTCCGCCAGGTCTTCGTGGCTAGATAACCCGCATGGATTGTTATGCTTGATGATGGCAATAGTGGGTCGCGGGAAATCGATGACGGCATTCAGAGCGGCGTCCAAATCCAGGATATTGTTGTAGGAAAGCTCCTTACCTCCAAGCTGAGTTGCGGATGCTAAGCTGGGTCTTGACCTCCCCGGCCTTTCCTCAGTGTAGAAAGCAGCCTTCTGGTGCGGATTCTCTCCGTAGCTTAGATCAGACCGTTTCCTCAAGGCAATGGTCATCTGCTCGGGGAAGCTCTCTTCCTCACCTCTCAAGTATTGAGCGATGGCAGTGTCATAACAGGCCACGTGCTGGAAGGCCTTTTGCGCCAGCTTCCGCCTTGTTTCTATTACTACCTTGCCTTGCCGTAGCTGGTCAAGAACGAAGGCGTAGTCAGCCGGATCGACCACGACGATGACATCAGGGAAGTTCTTAGCAGCGGCTCGAATCATTGTAGGCCCGCCGATGTCGATATTCTCCAGCGCATCCTCGAGGCTAACGCCTTCCTTAGCAACGGTCTGCGCAAAGGGATAGAGGTTGACCACCACGAGGTCGATGGTGTGTATGCCCTTTTCAGCAAGCTGAGCCATGTGCTGGGCGATGTTCCGTCTCGCCAATATCCCGCCATGCACTGCCGGATGCAGCGTTTTCACACGGCCATCGAGGATTTCAGGAAAGCCGGTTATGTCAGAAACGGTGCGAACCGGTATTCTCGCTTCTTCCAGCGTCTTCTTGGTGCCCCCGGTGCTGAAGATCTCTACACCTAACTCCGTCAGTCTCTGAGCAAAGCCAACCAATCCTTTCTTATCGGAAACGCTTAGAATAGCTCGCATTCCAGTACTCCTTTCAGACTCAGGCTATGATCACCCTGTCTTCACTTTTCTGTTTCACCACCTCGCCTATCAGCCTTGCCTCGGGCAGCAGCTTGCGGAATTCGCCAATATCCCGTGGTGAGCACAATACTACCATACCAACGCCCATGTTGAAAACCCGATACATCTCTGAAGACGGAACATTACCATGCCGTTGGATGAGTGAGAAAATTGGGGGAACAGGCCAAGAATCCTTGTTGAACCGCGCTGCCACACCAGGCGGCAACACGCGAGGCACATTGCCCGGCAGCCCTCCCCCAGTAATATGGGCCAGTCCCTTGACTAATCTCAGCGCCGGCTTGAGATGGGGATAGTAGCAGCGGTGGGGCTCAAGCAGCTCCTCTCCCAAGGTTCTCCCAAGTTCGGGATAGAAAGCCTTGAGGGCCGAAAGCTCAACCCCGAAGATCTGCCGCACCAGGGAATAGCCGTTGGTGTGTAAGCCACTGGAGGGTAGTCCCAGGATAGCATCTCCAGCTTCTATTGTCTTTCCATCAATCCGTTCCGTTTTCTCCACCGCGCCTACAATAAATCCTACCAGGTCATAGTCGTTCCCCGCATAGAGACCTGGCATCTCTGCTGTCTCACCGCCAATAAGCGCACAGTTTGCCGCTTTGCAGGCAATAGATATTCCTTCGACGATACTCCCCACTGTCTCTGGAATGAGCTTGCCCATGGCAATATAGTCCAAGAAGAAAAGGGGCTCAGCCCCGCAGGTAAGAATGTCGTCAACACAGTGGTTCACCAGATCAATGCCCACCGTATTATGCTTCCCCAGTGCGGCAGAGATTTTCAGCTTCGTCCCTACCCCATCGGTGCTAGAAACAAGGACAGGCTCACGGTAACCCTTGAGCTCGAACAGTCCCCCAAAGAAGCCAATGTCGCTGAGCACCCCGGGACGCAAAGTAGACCGAGCGTGTTTCTTGATGAGCTCCTTGGCCCTGTCTGCTGCGCCGATGTCCACTCCAGCGCCAACGTAGGTACGTTCTGCCTTATCCACCTTGTATTAGGAATCCCCCTTTCCTGAAGACGATTCAGACAAAGACAGTTCCTCCGATGTCACCGAACTCGGACAATTCCTCAGATCCTTCCTCTTGAGAGGGACTAGACACAACGACACACAAATACCCTCTCAGCAGAAACCTTGATTAACAATCTCCACCAGCTATTCTGGATGCGAACGAGTTACAAGAATAGCCGCCTGAGGCCCTTCCGTTTCACTTCACTCAGGCCAGGATGGCAACTGGGCACTGCCCACCACCCGGGACTCTCCCACTCCCTCTGCGGCCAAGGTCTCCAGTGCCAACTTGTCCATCTCTAGCTGGATCGGGATGGGATAGTTTCCGGTGAGGCAAGCCAGGCAGAGGCTCTCCTCAGGCAAACCCACTGCCTCGACCAACCCCTCCAAGCTAAGATAGCCCAAAGAATCAGCTCCGATGAACTCTCGTATCTGGGGGACGCTCTTGCGGGCAGCCAGGAGCTCCCACCGCCTCGCCATATCCACCCCGAAGAAGCAGGGGAAGCGAATAGGTGGAGCGCAAACACGCATGTGGATTTCCTTCGCTCCTGCCTTTCTCAGCAGGCGGATTACGTGGGGGGTAGTGGTTCCGCGCACAATGCTATCGTCTACCACTACCAGACGCTTCCCATCCAATATCTGCCGCAAAGGGTTGAATTTCAGTCCGACACCTAGCTGTCTGATTCTTTGGTCAGGTTCAATGAAAGTGCGGCCGACATAACGGTTCTTGAGCAAGCCCTCCGTGAAAGGTATATCCGACTCCCTGGCATAGCTGACTGCGGCTACAGTTGCCGAGTCGGGGACACCAATCACTAAGTCGGCAGACACGGGGTACTCCCGAGCTAGCCTTCTGCCCATCGCTTCCCGGGCCCAGAAAAGTAGCCGGCCGCCGATGGTACTGTCTGGGCGGGCGAAGTAAATATACTCAAAAACGCACAGAGCGCTTCTCTCTGGCATCACTCCACGGCAGCTCTTGAAATCACCGGAATTGATGACCACTATCTCTCCCGGCTGCACCTCGCGGAGAAAGTTGATCCCAATGTGGTCAAGGGCACAACTTTCGGAAGCCAAGGCCCAGCAGCCGTTGAGCTCTCCCAGGCAAAGGGGGCGTACGCCTAGAGGGTCACGAACGCCTATCAAAGAATCGTTGGTGAGGATTACCAGGGAGTAGGCCCCTTGGAGCCGATGCATGGCATGGCTGATCCTGTCTGCCCAAGTTCGCCCTGGTGAAGTAGCGATAAGGTTAGCTATGACCTCAGAGTCCGTCGAGGTGTGGAAGCGGCACCCCTGATCGCTCAACTCTTGACGCAGTGGCTCAGCATTGACGATGTTTCCGTTGTGGGCCAAAGCCATTTTGCCGGCAGGACCTTCTACCATTAGAGGTTGAGCATTAGCAAGCTGACTTGACCCCGTGGTGGAATAACGGTTATGGCCGATGGCAATGCTTCCTGTTAGCCGACTCAAGGATCCTTCATCGAAAACATGGGATACCAGTCCCATGCCGGTATGCAGCCAGATGTTGCTGCCATCAGCGGTAGCAATACCGCTGCTTTCCTGCCCCCGGTGCTGAAGGGCAAACAGGGCGAAAAAGGTAAGCCTGGCCACATCCTGGTTGGGAGCGAAGACGCCGAAGATGCCGCAGGATTCGTGCCAGTCCGCCCTTACATGTCCTACCACCTTCAACAGCCCTACAAGAGAATTCTATACCGTCACCAGTCTCTGGGTCAATCTAACGCCACCTCTTTCCTCAGCCCTTTCAAGGCGATGTCCATCGTTTCTCAGTTCAACCGCGCCCTGTGTAATTTACTGCCTTCTGCTCCCAATCCCCTCAAAACATCATATCAAACATCTCGCGCCACAACCCTTCGGAATGGGCAAATTATACAGCATATGCCGTCTTAACTCAGCAACAGGCTTGTCATCCGGCAGAAACCCGACTACGGAGGGGCGATGTCACCGCTGAGTGCCCTGAGATAAACAAACCTATCATCCTCCGACATATCCTGGCTCGCTCATGCATGGGACGAAAAAGCTACCCTGTCATTCCTAACCGGGTCAGAGCGCCCCAGAGGCTTGGCATATTCCAGAACGATCACCGCCCCAAAGATCAGCAGTGAGGCAAAGTAGAAGTAGCAGGAATAGCTGCGCCAGGCGAAGAATAGGGGCAGAGCTGCCAAAAGTAAGCCCACCTGCGGATATCTGTAGCCGCTACAGTAATACCAGGCCGCTGCCGCCATGAGAACTGCCAGTTCCACAATGGTGAACACTAACGCGTTCGGCGGCAGGATACCAGCAATAGAAAAGCCCACAATCCCTACCCCCCGAGGAAACATAGGATCAAGAACGGGGGCCAACACTCCATCCAACCACTGATGAGGGGCGCTGAAAATGAAAGGCAGATTAATCGCTGAGAAGACAAGCACCATCGCGCCCATAGACTTAAGCATGGGTTTCCAGCCTGTTTCACGAATTATCAGAATGAGATAGAACAAAATGTAGAGCCAGGCTAACTGCTTGGTGCTGGCAGCTAAGCCCATGAAGAGGGCAGAGAGCCATAAGCGTCGCCGCAATATCCAACCCAGGAGAACAAACAGCACATAGAGGGTATCGGTAGCTCCACTAGTGATCAGGTTCCACAAGATTAGATTAACGAGAAAGGCGAAGACCACCAGGGGTCTGAACCTGGGCGGAGCCTTCCAGAAAATCACGGCTGCCGCAGCTAAAGCACAGAGCAGGTAGAAAATCCTGAGGTCATCGAAACCGAGCGCCACAAAAGGGGTGTGAAAGAGGAATGAGCCAGCCGGATAGCTCACTTTGGATTCAAACTCTAAAGGTTGAGGGTTCCCGGAACTCTTGGCATCATTGAAGACCTCAGCCACCTGGTCCTCCGTAGGATAGGGAAAGACCTCGGCAAACTCGCCCTGCTTCAGAGGGGTGACCGTGAGGGGGAGTTCCAAATCCTCGAGAGCGGTTACGATGCTGGACTTGGTATAAGGGTTTTCCCCCTGGAGCAACATCTCGCTGGCCTGATGGGTGAGGGCCGTGCCATCATTGTAGCTCATCGCGTTGGTAACCTCACTGGCGATTTTGGGGCTACCAACAGAACCCGATTCCAGCAAGTGAAGACCGACTATCTCCGCAACGCCCAGCAGAGCCAGGAGAACTACTACCACTACCGTCACCAAGTGCAGTATCCTACGCCGTGAACGCAGCAAATGATCAACCACTGGGAACGCCATTAGAAAGAGGCAACCAAACCAGACAAGCCAGAGGCTCAAGCACAAACAGACGATGAATAGATTCCCATTGCGGCCAAAAACCAGGTAGAGAGACTCCGCCAGCATTTGCAAAGGGATAGCCAGGAAAAAGAAGCATAAACGTGGTGGCACGCTAGTGGACTTAATTGCGATCGCAGAGAGGGGAAGCATCCGGCCAGTCACAGCCATGTACCTCCGCTGTTTTCCGCTTTCGTCGATATTATATTATTTGCACCAAAATTTGAAAACCCTTGGAAGTGAGTGGATCGTTGATTAACTTGTTCGTCCTTACTTAGGGAGAGTCCTTCCTTTCTTGCCAAAAGGGAAGGGATGTCCCCCAGCCTCTTCTGTGCTATAATTCGCTGTCAGGACGTGTTGCTATCATATGGTAGCTGCCGCGATAATCATCGCCCTGACCTACATCGGCATAGCCTTTGCCAGGATCCCCAAGGTCAACATCGACCGCCCCTCAGCAGCCTTTATCGGAGCCGTACTGATGGTGCTGGCGGGGGTGCTGTCTTTCAACGAAGCTATTGCAGCCATCGACTTCAACACCATTGCCCTGCTCCTGGGCATGATGGTGGTCATCAGCGCCTTGAACAGGGCAGGCTTCTTCGCCTTACTGGCCGTCAAATCCTTAGTCGTGGCACAAACGCCCAAGAGGCTGCTCCTGGTGGTAGTCGTGGCCACGGCGGTTTGCAGTGCTTTTCTGATAAATGACGTGGTCGTCCTGCTGTTCACGCCAGTGGTGATCAGGGCCTGCCGCATGATGCGGGTCAACCCCATCCCCTACCTCATAGCAGAAGCCATGGCTTCCAACGTGGGCAGCACGGCTACCATCATCGGCAACCCACAGAACATGCTCATCGGAATCAATTCCGGCATCTCCTTCACCCGTTTCTTCCTCTATCTCTCTCCCGTGGCGTTACTCTCCACTGGCGCCTTGATAGCTGTCATATATCTTTTCTACCGCAAGGAATTTGAGAGGCCTGTCAATTATGCCGATGATCCGAGGGTAGAAGGCCTCGGCTATGACCTCAAGGTCATAAAGCGGGTCACCCCAGTATTGGCAGTGACGGTCATCCTCTTCTTCCTCAGCTCCTCCTTCGATCTGTCTCTACCTGTGATAGCTCTGGGCAGTGCGGCAGTAGCGCTGGTGGCAGGGCAGATGAGTCCATCGGAGGTAATAAAGGGTGTGGACTGGCTGTTGCTGGTCTTCTTTGTTGGTCTGTTTGTTGTCATTGGCGGGGCTAACCATGCTGGAATCTTCGATTCGTTTCTGGACAGGATCTCTATCACTCCCGACATGACCGGCGTGGCCTCCCTTTCGGCCTTCAGCGTCACTGCCTCACAGTTGACCAGCAATGTACCGCTGACCATGCTGGTGATGCCTGTAATACAAAACGTGCCGGGGCACCTGCTCTGGGTGGCCCTGGCCGCCGGTGCCACATTAGGCGGAAACCTGACCATCATCGGGTCAGTAGCCAACATCATAGTTGCTGAGGGAGCCTCCAAGGAAGGTATTCGCCTCAACTTCGTGGAGTTTTTGAAGGTTGGGGCGGTGGTGACCGCTATCACCGTGGGCATTTCGCTTTCCCTGGTAGCCGCTGAGTATCATCTGGGATTTCTGAAGTAGTCCAGTGCCCGTTCACGCGGCCCTAGTGCTTTCTTACCGAAATCAGCGAATAAGATTCTTCGCTACGCTCAGAATGAGAGGCCCATTTTGTCACCCTGATCCGTTGCAGGCGGAGAAAGGTCTCTGGCTCAGTGAGGTAACGCGAATTCTTGCAACTAAGTACTAGACCACATTGCGGGAAGGGGTAATTCCAAAGGTTAGGAAAGCACCATCAGGCACGGATCGCGATTTCGTCAAACAGTGCAGCCAGAAGCTGGGGCGTGCTCTGTGATTGACCCTGCAACGCTTCCAGCCGTCATAGTTGATATTCGGGCCTGGAGACAGCGCCTGCTGTGCTACTGTCCGCCACAGGCTCAGCTATGGGCGCCCGAGCCGCCTTTCGCCTGACCAGAAGTATCAGTCCAGAAAGCCCCATGATCGTCCCCAGCCCGAAGACTAGCCAGGGGAGATAAGTATCGCCCCAAGGCAGAGCCCAACGATAGAACTTTGCATCGTGCACTGCCTGTCTAACCGTCTCGTTGGCAAACACCAGATGGTGCTCGTATACAGTCATGTTGGTAAAATTGATAGGACGCGTTTGTGGGAACAGCTTATCAAAGACGGGAATCCTGGCAATCTTTTGCGTTTCGTCCTCAAAGCTGACGGTTGTCCCAGAGAGAGGCTCCACCTTCAGCCTGATCCACCGATTGAGCCACATCTCTGGATTACCCCACCTGCCAGGAGTGTTAATCCCACCCTCTGGGGTAGAAACCTCATAAACCAGAACGTTTATACCCATGAAGACTTCCTGGCCGACATATCTCGCCTCGAGAGCGGTAGGACTCCCGGTAACGCAGACGGGGTAGTTCCCGTAATCCGTGGATTCTAAAATTTAGCTTCAGCTTAGTATTACACCGTAATACTCAGTCCTTACCTCGAAAGAGATTTCAATTGTTCTTTGTCCAAAGAAATCCCATATCGTTCGAGTACGAGAGA
>Ga0194125_10003712_pt1 | contig 24432 bp, 18 predicted proteins | sample TA2KigC250mmetaG_FD_148626 | JGI IMG/M metagenome (GOLD analysis project Ga0194125, IMG submission 148626) | Freshwater microbial communities from Lake Tanganyika, Tanzania - TA2015034 Kigoma Deep Cast 250m | ecosystem: Environmental > Aquatic > Freshwater > Lake | place: Tanzania: Lake... | reverse complement strand
CGCGCTCCGTTCTGGGCCGGCGCGCAGGCTGCCGGGGGGGCCGAGGAACCGCGGAAGGGAAGGGTGCTTGAGTGGAAGGAGGTTGGGGCGGAGTATCGGCGGCGGTTGTTTGTGCGAGGGGGGGTGTCTGGGAGCAGCGGGAAGGTGGCGATGAGTCGGGAGCAGATTAGGCGGGTGTTGCAGAAGGGCGGGGAGTTGAGTGTGGGGGAGGTGTTGCGGTTGCGGATTCGGCACATGACGGACGGGGTGGTGTTGGGATCGAAGGGGTTTGTGGATGCGGTGTGGCTGGCGCATCGGGAACGATTCGGGCCGAAGCGGCGGAGTGGGGCGCGGCCGATTCGAGGGGCAGGCGCGCCGCTGGCGGGGTTGAGCGCGTTGCGGGACTTGCGGGTGGCGGCTATCTCGTGAGCAGAAGATCCACTCTCTCTGGCTGATCGGCGGACACCTCGACTCAGCCGCTGCAATCGAGTGGGGTCTTATGCTTTCGGGTGACGACTGGCTTGGGGTCCCTGTGTGGCGGCAGGAGCGATGAGGCTTGCATGTCGAAGAGCTGTGCTCGATAGACGGCCCGCCATTGTCGTCACAGTGTCTGGATTAGTAACACTGGGTTTTAGTTATTGACAGAAGCCCTATCCACGTTGGACCTGATGTACTTCATCGGTCCATCGGGCTGATGGGCCAGTCGGGCAACAGCCGGGTTTGCCCCGACCTTAACCAGGAAATACCGGCTATCGTTGTGAGCCCCCAGTGCTAACGGCGGGCGAGGTGGGCTGTCTGTGTCTGGGGTGTAGCGTCAGCCGCTGCGAGCGGCTCACTGGTCAGAGGGTTTGGGTCCGGCGGTCGGCCCTGCGGCTTTCGTCCCCTTTCGGCTCTCCGGTTCGAGGATGATATTGAGATTTTTGGGCAGCAACCCCTGGCGCTGCATCGCACCCAAGTCCAAAGCCGGTCCCCTCGCAGGGTTGGTTGTGCTGGCCGGCACGAACACGTTCGTGCCTTCGATCCTGGTCCCCTTGGGCAGCAGGCCGTACCGCAGGAGCATCCGGAGGTCCACCATGTTTCGTCGATCTTCCTGTTGGTGCTTCCAGGCCGCCTGCGCAAGCGCCGGTTCAGCCGAGCCGAAGACCCGCTTGCTGGAGTGGGTGGGTCGGTCGGCCAAGCGGTTGGTCGACAAAAGCATCCGACCGTCCTGGCCGGCACTGGCAAAGAGGTAGTCACCGGAGGCGACCCGGTAGCCGAACGGTTTCCCCGTGAAAGGGTCCAGCGGCACGGCGGGGATGAACTCCGGTGCCAGTTCCTCGAGCCGATCCGGCCATTGACTGTGGGCGTGGCGGTAGAGACTCAGCGCCAGGGTGAGGCGACTGGATTCGAGGTGTAACAGCCGCGAGCAGGTTCGCTCGAGGCAACGGCGAGGCGACCCTGCGTCTAGCGGCACCCCCCAAACCAGGGGCCGATCCACCAGTCTATGCCACAATCGCTCGAATCGCCCCGAGACGAACTTCTCGGCCCAAAGCAGGGCCTCGTTGGTCTGCCCGGCACGGAGCCGAGACAGAACCCCGGTCACATAGGCATCGTACATGCGGGCGAGATCGTTCGTGCGCGTGAGGTCCACCAAGACGATGTCGCATGTCAACCAGAAGCCCTCGTCTAGGCGTCTCAGCCCCGAGGGCGGAGAGTCCTGCCCGACATCCTGGCCGACCGCCCGGCGCGCATGATGTCGGAGGTAGTTTCCGACTTCGGCGAAAGCGCCCGTGAACGTGGCGTCGACTTCTTGGCTAGCCGCTGTCCGATCGCCGCCGCTGTAATACCGGCTCTTGGACACGATCCTGTCTCGACGGCTCCAGACCTCTCGGATGAAGACGCTCTCGAGCGGAGGTGTGGTTTGGCTCAACTCGACCAGCGCTGTCATCAGTCTCATGGCGTCCGCACTCGGCGGTGGCGGTTCGGTCAGGGCCAGCCTGCGCCAGACGGCTCCGAACGTGGCGCTCACAGACCCAGGGATGTCTGGCAAGAACGCCTGCTCGAGTCGCCAGCCGACCAGCAGGTGCTGGTACGCCTCGAGGATCGCGCCGCGTCGCTCTGCTTCCGCCGCTTGCCAGAGGGCGTAATAGCCCAAGTGCCGCTGTGCCTGCCCGGTGTCCGTCCCGATCCACCCATAGCGATTACGCCCATTGAACACCCGGCGATCTGAGGTGGCGAGAATACGGGCGAAACACTCGGCCAGGAGCGGTTTGTTCTCGAGCCACGCGGCCGTCTCGGCGCGGTTGGTCGGGGCGGTCGGTCCGCCTTCAGCGTAGGCGTCAGCGAACGCGGCCAGCGGCGTCAGAGCGTAGCCAGAGAACACGGGTGCAGTCTGCAACTGCCGGAAGACGACTGAGCCGGTGGTGGGTGTTGGTCGGCCATACCTCGATGTTTCTTGCTCGTGCCTCAACTCTCCGCTCGCGGGCAGCCATCGCCGACCACGCCTTCCGCCGGCAACACCCTCATGCAGTGACAAATTCTCAGTTGTTGACACCGCGGTGCCTAGAGGGTGAGCACTGCGAGGATCTGAGGCAGTAAGGCTGGGCTGGCGCCCACGGCTGAGTAAAGCCGGTCCCAGGTGCCGGCGCCCAGGTCAAACTCGAGCTCGGCGCCGCTCAAGTCGGTGAATCGGCCGCCAGCCTCCCGGAACATGAGGGCCGCGGCGGCGAAATCCCAGATCTTGCCCCCTTGAGTGACACATCCCCCCAACCGTCCATCGACGGTATAGCAGAAATCCACCAGCGAATTGGTCGAGCGAACATTGCGCACGCGCGTCACTAGGCGTGCCATGGCCTCGGCTTCCCGGCGCGTCTTGGCCGGGTCGGGGGAAGGATCCAAGTTATAGGCGCAGAGGACATTGCGGAGTTCGGGCTCAGCGGTGACGCGGACCTGGGCACCGTTGCGCCAGACGCCCCCACCCATTTCAGAGACGTAGAGGGTGTCGCTGGTGGGCAGGTGCATGACTCCCGCCACGGGCACGCCCGACTTCAACACCGCGATGAGCACGCCGAACCACGGGACACCCGCGGCGAAGTTGGAGGTTCCGTCGAGCGGGTCGACCACCCAGACCAGGTCCGTGCGGCCTGGCTGCATGCCCGATTCCTCGGCGATAATGCCGTCCTCGGGAAAGCGCGACCGGATTTGCTCGAGGATGTGGCGCTCGGCATCGAGGTCGGCCACGGTCACGACGCTGCTGTGGTTCTCCTTCGGCACCGCAGCGACGCCTTGGGCAAAGTGGCCTTTAAGGATCTGGCCAGCGCCGCGGGCACAATCCACAGCCAAGTCGAGCCGGTCGGCATACGCAGTTCGAGTCATGTCCAAAGCAACCCTGAGAGATTCGCCAAAGCTGCGTCCGCGGGCGCGCGGGCGCGGCCGGACGCTAGCGGCGCGAGTGGTTTTGGGGTACGGTAGCGCGTTGTGTCAAGCGAATCGACAACTTGGCACGGAGGTCTGAAGCCCTTCGTGCAACGGTGGGTGATCAACACCCTGGCGGTCTTGGTGGCGGCCAACGTGGTCAACGGCATTCATTACGATACCCTGACCGGCCTGGTGGTGGCCTCGTTGCTGCTGGGGGTACTGAATTCACTGCTGCGGCCGGTGATGCTGCTGCTGTCGTTACCGCTGTTGTTGGCCACGCTTGGTCTGTTCATGTTGATCATTAACGCCGCCTTGTTCTATTTGGTCGGGGTGTTGGTGAAGTCCTTCCACGTGGCCGGCTTCGGCGCAGCGTTTTGGGGTGCCTTGGTCATCAGCGTGGTCTCACTGGTTGTGAACCGTCTGCTGGGCACTCAGGATCGCCAGGTCCAGGTCCGCTGGACGCGGTCGCGCCCTTCGGGACGCCCGCCATCTCAGCCGGGCGGCTCCGGCGGACCGGTGATCGACGTGTGAGCCAGGCCGCTTGAAATGCTGCCAGGGGGTCGGCCAAGGGTCGACCCGTCGCACGGCCGAGTCACTTGGCGACTCTCTTCCAAGCCGCCAACGTCCCATCGGGAGCGAAGGTCAGCCGCAGGAAATGGTCGGGAGCGGGAGGGTCGTAGTAGTGGTGGATGCCGTACCACCAGGTGCTATGGACGGTTCCTCCGCGCAATCCACGGGCGAGCAGCCATTCGCACACTTTGGTGCCGTCTCCGAGCGTGGCGGCCTTATCGGGAGGGCCGAGTTCGAGCACGACCTGGTCGTAATGGTACTGCCCCACTCGTGCATCCCAATTAACCCGGGATGTTGCACAGGAGGTCAGGAGCAACACGCCACAGAGCCAGGGCAGCGCCTGCCAGGACGCCCGCGGGCGGGAGAAAGAGACGGCCGTCTTCATGAGTGCAGGTTAAACCGATCAGGCGCGTTTTCAATGCAGAATCGCGGTCACATCCAAGTCCAAGAGCAACTCCAGTCCGGCAAGCAAAGTCAGGACGTAGATGATGCGCGTGAACCAGTCCTCCGAAATCCGGCGATTGAGCCAGATCCCCAACCACACGCCGACGGGGACGAAGGGCATGAACCACGCGCTCAGTTCCAGCGTGTGCCGCGTGATGATCGACTCGGCCGGGAGCCACGACCAGTCCACCCAGCCTCGGTCCAGCCAGTAAAACGGCAGCTTGATCCAGTTAATCCAGGCAAACACCAGCACGGTGGTCCCCACATAGCGCGTCTTGGGCAACCGTTGCGGGATCAGAAACATGGCGACCACCGGACCCGCCCCGTGCGCAAAAGTCGAGGTCAACCCGGCGCCGATGCCACACGGGATCCCCACGGCATGATTCGGGGCGAAGGCGCCCTCGGCGCGAAAGACGATTTCCTTGACCCACTGAAAGAGCACGAAGAGCACGGCCAGGGCGCCGATGGCGATGTTGAGTTCTCGCGCGGAGAACCGCCCGATCAGTTGCACCCCGATCACCACGCCGACCACCACGCCCGGCAGCAAGTACTTCAAGTTCCGCTTTTCCCAATTGCCCCAGTAATGCCGCATGGAGAACAGGTCTCCGGCACAGAGCAACGGCAGCAGGATCCCGATCGCGTCCTTGGCTCCAAAGGCGAGCACGCACAAAGGCGTGGTCAACATCCCGAGGCCGCCCCCGAAGCCGGCCTTCGAAACTCCGATGAAGAGCGCCGCGAGCACGGCGATCGCGAGTTGAAGCGGATCGTGCACCGCTCTCGTTTACGGTCTGGTCCTGGCACTGTCCAGCCCTTGTACCTGAGGTTGGGGCCCTTGGTCCCCTGGGTGATTGGCGTCGGCGGACCGCAGGGCATCGGTGCCGCGGTGCGGCGGCAGCGGATATCGGGCATGGTGGCAGTGGTGGCAGCGCACACTGTTGAGAAGAGAGCTGCTGAGAAAAGGGTCGAGAAAAGGGCTTGCCTGGCTGGCGTCGGGAACATAAGTTCGCACGGTCGCTTAGCGAGACGCGGGGTGGAGCAGCCCGGTAGCTCGTCAGGCTCATAACCTGAAGGTCGCTGGTTCAAATCCAGCCCCCGCAACCAATTTGCGTTGGTGATCAAGCACTTAAGCCGCTGGCCTTCAGCGGCTTATTTGCATTCTTGGCACGGTTTCTGAGTCCCCGCCGATCTTGGTCGCACTGTGTCTCGCTGTGTCCGGTCGGGGCCGGTTGCCAAATATTTGCCAAACGTTTGGCGCCCGGAGAACGCCTGACGAGCACAGGTTCAAGCCGGCCGGCGCGTCCGTTTCGCTCGCGGGCGTCCGTGTGGTCTTCTGCTGCCGCGGATCGCCGGGCCAAGGTGAAGGTCCGCCTCGGGGCGTGCGGGCGCTCGTAGCCTGGCACCTTGGCCTGCGAACGGTGCGAGGAAGACAGCCCTCGAACCCACCGCACCGCTTCGGACGCCCGAGGTCACCGACCCCGTCGTAGGTGTGCCTGGTGAGGACGCCTCGGTCCCAGTTCTGCTGCTGGTCCCTCGAGACCTCGTGCATCGAGAGGCGCGGGTGAGTGTCGACGCCGGGGGTCGTCCAGAGGAAGGTCTCGGTGCGGACCAGATCGACCTGGCGCGGATTCTGCGCGTCGCCAGCGGGGAGGACGGTCGTTTGGGTCCGGGTGATGCGGTCCGCTGGTTGCGATTCCCACATTTCAAGATCTCCTCGGCTCACAGACAGGGCGCTGCGGCGGGAGCGGCAGTACCAGAACCCAGAACCCAGAGACCTGACCCTGAGCCACGCCCGTTCTACGGCCGCGCACGCGGATAACGCTGAAACCAGTTCGTCGGATTATCCCCTAGGTCCGCCCCCGTCAACGTTCTAAGCTTTGAAAGCGCTTCTCGCACAGCATTCGATCTAACCGTCTCAACGATATGGTCGAGTCTAGAACCGGGTACCTGCTTTGTCCCACTCGGATAGTAGTCAAGTGTGTACTCAAGGAGACTAGTTGTTTCCGTAGGACTAGTCGCCCCAACAGCTTTCTGGCGAGCATACTCCACAATGATCACTTGGTCCGCAGCGAACGCAACTCGCAATCTCAACTTCACATAACACATTGAGACCAGTACCAAGCTGGTAACGCAAGCAGCAAGAAAGCCAGCTAGTATGGGCTTGCGAGAAATCATGCCATAATGCCAATGTCACTTACAACTTAGCCCACACTGCTTCGCTGCGTCCGCCGCCCAATGCCGACAGTCGTACCAGAGGAAGAGGTAGTTGTAGTGTGGAGGGGTATTCTTTATGCAGTCCTGGATCTGAGAAACGGTCGCATCCACACCACTCTTCCCTTTCCCGTGATCACCATGCACTAGCCTTGAACCCGACCGCTCGCACGGGAAGCATCGATTGGGCTTGAAGATCAACTCTGGTTTCACTCCAGCCTTGCTGAATCCATAGCCCCAGAGTGTCTCAGGACCTCGAAACTGGACGTAGCGGTGGTTTCCTCCGCAGGCATTGACGCATTTATCCGCGATGTCCTCTACGTTGAGCTCGGGGCGGTCTAGAGGGGGACGAGCGAGGAAGAACCGGGACACCGAAGAGTGCGCCCCGGGCAAGTCGAGGTGAGAATCCGGGGCCGGCCCCAGCCACCCGGACCGAGGGGCCGAGGAGTCTTGAGCCCCGGCTCAGCCAACCTCCGTGATCGGTCATAAATCCCTCTGGACAAGCCACTTGGATACTGGAAGCGCCGTGACTGACGTGAAGAACTACCTCACGAAAGAACCACTGAATGGCTCAGTTAATGAACCCCGAACTGAATCATGAATACATCCCCGCCGCCGCAACCACAGCAAACTGTCATCGTGACCTGGATATGGTCAAGGTGACGGTCCTGTTCAAGGATGCGAACGGAGGGGTGATCTGCGAAGCTGACTTCTGTCCGGTTCTAGTGTCGGAGTTTTCACTCGCCCCTTGCAGGCCGCTGAAGGCCGGATCGGGGACGCCCGTCTCGTCGATCGTCGTTCCGTCAGTCCTCGTCGTCGTCGGTCGGTGCCAGCGCGATCGAGGAGCGATTTGCTTTCCTTTTTCGGTCGGTTAAGGCTTCGTTTCGGCGCCGGCGCTCGTGTTTGGGCGTCGGCAACGCTTGGGCCATACTATGCCAGCACCACTGCACGAAGTCGTTGTGAGCCTGGCCGACCGACGCCGGATTCGCCACCTGTTGGCTCCGGGCGAGTATGTCTTGGGTCGGAGTCACGACAGCGATATTCGCATCGACAGCCCGGAGGTATCGCTACGGCACGCACGTCTGGCGATCGCGGCGGGGGGCATCCAACTGGAAGATCTGGGCAGTAGCAACGGAAGCTACATCGAAGGACGCAGGTTGGCAGGCTCGATCCGACTCGGCGCCGCCGGCCAGTTCCGCCTCGGCACCGCCCTCGTGGAAGTGGGGCCGGTGAGGGACACGGAGGATGCGTCGGGTTCGTCGGTCGAGTCGCCGGTGGAGGTAGGAGCTGGGGTTTTGGGCCGATTGCCCGGTCGGGCCGCTGGGCGGCTTACCGGGTTGGGGGTGTGGTAGCGCGTGGCGGGATGGGGGCGGTGTTGGAGGCGGAGGAGTTGACGCTGGAGCGGACGGTGGCGATGAAGGTGATGTTGACCGGGGGGCAGTCCTCGAGGGAGGAGGCGCAGCGATTTCGGCGTGAGGCGAAGGTGTTGGCTCGGCTCGAGCATCCGAACATCGTGCCGATTCACGACCTGGGCGTGGGCGAAGACGGACAGCCTTATTACACCATGAAGCTGGTTCGGGGCACCACGCTCCACAGGGTCCTGGACCAGATCCGGTGTGGCGACGCCGAAACCGTCGCACGCTACCCCCTGAGTCAACTCCTGACCCTGTTCCAAAAAGTGTGCGATGCGGTGTCATTTGCCCACTCGCGGGGCGTGATCCACCGCGACCTCAAGCCGGCCAACCTGATGCTGGGCGATTTCGGCGAGGTGCTGGTGATGGATTGGGGACTGGCGAAGGAGGTGGGGGGTGAGGCCGATGGCGATGAGGGTGTGCCCAAGCAAGACGAGCCGGAGCTTGGGGTGGCGGAAGGGGACTTTCGGACCATGGAGGGCCGGATTTTGGGGACGCCGCAGTTCATGGCGCCGGAGCAAGCGGCGGGGCGGATTGGGGACCTGGACGCTCGGACCGACGTGTATGCGCTGGGGGGTATTCTGTATCAAATACTGACGCTGGAGCCGCCCGTGAGCGGCGCGAACACGAACGAGGTGCTCGAGCGCATCCGGTTGGGCGCGATTCGCCCGCCCTCGAGCCTCGGTCCGGCGTCGACTGGTTTGCCGCACTGCCCTGGCCGCCGCGTTCCGGAGACGCTGTCGGCTGTGGCGATGAAGGCGTTGGCGGTCGACCCGGACCAACGCTACCCAACGGTCGGGGACCTGCAGCGGGACATTGCGGCCTACCAGGGCGGCTTTGTGACGTCGGTGGAAGAAGCCACGATGTGGAGGCTGTTCACCTTGGCGGTGAAGCGGCGCCGGACCGAGTTCACGCTGGTGAGCCTGGCGCTGGCGGTGATTGCGGTGCTGGGGACGGCCTCGGTGTTGAAGGTGACCCGGACGCTGCACGAACTGAGACGCACGGCGCCGACGTTCCACGCACAAGCCCTGGCGCTGGTCGAGGAACACAAGTTTACGGAGGCGCTCGAGCGCTTGGACTATGCGCTTTCCCTCACGCCCAAGCAGCCCGATTACTTGGTCCTGCGAGGGAACATTCTGCAGGCGTTGTTGCGGCTCGAAGAAGCGCGCGCGGCCTACGACAGCGCCCTGAAGGTGAAGGGAAGCGACGCAGCGGCACTGGCGAACCGCCGTCTTTGCGACAAGCTCTTAGCACTGCAGGACGGCTCGGCGGGGTTGCCGCAGGCGGCGATCGAGGAACTGCACGCGGCGGTCCTGGCCCAGGGCCGGTCGGCCGAGGCGCTGGCCTTGGCGGGCGAGCTGAAGCAGCAGACGGCGGACGACCTCGGCCGTTGGCAGACGGCACTGGCGGCCAAGGGGTGGGCGCTGGCGGCCACCAAGGACCCGACCTACAACTGGCAGGTCACCCTCACGGGCGACGCGCAAGCGAGCGACTTGAGCCCGGTGCGCGACATCCCAGCGGGTTTCTTGGCCATTGTGGGCGGCCTGGTATCGGACCTGACGCCGTTGCGCGACACTCGGTTGCGCTGGCTGCAGATCACCCATGGCGCGCGGATAGCCGACCTCACCCCGCTGAAGAGCCTGCCGCTGGCGCTGCTGCACATCAACGGCGCGAGTTTCGTCGATGCCAGCCCGCTCAAGGGGATGCCGCTGGAGCACTTGTCTTTGCCGCACTGCACGAACCTGGTCGACCTGCGCCCGCTGCGGGGCCTACGGCTCAAGTCGCTCCAACTCTACACAACCTACGTGAACGACCTGAAACCGCTGGAGGGCATGCCGATCGAGAACCTGGACATCGTCAATGGGCACGAGATCGTCGACCTGAGTCCGTTGCGCGGGATGCCGCTAAGCTACCTCCGGCTGTCGCAGGCGTTCAAGCTGCGGGATCTGAGTCCGCTTGCCGGGATGCGGCTCAAGACCCTCTGGCTGGATGCGCCGGTGACCAACGTCAGCGTCTTGCGCGACATGCCCCTCGAACAGTTGAGCCTCACGAGCGCGCAGGCGCGGGATTTCAGCCCGATCCGCGGACTGCCCTTGCGCGACTTCTTGGCCGGCTCGACTCCCTTCAACGATGTGACCGTCCTGGAAGGCATGGCCATCACGAACCTGGACTTGAGTCACACGCCGGTTTCGGAGTTGGGAGCGTTGCGGGGTATGCTGCTGAACGCGCTGGGGATGACCGGGACGAAGGTCCGCGACTTGGGCCCGTTGCAGGGGGCGCCCTTGACGATGCTGACGCTGCACAGCACGCTGGTAGCAGACCTGACCAGCCTCCGTGGGATGCCCTTGCGCGAGCTGCGGCTCGACGGCTGCAAACGGCTCAAAGACCTCACGCCCTTGGCCGACTGCCGGGAGCTCGAGAACCTGACAATCCCGGTGCTCTACGACAATCTCGAGTGCTTGCGGCAGTTACCGAAGCTCAAGTTCCTCGCGTACAGCCTCGAAAACGGCAACTGGACTGTCGCCGCCGCCGACTTTTGGACGGCGTACGACGCGCGGCGGCGCCCGGCCCAAGGCCCCAACCCGAGGTCAGGACCGACCGGATCGACGCCGTCCTCGCACCGGTAGGGGAGGGAGGCACTGCCCCATATTCTGGACGGCCCACGTCTGGATTGCCTCGGCGACTCGCCGCCCGATCCTTGAGGCCTTGCGGCAGATCGCAAAGGCAAGATTCTCAAGTCCGGACTGTCGGTGTCGCAACTGATCTCGACCGCTTGGGCATCGGCTTCCACGTTTCGAGGCAGTGACAAGCGCGGTGGGGCAAATGGCGCGCGCATTCGTCTGGCGCCGCAAAAGGACTGGGAAGCCAACAACCCGGCCGCGCTGGCCAAGGTCTTGCAGACCCTTGAAGGAATGCAGCAATCGTTCAACCAGTCTCAGACCGGTGGGAAGAAAGTCTCGCTGGCGGACGTGATCGTGCTCGGTGGCTGCGCCGCCGTTGAAGAAGCCGCGAAGCAGGCCGGGGTGGAAACCCAGGTGCCGTTCTGGCCTGGGCGCACCGACGCGTCGCAGCAAATGACCGATGTGGATTCATTCGCCGTGCTCGAGCCGAAGTCGGACGGGTTCCGTAACTTCTTCGACCACACGCTCGACCGCCCCGCGGAGGAGCTGCTGCTCGATCGGGCGCAACTGCTCACGCTCACGGCTCCCGAAATGACCGTGCTCATCGGCTCAATCTCGATCCGTCGAGGCGAAGCGGCCCCTATACTCTGGCGGTCAATCAGCGCTGAGTCATCGGGACTGTCTGGCGGCTAACGGGAGACCAAGTCGTTTCGGGCTTGCCCCTGAGCCGGTCGAGCGGCTGTGGCGCGCGCGCCCGGCTGGCGACGAGCAATCGGCGTCGGTCTGGCGCGCGTTCATTTGTCGCTAGGCTGACTCATCGCTGCGGACCACGAGGGACATGCCGCAGCGGGCGGGACGCCCGCTCTCCGTTCCAAACGGCCACTGCGGCGCTGCGGGCGAGACGCCCGCTCTCCGTTCCAAAGCGTCTCAGCGGTGCGCCGCCCTCTGCGCGCCGGGCCTGGAAGCTAGAGCCGACCGCGAAGGGGATCGCTAGCCAACTCGTCCTCGACCGCGAGGTCGTAGTCGGGGATCTTGATAGATGAGTTCACCGCCCGGATCGGCGAACTCAGTGAGCTTGAGGGTGAACTGGTGTGGCACATCCGCTAATCCGCTTTGGTCCTCACGCCACGCCTTGATCTGAAAGGCCGTTCCCCCCGGGCGGACCGAGTCGTCCGGCAGCGGGCCCGCGAGCGTCGGCGGGTCCAGGAGGAGCCTGCGCAGGTCGTGGAAGGTCCGTTTCCCGTTCAGGGTGGCCTCGGGATTGGCGTCGAGATTCAAGCAATAGACTAGGTAATTGCCGTACCGCGGCGCAAACTCGAACATGTCGTGCGGCGCCTTGTAATGGTGCATCAGAAAAAACGGCTTCGCGCGGTCGCGCTGCTCGAGCCAGTCGATGCTCAGGTCGGTGATGACGTCGATCGAGTGGCCCCGATGCCGGACGATGCTTCGCGGCCAGGGCTGCTCGCCGCGGACGATGAAGTCCGGGTTGAAGTATTTCCCCTGCCCGGGTAGCACCTTGTAGTAGTCGAACTCGGCGGGTTCGTCGGTTAAGTGCCATTTGCCGATCATGGCCGTCTGGTAGCCTGCCTTCCTCATCTCGCGGGGCAGATGTTGCTTGGCCGGTGGCAATGGTCGGTCGAGCACGAGCACGCCGTTGGCCTGGCTGTATTGCCCGGTCTGCAGCCGGTGGTTTTTTGGGTTCTTGGTTTGGCGTTCATAGCGACGGGGGGAGACACTAGCGCGGGAGCCAGACCGTCATCTCGCCTGGGCCGCGGTTGCCCCAGGCGTAATAGGGGACCAGGCGAACCGGGACGGGTGTCGCGGGCGATTCTCGCAGCTCGCGGTAAAGGCGGCCGGCCCAGTCCCCAGTAGGGCGCGCTTCGGCAACGCCGTGCAACGCGACCACACCGCCCAACAACCGTCCGTCATACCGCGCGGTCCAATGGTTGTCCGGCCGCAGGCGCACCTCGGCGACACGAATGTCGTTGGGCAAATCCACGGACTCGAGGCAATAAACGATCGGGCCTCGTTTGACGGCGAGCTGGTTCAAGGTCTCCTCGACCAACGGATTCGCCTCGATCAGGCGCGTCGCCATCGGCAGTTCGAGCTCGAGCGCGTCGTCGGCCTGCCAGCGGCGCCCGATCGTGGCGTAGGACCCCGGCCGGGCGTCCACGGCTTCCGGACGTTGGTTGACGCGCCATTGGGGTTCGCCTGCCCATTCAGGGATGCGCAGCTTGAACGTGAACTCGTTGCCCTCCGTTTGGTTCACCCGCAAGCGGACCCGTCCGCTCCACGGATACTCGGTTTCCTGGGTCACGGTCACCCGACCGGCGCCGTCGAGGGCGGTGGCCACCGTGCTGGCGCCGTAGAGGTTCACCCACAGCGTGCGTGGCGAGCGCGCGTAAGCGAAGGAAGTGGCTCCGGCCAGGATGCGGGCGAGGTTCGGTGGGCAGCAAAAGGAGCTCATGTAGGGCACGCGAGTGCGGGACCAGCGCAGCTCGACGGGCAGCGGGTCGGTGACGCGCAGCGGGTTGGTGTAGAAGAAATTCGTGCCCTCGAGGCTGATGCCGGCCAGCACGCCGTTGTAAAGGGCGAGCTCGAGGACGTCCATGAACCGCGCCTCGCCACGGGCCAGAAACATCCGCCAATTCCACAAGACATTGCCGATGTTCGCGCAGGTTTCGTTGTGGGCGGTGATGTTCGGCAACTGGTAGTTGCGGCCATAGGCCTGATGGACGCGGGTGATGGTGCGTTGCTGCTTGGAACCATCGGGCGAAGCCCCGTCATACAGCGCGCCACACCCACCGGTCAGGTACATCTTTCTTTCGGTAACCGTTCGCCAGATGGGCTCGAGCGGTTCCCAAAAGGAGGCCGCGCCGGTCTCGAGGAACAAATCCGCCGCGCCGGCATACAGATAGTTGGCCCGCACCGCATGGCCGACGGCTTCCCGCTGCTGCTCGAACGGAATTCGATCCTGATTGTCGTCGCCGCCGTCGGCGATTTGGGAACGTAGTGCGAACATCCGCTTGGCCAGCTCGAGGTAGCGCGCTTCGCCCGTCGCCCGGTAGAGATCCACGAGGCCCATGAAATGCGAGGGGCACACAGAGGCCCGGGCCGCTTCCGGGGAGACACCGCGGAAGGTGGCCTCGAGAAAATCCGCCGCCCGCCGCGCCACCTCGAGCAACCGCGTCTCACCTGTGACCTGGCGATGGACACACGCCGTGGTCATCAGATGGCCGAGGTTGTAGAGCTCGAAGTTGTTCCGGTCCTGAAACGGTTCGGCGCCGGGTTCGCCGTTGCGCGCTCGCACGAGCACTTGGGTGTGCAGGTACCCGTCCTGGCGCTGGGCGCGGGCGATGGTGTCCACGGCCTCATCGATGGCCGCGCGCAGGGCGGCATCGCCGGTCGCACCGAACATCGCACAGGCGGCTTCCAGCCATTTGTAGAAATCCCCGTCGTTGAACGATGCGCCGCGGTACCGGCCTTCCTTGAGGCCCGCGGCAATGCGAAAATTCTCCAGGTAGTGCGAGTCATGGGTCCCCGACATCAGCCGCCACATCGCCGGGATGGTCTGTGTGCGGCAAACGGCGAACCGGTCGGCCCAGAAGCCGCTGGTCCAACGCGCGGCGTTGAGTTGGAGCGGTTGGACCCGGGCCATGGCGCCCTGGCAGCGATCCATCCGGGCGGCAAAGTCGCTCAAGAAGTCCTCACGCCACCGGCTGACCGTTTGGGCGCCGATGTGCGGGCCTTGAGCCCGCTCCGGGGACGGATCGTCGGTCCACCAATTCGGGTGTTGCGCGGAGGGCTGCCGTGCCAGGTCAGGCGACGGAAGAACGGCCGTGACGCCGCCGGTCTTCCCGTCGAGAGCGGGGACATTGCCGCGGATCAGAAAATCGTAGGTCTTGGCTTCCTTCGGGCAGAACCGGAGACGCACCGTTCCGTCCCCGGGCATATGCCCTGGGAGCGATTGGTTTTCGACCTGGAGCTGGACGTCCGGCGTTTCCGGCGTGTTTTGACCCAAGGGCAGCGCCAGTTCGAGGATGCCGAAGACCTGCATGCGATCCTCCTTCGTCGTCAGCCGGGCCAAGCGGGTGTAGGGGCGCTCCCAGGCGCGCACGAACTGCCCGCCCCAACCGGGTTGGGACGGATCCGCGGGCGTGCCCTCGAGCAGCCAGGCGACGGAAGGCGTGTCCCCCATCTTGATCGTGCCGCCAAGCTGCGCCCTGAAAAACTCACCCAACGCCCCGTGACCGGCGATGTGCCGGGCCACGAACGCCTTGTTGCCCCATTCGCCGCCCTGGTTGCCGCCCGTGAACCAGCCGCGATAGGTGGCATTGGCCTCGATGATCCAGAGTTGGGGATGATTCTCCACGATGGACTGGTACGCGTGGGGGCCCCATTTCTTGTTGGGTCCGCCGATGTAATACACCCGCAGCTTGGGCAGAATGTCGGGCGCATCGTGCAGCGCTTGGGCAAGGTCCTCGATGCCACCCCAGACCAACACGTGCAGGGGACGCGGATCGTCCCGCCGCGCACACGTCACCAGCCACTCGGATCCCTCGGTGGTTCGTCGCACTCCGGCGTAAGGCGCTGGCTCGGTCTCGCCTTGCTTGGTCATCGCGCGCAGCGCGTCGGGGGTGGGATAATGACCGGCATGCGTCTTCAGATTCGCGTAGTCTTTGGCGTAGCACGCAATGACCTCCAAAATGTGCTCTTTCCGACCGGGGCCGTAGGGCGAGGAGACCAACCCCTCGAGGTCGAGGACATCGGCGTAAACCAGCAGATGCACCAGCGACTGGAAATCGTCCGGATCGGTGCCGCCGACGTCGGTCGATACCAGCACGCGGTAGCGCTGACCGGCCAACGCACCGCCGGCAGCCGTCGACACAGGCGCCACCACGCATGCGACCAGTGCCAACAAGGCGAGGACAAGGAGGTGAGTTTTCATGCGGAGGGAGGATCTCCCGTTCGACGCAACTGCGGACTGTCCGTGGTGCATGCCCGGAGATCATGCCATGGCATTTCCCGCGATTCATCCACAATCCAACGCCAGAAAAAAGGCTTGCGACGACGGGTCGGAAGCCAATCAAATGAGTGCCGCATGCGCGCGGACGGACGCAATCGGGCGGTGGATTATCTGATCGTGATCCTCACGTTGCTGGCGCCTTTGTTGGGCGGCACGACCGATCAATGGTCGCAGGGGATCGTGGTGTTGGCGGGGGCGACGCTGATCTGGGTTTCGCCGCCACGGCGCTGGCCGGGGCGATGGGTCTTGATCTTCAGCATGGTGTTGCTGGCCGTGGGCTTGGTCTGCTTCTTGCCGCACCGTTGGTTTGGGGAGCTCGGGTGGCGCGCGCGGATGATTCCCGACGGCGGAGTACGTTTGGCGGGCACCCTAACGGTCCAGCCGTGGCTGAGCCTGCAGGCGTGGTTGCTGTTGGGCAGCGGCGTGGTTTGGGGGCTCTACCTGATGTCGCGCGAGTGGTCAGCCTCGCCCCGCCGCCTGATGTCGCTCTATGCAGCGGTGTGCTTGGTGCTGGGGGTTTTCGGCATTGTCTTTTTTGCGACGGACTACCTGCCGCCTTGGTGGAAGGATGAACGGGCCAACTTTGGCCCTTTTCCCAATCGCAACCAGACGGCGAATGTGCTGGCGCTGGCCGGCATCCTGCAGCTCGCCTTGGCGTACCATGCCTTCGGGCGGGGGCGGCGCTTCGGGTATTTCTGGGCGGCGAGCAGTGTCTTGACGGGAGTCGGGATCGTGGTGAGTGGGTCGCGTGGCGGCACCATTTTGTTGTTGGCCGGGGCCTTGGGTTGGTTGTTGTGGGTGACGGCGCAGACAGGGCGGTTGAACCGGACCAGTCTAGGCGTGGCTGGCGTTTTGTTCGGTTTGACGGCCTTTCTGCTGTTTGGGGGAAAGACGTGGGAACGGTTGGAAAAGGCGCTCAAACCGGAGCGCGAGATGGCGGTCGACTTTCGCATCCCGGTTCAGAAGGACGCGTGGGCCCTGCTGGGTAAAACGTCCTGGCATGGCATCGGCGTGGGGAACTTCGACGCCGTGTTCGCGCGGCACCGGGTGGCGTCCGCGGCAGAGAACCGTGTCATCCACCCGGAGAGCGACTGGTTCTGGTTGGGCATCGAGTTGGGGTGGGTTGGACTGGCCGCGGTGCTCGGCGTGCTGGCGGCGTGGCTGGCCCAAAACTGGCCGCGGGCACACGAAACGCATTTTTACCTGCGGTCGGGGATGGTGGCGGGGGTGTTGGTGTTCTGTCTGCATGGGATCACCGACGTGAGCGGGCATCGCGTGGGTGCGCTGTGGCCGGCGTTGTTGTTGTTCGGCCTGATACGGCGCCCAGGCGCAGACGGGACGACGCCCCGCGCCGTTGGGCGCGCGTTTCGGCTAGCGGCGTTGGTGCCGGGCGGGGCGGCCCTCTGGTGGCTGATTGCGGCGTTGGGCTTTACGACCTGGCCCACCTACGCGACGGTGGACCAGGCCCGGACGAGGGTCCAGCGACTGTTGAGCAACGGCTTCTTCGGCCAGGCCGCCGAGCTGGCGACGCGAGCGCTCGAGTTCGCGCCCTTGGACGCAGGACTGTATTTCAACCGGGCCGTCGCCGCCTTGGGCACCGACGACATTGCGGGTGCGGTCGTGGATTTCCATCGCTCGCGGCATTTCGAGGCCAACAGCGCCGAGTGGTGCTACGTCCAGGGGGCAGCGCTGCTGCTGCGCTCGCCGGTGATGGCCATGGCGCCTTGGTACGAGGCGCTCGAGCGAGCCCGGCGCTCGTGGGAGGGTGGGACCGGCCGGAAACAGGCGCTCTACCGGCGGATGCTAGCCGACAGTGCGGATTTCCCGGAAATCCGACATGAAGTACGGGCGTTGGCTGGCGACGACCCGGAGTTGATCGCTGTGTTCCTCCGGAGCGCCGGCCGGGAAGAATTCGACCAGGAACTGCGCAAACTCCTGTTGGCAGATCCGGAGTTAGCCTCCATTCCAGACGCGCAGAAATCCGAGCTATTTCTGCTGTGGGCGCAAAAGGGTGACCGGCAATTCCTCGAGGAACAACTGGCGCGCAAACCGGAGTGGCAAAGCGCTGGTTGGTTTGCGCTGGCCACCCTGCGTGCTGGGCGGGGCGAGTATCCCGAGGCCTGCGCGCTTTTCCAGCAATACGGGGGTGCCCCGGTCCTGCCGGAGGTGCGGCGGACCGAACCGCGACGTCAACTCGAGCGAGATTTCCTCCTGCGACCGGACGATTTCTACACAGGTTACTCGCTCTTCCGAGCCCACCTTGACGAAGGCGACGCTGACGCTGCGCTCCTCACCGTGCGCAAGTTGACCAATCAAGCCGGCTGCCCGAAGTACCTCCATCACCTCGAAGGCACGCTCTGGGCTGAGCGCGAGAAATGGCGCGAGGCGTGGTTGGCCTGGGCGCGGTATGCAGGCGGGGTGAAGTGATTTACCTCGAACTCCGGAGCGCTGCCAGGGAACGCCATAGGTCTCCTCTTGTGGGCCGGCTCCGCGTGGCGCCTTCATGTTCGCACTCCCTCCGCCTGCCAGACACAAGTGTGTCGGCCTGAGGCGAGGACGGCCGGCGCGCGGCTGACCAAACCCCGGACGCCGGCACCTGCGCCGCTACTCGTCTCACGAAACGAGCACGTGAGGCCGCGATCTATCCTGGGCGCCGATGCGATCCGAGAATTCGGGTTGGCCATGCGACCTCCGGGGCCGTTCGGGAGGCTCCACCATTCGGCTCGCTGACCGAGATCGCTCGTCCGAGCCCCTGGAGCGCGCTCGTCGCGGCGAGCGACGAGCACCAGAAAGGAGACTGCCGCAGAATCGCTTCTGCGGCAGTCGGATTACAAAAGAACTCGAAAACAGCCCGACCTAGCTGCGGGCTCGCAGCCGGCGGTACGCAGCGAAGGAGAGCAGACCGATACCGGCAATCATCGCGTACTCGTGGGCTTCAGGGATGATGATCAGTTCTGTGCCCCGCACGCCCCAGCCAGAAGGGACGGGGTTTGAGCTAGCACTATCACCGTACACCGTTCCTGACAACGAGGAGATGTTGTTGATTTTGAGCGTCCAGGTTGGCTTGGACGCGTCTCCGCCGTAGGCTAGTGCTTCAGCCGGCAGATACTCCGCTGAATATGGGGAGGCGGGCGGAGTCGGAAGAGCCACTCCAGCCGAAGAGAACAAAGTGCCGCGCATGTCGGTCCCGCCAACATCCCCGGCATCCCAAACCACTTTCAGCGTGGTGGACGGGCTCACCAGCCAAGCGTCAAGCGCCGTCAAGCCCAAGCTCGGATCAAAGTGCGCGAGCGACACCCGCAGTTTGATGGTATACCAGCCAGGAATCGTGGCCGGTAGATCTACCGCACCTGAAGTGTCAAACGTGAAATCCTTGAATGAACCGGTAACCAGCGCCCCCGGATTTGTCACAGGGAAAATCCACTGCGCCTGGGCACTTGACAGCGCCAAAGCCCCAGCCACGACGCCCACACCTGCCAACCGGCGAATCCGATTCGTCATGTCCAGTCCTTTCATAATCGTTCGGTAGTTCATGCTGGGGAGGTTTGTACAAAACGAACGAGGGGGTTGTCAACCGCGAAATTCCTTTTTTTTCGACCCGTTGGTTGTCCACGACTCCTTGAAGAAGAAGCCTCGCGGCACTGAGCTCCGCTCGCGGTTCGCCATGCGCCTCAGTCTTCCTTTCGAGAGCTTGAGCACGCCAGGTCGCCATAGCGGCTTTCGGCAGCCTGGATGTTTCGCTTTTCGGCCAGTCGGAAGGGGGCTATCCTGGGGCCACCATGAAATCTGCTGACGAGCACGGTGGGGCTGACGCAGACATTGGCCCAGAACCTCAGGGGTTGCGACACCGACTGGCCCAACGGTTGGGTGACTGGCCATTGCTGCGCATGCTCGTGTTGAATCTGTGGTTCCGCGTGGTTTTCGCCGGGTTTGTGACGGTCCTGATCCTGCTGATCCTTCTGGTGCCGAAACTGTGGAGGGTGACGCCTGCGGGCTTCCTGCCGGAAATCAGGGTCAACCTGCTCGACCTAGCGCAGGAGTGGTCTCTCCGGCGGCAAGCGCATACCGCCGTCGAGCGAGGTGACCAGGTCAGCGCGCTTGCCCATTGGAAAGGGGCTTTGGCTCAGAACCCGGCCAACGTTGACAGCCTGCGTGGTTGGCTGAGGGCTGCGGGGCAAGGGCTCATGGTCGAGGAGAGGCCTGACGCGGTCCGTTTCGGACGTCTGCTGTTTAGTTTCGGGGCCACGAATCAGACGGACACGGAGCTGGTCGCCCGTGCCTGGTTAGGGTGTGGCCTAGAGCGGTTGGCCGTGGAGTTGTTAGACCTCAGAACCAACTCGCTCAGCGAGATCGGGGAACGAGTCTACGCGATGGCGCTGTTCCATGCTGGGCGAACCAACGATTTTCGGCAACGCATGCGGGGGTTAAACGGGATGGTGGGAGTGCCGGAGACCGCGTTCCAAGTCAGCGAGTTGGAACCCGAAGATCAGCGTTTCCGGTTGTACTGCCTAAGCGATCTTGCGCTTTGGGGCCAACCCGGGGAACGCCAGGCTGCTCGTCAACAGTTGAGGCAGGCTCAAGAGGCCGGGAGCTACCGGAGGCTGGCTCTCGAGCTGCAGTTTCTGGCTGCGGTGTACGAGTCGGATCCCGCAGGGTGCGCGGCTTTGCTCAAGGAGTTGGAGGAAGTGGGTGCGGCTACCGCGGTTCACCAGGCCGGTTACTGGGCCATCCTGATTCAAACCGGACACCGAGCTCTGGCAAAAGAGCTGGTTGGCGCGGCAGCTCTAGTGCCTGGAAACCCACTGGAGGCGCATCTTCTGGGGCAGGTGCAGCTCGAACTGGGCATGCTCGATGAGGCGAATTTGGTGCTCGATCGATTTGGTGGGCCTTCGGTCTGGGCATCTGAAGTGCATGCACTCCACGCGCGGGTCCTGACGAAACAAGAGAACTGGAAGGGGCTGCTGCGGTTGGTCACGCATATGCGGGCACTGGCAGGTGAAAGGGCGGGCTTGGGTTCATTCGCGGATTGCCTCGAAGGGTTCGCTCACTGGGGGGAAGGACGCCGAGAGCTCGCCAAGTCGGCCTTTCGCCGAGCGGCGACTGCGGGGATTCCTCGTTCGGACCTCTCCCTATGGATTGCCGGGGAGTTGATGGTCCGCGGAGCGTTCAGCGAGGCGGAGGGGATCCTGGTGCCCCAGTTGGGACGGTTGGCGGACGACCCCGAGTACTTGCGGATGCTGTCCCGATGCGGTTACTACCTCAGGAAATCGGCGTACCTATGGGAAGCCATCACCAAGCTCAGGAGCCTGGCGCCGTCCGATCCGCTGACCGAGCAGCATTACGCAGCAACGCTGGTGGCCTTGCGCCGGAATCCGGAAGAGGCCGTCCGGCTCACGCTCGAAGCACTGAAGCGGTTCCCGAACCGGGCGGAGGCGGTGATTTGTCACGCCGGCGCCCTCGTGCTCAATCGCAGGGTGGCAGAAGCCCAGACACTCCTGGACAACGTGCGCGCGGAAGCGCTGCCCCCAATGGACCGAGCTCAGTTCGAGTACTGGCAGTTCGAGATCCACCTGCAGGAAGGGCGAATCGACAAAGCCTGGGTGGTGCGGGATCGAATCGACACGGCCCTGCTCTTCCCGGAGCAAGCGCGATGGCTGGCGACGGCGATCAAGCAAATGGGGGGGGGGCTTTCCTCCGAGGCTGCCTTCGAGCGTTAGGGTTTATTTGAACAGATGGGGAGAGGTCCCACTCGACGGCGGCTCGGCGCCCGTGTGAAGAACCGACTGCTGGCCGCGTATAGAGCGCAGGTTCTGGCAGTCCGCCGGAACAAATTGCCGGGTCCGGATGGGGCAAGCCGGGCAAAATTGGCAGTTAATTCAGTTGACATTCGCGGCCATTCATCGTTGAATGCTGAGCGTCTTAACGAAGTACCACTGGGTTGTCTATGCAAACAAAGAGTCAATTCACCGGGCTATTGATGACGGCGGCGGCGGTTTTGTCGCTGGCGGGGCTTTGCGCTCGGGCAGACATGAAGCAGGGCACGGCAACGGTCAGTTCGTTTACCGGAACCGTGACTTACGAGGATGCCGCGGGACATTCCTACCCAGTCCGCGTGGGCACAGTGCTTAAGGAGGGGGATCTGGTGAGGACGGCGGCCGGATCGATCGTGGATCTTGTTCTGCCGGAGAACGGTACGGTAATCGGACTCACTGAGGGCAGCGTCCTGAAAATCGACCGGTTGGGTTACGAGGATACCTCGTTGGGTCGTGTGATGGACACACGGTTGGACCTGCAGGCGGGCGGTTTCCTGGCCAGTGTGGATAAACTGAGTGCGGGCTCCCGTTACGAGGTCAACACGCCGCATGGGGTGGCCAGCGTCAAGGGCACAACCTTTTACATCCACGTTCAGAGCGGCGCGATTTACGTGCTGAGCGGAACGGTCGTTCTGACGTTGCACATGGCGCCAGCCGCCTTCCCGGGTGTTGGGGTGTGGGACGGGACTTTCGTGACGAAGTTCGTGACGATCGCCGCGGGTCAGACGTTCCAGTTAAACCTCTTCCGTGGCGTGATCAGCACGGACACCAACGGCGGCTACCCTGTGGACCCATCCAACGCAGTCGCGATTACGTTGCCTTGGGTCATTCGCAACCAACTGCCGCCTACCACGGTTCTTGACCGCTGGGTGACATTGGGTAAGGCCATCAAGTTCGGCCCCACTGCCAGCCCCGTCGGCTACGCTTTTGAATCGTGGGCCTCGAGCTATTGGGTTACGCCCAGCACCAAGCGTATTCGTGCCGTCCCGATTGGCGCGCCCATCGTGATTAGCGCGAGTCCTTAGATCGGGCCGCGCAGCCAGATGTATCAAGCGCAGGTGGACAGCCTGCGCTTTTTTTGTGGATCAAGAACGTCGGAGCAGACTTCGGCCGGCGTTCTGCGCATCATGGCGGGCACCCGATGCGCCCGCGATACTGCTCTACCATGGCTTCACCACGATCCAACTCTCAGCCTGTTGGCCTGAAGTTCGATCTTGAGCCACAAGAACATGCCGACCCTCGGCCAATCGAGCCCGCACCTGCCCCCTAACCGGTTGGCATTCGAGCGAATCCGAGTGCCACTGAACCTCCGTTCCGCCCTCGGCCGTCAGCCGGATCCAGCGGCTCGACTCCGGCAAGTCGGGGTCCAGAAAGAACGTCGAGCCGGGGAGGGGGTTGACGATGCGGAGAGGGAGAGAGGCAGGGGTCTCTGGCTGGGCTAGGACCGCCCTGCCGGCCAGCCAATTGTCGCCCGAGGCAAGCCAGCCGGCATACTCTGCGGGTAACCGCACGCGGCCCTCCGAGTCGTGTTGGGCGCCGTCGTCTTGCGGCGGCAGGTTCGGCAGCGCAAACCGCTCGACCACCCCGCCAAAGGCCGAGTTGGTCGATCCTGACAAAGCCTCCGGAAAGGCCACCGCTGGCAGGTAGGGCGCGCAGTCCTCTGCGCGCCGCGAACCACTGTCGACATGGGAGGCCGCGGCGCGCAGAGGACTGCGCGCCCTACCGCCGATCTGCAGTCCGTCGCCGTGACTGTTGAGGAGGCGTCCGGTGATCGGGTGGACGACTCGCTCGACAATGGCAGCAGGGCGGGTGTACCAGGAGGTGCCGTAGTGTTCATGGAGGTGAACGAAGACCTGTTGCAGCACGGGGGCAGCTCCGGTCACGCCGCTGACCTGGTCCATGGGCGAGCCGTCGAAGTTGCCGATCCAGACCGCGACAGTGAATTCCGGGGTGTAACCGATCGCCCAATTGTCGCGGAAATCGGAGCTGGTGCCGGTCTTGCAGGCCACGGGGAAAGCAAAGCGCAAGTTCGAGTCCAGGCCGAAGGCCAAGGCCCGCGCCTGGTTGTCGCTCAGAATGTCTGCGATCAGCCAGGCGGCAGCCTCCGTACCCGACGCGGGCGAATTCGCCGCGGGAACCTGGGCTTGGCCAACCGACTGCCACGGTTCCTGCGCTTCGGCTGCCAAGAGCCGGTAGGGCCGGAAGTCGCCCAAGCGTGCGAGTGCGGCATAAGCATTGGCCAACTCAAGGAGCCTGACCTCGGCGTTGCCAATCGTGAGGCCCAGCCCGTAGAAGTCCGGTGGACGCTCCAGAGTGGTGAGGCCCCAGTCTTGGAGGCGCCGCTGGAGCGCTTCAGCGCCGCCCAGAGCGGCCAAGACCTTAACGGCCGAGATGTTCAGCGAGTTGGCCAGGGCCAAGCGGTAGCGCATCGGGCCGTAGCATTGCCGGTTGTAGTTGACCGGCTGGAACACGCCGGTGGGCGTCGGGAAATCGGTCGGCACATCCGCCACTACGGTGGCCGGGGTGTCCCCGCGTTCGAAGGCCAGCAGGTACGTGAACGGCTTGAGGGCCGAACCCGGCGAGCGCCGCGCCCAGGCGCCGTTCACCTGGCCCGCCTTCGGCTCGAAGTAGTCCTCCGAGCCCACCAGCGCCTGCACGCCCCCGGTCCGGTTGTCCAACACCACCACCGCGCCGTTGCGGGCACGGTGAGCGCTCAGCTTGGCCAGTTGGCTGGTCAACGCGCGCTGGACGACCTGGTTCAACTCGAGGTCGAGCGTGGTGGGGATGACCCTCGAATCCGAGTGCCGAAGCTCAGCCGCGCGGCGCAAGGCCAGGCTGCCCCCGCGTGCCTGCAAAATCAGGTCAACGAAGTGCGGGGCCCGAAACACGCGGTCGGGTGTGGCTAACTCGATCCGCTCAGCGGCTGCTCGGCCCTGTTCGTTGGCGGTGAGCCAACCGCTCTC
>Ga0194125_10003708_pt1 | contig 24448 bp, 20 predicted proteins | sample TA2KigC250mmetaG_FD_148626 | JGI IMG/M metagenome (GOLD analysis project Ga0194125, IMG submission 148626) | Freshwater microbial communities from Lake Tanganyika, Tanzania - TA2015034 Kigoma Deep Cast 250m | ecosystem: Environmental > Aquatic > Freshwater > Lake | place: Tanzania: Lake... | reverse complement strand
GGTTGGTGGCGGCCACCCTCACCGCCCGCACCGGGGAGCTCATGCTCATGTCGGGCAAGGGAGTGATCATCCGCGTCCCCAAGGAGAGCATCCCCGTTCACGGCAGGAGCACCAAGGGGGTCAGCCTGATGAGGACGGACGAGGGCAGCAAGGTGCTGTCCATCGCCTGCCTTGAAGTGGACAAACCCGGCGGGTCCTCAAAGTAGGACTGTGTCGGCATGGCGCACCAAGACGCTCCGGACGGTTTCTCCTCTCTAGTTGACATCATCGCCAGGCTGCGGGGCCCTTCGGGCTGCCCCTGGGACAAAGAGCAGACGCACGCCTCCCTCAAGCCTTCCCTTCTGGAGGAGTGCTACGAGGTCCTGGAGGCCATTGACGCCGGAGATGGCCTGAAGCTCAGCGAGGAACTGGGCGATCTGCTGATGCACATCGTTCTTCACGCTCAGATCGCCCGTGAGGAAGGCCAGTTCACCATCGACGACGTGGTCCAGGGCATCAGCGACAAGCTGGTCCACCGTCATCCCCACGTCTTCGGCGGCGCCCGGGTCAGCGATGCCCGGGACGTGGCCTTGAGCTGGGAGTCGCTCAAACAGAAGGAGCGGGGGACGGACTCCGTCCTTGCCAGCCTGCCCCAGGGGATGCCTGCCCTGGCTCGCAGCCAGGCCTTGCAGAGGCGCGCCGCCAGGGTCGGCTTCGACTGGAAGGAGATCGGCGATGTCATCGCCAAGCTCGGCGAGGAGGTGAGGGAGCTGCAGGAGGTCGCGGATCAAGGGGAGAGGGTCAGGGAATTCGGTGATCTCCTCTTCGCCCTGGTCAACGCCGCCCGGTGGCTGGATGTGGATTCAGAGGAGGCTCTGAGAATGGCCAGCGAGAGGTTCTCTCATAGGTTTGCCCACATGGAGGGACTCTGCCGCCGCAGGGGGCTGGCCCTGAGCGGCCTGAGCCTCGAGGAGCAGGACAAGCTCTGGGAAGAGGCCAAGAAGGTCTTTCCGTAGATGAAGGCCGGGAGGCCGTTCAGGAAGGGGGCATCCCTCAGAGGACAAGCTGGTCGGGGTGAGAGGATTTGAACCTCCGACCTCAGCGTCCCGAACGCTGCGCGCTAACCGGCTGCGCTACACCCCGCTAGAGGCATTATATGATCTCTCCGAACAGAACTCAAGAAGGGATGAAGTATGCCGTGCTTGTCGGCGACGGCATGGCCGACTACCCCCTGGAGGAACTCGGTGGGCGCACCCCCCTGGAAGTGGCCCGCATCCCCAATATGGATCAGGTCGCCCGGCGGGGAGGGCTTGGCCTGGTCGGAACCGTTCCCTCGGGCATGCCCCCCGGTTCGGACGTGGCCATCCTCTCCATTCTGGGCTACGACCCCCGGCGGTACTACACCGGCCGCGGCCCGCTCGAGGCAGCTAGGCTGGGGATCGAGATTTCCCCCCGGGAGGTGGCCTTCCGCTGCAATCTGGTCACCGTGGACGGCGGGCGCCTTGTCGACTACAGCAGTGGCCACATCGGCAGCGCGGAGGCCGCGGAGCTCATCGGCCTTCTGCAGCGGGAACTGGGAACGGAGTCGGTCCGCTTCCATCCCGGAGTGAGCTACCGCCACATCTGCATCATCAGCGACACCGCCCTGATGCACGTTGCCTGCACTCCCCCGCACGACGTCGTCGGCCAGCCCATCGAGAAGAACATGCCTCCGGGCCGCGAGGCCGGGCTGCTCAGGGACCTCATGTCCCGGTCCCGGCATCTCTTGGATGGTCACGAGGTGAATCGCGCCCGTGTCGGCAGGGGCGAGATGGCGGCCAACATGATCTGGCTCTGGGGACAGGGTGGCACCCCCCAGATACCCTCCTTCAGGGAGCGTTTCGGTATGGGTGGCGGCGTCATCTCGGCCGTGGACCTCGTCAAGGGCATAGCCGGCCTCATCGGCCTCGACTCCATCGAGGTCCCCGGGGCCACTGGCTACTATGACACCGACTACGCGGCCAAAGGCAGGTATGCTGTGAACTGGCTCGACCGGCAGGGATTCGTGCTGGTCCACGTCGAGGCACCGGACGAAGCCGGCCACAACGGCCATCTGGACCAGAAGATCAAAGCCATCGAGAGTTTTGATGAGCACGTCGTGGGACCCATCATGGCCAGGTTCGGCGGACAGCGGGGCTTCCGTGTCTTGGTCTTGCCCGACCACCCCACCCCCATCCACCTGCGCACCCACACTGCGGAGCCGGTGCCCTTCGCCTGGTACGGTCCCGGGCTGTCGGAGGGCCGGGCCGCCGCCTTCAGCGAACGGGAGGCCGCAGCCAGCGATCTCAGCATCGAGCCCGGATACCGGCTGATGGAACGTTTCATTGCAGGGGAAAAATGATAGAATACGCTCAACCACGGCAATGGCTCTGATTGTACAGAAGTACGGCGGCAGTTCGGCTGGCGACGCCGGGAGGATCAAGAACATCGCGCGGCGGGCCATCGCCACCAAGGAGAAGGGCAACAGGGTGGTGGTGGTCATCTCGGCCATGGGTGATACCACCGATGAGCTTGTCAGCCTGGCCCATCAGATCACCAGCCAGCCTGATGAGAGGGAGATGGACTTCCTGCTCTCTACCGGAGAGATCGTCTCCAGCACCCTGCTGGCCATGGCGGTGAAAGCCCTGGGCCACAAGGCCATCAGCCTCAGCGGCAGCCAGGCGGGCATCCAGACCGACAACACCCACAGCGCGGCCCGCATCCGTGCCATCGATCCCCGGAGGATCACCAGGGAGCTCGACAAAGACAACGTGGTGGTGGTGGCCGGCTTCCAGGGGGTCACCGAGGACCTCGATATCACCACCCTGGGCCGGGGCGGCTCGGACACCACGGCCGTGGCCCTGGCCGTCAGCCTGGGGGCGGATATGTGCCACATCTATACCGACGTGGACGGCGTCTACACCGCCGATCCCCGCCTGGTCCCCGAGGCGCGCAAGCTGAAGGAGATCGACTACGAGGAGATGGTGGAGCTCGCCACCTACGGGTTCAAGGTGATGCACCCCCGGGCGGTGGAGATCGGCCAGATCTACAGCATGCCCATCTACGTAGCTTCCAGTTTCAACGACAATGCCGGAACGGTCATCCGCGGAGGGATTCCTATGGAAGTGCGCAACAAGGTCAGAGGCATCGCTCACGATTCCAACGTGGCCAAGATCACCGTCCTGGGCGCTGCCGATCGCCCCGGCATCGCCAGCGCCATCTTCGAGCCCCTGGCCAAAGCCAACGTCAGCGTGGACACCATTGTCCAGAATGCCAGCGTCGACGGCATCACCGACCTGACCTTCACCGTTGCCCGCGATGATGTGCCCAAGGCTCTCAAGGTGGTGGAGCCCATCGCCGAGTCCATTGCCGCCAAAGGCTGTGTGGTTGACTCCGATCTGGGCAAGGTCAGCATCGTCGGCACCGGGATGCAGAACACGCCGGGCTACGCCGCCCGGATGTTCACGGCCCTCAGCGACGCCGGAATCAACATCGAGCTGATCACCACCTCCGAAATCAGGATCACCTGCATCGTCAACAGGGGCAAGGTCGTTGACGCCGTACGCGCATTGCACAAGGCCTTTGAGCTGGATCAGGAGTAGGAAGCTGCCGCAGAGGTCTTCTTCCGCCCGGCCCGCCGTCCGGCCAGTGACATAGTGCCCGCATAGTCCGATTGATTTCCTGCCGAAGAATTGCTGAGACTCCGTTCCGATGGCTCCAAAGCACAGCCTGTCTGAAGTGAGAAGCATCGCCATCATCGGCCTGGGGCTGATCGGTGGCTCACTGGGCCTGGCCCTGAAAGAGGCCGGGCTGAACCGTGCGGAGCGGGTGGGCTACGCCCGCAACCCCGCTGTGGCCGCCAGGGCCGCCGCACTCGGCGCGGTGGACAGGACGGGGGACAGCATCGCCGCGGCCGTGGACGGCGCCGATGTCGCCATTCTAGCTACTCCCACTCTGGCCATGCCGGAGATCATGCAGCAGATGGCGCCCCACCTCAAGGCCGGCTGCATCGTCACCGACACGGCCAGCACCAAGGGCAAGGTCATGGAATGGGCGGAGAGCTACCTGCCATCGACCGTCGGCTTCGTCGGCGGCCATCCCATGGCGGGAAAGGAGCAGTCTGGCATCGACGTCGCCGAAGCCGGCCTCTTCCGGGGCTGTGCCTACTGCCTGGTGCCGGGACACGGGGCCTCTCAGGCGCCAACCGACCTCATGGCTGAGATGGTCGGCAAGCTGGGGGCCACCCCCCTGTTGCTGACCGCCGCCAAGCACGACCAGTTCGTGGCCGGGATCAGCCACCTGCCCTTCATACTGTCCTCCTCCCTGGTGCTGGCCACCGCCCGGAGCCCTCTCTGGAAGGACATGTCCCGGCTGGCCGCCTCGGGGTACCGGGACGTTGGCCGCCTGGCGTCCGGCAATGCCCGGATGAATCGGGACATCTGCCTCACCAACCGGGAGAACATCCTCCTCTGGATCGACGAGTTCACCGCCGAGCTGGCCCGGTTCCGCCGCCTGGTCTCGGAGGGCGGCCAGGAGCTGGAGGAGGCCTTCCTTGCCGCCCGGCAGGCCCGCCAGGCCTGGCTTGATGACTATGGCAAGAGAAGTTAGGCGCTGCCCATCCCTGGCCGGTGTGATCACCCCCCCGGGGGACAAGTCCATCTCCCACCGGGCCGCCATTCTGAACAGCCTGGCGGAGGGCAGGGCCCGGCTGACCAACTTCTCGCCCGGCGGTGACTGCCGGTCCACGCTCAACTGCCTCCGCGCCATCGGCGTGGGCATCGAGCAGCTCTCCGCGGATCCCTCTGCCATCGAGGTGACCGGCGTGGGACGCCGGGGCTTCGTCGAAGCCGCCGATGTCCTTGATGCCGGGAACAGCGGCACCACCATGCGCCTCATGACCGGCCTGCTGGCAGCCCAGCCCTTTCTTTCAATCATCACCGGCGACAGCTCGCTCCGCTCCCGGCCCATGGGACGGCTCATCCTGCCCCTCCGGCTCATGGGCAGCAAGATCTGGGGCCGGGGCAGGGATACCCTGGCTCCGCTGGCCATCAAGGGACAGGAGCTCCGCGGAGTGACCTACTCCCTGCCGGTGCCCAGCGCCCAGATCAAGTCGGCCATACTCATCGCCGCCATCTTCGCCACCCAGGGCAAGACCACCATCCAGGAGCCGTCGAAATCGCGGGACCACACCGAGCGGATGCTGCAGGCTATGGGAGTGGACCTGAATGCCGACGATTCCTTCGTCAGCATCAGTCCCCTCAGGTCCCCTCCGGTGGCCCTCGACCTGGTCATCCCCGGTGACATCAGCTCCGCAGCCTACTGGATGGTGCTGGGAGCGGCCCATCCCTCCGCCCGGATCGAGATCAAGGGCGTCGGCATCAACCCCACCCGGACGGGCGTCATTGATGCCCTGCGGGCTATGGGGGCCAGCCTCCGGGTGGTCCGCGAGCGGGCCTCGGGCAACGAGCCGGTGGCCGATATCGTGGTCGAATCCAGCCGCCTCACCGGCACCACCATAGCCGGCGATGTCATTCCCCGGCTCATTGACGAGATCCCGGCCTTGGCCGTGGCCGCCAGCGTGGCCGGCGGCCCCACCGTGATCGCCGACGCGGCGGAGCTCCGGGTCAAGGAAACCGACCGCATCGCCCTGATGGCGCGGGAGCTGTCCCGGTTCGGCGTCGCCGTCGAGGAGAAGCCCGATGGCATGGTCATTCAGGGAGGGGCGGCGCTCCACGGCGCGCTGTGCTCCAGTCATGGCGACCACCGTCTGGCCATGAGCCTGGGGATAGCCGGGGCACTGGCCGATGGCGCAACCTTGATAGAGGATGCCGAAGTCGCCGACATATCCTACCCCGATTTCTGGCAGCATCTGGAGATGCTGAGGGCAAGCTAGATTCATTGCAGAGGAGGGAGAAGATGGGTACAGAACTGGTTCACCTGGGTTTCAGCAACATGGCAGCCATGAACAAGGTCATGGCCGTCATTTCGCCCAACTCGGCGCCCGCCAAGCGCATTGTTCATGAGTGCAAGGGCAACGGTCATCTCATCGATGTCACCAACGGCCGGAAGACCAAGGCCATTCTCGTCATGGAGAGCGGCCACATCATCCTGGCCGCCATCTCCCCGGAGACCATCGCCGGCAGGGTTGTCAGCGCCCGGAGGGCCGAGCTCGGTGAGTGCTGCGACGAAGAGTGTTGCGAGGAGTAGAGCGGTGCCTCTTCTGGTCGTGCTGTCCGGGCCATCGGGTGCCGGCAAGGATGCCGTCCTCAACAGGATGAGGGACCTTGGCCATGCCCTCCACTATGCCGTGACCACCACCACCCGCCCCAGGCGCGCCGGTGAGAGTGATGGCCGGGACTATGCCTTCGTCACTGAAGCCGAGTACGGAAGGATGCTCCGGGACGGGGAACTCCTGGAATCGGCGCAGGTCTACGGCTACTGGTACGGGGTCCCCCGGCAGCAGGTCAAACGGGCCCTGGACGAAGGAAGGGATGTCATTCTCAAGGTGGACGTTCAGGGGGCCGCTGCCATCAGGAAGCTCCTGCCTGCCTCGGTGCTCGTCTTCCTCACCCTGCCGGGCCTGGAGGACTACGAACACCGCCTTCGCGGGCGGCAGACGGAGTCCGACGCTGAGATGAAGGTCCGCCTGGGCAGAGTCAGTCACGAGATGAACAGCCTGGATCTGTTCGACTACATCGTGGTCAATCACCATGGCAAACTGGATGAGTCCGTCGCCTGCATCTGGTCCATTGTCACCGCTGAGAAGTGCCGCGTGAATCCCCGGACGGTCGAGTTGAAGTGAGCCGAGTGCCTGGCCACCTCGAATGGGCTGCTGAGAAGTTGATCTCCGGAACCGGACCTGCCCCGCCCTGCCATCTGGTCCCATCGCACCGCCCCCGCTTCTTCTGTGTGGATGCTTTGGTTCATCATGCTGGTGATCTAGGTTCCTAGCGCAAGGAGGTTGTTTGTACCAGAAGAGCGTACTCAGCAACGGTCTCAGGGTGGTCACCGCCACCGTGAAGCACCTGCAGTCCGCGGCCATAGGCGTGTTCATCGGCGCCGGCTCGCGGTACGAGGATGCCGGCCAGTCCGGCGTGTCCCACTTCATCGAGCACATGTGCTTCAAGGGCACGCAGAGGCGCCCCACATCCCGGGAGATCTCCGAGGCCATCGAAGGGGTGGGTGGCATACTCAACGGGGCCACCGACAAAGAGCTGACCATCTACTGGTGCAAGGTCGCCAGACCCCACCTGTCGCTGGCCACGGACGTGCTGGCCGACATGCTCACCCATTCCAAGTTCGAGCCCGGGGACGTGGAGAAGGAAAGACAGGTCATCACCGAAGAGATCAACATGTGCCACGACAGCCCCCAGAATCGCGTCGATCTGCTCATCGACGAGACCATGTGGCCCGACCAGGCCCTGGGCAGAGACGTCGCCGGGACCAAGACCACGGTGGCTAATCTGACCCGGGAGGACATGCTCCGCTACTGCCGGGCCCAGTACCTGGCCAACAACACCGTGGTCAGCGTCGCCGGAGACGTGGATCACCGGGAGGTGGTGGCCGGCCTGGAGGACACCTTCGGCCGGTGGAACACCGATGCCGGCCAGCACTGGTATCCCGCCCACGTCCGGCAGGAGCCCAGATACCGTGTCGAGCGGCGCGACACCGAGCAGGCCCACCTCTGCCTGGCCATGCCCGGGCTGCCCGTCAGCCACGGGGACCGCTTCATCCTGGACGTCTTGAACACCGTCCTCGGCGAAGGCATGAGCAGCCGGCTCTTCCTGGAGATCAGGGAGAACAAGGGACTGGCCTACGCCATCAACAGCTACGCCAACCACTTCCAGGACGCTGGCCAGGTGACCGTCTACGCTGGCATCGACCCCAAACAGCTCTCGGCCTGCGTGGAGGCCATCATGGTGGAGCTCGGCCGCCTCAAAGAAGGCCTCCCCGAGGAAGAGCTCAAGAAGGCCAAGGAGTTCTGCAAGGGACGGCTGGTCCTCCGCATGGAGGACACCCGCAGCGTGGTCGGCTGGCTTGGAGGCCAGGAGCTGCTACTGGGCCACATCCTCACCGTCGATGAGGTGGTCTCCAAGATCGACTCCGTTCGGGTGGATGACGTCGTCCGCGTGGCCCGCGAGCTGCTGCTCCCCGAGAAGGTCAAGCTGGCCGTGGTCGGCCCGGTGAGTGAGGAAGACGTCCAGCACTTGATCTGCGCCTGATGGGCCGCCCGTCACGCCCATCCTGGCCGCATGCCCTGATTCTCCTCTCCCCCGATGTGAGATCGCCCCGTTTCGGACGGACAGCCTGTCCTGATGGCGGACCTGGCGTTACTGTACGCAGAACTCCCAGCTTCGAACTGGCCTCTAGCATGGCAACTGCAACCTACGAAGAGCTTTCTTGGGGGCAGGTCACTAGCCCCAGTCTGTTCGGGGTCTCCGGTGGTTGCGCTAGTGCGACAAAGGCAGCGTTCGGCGTAGACAGGTGGTGGGTGGCGGCGTTATGGGTGATGGGCTGGATGGCGGGCACCATCAAAACTGGGAGGATCAGCGCAGCCCGCCACGCGACCGCGACAGGGTGCCAGATCGTCGCGCTTCGACTGGTCTCCCAATGGTTGGGGACATCTCCCTGGGCACTGAGTGACGGCCGTCACTTGGCTTCGAGCGTGTATTCCCACTCACACACAATGTCGGTCTTGGTGCGCGGCGGCAACCTCAGAGGACGGCACTTGATGTCCTTATTCAGCATCTCGCCGGAGAGCGGCATGCCCAATACACAAAGGTCGCAGCAGTGTTTGAGCCGATGGTCATCGTAGTTCTCGAACCTGTCGACGGCGGGACAGGTCCGGTGGTGGAGAATGCCATGATTCGGGCTCTTCAGCTCGAATTCCACATTGAGTATGCCGACTTCCCCCGGGGCGAACTGGAAACCACGGAAGAGAGATTCGACATCCTTCCCGGCTACGCCTAGGGCTGCCATTCCTATTTGGAGATCGTATTCGGCAGCGCCCCTCGGGTTCCAGACGTCCTTTTCCATATCCTGAGCCACGTCAACCCCATACTTGTCTTTCACGGCTGCGTACCAGCCGTAGGTGACCATCATGTACGCGATGGCGGTGATATTCCATAACTGCGCCAGGGCGCTGGTGTCCAACTGGTTCACGCCCAATACCTCGTCAATATTCACAGCGGTCTCCCTCTTGCTCGGCTTTTCACGCTTGTCGGAGAAGTGCCAAGCCCTAAGAAGAAGCCTGCGGCTGGTGTCCATACCCTTCGCCCTGAGATACCCCAGTGGGGCCAGCCTCTTGCGGTTCAGCGGAGGGGCATTCAATGGTCGCGGCCTGCGTCCGAGACCGGAGAGGGCCCTGAAGACACGGAGCCAGGTCCAGGAGCAGCGCAGGGGATCGGGGATCAGCCTGTTGTCGAGTTCCACGACCGTGAGCAAGGTCGGCATGAGCTGCACCGCGGCGACGCCCAGCTTCAGGTCATCGAAGAAGAGCTGGCGCATTGGGAAGCCCGGGTGATACTGCGGCCATGCCCTAGCCGCAAAAGCTTCGGCCACCTCCGGCCCGAAACGCTCGGTTACAGCGCCATGCCAGGTTCGGAACAGATTCTCGTGGGCCGCAATGGTGCGATGCCAAAGGTCGATCAACACAGACTTCGGTAGATCCTTGGCTCGCAAGGATGGGTCGAAACCTTGATCCGTTTTCTCTTGTGCCATGTCATCCACCTCCCTCGACCCAGTTCGCGTGTGTGTTGTCACATCGGCCTGTTGGTCCGTGCGAGCGAATTCCCTGCAAGTAAACATAGTCTGGTGGAGCTGAGGGGATTCGAACCCCTGACCTCCTCCGTGCAAGGGAGGCGCTCTCCCAACTAAGCTACAGCCCCATGATCGCCGCCTGGAGCGGGCGGCGACAGCCCGGCGCTCCCTGTGCTGAGCCCCGGCTGTCTGGATTGTAGCACCGCCCGCCACAGGGGTCAACGACGTCCCCGTTCAACTGCTGCCTCATGGTCCGGCACTTGTGTCGTTCGCGACCCAAGCGCGGCTGTGAGCGCGGGGCCTGTGATATACTTAGTCGGCATCTCGGGAGCGATGCAACTATGAGTCAGCAGGACGACGCAGCCGCCAGTGCCCGGGAGCTGCGCACCCTCATCAACTACCACGCTCACCGCTACTACGTGCTGGACAGCCCAGAGATCAGCGATGCCGAGTATGACGGCCTGATCCGCCAGCTGGAGCAGATAGAGGCTGAGCATCCCGAGCTGGTCACGCCCGATTCCCCCACTCAGCGTGTAGGCGCGGCTCCGGTGGAGGCCTTCGGGGTGGTGGAGCACCGTCTGCCCCTGCTCAGCCTGGCCAACGTGTTCTCCGGCGAGGAACTGCTGGCCTGGCACAAGAGGGTCCTGAATCTGGCGGAGGGACAGGACCTCGATTTCGTCTGCGAGATCAAGATGGATGGGCTGGCCATTGCCCTGACCTACGATGAGGGCCGGCTGGTCACCGGGGCCACCCGCGGCGATGGCTACCGTGGTGAGGATGTCACCCAGAACCTGCGCACCGTCAAGAGCATCCCCCTCTCCGTCCCGAAGGACGCCCCGCCCCGGTTCGAGGTCAGGGGCGAGGTCTTCCTTCCCCGGGCGGGCTTCAAGAGGCTGAACGAGGACAGGGCCCGGGAGGGATTGCCCCTCTTCGCCAATCCCAGGAATGCCGGCGCCGGCTCGGTGCGCCAGCTTGACCCCCGGATCACCGCCCAGCGTCCCCTCGATATCTACGTCTACGCTCTGGGCTACGCCGAAGGAAAGGCGGTTCCGGACACCCACTGGGAACGCATGGAGTACCTCAAGTCCCTGGGGTTCAAGGTCAATCCCGGCAACCGGCTGTGCCGGAGCATTGCCGAGGTGGAGGCCTACCGTCAGGAGTGGGAGGAGAAGAGGGCCGGCCTGCCCTACGACGCCGACGGCATCGTGGCCAAGGTCAATTCCATCGAGATGCAGGACCGGCTCGGCTTCGTGGCCCATGAGCCCCGGTGGGCCGTGGCCTACAAGTTCCGGGCCGTGCAGGCCACCACCGTCCTCAAGGATATCGGCATCAACGTGGGCCGCACCGGCAGCCTCAATCCCTATGCCATTCTGGAGCCCGTCTTCGTGGGCGGAGTCACCGTCAAGCAGGCCGCCCTGCACAACGAGGATGACATCAGGCGCAAGGACATCCGCGTCGGCGACACGGTCATCGTTCAGCGCGCCGGCGAGGTCATCCCCGAAGTCGTCGGGCCGGTGGCCAGCAAGCGCACCGGCGGCGAGAGGGTCTTCTCCATGCCGTCCCGTTGCCCCACCTGCGGGGCCGAGGTGATCAAGACCGAGGCCATGCACCGCTGCACCAACGCTGCCTGCCCCGCTCAGGCCCTGGAGAAGCTGAAGCACTTCGTCAGCCGCGGGGCCATGGACATCGACGGCGTGGGGGAGAAGCTCTGCGCCGCCCTCTTCGAGAAGGGCCTGGTCCACGATGCCGGCGACCTCTACTACCTTACCCGTGAACAGCTCCTGGAGCGGCTGGACCGTGTGGCCGACAAGAGCGTGGCCAATATCCTGGCCTCGATAGAGGACAGCAAGCAGCGCCCACTGTCGCGGGTCATCTTCGCCCTGGGCATACTCCACGTGGGCGGAGAGACGGCTGACCTCCTGGCCTCCCGTTTCTCCAGCCTGGACGGCTTGGCCGGGGCCAGCGAGGAGGAGTTGCTCAGCATCCCCTCCGTCGGACCCAGGATCGCCGAGAGCGTCATGGCCTTCTTCAGGCAGGAGGGGAACCGGAACATCATCCGCAAGCTGAGGGAGGCCGGCGTCAGGCTGACCGACGCCGCACCGGCCCAACGTGGTGCAGCGCCTCTGGCTGGGCAGGAGTTCGTCCTCACCGGCAGGCTGGAGTCCCTCACCCGCCAGGAGGCGGAGGACCGCATCAGGAGGCTGGGGGGCACGGCCGGATCGAGCGTCACCAGGAAGACCGCCCGGGTCGTGGCCGGAGCCGATCCGGGCTCCAAGCTGGACAAGGCCCGCAAGCTGGGCGTCCCCGTCATCTCCGAAGAAGAGTTCCTCAGGTTGATCTCGTCGGGGACTGAGGCATAGAATCGGGGCAATGAGAGTCATCATCGGACTGGGCAATCCGGGGAGGGACTACGCCCGCAACCGCCACAACGTCGGCTTCCGCTGCGTCAATCATCTGGCCCGGAAGCACGGCATCTCCCTGGGACAGCGGAACTGCCAGGCGCAGCACGGCACGGGCCGGATAGAGGGCACTGAGGTGGTCCTGGCCAAGCCGCGGACCTTCATGAACCTCAGCGGCAGGTCGGCCGGACTTCTCCTCCGTCGCTTCAGGGCCGCGCCCGCCGATCTGGTGGTCATCCACGATGACCTCGACCTGGCCCTGGGCCGGATCCGCCTCTACTCCAACGGCGGGTCGGGAGGCCACAAGGGCATCGAGTCCATTGTCGCCGCCCTGGGCAGCTGCGACTTCCTCCGGGTCCGGGTCGGCATCGGACGCCCCCGGCCGGAGACCGACGCCGTGGATTACGTGCTGGGCGACTTCAGCCCCTCGGAGCTGACTGTGGTCGAGGAAACGGTGGCCCGCGTCGGTGAGGCGGTGTCCTGCCTTCTGAAGGAGGGACTGGCCGCCGCCATGAACCGCTACAACCAGTCTCCCGGCCAGGGCTAGCCGGAGCCGATTCCCGCCGGGAGCCGCCCCGTCCTCTCCATGAAGGGCCGCAGGTACCGGCCAGTGAGGCAGCCCACTTCCCGGGCGATCTCCTCCGGCGTGCCGGTGGCCACCACGTAGCCCCCCTTGCCCCCCGCCCCCGGACCGAGGTCGATGACGTGGTCCGCGTTCTTGATCACGTCCATGTGGTGCTCGATGATGATCACCGTGTTGCCCCCCTCCACCAGCCTCTGCAGCACGGCCAGCAGGGCGGCCACGTCGTGGAAGGAAAGGCCGGTGGTCGGCTCGTCGAGGATGTACAGTGTCCTCCCCGTGGATCTCCGGGACAGCTCGGACGCCAGCTTCACCCGCTGGGCCTCCCCTCCGGACAGGGTGGTGGCCGGCTGGCCCAGCCTGATGTAGCCCAGCCCCACGTCGCTCAGGGTCCGCAGCTTGGACTTCACCCTGGGTATGTGCTCGAAGAAGGCCAGGGCCTCTTCCACGCTCATGTCCAGCACCTCGGCGATGCTCCTCCCCTTGAAGCGGACCTCCAGCGCCTCCCTGTTGTACCGTTTTCCTTTACATAACTCGCAGGCCACAGTCACGTTGGGCAGGAACTGCATCTCGATCTGGATGTAGCCCTGACCCTGGCAGGCCTCGCAGCGGCCTCCCTTCACGTTGAACGAGAAGCGGCCCGGCGTGTAACCCCGCATCCGGGCCTCGGGCACCTGGGCGAACAGGTCGCGGATGGGGGTGAAGACCGTGGTGTACGTCGCTGGATTGCTCCTGGGGGTCCGTCCGATGGGCGACTGGTCGATGTTGATCACCTTGTCTATGTGCTCCAGCCCCAGTATGGCGTCGCATTCCCCCGGCCTGTCCTTCGCCTTGTAGAACAGCTGCGCCAGCCGCTTGTAGAGTATCTCTCCCACCAGGGTGCTCTTGCCGCTCCCCGATACCCCGGTGATGCAGACCAGCATCCCCAGGGGGATGTGTACGTCGATGTTCTTCAGGTTGTTGTGCCGGGCTCCCTTGATGACCAGCGCCTTTCCCGAGCCGCTGCGCCGCCGGTCGGGTAAGGGGATCTCCCTCCGGCCGCTCAGGTACTGGCCGGTCAGCGAGCCGGGACAAGCCATGATCTCCTCCAGCGTCCCGGCCACGACCACCTCCCCGCCGTGCTCCCCGGCCCCGGGGCCCATGTCGATGATGTGGTCCGCCGCCCGCATCATGGCCTCGTCGTGCTCCACGGCGATGATGGTGTTCCCCAGGTCTCTCAGCCGCTCCAGGGTGGTGATCAGCCGGTGATCATCGGCCGCGTGCAGTCCCACCGTCGGCTCGTCGCAAATGTAGACCACCCCCATCAGTCCGCTGCCGATCTGGGTGGCCAGCCGGATGCGCTGCGATTCGCCCCCGCTCAGCGTGGCCGAGGGCCGGTCCAGGGTCAGGTAGTCCAGCCCGATGTCGATCAGGAAGCCCAGTCGCGCCCGGATCTCCTTCAGTATCTGCTGGGCGATGGTGAACTCGCGCTGGCTCAGCCTGGCCCTGCCCTCGCCGGTCTGGCCGATGCCCTCGATCCACTGCTGCGCGTCGGCTATGGACATCGAAGTCACTTCGATGATGTTCCTGCCGTCCACGGTCACCCCCAGCGATTCCGGCTTCAGCCTCTTCCCCTGGCAGGTGGGGCAGAGATACGAGGTCATGTAGCGTTCAATCTCGTTCCGGATGTAGTCCGACTCCGTCTCTCTGTAACGGCGCTCTAGGTTGGGGATCACCCCTTCATAGCTCCAGTAGTAGTCCCCGCCCCTCCCGTAGCCGTCCCGGCGGACTGCCCTCTCCCCTTCTTCGTTGCCGTAGAGGACGTAGTTCAGCTGCTTCCGCGACAGGCTGCTCACCGGGGTGCGGGTGGAGAAGCCGTAGTGCTGGGCCGCCGTCTCCACCATGTCTTCGTACCAGGAGCTCATGGCGCCTTCCCTGGACCATGGCAGAATGGCCCCCTCCGCCAGGCTGAGGGCCTTGTTGGGGATGACCAGCTCCGGGTCGATCTCCAGCTTGTTGCCCAGCCCGGTGCAGTCCGGGCAGGCGCCGTGGGGACTGTTGAAGCTGAAGGTCCGCGGCGCTATCTCCCCCAGGCTGATCCCGCAGTGGACGCAGGCGAAGTGCTCCGAGAACAGCAGTTCCTCTCCGTCCTCCACGGAGACCAGCACCACGCCGGCCCCCAGCTTCAGGGCGGTCTCCACCGAGTCGGCCACCCGGCCCGCGTCCATGGTCTCCTCGATGACCAGACGGTCGACCACGGCCTCGATGGAGTGCTTCCGGTTCTTGTCCAGGTGGAACTCCTCTGAGAGGTCCCAGATCCGCCCGTCCACCCTCACCCTGACGAAGCCCGCCTTCTGCAGGTCCTCGAAGGTCGCCTGGTGCTCCCCTTTGCGGTCCCTGATCAGCGGGGCCATGATCATCATCCGGCTGCCCGCCGGCAGCGCCAGAATGGAGTCCACGATCTGCTGCACCGTCTGCTGGGCGATCTCCCGGCCGCACTGGGGGCAGTGGGGATGCCCTATCCGGGCGAACAGCAGCCTGAGGTAGTCGTAGATCTCGGTCACCGTGCCCACGATCGACCGCGGATTGCGCGACGGGCCCTTCTGGTCGATGGATATGGCCGGGGAAAGCCCGTCGATGTAGTCCACGTCGGGCTTCTCCATCTGCCCTAGGAACTGCCGGGCGTAGGCGGAGAGCGACTCCACATAGCGGCGCTGGCCTTCAGCGTAGACGGTGTCGAAGGCCAGAGAGCTCTTGCCCGATCCGGACACCCCCGTGATCACCACCAGCTTGTCGCGGGGTATGACCACATCGATGTTCTTCAGGTTGTGCTCACGGGCACCCTTGACGAAGATGGCGCTTGTGGGCATGGCTCTGGGTCAGACTGGAGAAAAGGAAAAGCCCCCTGGCAGTGGCTTATTTTCCCAAGGAGTTGCCCCCTCAGTATCGTCGGCGCTGAAGCGTTTCACTTCCGTGTTCGGGATGGGAACGGGTGGTTCCACTCCGCTCAAACCACCAGAAGGCAAACAGAATTATAGCACACCCCCTGACCGTCCCGCAATTGCCGCAACCACAAAGCCCGCCGGTTGTTGGACATCCCCGCAGCGCTGTTATACGATAGTGTCCTCTATCACTCCGCACGGGGAATGCCCTGCGCGCTCAGGCAGGCGGGCCGTCAGGCGCCTTCGGGCCCGGCACTGTCCCGCGCCGCGATGGGAGGCAGGCTATGGTCTCTGAAGTCAATCTGATCATCGGCGGTGAAGCCGGTCAGGGAGTGCAGTCCGCGGGCTACCTCATGGCCAGGGCTCTGGCCCGCGACGGCTATCACCTCTTCGCCGACCAGGACTACGAGTCCCGGGTCAGGGGCGGGCACAACTTCTTCCGCATCAGGATCGCCGGCGCCGAAGTTGGGGCCGTCTCCGAAGGGGTGGATCTGCTCCTGGCCTTCAATCGGGAGAGCATCGATCTCCACCGGGGGGAGATGGCCGCCGGTGGCGTCATCGTCTTCGACCACCGCAGGATCAACGACGCCGGCGTTGGAGAGGGCCTCTTTGGGATGCCCCTGGAGGGGCTGGCTCAGGAGTCTGCCGGCAACAAACTGGCCGCCAATACCGTGGCTCTGGGGGCCATGATGCGGCTTCTGGGCTGTCCGCCCGGCTCCTGGCGCGGCCTCCTGCTGGAGCACTTCGGCTCCGGTGAACCGGGCCGGTCCAACGCTGCCGCCGCCGATGCCGGCTATGAATACGCCGCGGCCAATTTCAAAGGGGTCTTCCCCCAGCTCGTCCGCCCTTCGGGAAGTTCCCGGCGGATGCTCCTGAACGGGAATGAGGCCATCGCCCTGGGGGCCATGGCCGCGGGCTGCAAGTTCGTGGCCGCCTACCCCATGACCCCGTCCACCTCCATCATGGAGTACATGGCCGGCAAGGCCGATGAGCTGGGCTTGGTGGTTGTCCAGCCCGAGGACGAGATCGCCGCCATCAACATGATCATCGGCGCCGCCTTCGCCGGGGTGCGGACCATGACGGCCACCTCAGGAGGCGGATTCTGTCTCATGGTCGAGGGACTGGGGCTGGCCGGGATGACCGAGACGCCCATCGTGGTCGTCGATGGACAGCGGTCCGGGCCGGCCATCGGGCTGCCCACCAGGACGGAGCAGGGCGATCTGGAGTTCGTCCTTCACGCTGCGCACGGCGAGTTCCCCAGGGCGGTGCTGGCCCCCGGCACCGTGCCGGATGCCTTCTGGCTGACCGTCAAAGCCTTCAATCTGGCCGAGGAGTATCAGGTCCCCGTGGTCATCCTCCACGATCAGCACCTGGCCAGTTCCTACGCCACCGTGGAGCCCTTCGACCTCTCCCGGGTGGAGGTGAGGCGGGGGCGGCTTCTCTCCGCCGAAGAGTTGGCCGCGCTGGGCGAACGCGGGTACCGCAGACACGAGATCACCCCGTCCGGCGTGTCGCCCCGAGCCCTGCCCCTCCAGAAGGGTGCTCTGGTGGTCACCGACTCCGATGAGCACGATCAGGAGGGCCACATGATCGAGGATGCCGCAACCCGGACGGCCATGATGCTCAAGCGCCTCCGCAAACTCGATGGCCTGAGGCAGGAGATCGCCGCCCCGGCCACCTACGGCCCGGAAGGGGCGGACATCACCCTCATCGGCTGGGGCAGCACCCGCGGCGCCATCAGGGAGGCCGTGGATCTGGCCAATCGCCAGGGGCTCCGGGCCAGGATGATTCACCTCGCCGAGATCTGGCCCTTCCCCGCTGCGGCGGTGACTCGCGCTCTCGAGGGAGCCGGGACCACCTTCGCCGTGGAGAACAACGCCACCGCCCAGCTGGCCCATCTCCTCCGCGCCGAAACGGGCCATCAGGTCAAAGGCAGGATCCTCAAGTTCGACGGCCGCCCCTTCTCCCCGGGCTACATCATCAGCAAGCTCAGGCAGGAGGTGGACCGGTCATGGTGAAGATCTCTGACTACGGCGGAAGGCCCACTGCCTGGTGTCCGGGATGCGGCAACTTCGGCATCCTCACCGCGGTCAAGAGGGCCCTGGTTGAGCTCGAAATCGAGCCCCACAGGGTGCTCCTGGTCTCTGGCATCGGGCAGGCAGGCAAGCTGCCCCACTACCTCAACTGCAATGTGCTCAACGTCCTCCACGGCCGGACCCTTCCCGCGGCTGCCGGGGCCAAGATCGCCAATCCGGAGCTGACGGTCATAGCCGTTGGCGGCGATGGCGACGGCTACGGCGAGGGCGGGAACCACTTCCTCAACTCCCTGCGCCGCAATCATGACATCACCTATCTGGTCCACAACAACCAGGTCTACGCCCTCACCAAGGGGCAGGCCTCTCCCACCAGCGACCAGGGCTTCGTCACCAAGACCACCCCACACGGGGCCGGGCAGCCCCTGAACTCACTGGCGGTGGCCATCGCCGCCGGCGGGACCTTCGTGGCCCGGGGATTCGCCGGGGACGTGGATCACCTGGTCGGACTGATCAAGGAGGGCGTCCGGCACCGGGGTCTCTCCCTGATCGACATCCTCCAGCCTTGCGTCACCTTCAATCACCGCAACACCCATGCCTGGTACAAGGAGAGGGTCTACCGGCTGGACGCTGCGGGCCACGATCCGGCCAGCATGGCCGCCGCCTTCGAGAAGGCCCACGAGTGGGGGGACAGGATACCCGTCGGAGTGATCTACCGGACCCGGAAACCCGCCTTCGAGGAGCAGCTCTCTGCCCTGCGGAACGGCCCTCTGGTGAAGCAGGGGATAGATCCGGGACGGGTTCAGGCCTTGTTCCGGGAGTTCCAGTAGTCCCTCAGGCCGCGGGGCTACTTCGGTGCTGCTTCCTGGGCCAGCCTGGTCAGCCGCCGGAAGCTGGCCGCCGGGTCGGGCTGGAGGAAGACGGCGCTTCCCACGCAGATGGTGTTCACTCCCAGCCGGGCCATCTGGGCCACGTTGCCTTCCTTGATCCCGCCATCGACACCGATCTCGGTGTCCGGCATGGCCGCCCGCAGCTGCGTCACCTTGTCGAGCACCTCGGGCAGGAACTTGGCGCCGTAGAATCCGGGGTGGACCGTCAGGAAGAGTACGCTGTCCACCGTGCCCGCCAGAGGCAGGAAGGCCGGGACCGGCGTCTCCGGATTGATGGCCAGCCCTACCCCCAGCCCGGCAGCCCTGGCCCGGGCGATGACCGCTTCCGGCGATGGCGCAGCCTCGAAGTGGAACACCACCCTGCGGGCCCCCGCCTCGCGGAGGCAGTCGAAGTGTTCCTCGGGGCGCACCGTCATCAGGTGGGCCTCCCACTTCAGCTTCTTGGGTACCGCGGCCAGTTGCCCGCAGGTCACGCTGTGTGAGGGCACGAACCGGCCGTCCATGATGTCGAACTGCACGTAGTCTGTGAATGACTCCGCCTGGCGCACCATGGCCTCAAGGGCCTTGGGGTCATCGGTGAGAACGGCGGGGACTATCGTGGAGCCTTTCCTCATTCGGGCTGCCTCTCCGGGACTGGCTCAAACCACGGCTGATTGTATCACAGAATGAGCATGGCGTCGCCGAAGCTGTAGAACCGGTAGCCCTCCCTGATCGCCTCCTCATAGGCCGTGTCGATCAGCCCCTTCCCGGCGAAGGCGGACACCAGCATCAGCAGCGTGGAGCGGGGCAGGTGGAAGTTGGTGATCAGGCTGTCCACCAGCCGGAAGCGGTGCCCAGGCAGGATGAACAGGGTCGCCCAGCCCCGGAAGGGCTTCACTGCACTATCGCCATCCTCATTCCAGGCCGCCGCCTGCTCCAGCAGCCTGGCCGTGGTTGTCCCGGCGCAGACCGCCCGTCCGCCCCTTGCTCTGGCCGCGTTGATCCTGGCAGCGGTCTCTTCCGAAAGCTCGCCGTACTCCCGGTGTATCCGGTGGAGATGGGGGTCTTCCTCGGAGAGGGGACGGAACGAGTCCAGTCCCACGTGCAGAGTGACGAAGGCGGTCTCGATGCCCTGCTGCCTGATCTGCGCCAGCAGCTCCGGAGTGAAGTGCAGCCCCGCCGTCGGCGCAGCCACGCTGCCCTTCTCCCGCGAGTAGACCGTCTGGTAGCGCTCCGGGTCCCCCTGGTAGCCGTGGACGTATGGCGGCAGAGGGACCTCGCCCAGTTCCTCCAGCACCGCCTCGCTGTCCAGCCTGACGATCCGCAGGCCCTCTTCGTCTGGGCCCAGTACCTCCACTGAGGCCGGCGCTCTGTCGGGCCGGCGCTTGTCGATCAGATTGACTGTCTCGCCAGCCTTTACCCTTCTTGATGGTTTGACCAGGGCCTCCCACACCCCTGGCTCCGAGCGCCGGAGCAGCAGGATCTCCACCATTCCCCCGCTCCGGCGTCTTCCCGTCAGCCGGGCCGGAATCACCCTGCTGTCGTTCAGCACTAGCAGGTCGCCCGGCCTCAGGTAGCGGCCCAGTTCGTGGAAGCGGCGGTTTTCGATGGCCCCGTCTATCCTGTGCAGCACCATCAGCCGTGAGTGGTCCCGGGGCTCGGCCGGGGTCTGGGCGATCAGTTCATGCGGCAGATGGTAGTCGAAGTCGGCGGTTCTCATATGGTGCTGTCCCGCGCTTGGCCTGAGCAGAAAGACTAGCACAGGGCGGATCGCTCCGTCCATTGAGGGGCGGCCGTGCCTCCGCCGGACAAGACAGACAGGGGGTGGCTCCGCCGAGCCACCCCCTGTGGTTCCCTTGTCGTCCGTCGAGCCAGGCTAGAAAAGCCCGCTCACCTTCCCCGTGTTCACGTCCACATCCACCCTCCTGAAAGCGGGATCGGACGAAGTCCCCGGCATCAGGCTGATGGTCCCCGCCATGGGGCAGAGGAACTTCGCGCCGGAGTAGATCAGGACGTCTCGAATGGGCAGGTTCCAGCCCTTGGGCACGCCCTTCCGGGCGGGATCGTGGGTCAGGCTGAGGTGCGTCTTCACCATCATTGTCGAGTATTCATCGTACTTGGCGTCCTTCTCAAACGCCTTGGCCTTCTCCTCGGCCTCGGGGGTCCAGGCCACGCCGTCAGCCCCGTACACCGTCTTGGCGATCTTGGCTACCCTGTCCCGCAGCTTCATCTCGCTGGGGTAGAGGAACCTGAAGTCGTTCTTGTCCTTGGTGGCTGCTATGACGGCATCGGCCAGCTCCAGGGCTCCGTCGCCGCCGTTGGCCCAGTGCGACGAGAAGGCGCAGCGTGCCCCGGCCGCCTCGGCTGCCTTGCGGACCAGGTTGATCTCATCCTTGCTGTCCGTGTGGAAGGAGTTGATGCACACCACCGGGTTGATGCCAGCCGTCTTGATGGTATTGATGTGGTGCAGCAGATTGGGCAGGCCCTTCTCCAGCAGCTTCAGGTCTTCCTTGGTGTAGGACTCGGGCAGCGGCAGTCCCGCTACCACCTTCGGTCCGCCGCCGTGCATCTTCAGCGCTCGGATGGTGGCCACCAGCACCGACACCTGCGGTATCAGGCCGCTGAGGCGGCACTTCACGTTCCAGAACTTCTCGAAGCCGATGTCTGCAGCGAAGCCGCTCTCGGTGACCACGTAGTCGGCCATCTTCAGTGCCAGACGGTCCGCGATGATCGAGTTCTGGCCCACGGCGATGTTGGCGAAGGGGCCGGCATGAACCAGGACCGGCTGGTACTCCACCGTGCTGCACAGGGTGGGGTTGATGGCGTTGCGCATGAAGGCCGTCATGGCCCCGCCCACCTCCAGGTCCCCTGTGGTCACCGGGTTGCCCTTCTTGTCGTAGGCCACTGTGATCTTGTCCATTCTCTCCCGCAGGTCCTTCAGGTCCCTGACTATGGACAGCATGGCCATCAGTTCGGAGCTCACGGCGATGCCGAACCTGGACTGCATGGTGTAGCCGTCCATCCGCCCGCCCAGGCCGATGATGATGTTCCGCAGGCTCTGAGCGCAGAAGTCGATGATCCAGCCCATCTCTACCCTGGTGGGGTCAACGTCCAGGCGGCGCATCCCGGTCAGCCGCTGCAGTTGCTCGTCAGTGTAGTTGCGTTCGTGCTGCATTCTGGAGGTCAAGGCTACCATGGCCAGATTGTGCGCGTTCATCAGGTCGTTGATGTCGCCCGTCAGCCCCATGGAGAACTCCGTCATGGGGATCAGCAGGGCGTTGCCGCCGCCGGCCGCCGTCCCCTTGATGTTCATGGTGGGGCCGCCGGATGGCTGGCGGATGCAGCCCAGCACGCTCTGTTTGCGCTTGCCTAGGCCCTCGACCAGACCCAGCAGAGAGGTGGTCTTGCCCTCACCCAGTGGGGTGGGCGTGATGGCCGTCACCTCAATGTACTTGCCGTCTGGCTTGCTCTTGAGGCGGTCAATGACCCTGAGGAAGTCGAGCTTCGCTATCCTCCCATACTGAATGACCTCGTCCTTCTTCAGCCCGAGCGTCTTCTGCCAGTCCTCGGCGCTTGGCATACTCTCTTCCGCCGCCTGTGCGATCTCCCAGTCCTTCATCTTCGTTGCATCGTACGCCACATAGACCTCCTGATTCTTTCGTTCACCCGAATATCAGCCCCGTTCAGGGCAGTATTCCACAACCGGCGTCCTGACCTCCGCCTGAGCCGCTCCTTCCCGAACCGCCTAGTGCGACTTAGCCTGCATCTCAGCGGCCCGGACCGTGTTCTGCATCAGCATGGTGATTGTCATCGGGCCTACCCCGCCGGGCACCGGAGTGATGGCCTTGGCCTTTTCCTTGATGGCGTCGAAATCGGTGTCGCCCACCAGCCGGAACCCCGCCTTCTTGGTCGGGTCGGAGATCCGGTTCACTCCCACGTCAATGACCACGGCGCCGTCTTTGACCATGTCCGCTGTGATCGCCTTCGGGCTGCCCATGGCGGCGATGACGATGTCCGCCTGGCGGACGATCTCGGCCATGTTCTTTGTCCCGGTGTGGACCATGGTCACCGTGGCGTTGGCCCCCTTCTTCTTCTGTATCAGGATGGCCAGCACTGGCTTGCCCACGATGTTGCTCCGGCCGCAGACCACCACATGCTTCCCTTCGGGACTGTTGCCGCTGCGCACCAGCAGCTCCTGGACGCCGTGCGGTGTGCAGGGCATGAAATACGGCTCGCCGATGAGCAGCTTGCCCACGTTCACTGGATGGAATCCGTCAACGTCCTTCTTTGGCTCGATCAGGTTGAGCACCTTGTCGGCATCTATGTGCTTCGGCAGCGGGAGCTGCACCAGGATGCCATGGAACTTGGGGTCCTTGTTGAGCTGTTCCACCTTGTGCAGCAGCTCCTTCTCCGTGGTCTGTTCGGGGAACACTATCGTCTCTGAGTAGATGCCGATCTCCTCCGAGGCCTTGGTCTTGCCCGAGACGTAGGAGACTGAAGCCGGGTCCTCACCCACCCGCACCATCACCAGCCCCGGGGTGATGCCCTTCTTCTTCAGCTCGGCTACCTTGACCTTCAGTTCCTCGCGGATTTCCTCGGCTACCTTGGTCCCACTTATCAACTCTGCCGGCATTTCTGTTGTCCCTCCTCTTCCGTTTTGTCCGGGATGGCAGTCCTTCGCTGTTCTATCCTATCGCCTGCAGGGCGCTTGTTCGTCCGGTCTGCTCGCGCAGGCGCCCCGGCGGAGCCCTATCTTGCTTGGAACGGGGGCGTTCCCCGCCTGATGGTCTGAGGTTGCCGCTGGGTCACGGTAGGGCGCTGGGTTTCTGGGGGACAAAGATCAGTGTCGAGGGCGGAATGTGAGTGCCAGACAAGGTCATTCAGAGGTACTTGCACCAACTCACCCCTGGACAACTCCAGATTATATCATCGCCAATTGACGCCCTGCAAATGGTGCCGTCGGCGCTGCCGCGGCAGACGTCGCCACGCCGCCCTCCGATGGTGGACTGGCCACAGGTCGTGTAGTATCCTTGGGCCGCAAGGGAGGCGTATGAAGAATCCCACGACGCTGCTTCGCATCAGCTACTGGCTCGGGGCCATTGTCGACGGATTCATGGTCGTTCCGATGCTGTCTCCCAGGGTCGCCGGAATGCTATTCGGCATCGAGGATTTCGATCCTGGCGATGAGTACAGATACGCCATGATGATTGGAGCGTCTCTGATGCTTGGTTGGACAACCCTGCTCATTTGGGCCGACCGGAAGCCTCTCGAAAGAAGAGGGGTCCTTCTGATCACGGTTCTTCCAGTGATCATCGGACTGGCCCTGGCAGGTGTTTTTGCCGTGAAGGTTGGCATGATCGGAGTGGAAAGGATGATCCCTGTATGGGCACTCCAGACCATTATTGTCGTGTTGTTCTGCTGCAGCTACCGCTCTGCCACGAGATCCAATGATAAGCTCGCTAGGACCGGGGACAAACCCTAGCCCCGTGTCTCCAGTGGGAGACAGGATAACAGAACGCCCGGCGGAACCTACCAGGTTGAGGTGTGGTCCTCCGCCAGTCCGAAGGCCTTCTCCACGCTGTGTCTTCTCCCTTCGGAGTCCGTCAGCGTCCCCGAGTACAGGCCGTAGGGCTGGTCGTAGGCTGACCGCACCAGGCAGAAGTTGACCCGCTCCCGGCGCAGCCCCTGGGGCACCAGTTGGAGGTCAACCCTGCCGTCCTCCGTCCGGATGGCCCATGGTTGCCTCGTGTCCCTTGGAATCTCGAAGCGGGCCGGTCCCACCAGCGAGATCTGATTCCCGTGCCAGATGCAGTTCTCATTGAATCGCGCGTCATCCCGGATCACATTGTGCGTCAGGTTGACGCCGAGGATGCCCCCCCGCGGAGTCCAT
>Ga0194125_10003707_pt1 | contig 24450 bp, 27 predicted proteins | sample TA2KigC250mmetaG_FD_148626 | JGI IMG/M metagenome (GOLD analysis project Ga0194125, IMG submission 148626) | Freshwater microbial communities from Lake Tanganyika, Tanzania - TA2015034 Kigoma Deep Cast 250m | ecosystem: Environmental > Aquatic > Freshwater > Lake | place: Tanzania: Lake... | reverse complement strand
CAGGCATTGTGAGGGTGAAGATCTATAAAGGGAACTGTTTTGTTGTAGGGAGGAAATCTCCGAATTCTCTGTATCATCCGGAGCTTGCAACATTTGAGGCCGAGGGTGGATATAATCAGAAAGATGCAGAAGGATTTATTAAAATAAATGCCCTGAGGCTAAAGTTAAAAAAATTGAAAAATCAAGGCAAAAGGTAATTATCTCAATCGGATTAAATTATGTCAGAACTTAAATACTGGATTGCGCTATCTATGCTGTCGGATGTGGGTCCTGTTGTGTCCAGGAAATTACTCTCAGTGTTCAGGACACCTGAAAGTATATTCACTGCAAAGATTGATGATCTCCTTTCTGTAGATGGAGTTGGGATAAACAGGGCAAAAAATATAAAAAGTTTTTCGTCATGGAAGGACGTGGAGAGACGGATTAATGTCCTTGAAAAAAGAGGGATAAAGGCGGTAAGTTTTGGTGAGTCCTCATATCCGGAAATGCTCAGGGAAATAGAGGATGCCCCTATCATCATTTATATGAAGGGGGATATCCATCCTCAGGACAGATATGCAGTTGCAATTGTTGGTTCACGCAAGCCAACTCCCTATGGGACATCGGTTACAGAAAAGATTTCAGAAGATCTTGCAGCTATGGGATTTACTATTGTAAGTGGTATGGCAAGAGGCATTGATGGTATATCACATAAAAGTGCGTTAAGAGCTGGTGGGAGAACCATAGCGGTACTTGGTTCAGGACTTGACAGACCTTATCCACCAGAGAACAAAGGATTAATGGATAAAATTGTGAGCTCCGGTTGTGTGATAAGTGAGTTCCCTCCAGGGACTCCTCCTGACAAAGAAAATTTCCCCCGGAGAAACAGATTAATTAGCGGACTTTCTCTGGGTGTCCTCGTCATAGAGGCTACCTCTGACAGCGGCTCACTCATTACTGCAGGATACGCCCTTGAACAGAATAGAGAAGTATTTGCAGTGCCTGGTAATATCACCTCACCTACGTCAGAAGGGACAAACAACCTTATAAAAAGAGGCGCGATGCTTACAAGAAAAGCAGATGATATTGTGGAGGAACTCGCCCCTGTGTTAAAAGGATTTATCAAATCGAAGGAGAAGGCAAAGATGGAAGTAACAGATGAAGAAATGAACCTTTGTAATATGCTCACTGGAGAGCCAAAGCATATAGATGTTATTTCTCGGGAAAGTAGATTACCGTCATCAAAGATACTTGGGGTCCTTCTTGGACTCGAACTGAAAGGCATTGTCAGGCAAACAACTGGCAAGAGGTTTTATCTGGCATGAACAATCTTGTAATCGTTGAATCGCCTGCAAAGACAAAGACCATACATAAGATACTCGGAAAAGAATTTACCGTGAAGGCATCGATTGGTCATATAAAAGACCTTCCCGAGAAAGATCTCGGGGTCGAAATTGAGAATAATTTTAAACCCAATTATGTGGTAATCCCCGGCAAGGAGAAAGTGATTAAAGAACTGAAGAAGGCATCAAAAGAGGCCGACAAGGTATTTCTTGCTCCCGATCCCGATCGAGAGGGTGAGGCAATCGCATGGCATATTGCTCATGAAATATCGGAGAAAAAATCTCAACCCTTAAATGAGAAGATCTACAGGATAGTTTTTAATGAGATAACAGAGCGGGCTGTAAGAGAAGCAGTTAAAAAACCGGAAAAAATAGATATGAACAAAGTTGATGCCCAACAGGCCAGAAGGATACTTGACAGGCTTGTTGGGTACGGGCTCAGCCCTCTTCTCTGGAGGAAGGTCAGGAGAGGTCTGAGTGCAGGGAGAGTTCAGTCTGTTTCTGTAAGACTTGTTGTAGAAAGAGAGCGTGAGATAGAGGCATTCAAACCTGAAGAATACTGGAGTATACGTGCAGAATTTGAAGGTTCTCAACCTCCTGTGTTCTGGGCAAGACTCTACAAAACAAGTCAACAGCCGAAAACAGATAGTAAATCCCTTATCCCTGATGGAGAGGCTGCAAATGCAATTGTTGCTGATTTAAATGATAAAGAATTTGTACTGAGCAAGATAGAACGTAAACAGAAGAAGAGAATGCCCTACCCGCCATTTATTACAAGCACTCTTCAGCAGGAAGCAGCAAGGAAACTGAGATTCCCGGCGAAAAAGACCATGTCAGTAGCACAACAGCTCTATGAAGGAATAGAACTTGGAGAGGAAGGTGCAGTAGGACTCATTACCTATATGAGAACAGATTCGCACAGGGTAGCATCAGAGGCTCAAGAGTGGGCAAGGAAATTCATTGAAAAAGTCTATGGGAAAGATTACATACCTGAAAAACCACCTATTTATAAAAGCAAGGCATCCGTACAGGATGCGCATGAAGCAATAAGGCCAACATATCCTGATAAAAGACCAGAAGAGATTAAACAATTTTTCTCAAAAGACCAACATGCACTTTACACACTGATATGGAATCGTTTCATAGCAAGCCAGATGTCGCCAGCACAACTTGAGCAGACGACATTTACTATTGAGAGCGTGCACGCCGGACAGCCTGTCAGTTTATATGAACTCAGGGCAACCGGTACTGTCATACGTTTTAATGGTTTTATGGCTCTTTATATTGAAGGGAGAGATAATGGAGAAGAGGAAGATGGAGAGCTCCTCCCAGCGTTAAAAGAAGGGGAGACATTAAAACTTCTCAATTTACTCCCGAGGCAACATTTTACAATGCCACCACCACGTTATTCAGAGGCATCACTTATCAAAGCGCTCGAGGAAAGGGGTATTGGCAGACCGAGCACCTATGCAGCAATCCTTTCAACAATTCAGAAAAGGAAATATGTTCATAAGACAGAAGGGAAGTTTTTTCCGACTGAACTCGGTATCGTGGTAAATGATTACCTCGTTGAAAGATTTCCTGAACTCATCGATATAGGTTTTACTGCAAAGATGGAGGATGAACTTGACCGCATAGAAGATGGAAAGATGAAATGGGTAAAGGTTGTAAGAGAATTTTATAACCCCTTTAGCCATGACCTCACTGAGGCGATAAAAACCACAGGCAAGGTAAAGCCAAAGGATATACCAACCGAGGCAATATGTGAGAAGTGTGGACTTCCAATGGTCACCAGGTGGGGAAGACACGGGAGGTTTATGGCATGCACAGGGTTCCCCAAATGTAAAACCACGAGACCTATTAAGACAGAATCTGCAGAACACAAAACACATGACATAGAAAAAATTACTCAGCTCACAGAAGAAAAGTGTGTGAAATGCGGTGCTCTAATGGTGCTCAAATCAGGGAGATATGGTAAATTTCTTGCCTGTTCAAAGTATCCTGAATGCAAAAATACAAAACCTCTTTCCACAGGAATAAAATGTCCTAAGGACGGAGGAGATATTGTAGAGAGACGTTCAAGAAAAGGAAAACCGTTCTGGAGCTGCAGTAACTATCCCAGATGCAGATTTGCAACATGGTATAAACCTGTGCCTCAAAAGTGTCCCAAATGTGGTACAGATTTCCTTCTTGAGAAAAACAATAAAGGAGGAACAATACTATTTTGTCATAAAAAAGAGTGTGGATATAAAGAAACTGAAAAAGCACCCTCAGAAGAAGCTGTATGAGACCTTTTATCATAGGGATTGGCGGTGCGCATAGTGGCGCTGGGAAAACCTCTATTGCTTCATTGATTCTTAAAAGGCTTAAAGGTTGGGGTGCGATAAAATATACAAAAACCTCTCTCTACTGCTCCATAACAGATGATAGAGAAATTCTTTCAGAAGAGGGGAAGGACACAAAAAGGTTACTGGATGCTGGTGCTGAAAGGGTACTCTGGGTTCAGTCTCCTGCCCCTGAACTCGAAGAGATTCTTCCGATAGCAGCAGGAAGGCTCGCTGATCTTAAAGGTATCCTCGTTGAGGGTAATAGTGCAATTGAGTTTTTAAAGCCTGATGTGGTGATATTCATATCCGGAACTGAGGGAAGATTCAAGAAAAGTGCAGAAAAAATACTGAGCATGGCAGATGTTGTTATCTTTGAAAAAGACCCTCCACCAAGAACACCTGAAGCTGCTAAAAAATTTCGTAGTGATGACATGGAAGGATTTTTGAACTTTATAAAAGGACTTCTTCCTCTTTAAACAAAAGGTCATTTTAAAAAAAATCATCTCAAAAGCAATTAACAGATTGTCTTATCTCAGAGGCTTCATCAAAATAGCAAACAGTCCAATTGAGTTTTTAAAGCCTGATGTTTTAAAATTCATATTACTTATAAAACTACCTGAGGTACCTGATAACTTTATACTGAAATGAAAGATAGAGTGGTAGAAGAGGTGAAGAAGAGAGCGGTTAAGGGTAAACTCCCTTGTCTTACTGCGAGGAGGATTGCAGAGGAGCTTGGTGTTTCTTATAAAACTGTTGGTGAGGCTGCTGACAAGCTTAAAGTGAAAATAACCAATTGCCAGCTTGGCTGTTTCTGATGGGAATGATCCTTTTTGACCTTCTATTTGAACTTGCCCTGATATTTTATTTTGCGGCAACGATTGTCAGCATTATAGAGCTTTTCAAGGATACAAAAGTCACTTCAAAAATCATCCTTTCATTGGCCGGGACTGGGTTTGCCTTTCACACGGTGAACATTATTTATCGTTATGTGACAGCGGGCCATATTCCTATAACAAATTTCCACGAGGCAACATCTTTTTTCTCCTGGTGCATAGTTCTCATTTTTTTCATGTTAGCATTCAGATACAAAATTAAACTCCTCTCTTCTTTCATAATGCCTATTGTATTTGTTCTGATGCTTTCATCTTCCATGCTGCCAAGAGAGATAAAACCCTTAAGTCCCGTATTGCAGAGTTATTGGCTTGAAATACATACCGTTATTGCCTTTCTCGGTAATGCTGCCTTTGCCCTTGCGTGCGGGATAGGGATCATGTACCTTGTGCAGGAACACCATGTAAAATCCAAGCGGCCTGGAGGGCTCTTTGGGAGATTGCCAAGTCTTCAAACTCTTGATGAATTAAATTACCGATTGATAACCCTGGGGTTTCCTTTACTTACACTTGCAATAATAACAGGTGCGTTATGGGCAGAGAGCGCATGGGGAAGTTACTGGAATTGGGACACGAGAGAGGTCTGGTCACTTATCACATGGTTTATCTATGCGATTGTGCTTCATGCCAGACTTGTGGCCGGGTGGAGAGGGAAAAGGGCTGCACTATTATCCATAATCGGTTTTCTCACAATTCTGATCGCCTTTTTCGGTATTAAATTACTCCGAAAAGGTCTCCATGTTTTCCTATGAAGGTCATTGTAGTAGGACTCAATCATAAAACTGCTGAAATAGAAGTCAGAGAGAAAGTAGCCTTCGATGGCTCTAAACTCGATGAGGGCCTCTTGAGTTTAAGAGGACTCCCTGAAATAGAGGAGGCCATGATACTTTCTACCTGTAACAGGGTAGAACTGTATGTAAATGTGAAAGATCCAGTACAAGCATCTGAATCCATCAAGACCTTTCTCTCAGAATTCCACAATGTGAACAGGGAGTTGCTTGATAAATCCCTCTATATCTATGATGATATCAATGCAGTGAGACATATCTTCAGGGTTGCATCAAGCCTCGACTCCATGGTTATCGGTGAACCTCAAATCCTCGGACAGGTAAAAGATGCCTTTGAAATGGCTCTCGAGAAAAAGACAACAGGCATCCTTCTGAACAGACTGATGAAAAAGACGATCTCTACGGCAAAGAAGGTGAGGACTGAGACGAGGATAGCTGAAAACGCTGTCTCTATAAGTTTTGCTGCGGTTGAACTTGCAAAAAAAATCTTTACTAATCTCTCAGGGAAAGTAAGCATGCTTTTAGGTGCAGGAGAGATGGCTGAACTTGCAGCAAGGCATTTGATAAGCAATGGCGTGAAAGAAGTTATTGTCGCAAACAGGACATACGAACGGGCTTGTGAGCTTGCAAGGGATTTTAATGGGAGACCTGTAAAGTTTGATGGGTTTCTTCAGGAAATGGTACGTACTGATATCGTGATCTGTTCAACAGGCGCCTCACGCTATGTGCTCATGAAGGATCAAATGCAGAAGGTGATGAAAGAGCGAAAGCAAAGATCGGTTTTCATTATTGATATCTCTGTGCCGAGGAACATAGATCCTGAGATTAACGCTCTGGATAACGTGTATCTCTATGATATTGATGACCTTCAAGGTATTGTTGATACGAACATGTTTGAAAGGAAGAAAGAGGCAGAGAAGGCAGAAAAGATAATTGAAGAAGAGATCGAACCTTTTCTTAAATGGCAGTCTTCCCTCGATTCTGTGCCAACCATTATTGCCTTAAGGGATAAAGCAGAGGAAATTAAAAGAGAAGAAATCACCAGGCTTTTACATAAAATCCCTGAGCTTGGAGAAAAGGAGAAAGAGGCTATCGAGTATATGACAACCGCTATTATCAATAAGCTTATTCATCCACCCACCGCAGCATTGAAAGAAGATTCTGAAGATAGAGATATACTGATCGCAACGATAAAGCGGCTCTATGGCATAAACGGAGAAGAAAAAAAGTAATAGAGACGATAGGTTAAGATGAAAGAAAATAAGGTTATTATTGGTACACGTGGAAGCAAGCTTGCTTTATGGCAGACAGAGTGGGTTAAGTCTGAACTTGAAAGGACAAACCCGGGAGTCGAAGTTGTATTAAAAAAGATTAAAACAACAGGTGATGTGATTTTAGATGTGCCCCTTGCAAAGGTGGGTGGCAAAGGTCTCTTTGTCAAAGAGATTGAGGAGGCACTCCTGAGGAATGATATAAATCTCGCTGTCCACAGCATGAAGGATGTTCCGACTGAATTGCCGAACGGTCTTCATATAGCGGCAATTTGCAAAAGGGAAGACCCACGTGATGCGATAATAATAAGTCAAAAATCAAAAATCAAAAATCAAAAATTTAAGGATCTTCCCGAGGGTGCTCATATCGGGACAAGCAGTCTCAGGCGTTCCTGTCAGCTTTTGTATATACGACCTGATCTGAATATTACACAGCTGAGAGGAAATCTTGATACAAGAGTAAGAAAACTTGATGAAGGGCAGTTTAATGCCATAATCCTTGCTGTTGCAGGTGTCAAAAGGCTTGGACTTCAGAGCAGGATAACAGAGATATTGTCTCCTGAGATAAGTCTTCCTGCAATTGGTCAGGGAGCTATAGGGATAGAATGCAGGATTAATGATGAATTCATGAATACCATAGTCAGCCCATTAGACCACAAAGAGACTTCAGCATGTGTGAGGGCAGAGAGGGCATTTCTCAAAAAGCTTGGGGGTGGTTGTCAGGTGCCAATCGCAGCCTATGCGAGGATAGAGCAAAGGGCAAAGAGCGAAGAGCACAGGATACAGACTTCTTATTCCGAACTCCGAACTCCGAACTCCGAACTTAACTTATTACTTATCATTGATGGTCTTGTAGGAAGTGTCAGTGGTGAGAAGATTATAAAGGGACATTTGGAAGGAAAACCCGAAGATCCTGAAATTCTCGGCATCAAACTTGCTGAAGACTTACTCGCAAGGGGAGCGAAAGAAATACTTCAAAAAATTTACCGGGTTTCCTAAACACAAACGTTAAGCAGGACCTTCTTCACTTTCAATCTTCTCGAGTTGCTCTCTTTTTTCCTTACAATCTATACAGTAAATCGCATAAGGAAGGACTTTCAATCTCTTTTCGCTTATATCTCCTCCACAATCCTCACATTTACCATACGTGCCTTCATCGAGTTTTCTGAGGGCTTCGTCTATCTTGACGAGAGTTTCTCTATGGATACCTAACTGCTTAAAGCTTATATCCTCTGATAGGTCAACAACTGACCAATCGCCATTATCGAGAGCGGTATCTACCAGCTGTCTTGTCTCTCCCTTTATATACTTGGATATCTCTAACTTTGTCTCTTTGAGGATCTCTTCTCTTTTTAGAATGAGAGCCTTTCTCAAAGCAGCCTTTTTCTCATCTTCTGATATTTTTTCTCTAACTCTGGTTATCTTTTTTCTCTGGACTGGTTTTGGCTTTGTCTTAGCTTTAATTTTAATCTTAGTCTTTATCTTTGTCCTTGTCTTAGTTTTGATCTTTGGTTTTAACGATGGTTTTTTGGCAACTCTCTTCACCGTTTTTTTGGCAACTTTTTTTACAGTCTTTTTGTCAGGTTTTTTAATCTTCTTCATATTCTTAGCAAGTTTTTTAATCTTTTTCTTTGGAGTTTTCTTAGCTTTCTTAGCTGGCATTACTTTCCTCTTGCTTTTCACTTCCCTGTGATTTTTCTTCTCCTTCTTTGAATACCTCGATGATGCTTCTCACATTTATACCTGCTGCCTGAAGTGCTTTCTTAATATCTATCAGCTTTGCATCTGTTACCTTCACTATGAAGTTACGGTTTATCACCTTATACCTCCATGATTTCTTTTTCTTTGTGCCTTAAAGTTTCATCCACTTTAGCGATATAAGAATCTGTGATCTTTTGAATTTCTTCCTGTGATTTTTTGACATCGTCTTCACTGAGGTGTTTTTCTTTTTCGTGTTTTTTAAGTTCATCGTTTATATCTCTCCTGATATTCCTTATTGTTACTCTATATTCTTCTGCTTTTTTCTTTACTATCTTTACGAGTTGTTTCCTTCTCTCCTCTGTGAGTGGAGGGATATTTATTCTAATTAACTTCCCGTCATTTACAGGCGTAATGCCAAGGTCTGACTTCATAATCGCCTTTTCGATATCGGGAATGATTTTTGGGTCCCAAGGCTGTATCGCGATCTGACGGCTATCAGGGAGGCTTAGGCTTGCAAGTTGTTGAAGCGAGGTGTGTGTATCGTAATAGTTTACTGTTATCCCATCGAGGAGTGCGAGAGAAGCCCGTCCTGTTCTGATAGAAGAGAACTCTTTTTTCAGTGCCTCGATGGCACTGCCCATTCGATCAATGACTTTTCTTTTTAACTCTTGTTCCATTATTCCCCCTCACAAGAGTTCCTAATTTTTTGCCTTCGATAATCTTTCTTATATTGCCCTTTCCTTTCAGGTTAAATACAAGGATCGGGATGTTGTTTTCCATGCAGAGCGTAATCGCAGTCGAATCCATGACACTAAGCCCCTTAGTGAGCATATCAATGTAAGTGACTGTACTATATTTTTTTGCTGAAGGGTTTTTCACAGGGTCTGATGAATATATGCCATCAACCTTTGTTGCCTTGAGTATCACATCTGCATCAATCTCTATGGCCCTCAAAGCTGCAGCAGTATCAGTAGTGAAGTATGGGTTACCTGTACCTGCAGCAAAGATGACTGCTCTTCCCTTCTCAAGATGTCGTATTGCCTTACGTCTTATATATGGTTCTGCAAGTTCCTTCATCTCTATTGCGGACTGGACCCTTGTGGGCACTCCATGTTTCTCAAGAGAGTTTTGAAGTGCAAGGGCATTGATAATGGTTGCGAGCATTCCCATGTAATCTGCAGATGCCCTTTCTATTCCCTCTACACTCGCTTCAGATCCCCTGAAGATGTTTCCTCCGCCTATGACTATTGCAACTTCAACGCCTTTCGATAGAGCTTCCTTTATCTCCTTAGCCATGTAATCAACGGTAGATGAGTCAATTCCATATTTTCTGTCTCCCATCATGGCTTCACCACTTATCTTAAGGAGTATCCTCTTGTATTTCAAACCTTTCATCTCTGGGCTGTCTCTCCAAGCTGAAACCTGACGAATCTTTTTATGACGACATTTTCACCTAATTTTGCAATCTTCTCAGTGACAATGTCTTTAATTTTCTTTTTTTGTTCAGGGTCTTTAATAAAGATCTGGTCAATAAGGCAGGTGTCTGTATAAAATTTCTCGAGCTTTCCCTCTATAACCTTCTCAACAACATGTGATGGCTTGTCTGTAACCTGCGCCCTGTATATTTCCTTTTCTCGATCTATGACATCCTGTGGCACCTCATCTCTTGATAAGTAGAAAGGAGTTGCAGCAGCGATATGCATGGCGATATCCTTAACAAGTTCTTTAAAATCCTCTGTTCTTGCCACAAAGTCTGTCTCGCAATTCACCTCAACCATTGTCCCGATTTTGCCCATATGTATGTATGAGCCGATAAGTCCTTCTGAGGCTATTCTCCCTGCTTTTTTTGATGCGGATGCAAGACCTCTCTGCCTGAGCAAATCTACAGCCTTTTCAAAATTTCCATTACTATCAGTAAGTGCCTTTTTGCATTCCATCATGCCCGCACCTGTCTTTTCCCTGAGGTCCTTTACCAGTTCTGATGAGATTGTTGTCATTCTGCTCCCTCTGCCTCTTCCTGCTGTATTTTCTCCTCTACCTCATGTTTTTCAGCCTCTTCTGCCACACTCTTTGAGAGAGTCTCCTTGCCTTCAAGTACCGCATCTGCAATTTTCGAGGTAATAAGTCTTATGGCTCTTATCGCATCATCATTGCCCGGGATCACATAATCAACCTCATCCGGGTCACAGTTTGTATCTACTATCGCAACGATTGGCACAGAGAGTTTTCTTGCCTCAGCTATTGCGATTCTTTCTTTCTTGGGGTCTACGATAAACACGGCCCCTGGAATGCCCGGGATATCTTTAATACCTGATAGATTTTTTTCTAATTTATCCTTTTCCTTTTCCATGCTGGCAACTTCTTTTTTAGGAAGCAAATCCAAAATGCCATCTGCTTTCATAGATTCAATCTTTTTCAGCCTTTCTATGCTTTTCTTTATGGTAGAAAAGTTTGTAAGCATACCACCAAGCCATCGCTGGTTCACATAGAAAGCACCAGCCCTTACTGACTCTTCTTGAATAGAATCCTGTGCCTGTTTTTTTGTCCCAACAAAGAGGACAGGCGTTCCTGTTAAGGCTACCCCTCTTATGAAATTATAGGCATCTTCAAGCCCTTTTAATGTCTTCTGGAGGTCAATGATATAGATACCATTTCTTTCTCCAAAAATATATTTCTTCATCTTGGGATGCCACCGCTTAACCTGATGACCAAAATGTACACCAGCCTCCAGAAGCTCCTTAATTGTTGCTACCATATTCTTTTTAATCCTCCTCTTTCTTCAAGCTCGTTTTTTATTCTGCTCTACGAGTCATCGACTTTCTGACTACTAACCCGTCGTATTAATAACGACACAGAAACTACCGAGTAGCCTCTTAAGGGGTAGAGCCTAAAGGTCTCAAAGCCTAACATAAAAATATCTTTTTTGCAAGGGGATGGCGAGCTGAGGAACGGGAAAATAGGGCAATTTGACTACCTACTGTAAATTCTGGCATGCTAATACGATTATGAAAAGAAATATTATTTTTGTCTTCGCAGGCATTATCTTATCGTGTTGGATCTATGTAATAGTAGAACTGCTGATTCCGTTTCCGTTCGTCAGTAAAAGTAGAGAGATTGTAATACCGAAAGGTGCCACATTCAGGCAGGCTGTTGAAATCCTTTCAAAAGAAAGACTCATGCGAGATAAAAACCTCTTCCTTTTTGTTGGCAGAGTAAGTGGTCTTGATAGAAAGATTAGGGCTGGATACTATTCAGTCTATGGGTCAATGAGTCCGCTCGACATTTTCAAAATGCTGAGGAAAGGGCAGATAGTAGAATATGAGATCACAATAGTTGAAGGAGATTCACTCAGAGAAATTGCGGAGAAACTTTCAGAAAAAGGCATTATAACTAAAGATGATTTCAAGATCCTTTCGTCAGATGAAGACTTTCTTGCTTCATATACTATTGATGCCCCGACATTTGAAGGGTATCTCTTTCCTGAAACATATAAAATCCCAAAAGGAATGGATCCTGAAGATGCGATAGGAATGATGATAAACAAGATGCGTGAAAAATATTCGGGTAAACTCAGGGCAAGGATATCTGAAATCGGTCTCTCAGAAAGAGAGGTACTCACTCTTGCATCGATTATCGAGAAAGAGGCAGCCACAGATGAAGAGAGACCATTAATCTCTGCTGTATACCATAACAGACTCAGAAAAGGAATTCCGCTTCAGGCAGATCCTACCTGTATTTACGGAATAAAAAGTTTTAGAGAAAAAATAACGACAAAAGATTTGCAACGAAGAACACCATATAATACCTATGTCATTAAAGGACTCCCACCCGGACCTATTGCATCGCCAGGTATCAAATCAATTATCGCAGCGATGTATCCTGCAGATGTTCCCTATATCTATTTTGTGTCGAAAAATGATGGTACACACAGGTTTTCAGTAACACGGGAAGAGCATATATCTGCAGTGAAGTCTTACAGAGAAAAGAAACAGGCGAATAATAAAGAGAAGAGTAAAGAAGGAAAGAAGCTCAATGAAAACTTATAAAAGTGAGAGAAAAAGAACAAGGACAATTTATGTAGGTCATGTGCCTGTTGGTGGAGGAAATCCAATTGTTGTACAGTCCATGACCAAGACAGATACGAGAAATGTAAAGTCAACCATAAATCAGATTAGCTCACTCGAGGCTGAAGGATGTGAAATCGTAAGGCTTGCAGTGCCTGATACAGATGCAGCAAAGGCTCTTGGAAAGATTAAGAAATCTGTACATATACCTTTGATAGCTGACATTCACTTTGACTGGAGGCTCGCCCTTAAATCAATAGAACAAGGCAGTGATGGTCTGAGGATAAACCCGGGGAATATAGGTGCGAAGTGGAAAGTAAAAGAGGTTGTCACTGCTGCACAAGAAAAAGGGATTCCTATACGAGTCGGAGTAAATGCAGGTTCCCTCGAGAGAGAATTATTTAAAAAATATGGTGGTTCAAAACCAGAGGCCCTTGTTGAGAGTGCAGAAAGACAGATACATGTACTCGAAGGAATGAATTTTACAAATATTAAGGTATCTCTGAAAGCATCAGGGGTAATGAAGACAGTTGAAGCATACAGGTTATTTTCGGAAAGATATGACTATCCGCTCCATATAGGAATATCAGAGGCTGGTCCTCCATTCACAGGGACAATAAAGAGCTCTGTTGGACTTGGAATATTACTTTCAGAAGGGATAGGAGACACCATAAGAGTATCTCTTACTGCTGAGCCAGAAGAAGAGGTGCATGTTGCCTATGAGATACTTAAATCACTTGGGCTGAGAAAGAAAGGCATTGATATCATATCCTGTCCCACATGTGGAAGGTGCAGGATTGATCTGAAGAGACTTGCAACAGAGGTTGAATCAAGACTCAGGAACATTGATAAACCAATAAAGGTTGCCGTTATGGGGTGTGTTGTCAATGGGCCCGGAGAGGCAAGAGAAGCTGATTTCGGAATAGCCGGTGGAAAAGGCAGAGGAATTCTTTTTAAAAAAGGTAAGGTAGTGAGGCAAATAAAAGAGCGTGAGCTTCTTGATGCACTTCTTAAAGAGATAGAGGAGTAATTATTTATTGATCATACGTCAGTGTTTGACAAAGTTATCTTTCTTTAGATAATTTATAGTGAGGGGCTTGCTTACCTGAGAAGATTTTAAACATGTCTGATAATTCAAAGAGGTTAGCATGGAGATAATACGAGTACCACGCATCATGCACGATACATCCATGAAATTCTGTATGACAGGGCGGACTATAGGATTTGTGCCGACAATGGGTGCCCTTCACGAAGGCCATCTCAGTCTGGTCAGAAGGGCGAAATATGAGAATGATGTTGCAGTAGTAAGTATCTTCGTGAATCCGATCCAGTTCGGACCTTCAGAAGACTTTGAGAAGTATCCAAGGGATATCGAAGGTGATACAGAAAAGCTAAAAAAAGAAGAGGCGGATATAATTTTCATGCCTGAAATATCCTCTCTATATCCAGATGGTTTTTTGACCCACATAGAAGCAGAAAAGATTTCAGAAAAGCTCTGTGGCGCCTTCAGGCCAGGCCATTTCAGAGGAGTAGCAACAGTGGTCACAAAACTTTTGAATATTGCAAGACCAACAAGGGCATATTTTGGATTAAAGGATTTCCAGCAATATGTGATTATTAGGAAACTCGTAAAAGACCTTAACATGGATATTGATATAGTTGGGTGTCCAACAGTACGAGAACAGGATGGCCTTGCAATGAGTTCAAGAAACGCATACCTTGATAGAGTACAAAGGGAAGCAGCTCCAGTCATATACAGATGTCTTACTGAAGCCTCTGAGCTCATAAAATCTGGAATAATCAATGCTCAGTATATTAAAGAGTTAATGCATGAAAGACTCCTGAAAGAACCTGCGGTCTCAGTGATTGATTATGCAGGAGTGTATGAGCCAGAAACATTTGATGAGCTTTCTGAGATAAAGGGGGATACACTGCTTGCAGTGGCAGTGAGGATCGGAGGGACGAGGCTCATCGATAATATGCTGGTTGAAAGCAGAGAAAACCCTGATCTGAATTCAGGAAATATCAAAAATAAAGTTTCTCAAAAGAAGGAAATATAAATGCTTCAAAGAGTTCACATACAGATACTGGACAATCCAATGGAAAATATTCTTCTCAATGTTGAGGAGTTCGAAAGCCCTATAACAAACAGGGCACTTGCAGAGAATCTCGGAAAAGAGCTGAATTATTTTTATCCATCTGTTGTATTTGTAGAATATATTGACCTGTTCATGGACGGTGAAGAAGATTTTGATGATATTAGGGAACTTTTAAGTCTTGGGGCGATAACTACCCCAGTGGTGTTAATAAACGGGGTGATCAAAATACATGGTGGCATCGCAGCATCAGTAATAAAGAAAGAAGTAGAAAGACTGCTCTCTTCGGGGCCGGCACATTAGAAAGTGAGAAGCGGGAAATGAGAAGTGGAAAATGAAGAATGAATATTTCCTATTTTCCCAGGTTCTTACTTCTTAATATCAATTGCTTTACTTTCGGGAAAAGCCTTAAATGAGTGTGCGGCAGAAAGAGCGCAGACATATATTCATCCATAAAGCCTCTGGATACGGAAAGTTCTATATAGGTCATCTTTGACGCAATGACTCCTGCCTCTCTTCGGAGATCCTTAGAAAGAAGACATAAGTACGCCCCTGTAATTGAGGCGTTCCCGAGGATCGTGAATTTGTTTTTTGGCAGTTCAGGGAGCATTCCCAAAATAATGGCTTTGTCAATATCGAGATAATTACCGAATCCTCCTGCAATGTAAACCCTCTCAATTGCTTCCAGGTTAAAGCCGACCTCTTTTATAAGGAGGGACACCGCCGCATATATTGCAGCCTTTGCCCTGAGAATATTCTCAATATCAACTTCTGTAAGAACAATTTCCCTCCCGTCTTTTTTGTAAATCAGAAACTCAGGGCCGTCTGTTCCGTCTCTTATCCTTCCAGTCCTGGTGCTTCTCACAAACTTGCCTTTCCTGTCTATTATCCCTGTAAGAAACATCTCAGAGATAGCGTCTATCATTCCTGATCCGCAAACACCTAAAGGTTCTCCATCCCCGATGACTTTACATACAGGCTCAAATGTTTTGGGGTCTATCTTTATAGATTCTATTGCACCTTCTGTTGCCCTCATGCCGTGTCGTATACCACTTCCTTCAAAACATGGGCCTGCAGAGCATGCAGCAGCGACAAGCCACTCATTATTTCCTATGACAATCTCTCCGTTTGTGCCTATATCCATAAAAAGAGCAACCTCGCTCTTTCTATGCATCTTTGACGCAAGGACCCCTGCAACAATGTCACCACCAACATAGCTCGCAACACAGGGCACTGTATAAATAAGAGATTTGGTGTTAATCTCAATCTTCGCAGTCTCTGCCTTCCATCGTGGGAAAAAAGTCACTGCAGGAATATATGGTTCCTCTCTGATAGAGGCAGGGTTGATTCCCCAGAATATATGGGACATAGTAGTATTTCCTGCGATCACCGCTGATTCAATGTCTTCTCTGTTTATGTTGTGGCTTTCCACTATAGGAACTAAAAGATTATTTATATCAGAAACAATAGAATCCCTGAGTTCACCAAGACCCTTACTTTCTGTGACATAAATTATGCGCGTGATCACATCGTCTCCATATCGTATCTGGGAATTATATGTTGAGCCCACATCTATAAGCTGTCCATCTTTAAGATTGACGAGATAGACAACAACCGTGGTTGTCCCGATATCTATCGCAATTCCATACTTGTCCATGTCCATATCAGCAGGTGAGATGGAAATAGCATCATGGCCATCTGCATATCTAAGGGCTATATTCCACTCAGCATCTCTGAGTATTTTTGAAATAGATGAGACAAACTCGTTAGGGAATCTTATTCCTATAATATCTTTTTCCTCTAATAATGCCCTTTTAAGCCTTTCGAGGTCGCTTATGTTGTTATCAATAGTAGGAGGGGGCAAATTCAATGTAATGTGTTTCACGATTGGTTGTATTTCAACATTATATGATTTTAGAAGTTCAATAAGTTCTCCTGATCTTGATAGTGCTATTTTTTCTCCTACGACAAGTTTTGATTCCTCGGGAATATCTATGAGGATGTCTTTTTCTGGGAAGGTCTGGCATGCGAGCACAATACCTGCATCTATCTCACTTGGCTGAAGTGTTCCTGAAGATTCAATCCTTGCATTTCCCTCGACAAGTCTGACACGACATTTACCGCATATGCCTTTCCCACCACAAGAAGAAACAAGATATATACCATGCCTTTTTAATGCGTGTAATAGACTTTCTCCTTCGGAGATAGTAAGGGTCTTTCCTGTGACTAATTTGATGTCCATTTTATTCCATATCAGATGCATATCAATAGAGTTGACATAATGTCAACACAAAAATTCAGCATCAGGTAAATAAAATGTTCTTTTTTCTTGTCCTTAAGCCTTGCCCTGACTAATTTTACGACATCTGCTGAAGTCTTGATACATATTTTCTCACCCAAACCTTCTTCTTTTCTTCTGGCCAGTTCAAAAGCTGCCTTTAGTTGAGCTGCCTTTGCTGGTCCAACTCCTTTAATGGCTGATAATTCCTCCAAAGATGCCTGAGAAATTCTCTGCGCATTTCCGAATAAGCTTAATAAGCGTTGTGCTGTTACCATCACTGATTCGCCTTTTATGACTCTTCCAAGTATTAAGGCCAAAAGCTCCTGCGAAGAAAGTGATTCTGCACCCAGCCTCTGAAGTCTTTCCCTTGGTCTCTTAGATTTTGGTAAGTCATGGATAGTAAAACTTTTGATATCTGTGCCCATAAAATTTTTATTGAATTAAATCTATCTGCCCTGACTCAGGGCTGATTAATTCAAGACACATTTTATAACAAAGTGAAGTATTTTTTCAGCCTGAAAGTTTTTGAAATATTATTTAGAACAGGGGGCTTGGCCGAGGCTTGCAGGTTTAATTAGGGTACAAACGAGAAAAGGGGAGGTGTTAATGCTCAATAATTAGGTACCTCTTTTGGTATAGTAAAAATTAACCAAAGGAGGCCTAGTATGCATTATGAGTATCAAATTATTTTTAAGAGATGGCTGCCAATCCTAAAGGAATATGAGCGAACGCGGTCCAAAGTCACACCTCGACCTTTCAAGTTTGTAAAAGACCTTTGTAAAGCGCACCATATCAGTGCAAAAGAGCAACTGAACAAGCTCTCTATGCCCATGGGCATGAAATGAGGTGACGCTGAGAGCATATTTTATCTGTTTTTGACTTCTCGAGTCTCTGGTTTATAAACTATAAAAGCCCGCCCTTTTTTATGTCACTTTTTTGTAAAGAATGTAGACCTAACTCTAACTCTACTCTGGTGACTATTCTTTTTTGTTTAGATTTTAGATGAGGCAATTCGAAAGCTTGACAGTATACTATTCCCAATATATAATGCTTCAATCTGAAGCGATTATTTATCCCAAATGAGTTTAATATTGATACGGGAGAGGATAAATAAAAATTCAAGGGCCACTGATTTCAGGTATTAACTGAATAAAAAGAATTAATATATCTGATTAATCCACCATTTTTATAAGCGAATCTTGGGAAAAAGGAGTGCAGATATGAGAAACGGAAATCATTCACTTATTTTTTTTCTTGTGACAATATTATGTATTTTATGCTTCACAGCCTGTAACGATAATACCAGGTCGTCGATTCCTGTAACCGGTTTATATGTTCCCGAAATGGCAAATCTGGATGCGACCATGCTTAACATACTCGAAAAGTGGGATATACCTGGTGCAGCGGTGGGTGTTGTAAAGGATGGCAGGCTTGTGTATTCAAGGGGATTTGGGTACGCCTGCAAAGAGAGCGGAGAGCCAGTACAGCCACACAGCATGTTCAGAATAGCAAGCGTATCGAAAACTATAACCGGTGTGACTGTAATGAAACTGGTGCAGGACGGACTGCTCGATATCGACAGCCCTGTGTTTGGACAGAAAGGCATCCTGAACGATCCTGAATATTCGAATATAGCTGACCAGAGGGTTTATGGCATCACTGTCAGAAATCTCCTTCAGCACACTGGCGGCTGGAACAGCAGTCTCGGATATGACCCCCAATATGATTTGGTCAACATTGCCAATGCAATGGGTGTGCCCCCGCCAGCCGACGGAAAAAGCATCATTAGATATATGCTCCAAATACCCCTGGACTTTGACCCCGGTACCGAATATCATTACAGCAACCTGGGCTACAACATACTGGGAAGGGTAATTGAGAAAGCAAGCCGATCCCAGATGAGCTATGAGGCGTATGTGAAATCAGTTATCCTGGACCCCCTTGGGGCTGATAAAATGCGAATCGCAGGGAACCTCAAGCAAAACAGGGCTTTGAACGAGGGTTGCTATTATGACATCCCTGGTGACACTGTCCCGTCCATTTATGGGACTGGTGAAGAAGCACCCCACTCTTACGGAGGTCTGCATTTCAGGGCGATGAACTCACACGGAGGCTGGATTGCATCAACGACAGACCTTCTGAGATTTATGACCGCTGTTGACGGTTTCGATACAAGACCGGACATCCTGAACAAGCCAACCATCGCCCTTATGACTACAAAACCATCTACTATTGTCAGTAACTATGCGATGGGTTGGGTAGTTGACGACGCTAATAACTGGTACCATACAGGGGCGCTTGAAACAGGCACAGCCACTATACTGGTCAGAAAGAACAATGGCATAGAATATGCGGTCTTATTCAACCGCCTCCCTCTTGACCAGTCTGATCCGCTTAATTCCCTTAAGGCTTTTTTCGATGAATTCAAGCAGATGGTCGAGGGAGCGATTTCAGAGGTCACCAGCTGGCCTTCTCACGATCTGTTCTCGGAATAGTGCCGCAGAGGGAAAATAACTCCGAAGTCAGACTTGTACATTGACATCCTCTGCTCAATCTATGGAGAGAGCGGGATCTTAAGAGTAAAGAGGCTAAAAAAAGAAACTTCATATAGCAAGATCTAAAACACTGTGTTTATTACTGGCTGTTGCATTTCAGCGTTCTATTATCGTTCCAGATTTACCCATTACAGAGGATATACGTTTAGGGGGTTTGGGACAGCCTGACATCCCTTTTGTTTTTCTTTTTAATTCACCTATATACCCCTTGACAATTTCTAAAAATGCAATAAACTTTAATCAAAGGTTAAAAAAAGGGGGTGATGTATATGAAGGTAGGGGAAATCATGACGACGAAATTTCTTGCCGTTAAGCACGATGCGAATCTGAAGGTTGTTATGAAGATTATGGCTGACAAAAATATCAGGTCTGTCTTTGTCAAGCCGAAAGACGCTGGTGATGTTCCGGGCGTTATTGCCGTAAGGGATATCGTTTTTAAAGTGCTGGCTAAAGGCATGAATCCTGCACAGGTAAAAGCATCAGATATTGTGTCAAAGCCATTGGTCTGTGTGGATAAGGATATGAAGTTAGAGTATGCCGCCATGCTGATGGACAAATTCAATATCGCCAGGGTATGGGTAAAAGAAGGGAAGGATATTATTGGCGTCGTTTCTCTCTTGGATCTCGTCAGGGCAGCTTTAAAATAGTACGAACCATTCCCCCTGCTTCCTTCAAGGTGCAGGGGGCAATTTTTTTCAAAAGATAACGTTTTTCACCAGGAAAGGTCTCATCGTCCTGGAGTCCCATATCTGTGAGCCTGTTCAACTCCAGAGACGAAGCGCCGGAGGATTGGGTTCAGGAGAGAAAAGGAAACTCAATAACTCATAGCTCGTTACTTCCGCCTTAGGCGGACTCCTCTTTAAATAAAAATAATCATCTGGTAAAATAAGTATATGAAAAAGGCAAGAATAACACTTATTGCGCAAAATAAATATCTTAGAGATAAGAAAACAAGACAGAAGATGACAGATATCAGTGTGAGGAATTTGTCATTAATTGAAGGCATCCATTACCCTGCTGTAGGGCTATCAGCAGACAGAAAAACATCAGTGCGTTAGTTTTTTAACCGACCTTTTAATTGCTGCTTTTATTATTTCTGCCAGAGGAGCATAATTGCCGCTATAACCATCCAATAAAGCCTTCAAATATGCTTCTCTATTGGGCTTCCTATTGAACGCAAAGTCTAAGGCTGGGTATTCTGCTTGAAGTGCCATCAGGTCGGCAATAAGTCTTGCAATTCTGCCATTACCATCTCTAAATGGATGGCGCGTGCATTATCAATAAAAAATTGTGAAGCCTTGATTTCTTAACCCAGAAACCAGTTGCCTTACATCTATGCTGGATTTTAATGATGTCTTCCTTCAAAATAAATCCAACCTTTATAAATCGTTCCATGATGTTATATGCAATTGGTATATAAAACTTGTTTCTCCTTGTATCTCCAATAAGAATAGCGCAGTATTTATCTGGCTTTAAAACCCTGAGACATTCTCTTGCCACTTTCTCAATCTCATCGCGGAAGACATTGATTGAATGAATGCTTGAAAGGTCTTCTTTAATCCTGCCGTCAGAATACTTGATGATATCTGCATAAGGAGGATGGGTTAGTATCAAGTCGACTGAATCATCTGGAATGGCTTCGAGTTTTTTAGCATCTCCAATGAAACATTTCTGCGGTTGAGAGTAGAGATAATTGAAATTCAATCTCTCTTTAGTGATTTTAATTGCATCTGGGTTTATATCAATGCCAATACCTTTTCTTCCTGTCAATTTACATTCAATCAAGGTTGTTCCTCCGCCAACCATTGGGTCAAGGATTGTGTCACCTTCTTGTGAATATCTGAGTATAAGGTTTCTTACAACTTGTGGTGACCAGTTACCTCGATAATCGGATCGGTGGGTTGCCCAGTTGCCTCTTTTCGGAAAAGACCAAACTGTGGTGCATTCGAGGTCAAAGTTTTCAGGTTGAAACCTCTTTAAACCCAAAGCCGCCTTCTTAAGTTGTCATCCTGAACTCGTTTCAGGAACTCTCAAGACGATCTTTGATCGAATTGTGGATAGAAGTAAAGAGACTATTTGTAATAATCAAAAATCGCCTATGGATATTTTCTTAGGCGATTATTGATCTAAAAGGCAGGGCTTGTCAATAGACTATGGGCTCATTTTGATAAAGCTTGTGAGAATAGCATTGCTGCGTTTTTGTCAGGCGAGTGAGCTTTGTATCGAGATTTTATTTCAGAATCAGGTTGGTATGTATTTCTTCTCTACGCCTTCAATATATCTGCCATCTGGAAGGTTAAGCATGATTGCAATATTTTGTTGTCGAACTGCGCGTCTAAAAACCCTAACTTGCTTGTCAGTCCAGCCTTTATGAATATAATATTCTTCGTTTGATTGGCTTTTAGCCTGTGGATTATAACCATCGGATATGCTATCTAAAGGTCTGAATCTGCAATCGATTACTCGGACTCTCCATCCCCGACATGCATCAAGTTTTAACCGCATTTCTTCATACGAAAGGTCATGATTAAAAAGCATAAAGATAAATATATCATCAGGCGAATATCCCGCATCTTTTAAAACCTGTATTTGTGCTTTAATTTTAGGCCAATGCCTGTATGGTCCATCCCATGCTATGCGGGGGTGACGAAAACGCGCTTTCTTTAAAAAAATAGCAATTTCTGGGACTTTGATAAGAAGCCTTCCATCCAACCCGCTTTGACTCTCGCAATGAACTCTACTCTGATCAGGGAATTTATATTCAGCAATTTCTGAAAGAATATTTTTGATATGGGGGTTGGCTATCAAGTTGTTGTCATAAAAAACAACTGCTTCTTTTTAATTTCATTTTTGATAGATGTTTTATAGGTGACTTCTGGTTCTATTTTCCATGTGCCGCAAAAGTTACATTTTCTGAAGCAACCCCGTGACGCATGTACTATCTGATAATCAACACCTACCATATCGTAAGCAGGCTCACATTTTTCTGCTAAACCACTCCGATAAAGCCCGATTTGAACATCATCGCATCCTGATTGCTCAGCGTGTTCAGGCATTAAAGAAGCATATATGCCTCCAACTTCAATTTTTGCCTTTGGGTAAATAGTTCTGTAAAAACTGACACTATCCCACACATATTTTGACCAGTAAGTGAAAAGTGAAGTTATCTTTATTTCTTTGGGATAAGATTTGGCTGGATAATTACCTCTGTGTAGTTCAACTTTGTCTCTTTGATTTCTATGATAAGCAGCAATCTTTAAAAGCCCAATAGGCAAAAAATTATGATGATTTTTGCTTTTAGGAGGGATTGGAAAGTTTGGTTCAACTAATAAAATATTCATATAATTTTCTCAGCATATGGGTTCAGAGTCTGATCATTTATGCATTTTGATAGCCATAAAAGTCCGCCGATTCCATCGATTACATCTTGGTCATCCATTTTTCTTTTATGGCTAACTGGATTTCTAAGCACTATTATGTCATTTATTCTACGTTCAAAATTAGATTTGTCTATAAATACTGGTTCAAAAACTTGTTCCCAATTATCCTTATAAAAAACTATTTCTTTCAACTGTGTCAAATCAAAATATCCAAACTTTCTTTCATTTTGTTCTTTATCGTCTTTAAGATGAGGTTTCCTTTTAACCTCAGCGGCCCACTTGTCATCAGCTTTCTGTTTTAAATTTCCAGATAATCCTTGTTTCCACCATTTATTACTACCATAATGACGTTTTAATCTTTCCAAAATAAAATCACGTAGCCGTGGTTCTGCTTGCCGTGCTGCCTCTTCAATTCCAGAAATTGCTGGTGGTTCTTTAACAACAGGGGGAAATGGTGGTTCTTTCATTCGGGGAGGGGAATATTCTGGTATAAATTCTTGTATTTTTAAATCAAGAACTCCCGCATTATCACTTTGCGGGCCTCTGCCAGATTTACTCCTAATATCATTTTGCATTCTTTCATCAGTTTTTAGATACTCTATTAGATGAGTAAGATATTTTTCTTTAAGTATATTTTTAATTTCCTTTCTTTTGCTTGTTTGAAAAAGTGATGTTTTTTGTTTATATGCAAGATGATTTAGTATGTCATTAAATACCATTATAAATACACCAAAACCATTATTTGTGAGTAGCACTCCTTTATCACCTTTTGCCCAATCTTCCGGCCATAAGGATTTGAGAACCCCATAATAAATATTGATAAGTTGAGCTGCATTGTCTGGAGTTTTGGTTTCATCTGTGGGATGTTTGAGATGATCCCATGGTGAGTATTTTTCTATAGTTGAACAAACTGTTGTGAGGCTGAGTTTTATAGGTCTATCCGCTGGGATGCTTGGTATGTCTATGTGTCCACTTAAAGGGCCAGAATTCTCCATCCTTTTTGCGGTTTCTGCAACATTGCAACTTTTGTTTTTCATCTTTACTATCACGATAAATATCAGAATAGAGATCCCAAAGCAGATTCTTTGGGACTGATGTTTGTTTTTCATTAATTTCAACAAAGAGATTTGCTTGTTCAAGGGTTTCCATATTTACAAATGCAAGCACTGGGATCAAAACATCACGTTCAGCTCTCGCTGCACCATAAAGTCTATGTTGACCATCGATTATCCATGCAGAACCATAATATTCAGGTAGCTCAATCTGACATATTGAAACATTATCATCACACTTTTTCTCTGAAATTGTTCCTATTGGTTTTGAGAAATTGACAATGATGCTATTTGGAAAGTAGCCGCCTTCAACATCAATAAATTTTACAATTTCTTTTAGTTTAGCATTCCTAAGCATTCTTTGATAAACTTGTGAAGCTTCAACGATCCCGGTAAGATCACGATGATGAACATAGGCATATTTTAGTAGTTGTTTAGCTGAGATGATAAATGTGTAGAACGTATTTTTACCTATCTTGCCTTTGATTGCAGGGAGCTCTTTTTTTAGTACTTTATTTTTCCTATTTGCAAAAATTACTGAATATAGTTGGTATTTTGCAGAAGAACCTACTTGCTTGACAAGGTTTTCAATATATTCAATATCTTTAGCCGACCATAAGAAGATGTTTTTATCTCTCTTTTCTTTGACATATTCTTCATCTTTTTCACGTTTTTCTTGCGAACTTATTGCTATTACAATATTTATACGTCCACAATCTCGCC
>Ga0194125_10003704_pt1 | contig 24461 bp, 16 predicted proteins | sample TA2KigC250mmetaG_FD_148626 | JGI IMG/M metagenome (GOLD analysis project Ga0194125, IMG submission 148626) | Freshwater microbial communities from Lake Tanganyika, Tanzania - TA2015034 Kigoma Deep Cast 250m | ecosystem: Environmental > Aquatic > Freshwater > Lake | place: Tanzania: Lake... | reverse complement strand
GAGCGATGTCGTCGTTGGAGAGGCCCTGCGCCGCGTAGAGGACCATCTTGGCACGGAGAACCTGATAATACGGCAACGTATACTTGACCGCCCTGCTTTCGAGTTCCCCCCGCTCCTGCGCTGTGAGCTCGATTTGGAATGGGCTGATTCTAGGCACATAGCGAGCATCGTGCAAAGCGGGCCATACCGCAAGAATAATACGTTAGTGTATTAATGAAATGCACCACTTAGCGAGGCGGAGCGCGGACGGTCACGTCTGCCAAGCGGATCTGACGATCCGCGCCCCACAGCACAGGGAGCCTGCCGGGTTTCACCCGCGATGGCAGCCCTCAAGCACCTCGCTAAGGATTCGGGTAGACATGTATTTGCCTTAGGGGACGGCGGTTGCGGTGCGACCGAGTATGCCTTCCGTCATTTCGTCAATGTCTATTTCTCTGTTCAATAATGCGGTTACCCTGTTCAATAATGCGGTTACCGCACGGAGCGAGGTGCACGGTACGAGTTAGTGGGAAGGCGGCCGGATGGGGTGTAAGGCCGGCAGGGGGCGCAGCGTGGAGATGAGAGGCGGCGCGGGACCGCGTTCACCCTGCAGAACCCAACGCAGTTGGGTGAAACACCGGCTACGCGCCCAGAAGATGAAGACGAAGTCGGTCAGCAGGCGCAAGCCACAGCAGAGAAGGCTGGGTGCCACCTGGACAAGGAGTAGGGTCTTGATGGTGGCGCGGTTGGTCTGTGCGTCTCTGAGGCCGAACCAGGATCCCGCCCAGAACAAGGCGAAGAAGTCGGCGATTAGGGTCAGAATCTGCAAGCCGGGCACCGCCAAGGTTACCAGGTGCTGCGCCTCGAACGGGGGAAGTCCGTCGCGCAGGAAAGGACTCAACGCAGCCAGCGCCTGGAGTCCGAGTAGGATCGCCGCAGGCGCCGCCCAGGTTTTCCATAAGGCGATCCCGTGGCCATGGAGGATTTGGTGGTCGGTCAGAGGCGTGGCGAGCAGGAGTCCAAAGGCGCCACTGTGCCTGGCTTCGGCTAGGGCGCCGCAGGCCTGGAGGGTCCAGCCGATTTTCACCGCCCAACTCAGGAGCATGGCGGTGGCGAGGGTTGTGGGCTGGAGCACGACAAGCGAGCCCTCCACGATCGGGACGCCGAGGGCGATGAGGACCAACCCGAGCGCGAAGATCAAGGCCCAGCGGCTAGAGCGATGGCGTCGAAACAGCCAAAAGGCGGGGTTGGCATCCAGCAACGACTGCCGTGCTTGACGGGCGGTCTCGATGTCTGCGGGTGTGCGAACCGCGGCCGTCGAGGGGGCAGCATGCTGGGGCCGACGTTCCTGCCAGGAGCGGGGTACCCACCAGGCGGCCAAAGCCAGGGCACTCGCACTGGCAAGCTGCGTCAACCCTAAGGCGAGCCAGAACTGCTCCGGCTGGAGTCGGTAGCTTGCATCTGAGAACTGGTGGATGGGTATCAACGGGCTGAGGGTGGCGATCAGTGCCGAATTCGGTCCCTGGGCGAGGGCGCCGAGCAGTTTCGCTAGCCCAAGCGGGAGCAAGCTGAAGAGGGCGGTGAGTGCCAGGGCGAGTCCGAAAGCCGATCGACCTTGGCGGCTGAAGGCGGACACCGCCATCCCCATGGCGAGGGAGAAGCCGAGGAGGTTCGTCAAGGCAAGGGCCATGCGGAAGAATTCGGCGCCACTGACACCGCCGAGCGGGATGGCCAAACTTAAGATGGGCAAGACCCCCAGCAGGGCGTAGAAGGGCCGGAGGGCGGCTGCGAGGAGTTTACCGAGGACGATGTCGTAGCCTTTGAGGTCCGTGAGAAAGAGGAGGCCGAGGGTGCCTTCGCGTTTTTCTTGGCTCAGGCAGTCTGCGGTGCTGCGGGCGCCCTCGAGGAGGCAGAGCAAGGCCAGGAGACCGGCGAGGGCGCTAAAGAGTGCGCGGCCGAGCGCAGTACCTTGGGGGACGAGGGATTGGAAGACGAGCATGGCGCCGCCCAGGGCGCTGGCCAAGCCGGCTGCCAGGACGCGGACCCAGAAGGTAGCGGGTTGGCGGGAGGCGGTGCGCAGCTCGCGCTCGGCGACGGGCAGGAACGTCATAAGCGCGGCCAAGTCACCGTGTCGAGAACCAACCGGGCCACCGCCGTCCACGCGGCGGTGCGAATCGTTCTGCGGCGCGCTGGCGGAACTGGTGGCGGAGCATCCATCCGGCATAGAGGCCGAAGCCAACGTCCGCGGCCAGGCCGAGGCCGAACCAGAGGGTCAGGAAGGTGGTTTCGTCCCAGTCCAACTGCCAGCGTCGATCGAGCTGAAACCACTCGACGAGGAGCAGGAGTGAGACAAAGCAGCCCCAGGGGACCACGCCGATGCGGCCCAGGGTCAGTGCGGTCGCCCGTGTGCCGCTGCGGCTGGCCGCCGCCGACCACAGGCCGATGTAGGCGATGGCAACCACGTCGGCGATCAACATGGCCATATGCGCGCCGTAGAGCCAGAGGAAGAACTGCTGTTGGGTGAATGCCAAGCGCATGGCCCAGTAGCAGAAGCACGCATCGGCGGCGAGCAGGACCAAGAGCGGGCCGCCGAACTGGTGGCGGAGGGCCAGGAACTGGCCGGCGACGATTTGGCGCAGCGAGAGGGGCGTCGAGAGGAGGAGTTCGAGGGCGCCGGTGCGCCGGTCTTCGGCGAGGCGGTGGACGACGGCCGAGGCGATCCAGCCTTTGAGCACGAGATGGACTCCGTAGGAGACGAACCCGAAGGGCTCGGGCGAGCGCCAATCGGAGGGGTACTCATGGGCAGACCAAGCACAGAGCGCGGCGGTGCCGAGCAGGAGCCCCCAGACGGCGAGCGGCTGCCAGCGGGCGCGGGCAGTGAGCCAGAGAAAGGGGTTTCGGTCTAGTAACCGCGTGCGGAAGGTCTGTCGGGCGGTGGCGAAGCCCTTATCCCACTGGAGCCACGCGAGCCAACGGCGCCGGAGGCCAGCCCACGCGGGGCTGGCGGGTCGGTCGCGCCATCGCAGGGGCAGGATGAGGCTGGCCAAGACCAGGCAGAGCAGGCCCAAGGCGGCCACGGTCAAGACCGACGGCCAGAACATTCCGAGCAACCGGGTGGGCAGGCCGGCGGGTGCGGTGGCCAGGAAGGCGGCGAAGGCGGGGCTGAGGGCGACGATTTCCTCGGGCAGTTGCATGCGGTTGACGCGCCAGAAGAGGAGGGCGAGGAACGGGCCGGCGGTCAGGGTGAACAGGCCGAGGAAGGTAGCGAGCGCCGCGTTACGAGCGTTGGTGAACCACAGGGAGACGAGGACGCCCATGGCGAGGGAACAGAAGAGGGTAACGGCCAGGACCAGGGCGACGCGCGCGAGTTGGAGGGCGGTGACGCCCCCGAGGAGGAACGAGATGGCGAGGATGGGGATGACGGCGACGAGGCAGTAGCAGGCGTGGACGGAGGAGGCGACCCACTTGCCGAGCACGATATCGTAGCCGTGGAGATCGGTGAGGAACAGCAACCCCAGCGTGCCTTCGCGTCGTTCTTCGCTCAGGCAATCGGAGGTGAGACCGACGCCGGCGATGGCGCAGAGGAAGAAGGTGAGCCAGGTGAGGGTGACGAAGAGTTCGAGGCCAAGGACGGCGGTGGCGGAGAGGCGACGTTCGGCGAACACGACGGCGCTGAGGAGCAGCGCACACAAGGCCGCTCCCACTCGCATCCAGTGGGTGCCGCGCCGACGCGCGGCCACGCGCAGCTCGCGTTCGACGATGGGGAGGGCGCGGATCAGTACATGGGGTCGTAGTACTCCCGCTGCTGGCCCTGGGCGGGAGTGACGACTTCGACGTGGCCGTCGGCCATGATGACGACGCCTTTACCTTTGCGGAGGTACTCGGCCTCTTTCATGGCGACGAAGGCGCCCTTGGAGGCGGTGCCTGGGAAGGTATCGTTATGGTCTTGGACGTACATGAGCATGGCCGTGCCGATTTGCTTGAGGTTGCTGCGGCAGACGGTCTGCTGTCCTTTCTCTTTGGCCCGCGCCAGGGCTGGCAACAGCATGCCGGCCAAGATGGCGATGATGGCAATGACGACCAGCAGTTCGATGAGGGTGAATCCTTTGCGACGCATAAACTGACGATTAAGGCTGGCGTATCTTGGCGATGGAGTTGGGGGAGTGTCAAGCCGGCGCACCGGTGGGTTCGGCACGTCGCGCGAGGCGGGCCGCGCCTTGGGGTGAGGCCTTCGGCGAGGGGACGCGCCCCGGCCGGTTGGGGGTTTGCCGGGGGGTCACACGACGCCGAGGTTGTTGGCCTCGGCGGCGCGCGGGCGGATGGGGGCCAAGCGGACCACATTATCGGGGTCGAAGTCGGTGAGCTTGAGCCAGTCTTCGGTGAGGTCGGTGCCGGGGAAGAGGTCGTTCTCTCGATACTCGAGGTCCAGGGCGGTTTGGAGGTCCTCGGGGGTCAGTTGGGTGTCGGCGGCGGTGTCGATGGCGCGGCGGATGGCGAGGCTTTTGGCGCGTTCGACGATGGCGGCGATGAGGGCGCCGCTGGCGAGGTCGCTGCGGTAGAGCACCTCGCGTCGGCCGCTCCGGTAACTCAGTTCGAGGAACTGGGTCTCAGGGGTGCGGGCGTAGTGGGCTTGGGCGATGGTGCGGGCGAGGTCAGCCTTGGGCTGAGCTAACGGCAGCGACTCGCGCAAGTAGATCTCGTAGATGGCTTGTGCCCCGGCGCGGTCGGGTCGGTTGACCTTGATTTTTCGGTCGATTCGGCCGGGGCGAAGGATGGCGGGATCGAGCAGGTCGGCCCGGTTCGAGGCGAGGATGACGACGACATGGTCGAGGGGTTCGAGGCCGTCCATTTCGGTACAGACCATGGGGACGATGGTGCTGGCCATGTTATGGTAGCGGCCGCCGTGTCGGGTGCTAAGGATGGACTCGGCTTCGTCGATGAAGAGGAAGGCGAGCGCGCCGTCGGCAGCGCGCTCGCGGCATTGGGCGAAGAGGTCGCGCACTTGGCGTTCGGATTCGCCGACCCACATGTTCAGGATTTCGGGTCCCTTGACGTGCAGGAAGAACTCGGGGCGATCGACGCCGGTGCGGGCGCGGATTTGTTGGCGCAGGTTGTAGGCGGTGGCTTTGCCCAGGAGGGTCTTGCCGCACCCGGGCGGTCCGTGCAGGAGGAAGCCTTTCGGCACGGCATACTCGAACCGCTGGAACAACTCGCGATGGAGGAAAGGGAGTTCGATGGTGTCGCGGATCGCCTGCACGGCTGCGTCTTGTCCGCCGATAGCGGTCCAGGGCAATTCCTGGACGGTTTCGAGGACGCGATCGACGCGTTTGCCCATGCCGAGGGCTTCGAGGGCGACGCGTTGGTTGGCGTCCAGTCGGACTTCGAGGCCGGGCCTGAGTTTTTCCTTGGCGAGGAGTTCGGAGCGGAGGAGCACGGCGGAGCCGAGGCCGCTTTCTTGGCCGATCCGCAAGCGGCCGTGGGGGAGGACTTCGTCGATGCGTGCCACGGGGCCGTGGGGGTCGAATCCAAGGTGTTGGACGACGACGAAGGCCTCGTTGAGCAGGACGCGTTCGCCGACTTGCAGGCTAGCGGCGCCCAGGCGCGGATCCACGCGGCAGACGTAATCGGAGCTGTTGATGCAGACGTGGGCTTGGTCGGGGGGCAGGGCGGCCAGGAAAGTGCCGATGCGCAGGGCGGGGGCGCGGAGCTTTTCGAGGGCAGCGTCGAGCTTTTCGAGGGCGGCGCGGGCTTGGTCGTTGAGTTCTTCAAGGGCAGCGACGCGCTCGCGCAAGTAGACTAAGTCGACGAGGCTGGAGTGGCGTGGGGGAAGTTTGCTGGCGATCAAGTCCACCAGTTGCAGCGTCGAGAGCCGGTCGAGTTCCTCGCGTGGCAGCAGGTCGTGGAGTGGCGGGAGCGAATCGGCCGAGGCGCGGTCCGCCTTGGCGGCTGCTGGGTTGGCGCTGGCTTTCTTGCGGGCTTCCGGCATGCCCTAAGGTGACCCACGCGCTGGAGCTATGCAACTGGGCGAGGGCGGGGCCGTTCGGCGCTGAGGATGGCGCGGGCGGCGCGGCGGACGGATTGGGCCAATTCGGGCGGTTCGAGCACGGTTGCGTTGCCGCCCCAACCGAGCACCCAGCGTTGGATCTCGACCAGGCTCGAGAGTTTCAGGCGCAGTTCCACGGCGCCGTTGGGGAGCGACTTGAGAGTTTGGGACGGGTGCCACCGTTTTTCTCGCACGTAATCAGCCACTTGCGGCTCGAACCGGAGGACCACCTCGAAGCGTCCCTCGGCCGAGTGGACGCCGAAGCTGTCGCGGAGCTGGTGATCGACGGAGAACCCGGGAGGCCGCTCGAAGCTGCGGCCGGTGAGGCGGAGGGACTGGATGCGGGCGGGGACGAAGGTGCGGAGGTCGCGTCGCAGATGGTCGAAGGCGAAGAGGTACCATTCGCCATTGATGTTCGCCAGGTGGTAGGGGTCGACGACGCGGGTCTCGGGGGTGCGCCGGCCGGGTTTACGGTAGAGGAGTTCGAGTTGTTGGCGGCGCGTGGTGGCTCGGGCCAGGGCATCGAATATTTCGAGGTTCAACAAGGGCTCGGCGCTGGTACGGAACGAGATGGTGCGGTCCCAGTCCGCCAAGTGGAGGGAGATGGTGTCGGGGAGGGCGGCCGACATTTTTTGTAGGGCGCTCAGGAGGGGGCGTTCGAAGCTGGTGCCGCGGTATTGCTGGACGGCCTTTTCGGCCACTAACAAGGCGAACAACTCGCCTTCGGTGATCTGGAGTGTGGGAAAGGCGCTCACCGCTTGGGTGTAGAAGAAGCCGTGCCGGCGGGCGTCGTACTCGACGGGCAAGCCGAGCCGGTCCCGCATGAATTCGAGGTCGCGGTGGACGGACTTGGTGCTGACCTCGAGGTCGGCGGCCAGGCGGCTGGCATTGGGGAACGCGCCGGCTTGGATGGCCTGGTGGATGCGCAGCATGCGCTCGAGGGGAGGGCGCGAGCGCAGGTCACGCGGACGGCGACGAGCCGGCTCGGTCGGTTGGAGGCGCGGGTTACCCGGAAAGTCGGTAGGGCGCGGTGTCCCCACCACGCCGGCGGCGGCCTGGGGACAGGCCGCCCTACCTTTCACGCGAAGTGGTATCCCAGAATCGGGTGGGGGATTCATGGGCACGCTACCGAGGCTGGGCGCGGGGTGCGGCGAACGCGCCAGGCGGACGGTACCGTCTCGGTCGGTCGGGCTGGGACCGGCGTGTGTTGCGCGACGCTAGGGCGCGGCTGGGTAGGGTCAGACCAGTTTGGCCAAGAGTTCGTCGTTGGACTTGTGTTTTTTGAGTGCGGCCTGGAGGGTTTCCATGGCCTCGACGGGCTGGAGGTCGACCATCATCCGGCGGAGCTTACGGACCGCTTCGATGTGGTGTTTCGGGAAGAGTTTTTCTTCCTTGCGCGTGCCGCTCTTGGGGATGTCGATGGCGGGGAAGAGGCGGCGATCGGAGAGCTTACGGTCCAGGATCAACTCCATGTTGCCGGTGCCTTTGAACTCCTGGAAGATGAGTTCGTCCATGCGCGAGCCGGTATCGACGAGGGCGGTGGCCACGATGGTGAGGGAGCCGCCTTCCTCGATCTTACGAGCAGCAGCGAAGATCTTGCGCGGTATTTCGAGGGCGCGGGCGTCCACGCCGCCGGTCATGGTACGGCCGCTGCCGCCGTGGACGCTGTTATAGGCGCGGGCGACGCGGGTGATCGAGTCGAGGAGCACGAAGACGTCTTTGCTGGCTTCGACCATGCGTCGGCACCGTTCGATGATGAAGCGGGAGAGGCGGACGTGGGTTTCGAGGTCTTGATCGTTGGAGGAGGCGACGACTTCGGCCTGGACGGAGCGCTGGAAGTCGGTGACTTCTTCTGGGCGCTCGTCGATGAGGAGGACCAGGACGTGGACCTCGGGGTGATTGGCGGTGACGGCGTTGGCGATTTGTTTGAGGATGGTGGTTTTACCGGAGCGGGGGGGGGAGACGATGAGGCCGCGCGTGCCTTTACCGATGGGGGTGACCAGGTCGATGATGCGGGTCTCGAGGAGGTCGGGGGCGGTTTCGAGGCGGTATTTCTGGAACGGATCGATGGTGGTGAGGTTCTCGAACCGCATGGACTTGGTATAGTCGCTGAACGGCATGCCATTGACCTCGAGGACCTCTTTCAGTTGCGGGCTATTGCCGCGGTGGGGCGGTTGCAGGGTGCATTTGACCTGGCATCCTTCACGCAGGAAAGTGCGCTTGATGGTGTCGGGCGTGACGAAGACGTCCGTGGGCTTAGGCTGGAAATGACTGCCCGGCGTCCGTAGGAAGCCGAAGCCCTTTTCCGAAATCTCCAAGAAACCGGAACCTGATTCCGGCATGTTATTTGTACTCATAACCGTATTGCCTGAGCGGCGACTCAGTTCTGCTTCCCGTTGGCCACCCCTCAGGACCGCAGTGAATGATCGAAAACTCGGGAATACTGCCCGTCCGAAGAGGTCCACAGGACCGATAGAGGGACGCGCAGTCGAACCAAAGACGCCGCATATTTACGGCACCGCCGCCTGGGACGCAACAAGAATTTGCCGGGCGGACCCAACTTTAGGCGGCAGGCCGGACGGGCGCCGGGCACCCGAATCCTTAGCGAGGCGCTTGAGGGCTGCAATCGCGGGTGAAACCGGGCAGGCTCCCTGTGGGGCGCGGATCGTCAGATCCGCTTGGTGGACGTGACCGTCCGCGCTCCGCCTCGCTAGGGATTCGGGCCGGGCATCAGCCGCCGACTTCCGCCTTGGCTTCGGCCGCGAGCGGTGTGCTCAGGTACCGCTCGCCAGTCGAGCAGGCGACGGTGACGATGAGCTTACCTTGGTTTTCGGGCCGCTGGGCTACCTGGATGGCCGCCCACACGTTCGCTCCGGTGGAGATGCCCCCCAGGATGCCCTCTTCCTTGGCCAAACGCCTGGCCATGGCGAAGGCGTCGTCGTTGCTGACTTGGATGCACTCGGGGATTTGGGCTTCGCCGTGGACGTTCTTGAGGTGCAAGTTCTTGGGGACGAACCCGGCGCCAGTGCCCTGGATCTTGTGGGGGCCGGGTTTGACCGGTTGCCCCGCCAGGGTCTGCGAGATCACGGGTGAATCCTTCGGCTCGACCGCGATAGCTTGGAAGCTGGGCTTGCGCGGCTTGATCACCTCGCAACACCCGGTGATGGTCCCGCCGGTCCCTACCGCTGCGACTAAGATGTCGACCTTACCGTCGGTGTCTTGCCAGATCTCCTCGGCGGTGGTGCGCCGGTGGATTTCCGGGTTGGCTGGGTTATCGAATTGCTGGGGGATCCAGGCATTGGGCGTTTCGCGGGCCAGTTGCTCGGCCTTGTTGATGGCGCCGCGCATGCCTTCGGCGCCCGGGGTGAGCACCAGCTTAGCGCCCAGCATGGCCAAGAGCGTGCGCCGCTCCAAGGACATGGTCTCGGGCATGGTCAGGATGAGCCTGTAACCCTTGGCGGCCGCGACGAAGGCCAAGGCGATCCCGGTGTTGCCGCTGGTCGGTTCAATGATGACCGTATCCTTCTTCAGGACGCCCCGCTGTTCGGCGTCGGCGATCATGGACATCCCGATGCGGTCCTTGACGCTGCCTAGCGGGTTAAAGAACTCGCACTTGAGGAGGATGGTGGCCTGCAAACCGACCGTCACCCGGTTCAATCGCACCAACGGCGTGCGGCCCACGGTTTCGACGATGTCATTATAAATACGGCCCATAAGTTCGATTGCGCCGCAGAATGAGTTCACCGCGCAATTGCGTCGGATTCTGTGGGTCGCGGCCCGGGTGGCAAGCTCTTTTCTGGGCCGGGCACGGTTTTTAGCGGTCTTTCCAGGGCGGGCTTTGTGTTTGACTGACCCGGGTTGGGCGGTAGGATGCCGGCCCTTAAACGGTTCGCTCGAAACGCGACTGGTGTGCGCGACACACCGTTAACCAGCAAGACACACACATCATGGCACTGATCGATTTTGGCGGCACGCAAGAGGAAGTCATCACGCGCAAGGAATTCCCGATGAGCCGGGCGCGCAAGGCCCTCAAGAAAGAGGTCATCGCGATCGTCGGTTACGGCGTCCAGGGCCCCGCCCAGTCGCTGAACCTCCGCGACAACGGTTTCCAGGTCATCATTGGCCAGGCGCCAGAGTTCAAACGGGATTGGGACCGGGCGGTGGCGGATGGGTGGAAGCCGGGCAAGACGCTTTTCCCCATCGAGGAGGCGGTGCGGCGCGGCACGATGATTCAGATGCTGGTGTCGGATGCCGCTCAGCGCGCGATTTGGCCCGCGATCAAACAGAATCTCAAACCGGGCGATGCCCTGTACTTCTCCCACGGCTTTTCAATCACCTACCAGCGACAGACCGGGGTGGTGCCGCCTAAGGACGTGGACGTCATCATGGTGGCGCCGAAAGGCTCGGGCACGTCCGTGCGCCGGAACTTCCTAACGGGTGCGGGCATCAACTCGAGTTTCGCCGTCTACCAGGACGCCACGGGCCGCGCCCGGGAACGCTGCCTGGCGGTGGGGATTGGCATCGGTTCAGGCTACCTCTTCCCCACGACGTTCCCGCACGAGACCAACAGCGACTTGACCGGCGAGCGCGGGGTGTTGATGGGGGCGCTGGCGGGGATCATGGAGGCGCAATACGACGTGCTACGCCAGAAGGGTCACAGCCCGAGCGAAGCCTTTAACGAGACGGTCGAAGAACTGACGCAGAGTCTCATCCGGTTGGTTGACGAGCGCGGCATGGACTGGATGTACTCGAACTGCTCGGCGACGGCCCAGCGGGGCGCGTTGGACTGGAAACCCAAGTTCAAGAAGGCGGTTTTGCCGGTTTTCAAGGAGCTCTATCGACGGGTGGCCTCGGGCAAAGAAGCCGCGCGCGTTATCCAGGCGTGCGGCGCCAAGGATTACCAGCAGCAGTTGGCGAAGGAATTGGGCGAGTTGCGCGATTCGGAGATGTGGCGCGCGGGGGCGGCCGTGCGGGCGTTGCGGCCGGCGGAGACGGGCAAGACCATCGCCAAAGGGGTGAAGGGTATCGGGGGACGGGCGGCGAACTGACGCGCCTTGCGGCAGGGTGGGCGTGATGGATTACGAACCGGTCATCGGCCTCGAGACCCACGTCCAGCTCCGCACGCAATCCAAGATGTGGTGCGGTTGTGCCAACGCGTTTGGCGCGCCGCCCAACACGCACGTCTGTCCGGTGTGCCTCGGCCTGCCCGGGGTGTTGCCGGTGGCCAACGACGCCGCGCTGCGCCTGACGGTGTTGACCGGATTGCTGCTGCGCTGCGAGATCCCTCCCCGCGCCAAGTTCGACCGGAAGAACTACTTCTATCCGGACATGCCCAAGAACTATCAGCTCACCCAGTACGACCAACCGTCGGCCATGGGTGGGTACGTCGAGTTCGAGTTCCAGGGCCGGATCGAGCGGGTCCGTCTGACCCGGATCCACCTCGAGGAAGACGTGGGCAAGAGCTTCCATTTCGACCGTCACAGCGGCGTGGATTTCAACCGGGCCGGCGTGCCGCTGCTCGAGATCGTCTCCGAGCCGGACCTCACGAGTGCGGAGATGGCCTACGCTTACCTGAACGCGCTGAAGGACATCCTGATCTACGGCGGGGTGAGCGATTGCGACATGGAGAAAGGCATGGTCCGCTGCGATGTGAACGTGAGCGTGCGGCCGGCGGGCAGCCGCGGGTTGGGCGCCAAGATCGAGCTCAAGAACCTCAACAGCTTCAGCGGCGTGCGCCAAGCCCTCGAACACGAGATCTCCCGCCAGATCAAGGTCCTGAACCGCGGCGGCGCGCTGGTCCAATCCACCCGCCGTTGGGACGAGGTGCTCGGGGTCACGGAAGAGATGCGCACCAAGGAGGACGCGCATGATTACCGGTACTTTCCCGACCCGGACCTAATGCCGCTCGAGCCGACGGAGGCTTGGCTGGCCGAAGTGCGCGAGGGCGTGGTCGAGCTGCCCCTGGCGCGCAAGCAACGGTTCATGCACGATTACCAGTTGCCGGCTGCCGACGCTCAGTCCTTTGTCGATGACCCGACCCTGGGCGACTACTTCGAGCGCATCGCGCGGGGCGCGGCGAACGCTAAGGCGGTGGCGAATTGGGTCATTAACGACTTGCGGGCTCGCCTGGCTGATTCCGGGTGGGGACTGCACGACCTCAAATTCGAGCCGCGGGGTATCCTCGAGCTCGTGGGGCTGGTCGAGCGTGGCCAACTGAGCCACAAGCTGGCGCAGGAGGTGTTCGCCCAGATGTTCCGAACCGGCCGGTCTCCCGCCGCCATTGTCAAGGAACGCAGGCTCGCCCAGGTGAGCGACACCGCTGCGCTCGAGGCCTTCTGCGACCAGGCCCTCGCCGCCCACCCGGGACCGGTGAACGACTATCGCAGTGGCAAGACCGCCGCGCTCAACTTCCTCAAAGGCCAAGTCATGAAGCTCAGCCAAGGCAAGGCGAATCCGGCGTTAGTGGGCGAGATCCTCGAGCGTAAACTGCGCGAACCCACGCCCTCTTCCTCATGATCTGTCCGAGTTGCCTGAACCTCCGTCGATCGGCGCACCGCATGGCCGGGAGCGTGTTGATGTGGTTGTGGCTTGGGTTGGCGGTCACGGCGGCCGCGCCGGTGGGTCGCTCGGAGCCTTTTCGCGTGATGACCTACAACATCCATCACGGCGAAGGGGCCGATGGCCAATTGGACTTGGCGCGGATCGCGGCGGTCATTCGGCAGGAAGAGGCGGATGTAGTCGCGCTGCAAGAGGTGGACAAGGGCGTCGCTCGCACGCAACGGCGCGATTTGCCCGCCGAACTGGCCGCGCTGACCGGCATGACCTGTCTGTTCACCAACAACTTCGCTTACCAAGGCGGCGAATATGGCAACGCCGTCCTGGCCCGGTTCCCGGTGGTTCGCTGGACCAACACCCACTTGCGCATGTTGCGCCCGAACGAGCAACGGGGCGTCCTGCAAGCGGTCTTGCGCGTGGCGGACCGCCCGCTGCTCCTCCTCAACACGCACATCGACTATCATCGCGACGATGCCGAACGGCTCCAGAACGTCGCTGAGTTCAAGGAACTCCTGGGGCGCTATCCCGACCTGCCGGTGGTGTTCTGTGGCGATTTCAACGATGGCCCCGAGAGCCGGACCTATGCGGCCATGGCGGAGCGCTTCGAGGATGTCTGGCTCACCGCCGGTCGTGGCAGCGGCCTGACCATCACGAGCACTCGGCCGGCCAAACGCATCGATTACGTCTGGATCTCGAAAGGCGCACCGCTCCGCGTCCGCCGGGCCTGGGTCACTCAGACCCTGGCCTCGGACCACCTCCCCTTGACGGTCGAACTCGAGTGGCGTTAAGCCCAGAGCACCTCGAGGCCCTGTCCCGCCTCGATCACGATCGGCTTGGCTAAGCGCAGTCGGCGTTGGCGGCCCTGGGCGCTGACCTCGGCGCTGAGCTTGCGCCCCGCCCAGACCAGGTGCGCCACCTGCCCCGCGCCTGCTTCGGCCACCTCGAAGGCCAGACTCTCGAGTCGCAGCCGGCCCCAGCGAAGCTCGAGGGTATTGATCTGCCGGGCGCCGTCGCGTTTCTGGCTCAGGACACCCCAACCTTCGGCGGCAGTGAACGCGCTCCGGAAGGCCTCGGGGGTCAGGCGCGGGGCAAACCCGAGATGGCCCTTGGGCCCGTGATACTCGAAGCCGGCCAGTCCGATCAACACCCCCCAACTCGCCAGCGCGCGCGCGTAGTGATCGCCGCACTCGATCTCGTTCCAGGGGTTGAACCGGCGCGGGTGATAGCGGTCATGGATGGCGCGACAAATGGCGAGCGCCTCGGTGAGCAGGCCTTCCCAGGCCATGTGACCGGCCACCTGATACTCGATGCCAGTCCAGAGTTCATCGCGGTACCGGGTGGATTTGGGGCCGAGATGCTGGCTGCGCGGCCAGGTACAGGTGAACAGGCCGGCGTCACCCGGCGAGGCGAACCACCGTTCCGGTTTATGGGCATTGTTCTGCGCGCCGATGTCCGGTGCCCAACAGTATTTCCAGATCGAAGCGAGCGCCTGTCGGACCATGGACGCGGGGTACAAGTGCCCCAGCGCCACCTGGTGCGCCCAACCTTGCCCGAACAGTTGATCGGCCAGACAACCCTCGCCGTACTGCCAGTCCGGGTGCTGCTTGAGGTCCACTTGCTGAATGAAATACTCGCCATTGAAAAGCCGGATCGCCGAGAGCCGGCTCCCCGCCTCGAAAACCTCCCGGCAACGCCCCGCAAAAGGCTCGTCGCCCACCTCGCGCGCCATCTCCTCAGCCGCCCGCAGCGCCCCCAGGTACAAGGCGCCCACGAACGTGTTCGCCCCGTAGTAGTCTTGGTCGTAGGTTTGATGTTGCCGGCCCTCGATGAGGCCGTCCCCGTTGCCGTCCTGTTCGAGCAGGAACTGGATGGCCCGTTTGACGTTCCGCCAGTTCCGGTTCAAGAAGCCATCGTCGGCTGAGCACTGATGCTCTCGGTAGGCTTTGAGGATGTAGCCGGCCTGGCTGTCCCCAGCCCACAGCGTCCACCCCTCACCGCGGAAGCCAATCGAGCCGTCCGCATGCAGCCCCACGCCGTCGGCGAAGTCCTGATGCTCGCGGGTGCTGCGCTCGAGTTCCGGAAACAACCGCGCCAAGGTGTGGGCGTAATTCCAGACATGACCGCAGGTGCCGTGGCAGCAACCGCCGCCTTCCCAAGCCCAGAAGCGTCCGTTCTGCCACCATTGACAGGTCGTGGTGGCCAAGTTCGCCGCCGTCGAGTGCAACCGATCCAGCAGCCACCAAGGCAAGCTCGAATCATAGTATGCGTCGCGCCAGAGCCGGGTATCGCCCGCCAACCGGTCGTACTCGAGTTGGACATAGCGCGCTACTGCGACCGCACTTGGGAATTGGCGGGAGTAGTAGTTCCCCACGACCTTGGCCTCGCGCGGCAGGTTCGGGAAATGCCAGGCCACCGCAAACTGAAGGTTGACCGTCTCGCCCGGTTGCAGGGTACGGCTGGCTCGCACCCACCCGCCGCCGCCATCGTTCGGCTCGGCCACCGCCGCGGGCGACTCGAACAGTGCGCGGAGATCGTCTGTCGGCGGCGAACCCAGGCACACTTCAGTGGGTACTCCTGCCAGGGCAAACAGGCCCAGCGTCCCAAAGTCCGCTTGCTCGCGCAGTTCTCCGCGCGCCCCGGACATCGGGTCGTCGCGAAACTCGATCTGATCGATGTTGATGTGGCCCCAACCGCCCGAGGCGCGATCCACGATCTCGAGCCGCGCGCGTTGGCCGCGCAGGTCGGTCACGTCCCAGTTGTGTGGGGCCAACCGTTCGGTCGCTTTGCCGGTGGCCGTGCGGACGACTTGGCCGCCGACCGTCAAATTGATGCAGGTCGCCCGCTCGTGGTTGCCGCCCCCGATCAGGAAGCTCAGGTAGGGCCGCTCGATGGTGAATTCCGGCGAGGTCAACTTTCCCTGGGGCACATCGCTGCCGAGGTAAGTGTTCACCAGCCCCTGGCCGAGGAAACCGCTGACCGGGTTTTGGTTGGGCATTGTGCCCGGCGCCGGTTTCTGCCCAAAGGCCTCCCCTTCGACGGTCCAATCGCCGTAGTCGCCACCTTCGAAGTCCGCAAACACGGTCGGCGGCCGGGTCGCCGGCGGAGCCTCGCGGGCCGTGGCGCTGAGATTGAGCCCCACCAGGCCGCCTTGGCGCACCGCGCGCGCTGTGCGTTCGAGGCGCCCCGCGAAATCGGTCGCGCTATGGCGGCACACCGGGTTCGAGAGCCAACCCGCTAATCGAACCTCGACCGGTGTGCTGGTCGGGTTGTGGAGCGTGTAGTCGAGAATCGTCACAGGCAGCGCCGAGTCGCGCGTGTTCAACGGGATGAATGGCGAAAAGGCCTCGAGCTTCACCCGCACAGGCCACGTTGGGTCCGAGTACTCGACGGTGCCCACCGGATACTCGCCGCGGAACCGAACCCCCGGGAAATGGGTTTGGTTTAATGCGCGGCGGTGGAGTTGGTCGCCCTGGCGCACCTCGATCGCGAAACCCTGGCGGACGGGGGAATCCTCGACCAGGCGCCCGCCCTGGACCTTGAGTTCCGGTCCGCGGCCTTCCTTCCAGTTCACCGCGCCATAGCCCGTGTTATGGTTTTGGTTGAAGACATCCCAGTACGCCAACCGACCGTCGCCCGTCAGGTACACCTGGCCCGCGCAGATACCGCCCACGGGCATCCCGATGGCAGCCGCGTCGCGGCCGCTGAACCACTCCGGTTCACCCTTCGCGAAGAGCCCCTTGACCCACGCGGCATCGAGGTGCTTGTCCGCCGGAATAAAATGGTCGGGCGCCAACCGCGTTTGTCCGTCGCCCGCCAGGGCCGCCCGGCTGACCGGCCCGGCAAGGGCCAACCCAAACGAGCCCAGCACGGTTTGCCTGAGGAAGAGACGTCGTGGCTGTGGCGCAGAGGGCATCTTGGGCATGGGAATGGGCACGCGCGGGGGACAGGGGGGACAGGGGGAAGGGGTACGGGCATTGGGACTTGTGTTCATGGCAATTGGCAACGGACGGGATGCTACCGGCCTCAGTCGCCTTTGTCAGCCAGAACTCCATGCATCCCATGCACCATGCCCTTCGTCTTCATCGATGCGTCGTGCAGTTCTCTGGATTGGAATGGAGGGCTGGCCAGAGCCGCGGCCTGAAGCTCAACCTCTGAACCTCGACAGGCTCGCGCCCTTCATCCATTTGCACTCTCGCAGCCTCATATCCTAACAGGTTCTTGATTGTTGACATCCTTAGGCGCCTTGGGCGCCTGGATGCGATGCGGTCCCGCTGGCAGCCCTCAAGCACCTCGCTAAGGATTCGCGGTATATCGTAACAGTGTTTTAGTAGTTGACACATCAACCCGAAGCATCCGCGGTTCTGTCGGGTTTCGACTGGGGCAACACCGGGGGACCGGTTCGCCAAAACAGTCTAACGGGGTTTTAGTAGTTGACAGACGTGGGCAAGCTGCAGTTTTGCTGGGCCACGACCGGGTCAGGGGCAATGCCGAGCGACCTGCGCGGGGCGCCCAGACCCGGCCGAGCGGCGAACCGGGAATGGGGTTGGCGCGGCGGTGGAGGTGGGGGTGGAGCGATCAGACGCGCCACGGGCGGAGAGATCCGACCGGCGTGGCCGTTTGGCCGTCATGACCGGACCGGACCGCGGCGGAGGCGATGGACCTGGCCGAGGAGGGCGCGTGCCGCCGGGTGGGTGGGGAGGGCGTCGAGGGTGAGCCGGAGTTTGCGCCGCCAGTTGACGCGTTCGGTGGAGGTGCCCGGCACGTTCTGCGGCAAGGTCTCGAGCCAGAGGTCCTCGAGGTTCACCAGCAACCAGCGGGCGGGGCTTGCGCTCAACTGCTCCAACAACGCCCGAAGCACTTCGTCCACCTCCGCGCGCGGACTCTCTAAGTGGCCCTTGCGGGCAAGGAATCTGAGGAGGTTCTGGCGGCACTGGTGGCGGAGGCGGCGTTCGCGGGGGATTTGATTGGGGCGGATGAGGCCCAAGGCGAGGCGATCTTCGAGGTCGAGCGCTTGCCACCAGGCATGGAACGGGGGCATGTCGTGGGTGTTGAGACTGGCCAAGGAGCGCGCGGGCACGGTGCGCAACGCGGGGCGGGGCGGTGGCCGGAACTCGTACTGCGCGACGAACATTTCCTGGACCCGATGCCTTGCCAGTTGGGCGTTGACCTCGGGGGGCACCGTACCGAGGTTCTCGCCAATAATGATCGCTTGGTGCCGATGGGATTCGAGGCTAAGGACGGCGTAGAGCTCGTCGGCCGGGTAACGGACATAGGCCCCCCGGTTGGCCGGAAGGCCCTGCGGGACCCAGTAGAGGCGATGGAGCCCCATCGCGTGATCCAGGCGCAGGAAGCGCGCCCGTTCAAGGTGGTGCCGCAAGTAGGCCGCTTGGTAGCGGTAACTGTCCTCGCGGCAGCGCTCCGGATGGAGCGGGGCGAACCCCCAATCCTGGCCCTGAGTGTAGACGGGGTCCGGCGGCGCGCCGCCGGAGGCACCGAGCGCGAATAAGTCGCGATAACGCCACACGTCGTAGCCGTCTCGATGCACGCCCAGCGGCATGTCGAGGTACAAGTCGACCCCGCGCGCGCGGGTGCGGCAGGCCAGCGCCGCCATTTGTTCGCGGGCCAGCCACTGGACGTAAAGGTGGTAGCGATAGGCGGCCTGGGAGTAGTCGCCTAGGCGCAACTCACCCGCTTCGAGTCGGCGGGGCCAGTGCCGCCATTGGACGCCGTGCCGTTCGCCCGCGGCGCGGAATCGGGCGTAATCCGCGGCCTGGGGGTGCTGGCGGGCGAAGCGCTCGAGGGCAGCCCGGCGGCGTGAAGGACGCGCGAACAGGTCGCGCACGAGGACTTCGAGCACGCGGCGTTTGAGGGCCATTTGCTCGCGGTAATGGACGAGGGTATCGGCCTGGAGCTGCTGGCTGCGCAGTCGGAAGGTGGGCGACTCGAGCAGGCGTTGCGCGGCGCGGTTGGTGCGGTATTCCGGGATGGCCTCGAGTTCGAGATAGAACTCGTTCCAGAACAGCCGGCTGACTGGGGAGTACGGGCTGCACTCGCAGGGCTCATCCAGGAACGCCGGCAAGAGCGGCAGGGTGCCGAGGAGTTCCCCGCCTTGCGCCCCGACCCAACCCGCCAAGCGCTGGAGGTCGCCGAAGTCACCGGCCCCGCGGCTTGTCTTGGAGTGCAGGGCATAGAGTGGGGCGAAGACTCCCCAGGTCCGGGGCGCGCGGGGTGGCTCGAAGCAGGTCTCGGGGGCGACAACGACCCAGCCCTGAGCCGAAAGGGAGCCGGTCTCGACCGTGATGCGGTGATAGCCGGCCGGCAAGTGGGTCGGCAGGGGGAGACGTTTCGTTACGAACGACTCGTTTTCGAGCCGCCAGCGGCGCAGGGTGCGGCAGCGTTTTAGGGCGAGGTTCTGTCGGTGCGATTCGCCCGATTCGAGTTGCCAAGTCAGTTGCGCCGCGGCTTCGGTTTGGGAGGCAGGCAACTGCAGTTGGCAGTGGGCGGGTTGGCCTTGCCACACGACCAGCACGGTGTCGAGCGGGCGCTGGGCGCGTTGCCAGCGGGCTTGGCGCAGGACGGTGGCCGCATCGCTGGGGCGATCGAGGTCGACGCCGAGGGCGCGCAGGACGGCCACCAAGGTGTCTGGGGTTGCGAACTTCCGCCGGCGAGCCATGTCCACGTAGCTGGTCTCGACGCCGTACCAGCGGGCGAGTTGGTGCAAGCTCTCGGTGCGGTCGTTCATGGGGCGCGCCCGGGCTTGGTGGGCGGGGCGGGGTCGTTGGTGACGGTGATGCGGTTCTTGCCGCGTTCTTTGCTTTGGAAGAGACAGCGGTCTGCGGCGGCGAGCAAGGCGCGTTTGTCTTGGGCGTCGTCTGGGTAGGTAGCCAGGCCGAGGGACGCGGTGATATGGAGGCGGATGCCTTCCTGCTTGAGAAAGGCTTCGGCGAGGAGCCCTTGGCGGAGGCGTTCGACCTTGGCCAGGGCCTCCTTTTTGCGTTGGCCGGGCAGGATGATGACGTATTCATCACCGCCGTAACGCACGATGCGGTCTTCGGGATCGAGGTGGCGATGGAACACTTGGGCGGCTTCTCGCAGGACTTTCGCCCCCAACAGATGCCCATGGGTGTCCACGACGGACTTGAAGCGGTCCATGTCGCTGAACACGAGGGACACGACTGCGCCGGGCCGGCTGAGCAACTCGTCAAGGTACTGGTGCAAGAAGCGTGTGTTGTGGAAGCCGGAGACGTCGTCGGTCACGGACAACTGCTTCACGGCGCGGTATTGCTCGCGCAGTTCGAGCGAGAGTTGGCGGAGCTGGAGCAGGTTGTTCACCCGTGCCCGGAGCTCGATCATCTCGATCGGGGTCAGGATCAGTTCGTCGACCAGGCGCCCCAGGTAGCGCGCCGCCAGGACCGCATTGACGCGGGGGGTGAACAAGAGGAAGGGCAAGAACACGGGCCGCTCCCGCTCCCGGCGCGTTTGGGCTTCGCGCTTGAGCGAGGTGAGCACGGACGCGTCCAGGATGGCCATGTCGAAGGGGACATCGAGCACGTTATCTCCGCTGGCCGAGATGACTTGGTAGCTTTTCGAGAGCCAGCCTTCGAGGAGGTGCCGGTTGGCCCGGTTCGACGTGAGGACGAGGATGCGCGGGTTCTTCATGCCGGGAGCAGGCTTTGCACGAGCCCCAGGAGCGACTTGGCCGAGAGCGGTTTGACGAGCATCCCTTTCGCTCCGCGACTCAGGCTGGCACGCTCGAGATCGACCCGGTGCTGGGGCGAGATCACCAGGAAGGGGATGTGGCGCTGGCGCAGCCGGTCGCACCGCTCCCAAACCCGGCTGTCGAAGCCGGCCAGGTCGATCAGCGCTAAGTCCACCGGTGGGTCGCCCTGCAGGGCCGCATCCATCTCCGGCAGCGAGTTAGCGGCAGTGACGGTGTGGCCCGCTTTAGCGAGAAACTCGGCCAGCAGCGCCAGGTTGCGCTTGTTATGGTCGAGGGCCAGGATCCGCCGTGCGTCAGGCATGATCGCTCAAGCCGGTTTGGCGCCGATAATCTCGGGGGTACCGCCCAAGATGCCGCGCAGTCCGGTCAAGGGCTTGCCCACCTTCAAGCCGTAGCGCGTGATTTCGATTTCGCGCAGGGTTTTTTCGAAATCGCCGGCTCGTTTCTTGAGCACGCCGATGGCCTTGCGCATTTGTCCGTCGAGTTCGAGGTAGCGGAGGAAGACGATGTTATCGGAGAGGTAGCTCACATTGCCGTCGGTGGCGCGGAACTCGCCGGTAATGTTTTCGGTTTCATTGATGAGCAACAGGGTGACGCCCACGCTTTTGAGGTACATCCCCAAGGCGTGCAGGTTGGTGGTCAGATCGCGACCGCGCATGCTCAAGGCATAGCCGGCGATGCTGTCGATCATCACGATTCTGCGGTGCTGTTCCTCGACGTCGCGGCGGATCTTCGTCGAGAAGATCTTGGGATAAACGGCCATGCCATCCGCTCCCAGACGCATCGAGTGGTCGCCGGGCAAGAACGAGGAGCCGCGGAACTTGATCACGCTCAGGGTGCGCCCTTCCGGGGCGTAGGCGAGTTCGATCACGCCGTCCGCCATGAACTTGAGGTCGTCGTCGGGCGTCTCCTGGGTGCCTTCCGAGGTAAAGAGCACCGTAGCGCCATGATTCACCAAGAACCGCAGGAACGACGTCACCTGCTTGCGGTATTGGAAGGTGTCGGTGCTCAGGTACCGGAACTGGGTCGTCGAATCCAGAAACACCCGCTGCGGTTTGAGGCGTTCGACCGCTTGGACGATCTGTCGCGTCAACGGCTCCTGCTCGACCTCCGACGGCGAGAAGATGTCGTAGCTCTCCGACTTCGAGAAGTACTCGGAGGTCGGTCCCAGATCGAGGAAGGTTACCCCTTCGAGGTTGAAGCCGAGACCGTTGGCGTTGCGGCGCAGTTGGCCTTCGGGTTCGCTCAGCGAGATGTACAATACTCGTTCCTTGCTACGGGTGCCGGTGGTGAGGAAGTGCAAGCCCAAAGTCGTCTTTCCACAGCCCGGTCCACCCCGCAACAGATATGCGCTGCGCGGCAGCAGCCCGCCGTCCAGGACTTCGTCTAATCCCGTTACGCCAGTGGATAACCGGTGGTTGGCCCCGTCGGCAGCGTCGGTGTGGGTGGGGTCCGATGTCTCTGCTGATTTGCTACGTGCCATAATTCGTGATCCGGCGGGCATTTTGTCACCTGGGCGGCCCCCTGGCAAACGGGCGTAGGGGACTTCCAGCCGCCGGGCTACGGTCCATGGCGGTGAGTCCTGAGTGGCCCCCGGTCATGGCCAGCACGGCCACCGTGGCATCGGGGACCACAGCTCGCCTTGCCCTTTCCCCGCGGCTCAGGCTGGATAATCCAAGGCCTCGCGCGTCATGACGCTGGTCAAGGCTGCGGCGGCGCGATCTTTCGCCAAGCGGCTGCCGGTCAGGCAACCGTCCAACTTGGTGCGCAATCGGATAAAGGTCTCGAGTCCGGCGGCGGACGCGCAAGGGCCGGCCTTAGCCGGGCGCGCGTCGCCTGCCTCGGCGACATCTCCGTAAGCTCGGGCGGAACCGTCGATGCCTGGGATGATGCCTTCGAGGGATTCGAGCTCGTCGGCGCGGTAGCAGGTGGCGCAACCGGCTTCGTCCCAAGTGGGATGGCGTTGGTACCCGTAGACTAACTCGGTGCAAACGCGAGCCACTTCACCTGCCGCCCGCGCGCTTTGCACGTGGCAGAGGTCGGTAAAGAAGCTGAGCAATCCTGGGAGCGCCTCGGCGAGTCCAGGTTGGGTGGCGCCCTGCGTCTCGAGTTCGACGAGGTCCAGGATGAACTGGCGGCCGGCGAGGAGCCAACACAGGGCATCGGCGAGTGGAAAGGTCACGCCTTGGCGGTTCTTGTGGTAGAGCTTGGCGCCCTCGGCGTCGGTCGCTTGCTGGAGGTGTTGCAGGGTCCAGAGCCACAAGGTCATGGCGCTGGCCAGGGTACAGGCGCCTGTGCCCGGGCGGGCGGCGGCCAGTTGGCGCAGTTCGCCGAGCCAACAGCGGAACTGGGCCAGGAACAGCTCGTTGGTCATGGTGATCGAGAGCTGCAGCCGCTGGACGGCCTCGGGCCCTTCGTAGGTGGCCTCGAGCTGTGCGTCCATCCATTTTTGGCCGAGGAACCCAGGGCAATCTTCGGTGACGCCATAGCCGCCCATCAGGCTGACCGCCTCGCGCATGAGGTTTGCCCCGTGACCGGTGTTCCACAGCTTGCACGCCGGGCACAGGACGTTCGCCAAGGAGTCGCGCAGGACGAACTCGACCAGCGGTCGAGCGCGGAGCGCGGCCAACCGGTCTTCGTCGCGGCGCCCGGCGGGCTGGGCCGCGAGCCCCAGGTATTCCAGGGCGTCGTTGTGGACCGCCGCCATCGCTTTGAGGGCCGCCCGCCCAACCAGGTTGTGCTCGGCCAGGTACTGGTTCTTCCGCTGTTCAAGCGGATCCAACTCGTCATAGAGCCGCGCCGCCGCAAACCCAAGGGACGCACTGGCCTCGCCGGTGGCCCAGATGTCCACCAGGCGGTGCAGACCGTCCTGCTTCTGTTGCAGCCCCAGCTCGTACCGCGGGGTCCCGGGCGCGCCTTCGCCACCGCGGAACCGCCGCCGCTGGTACAGGATGATGGGTTCGACGGCGGAGAGCAGCTTGGCGGCGGTCATGAGACCCACGGTGACGCGGGTGCGGCGGAAGACTGCCTCGATGACTTCGCTGTGCGAGTAGTTGGGGACGATCGCGCCCTCCTTGATCGTGTAGCCGCCGACGATCCGGCTGGCCGGCACGCGCAGGTTGAATACCGGGTCGCAGGTCGAGCTGAGCTGATGCACTAGTTTCTTGGTCGGCACGCCCCGGTCCCAGGTGCCCGGATCCCCTTCCTCGAGGATCACCAGGCAACTGCCCTTGAAGCGCGGGTCATCCGACTGAACGGCGGCGGTGACGACGTTGGCAAAGGCCATGTTGGTAATGAACCGGCCGCGCTTGTCCACCTGCAACACCGGTTCGCCCTCCGCCGGCCATTCCGCCACGCGCACCCGGCCGGAGAGCACGCCGGTGTCGACGCCGGCGAAGGGTATGGGCTCGGTGAGCGCAAACGCCGCGCGCACCTGGGCGTGCTCCGCGCCCGGTTTGGGCGGCGCCGCCGCGCTCAGGTATCGGGCTCGCTGTTCGGCCGTGCCGCACTCGTGGATGGGCGCCAAGCCCAGGTTCCCCGCCAGGCTGCTCGTGGCTGCGCCGGCATCGACCCACGAAAGCTCGAAGGCCACCAGCGCCAGGGCCAGGTTCTTCGGCCCCGAGACGAAGCCGCCGTGTTCCGGCTCCAGAAACGCCGCCGTGATCCCGCTCTCGTCAAAAACCGGTAACAAGTCGGCCTTGGCGGAGGTCCACTCGTGTGAGTTGCGCCCACCCTCGGCCACCAGCCGGGCGACCGGCCCACGGGCAACCCCGCGGGCGGCCTGCAGCAGCATCTGCAGATCGTAACGGTCGGCAAACCGCCACATGAGTTGGCGGACATCATCCCCAGGCAGAGTCTGCAGGCGTGGCGCAGCGTGTGGGCGGGTCGTCGTTGGCATGGTCAGATCCAGTCGTTGTTCGTTCCTGCCCACATTATTGCCAGGCTCCCTCGGTCAAGTCATCAGAAAGCTCGCGTAACAGCCGCGTGGCAGCAGTAGCGGCGAACTGGGGTTGGCCGCTGCTTGTATTCGTCTCGAGAATGGCGGCGCTCGCCCGAGCGCCGCTACGTGCGAGTCCGAAGACATGACGAAAACTGGTGAAAGTCCAAGTCCGGTCGAGACGTGGAACGACCGGGTACCCGAAGGCCACTGCGTCGCCGCAAGGC
>Ga0194125_10003701_pt1 | contig 24469 bp, 23 predicted proteins | sample TA2KigC250mmetaG_FD_148626 | JGI IMG/M metagenome (GOLD analysis project Ga0194125, IMG submission 148626) | Freshwater microbial communities from Lake Tanganyika, Tanzania - TA2015034 Kigoma Deep Cast 250m | ecosystem: Environmental > Aquatic > Freshwater > Lake | place: Tanzania: Lake... | reverse complement strand
TTGTAATTATGCTTTTGAGAACTGATGGTGAACCAAGAATTTTTTCTGATAAAAGATATATTAAATATTTTGCTCTACTTATAAGCATTTTTGTTTTTATTCAAGTTTCATATTTATTGTTGATCGGTTCACCGTCAAAATCAGTTACTGGTAATCAATCAGCAAGTATCAACTCCGGGACAATTGAAACAATAGGAAAAGAACTTTATACGAATTATATAATTCCGTTTGAAGTGGCTGGTTTTTTACTGCTCGCTGCTACAATCGGAGCAATAATTTTAGCAAAAAAGAAATTTGAGTAGTTATAAATTTAGGTACTGCTCTTTAAGTCTTTGGAGAAATTATGCTATCGATACCAATAGAATATTATTTAATCTTAAGTGCATTTATGTTTATTGTTGGTGTTACTGGAGTTTTAATTCGTCGTAATGCAATAGTAGTTTTTATGTGTATTGAATTAATGTTGAATGCAGCTAATCTATCACTGGTTGCTTTCTCTTCATATCACGGAAATCCAGTTGGTCAAATATTTGTATTTTTTGTAATGACCGTTGCCGCTGCAGAAGCTACAGTTGGTTTGGCAATAATTATTGCAATTTTTAGAAATAAATTAACTGTAAACGTTGACGAAATAAATATTTTTAAATGGTAATAACCGGATGATCAATTACATATACCTCACAGTTCTGTTGCCATTAATTGGTTTTTTGATCAATGGACTTTTCGGACCGAAAATAAAAAATGAAAAAGTAATTGGAATTATCGGAAGTTCAACAATTGGACTGGCATTTCTAGTAACAGTCTTTGCACTCTTCGAAACAATTAATCTTCCAGTTGAAAGCAGAAGCAACACAGTAGAATTATTCACTTGGTTAAGTGTTGCTGGTTTGAATATCAAATTTGCATATTTAGTTGATCAGCTTTCTCTTACTATGTCTCTAATTGTAACGGGAGTTGGTTTTCTAATCCACGTTTATGCAATCGGATACATGCATGGGGACAAAGGATTCTGGAGATTCTTTGCTTATTTAAACCTTTTCATTTTTGCAATGATGAATTTAGTTCTCGGCGATAACTTTCTTGTTCTATTTTTAGGATGGGAAGGAGTTGGTCTCTGCTCATATTTATTGATCGGATTTTGGTATGATAGAAAATTTGAAAAGGGAACCACATCTGAAGCAGCGAAGAAAGCATTTGTTGTTAATAGAATTGGAGACTTCGGATTTTTACTTGGAATGTTTTTAATATACTTAACCTTTGATTCACTCAATTTCCACGAAGTATTTACAAAAGCCGTGTCATTCCCAGTTTCAGAATCTACATTTGGATTAATTGCAATCTTTCTATTCATTGGAGCTACTGGCAAGTCAGCGCAAATACCATTGTTCGTTTGGCTGCCTGATGCAATGGCCGGACCTACTCCAGTATCTGCTCTTATACATGCGGCAACAATGGTTACAGCCGGTGTTTATATGGTTTCAAGAGCTGCAATTATTTTTACATCGGCTCCAACAGTTATGATGATTGTTGCTGTAATTGGCTTATTAACTGCGTTAGTTGCCGCTACTATTGGGTTAGTTCAAAATGATATTAAAAAAGTATTAGCATATTCAACAGTTAGCCAATTAGGATATATGTTTTTAGCTGCCGGAGTTGGAGCATTTGGAGCTTCAATTTTTCATGTTATGACTCACGCATTTTTCAAAGCTCTATTATTCCTTGGTGCTGGTTCTGTCATCCATGGAATGCATGAAGAACAGAATATTCAGAATTACGGCGGCTTAAAAAAATACATGCCAAAAACTTACATCACTTTTGTCATTGCAGCATTTGCTATTGCTGGTTTTCCAGGTCTCTCCGGATTTTTCAGCAAAGATGAAATTTTATGGTTCTCATATGCAAATGGCGGAATTATCTTTTGGATCATTGGTGTATTAACTGCAATGCTTACTGCATTTTACATGTTTAGGTTAGTCTCGTTGACTTTTTTCGGTAAAGAAAGATTTGACCATCATCATGTTCATCCACATGAATCTCCTTTGGTTATGACTATTCCTTTAATGATTTTAGCCGGGCTTTCATTAATTGGGGGATATATAGGAATACCTGAAATATTTTCCGGTTCACATGGTAATGTTTTTCACAATTGGTTAGAACCAATTTATGCTCCAGCACTTGCTAAATTAAAAATTTATGGATCGCACACTCACTTTGAAGAAATATTGCTTATGGTTATTTCTGTTGCATTAGCTTTAAGCGCAATTTATTTCGCATATAAAATTTATACATCAAAACCTCACATTGCTGAAAATATTTCTAAACGTTTTAAAGGATCCTATAACATTTTGTTTAATAAATATTTCATAGATGAAGTTTATGAAGCTGCTGTTGTTCAGCCAATACAAAAAGGTTCAGAAAAATTATTATGGAAATTTGCTGATACAACTATTATTGACGGTGCTGTTAATGGAATTGCAAAATTAGTTGATAGAAGTTCAAATATTATCAAAAAACTCCAAACTGGAGTTGTACAATTTTATGCAATCATAATGATGATTGGAATTGCAATCACTCTTTTGTGGATAATTCTAAGTCTTTGAAAATTTTATGGAACAGAATTTACTTTTAACATATTTATTATTTACTCCAATTATAGGTAGTGTGCTTGTATTATTTATTAAGCAAGAACAGAAAAATTTAATTCGTTGGTTTGGAGTTTTAATTGCTTCAGTTGCTTTCGTAATCTCACTTATTGTTTATTTTAATTTTGATGCCTCAAAATCTGAGTTCCAATTTATTCATCAAATTGTTTGGATCCAGAGTTTAAATGTTAGCTATTACATAGGCGTTGATGGTATTTCTCTTCTTCTTGTTTTGCTAACAACATTTTTAACTCCACTGACATTGCTTTCAACATGGAGTTCGATTGAGAATAACTTAAAGATGTTCACCTTCTCGATACTTTTTCTTGAAGCCGGAATGTTAGGAGTATTTCTTTCACTTGATATTTTCTTGTTCTATGTGTTTTGGGAAGCAATGTTAATTCCAATGTATTTTATTATTGGAATTTGGGGCGGCGAGAGAAGGATTTATGCATCAATTAAGTTTTTCATTTTCACAATGGCTGGAAGCTTGTTAATGCTTGTAGCCATTATTTGGCTTGCTGTTTATGCATCTCAATTGACTGGAAAATTTACAACAAATCTTTTAGAACTTTACAAAATTGCTCCAACTATTACACAACAAATTCAAGGATGGATGTTCGGGGCGTTCTTCTTGAGTTTTGCAATAAAAGTTCCATTGTTTCCGCTTCATACTTGGTTACCAGATGCGCATGTTGAAGCACCTACTGCTGGCTCTGTAATTCTAGCCGGAGTTCTTCTAAAAATGGGAACATATGGTTTGGTAAGATATTGTCTGCCGCTTTTCCCTCAGTCTGCTGTCCAATTTGCTCCTCTTATCTCTGTGCTTGCTGTAATCGGGATTATTTATGGAGCTCTTGTTTCAATGGTTCAAACAGATATGAAAAAATTAGTAGCGTACTCTTCTGTATCTCATTTGGGCTTTGTTGTACTCGGTACTTTTGCAATGACTATTGAATCCGTTCAAGGTGCAGTAATTCAAATGGTGAATCATGGATTGTCTACTGGAGCGTTGTTCCTTTTAGTTGGAGTAATTTATGAAAGAACTCACAGAAGGGACATTGCTTACTATGGTGGAATTGCAAAAATAGTTCCGGTTTATTCAACAGCATTGTTAATTGCTTCACTCTCTTCAATTGGTCTGCCTGGCCTTAATGGGTTTATTGGCGAGTTTTTAATTTTATTAGGAAGTTTCAAATCTCAAGTTTTGGATAATTGGTGGTACACAGTTTTTGCAGCTTCAGGAGTTATCTTTGCTGCGGTTTACCTACTTTGGATGTATCAGCGAATTGTTTTTGGTGTTGTAAAAAATCCGGATTTAAAAAATCATCTTACAGATTTTAATAAACGAGAATTAATAGTACTTATTCCAATTTTTGTTTTCATAGTGTGGATCGGAATTTACCCAAGCACCTTTTTAAATTTAACAGAAGCAACATCACAATCAATTCTAAATCATGTTAGTTCATTCACATTCGATTTCTTAAAATAGAATTATATGTTTAAAAAAATATCCAGTTTACTTGTTGTAATATTTTTCTTTTCGATATCAAATGATCTCCATGCATCAGAGGGAAGCCAGGTAGTTCTTACACTTCCAAATCCATTGATGGTCATTCCATTTGTTCTCTTGTTATTGATGATTGCAACTGGTCCTCTTTTTTATCATCAATTTTGGGAAAGAAGCTATCCCAAGATTGCAATAGCTCTTGGTCTGATTACTGTGTTTTATTATTTATTCGGATTAAATGATTCACATAGTTTAATTCATACAGCACACGAATATGTTTCATTTATTGCATTGCTTACTTCATTATTTGTTGCGACCGGCGGAATATTAATTAAGGTAGATCGAAAAGCAACACCTATGTTGAATGTAATAATTTTATTGTTTGGTTCTGTTATTGCTAATATCATTGGTACTACTGGTGCATCAATGTTATTGATTAGACCCTATATAAAAATTAACAAGAATAGAGTAAAACCATATCATATAATATTTTTTATTTTTTCTATAAGTAATATTGGGGGTGCATTAACTCCAATTGGTGATCCGCCTTTGTTTTTAGGTTTTTTACGTGGCGTAGATTTCTTTTGGTTTTTTGGTCATGTTTGGTATGCTTGGCTTCCAACTCTACTACTTCTTGTGAGTATTTTTTACTTTATTGATACTAGAAATAAAAACGGGGAGGACCCGGATACAGAGTACAGTGGGAAGATTGAGTTTAAAGGGCTTAAAAGTATCTGGTATTTGTTAATTATTTTAGTTTCAGTTTTTATTGATCCAGGAATTATGAGCTGGGTTCCATCATTAGCTCCGCTGCCAATCGGCATAAGAGAAATAATTATGTTTAGTGTTGCATACTTATCATATAAAACTGCTGAGATTGATGTATTAAAAGCAAATGAATTTAATTTTGATCCAATAAAAGAAGTTGCTTACCTATTTGTTGGTATTTTTGCAACTATGATTCCAGCATTACAGCTTATATCATATGAAGCTAATGTATATGGTCAGCAGTTAAATCCCGGTATATTTTATTGGGCAACTGGATCGCTCTCTGCTTTTTTGGATAACGCACCAACATTTTTGAATTTTTTAAGTGCATCACTTGGGAAATATGGTTATGATGTTGCAGTAAAAACACAAGTACATGATTTTTCAATTGCACATCCAGTTTATTTGCAAGCTATTTCTATAGCAGCAGTATTTTTTGGTGCAATGACATATATTGGCAATGGTCCGAATTTTATGGTAAAATCAATTTGTGAGAGAGCTGGTATTAATATGCCAAGTTTTTTTGGCTATCTTATCAAGTATGCAATCCCAATTCTCCTACCAATTTTTACTATTGTTTGGTTAGTTTTATATTATGGGAAAGTATAATATGAAATCATTAAAAGAAGTATTAAATAATAAAGACTTTGGATTATTTTATGGAAATCGAATTTTACTACCGTTTGCTGCTGAAATATTAAAAGCAGTAATTGAGAGAGATATAATAATGGATTTCAGCACCTCCGATAAGGGTGCGAATTATACTATTTTCAATGATTATACTGAAATTTACTTTTATGATTATAAAAACCTTTTAGATGTTGTTTCAAAATATGAAATGATAAAATTGGTTGTTGTTGAAAAGGGGAAAAACATTTTTGATTTATCGAATCATAAAAAAATTTCTCTTCATTTAGTGGAAAATCATAAATTAACAATTGAAGAATTAAACGACGATTCACTTTTCATAGAGTAATTATGCCATTTTCAAATCAAGAATATTTACATTTATTACCTTTTATTATTATCGGTGTTGGAATAGTATTTTCAGTTGTCATTGAGCTTATTACCAAGAAGAGCAGAGAAATATTACCTTGGTTTTCAATTCTATTGTTTTTTTCGACTGCACTTTATTCAATATATACAATTCATAATAAATATATTCTATTTAACGGAATGATTCAGGTTGGGGGAAAAGCGGCAATTTTTAATTTCATTTTTAATTTTGCTGCGCTTCTTATCACAATGAGTTCAATTGGTTATTTAAAAAAATACGGTTCATATTTTGGGGAGTATTATATATTAATACAATCCGCTGTTCTCGGAATGATGGTAATGGCTGGATCGAAAGATATATTAATGATCTTTCTTGGATTGGAATTGATGTCCATCTGCTTTTATGTATTAGCTGGATTAAATCGAAAAAAACATTCAGCTAATGAAGCTTCATTAAAGTACTTTCTACTTGGAGCATTTGCTACTGGATTTGTAGTATATGGAATTGCATTAATATATGGGGTGACAGCAACCACTAAAATTGACATTCTTATTCAGAATTTTTCTGCTCAATCATCAAACATAATATTTGTTACCGGATTAATTCTTTTTATCATTGGATTCAGTTTTAAAATTGCAGCATTTCCATTCCACATGTGGGTTCCGGATGTTTATCAAGGTTCTGCGACAACTGTTACTGGAATTATGTCTACAGCTGGAAAGGCAGCAGCATTTAGTGTGCTGATAATTACCTTGACTGCTGTATACACTGTCAATTCACCAAATATATTCAGTCCATATTTTGCAGCAATTGCTACTTTATCTATGCTATTTGGCAGCATCGTTGCTTTAACTCAAGATAATTTAAAAAGAATGCTAGCTTATTCGTCAATATCTCATGCCGGCTATATGGCAATTGGATTAACTGCGTCAAATAGTTACAGCATTTCTGGAATAATTTTTTATTTAGCTGCCTACACATTCATGAACATTGGTGCATTTTCAATTATCTCAATTATAGAAGGTGAAAATGATTCAAGAACCAATATTCAAAATATTACGGGATTAAATGCAAGTAAACCGATGCTTGCAGCATTTATGTCCTTATTTATGTTTGCACTTGCTGGAATACCTCCTCTCGCTGGCTTTTTTGGAAAGTATTATGTTTTTATTGGCGCAATAAAATCTGGGTTCACATGGCTGGCAATTATTGGAGTATTTTCAAGTGTAATAAGTGTTTATTTTTATTTAAGAGTAGTAGTTTTCATGTATTTTAAAAACCCAACTGAAGATATTAATACTGATACTTCTACATTTAGTTATTCTGCAGTGATAATTTCAGGTGCGATGGTTTTATTGCTCGGATTAATGCCGGATTTATTATTAAATCTAATTCTCTCGGTAGTGAACTGGTAATTTAATTTATCAGTAATCTTTCTTATTTTCCTTTCAGAATTATTTAAAAGTCTGCCATGATACCATTATATAATGCTCAACAAGTAAGAGATGCTGATAGTTATGCTATTAACAAACTTGGAATTCCAAGTATTGTATTGATGGAAAACGCATCAAGAAGCGCTTTTGAAATTATTAAACAATTTTATTCAGATGAAGGAAAAACTTCAATTGGAATTATTTGCGGGAAAGGGAATAATGGCGGTGATGGATTTGCTATTGCTCGTTATTTTATTAATGATGGATATATTGTTAAACTAATCTCCCTTGGTGCTGAAGAAGAATTAAAAGGTGATGCACACACAAATTTTCGCATACTAAAAAATTTAATTACAGAGTACTCTGATTCTAAAATAATTGTTTATAATAATAATCCAAAAGATTTATTGATGATTGAGGATTGCAAAATCATAATTGATGCAATGCTTGGAACTGGTACAAGAGGAGAATTGAGTGATCCTTACAAGACAATTGTAGAAAAAATAAATGAGTTTAATTCTCATAAAATTGCAATTGATTTACCCACTGGTTTGGATTTAGACAATTCTTCGGGTGAAATTATTTTTAATGCTGAATTAACCATAACCTTATCAGAATTCAAAACCGGATTATTTTATGGGCAAGGTTATAAAAACGCTGGAGCAATTGTTAAAGGTTATATTGGAATTGGAGAAGAATATTTCAAGAATATTTTTGTTACGGATTATTTGATTGAGCCAGAAGATGCTTTTTTTGGAATTCCTACCAAAGAGCTTGATGCTCATAAATATTCTGCCGGAAAAGTTCTTGTAATTGCTGGTTCAGATAAATTACCTGGAGCAGCTTTTTTTACTGCTAATTCTGTTTTAAAATCAGGTGCTGGTGCTTGTTTTTTAGCAGTTCCAAAGTCGATAAAAAATCTAGCAAAGCAAAAATTAGAATCTGCAATTGTTCATGATTATAATGATAACGGACTCGGCTTTCTAACAGAAACAAACCTTGAAGATTTGATGGAAAAATGTGACTGGGCTGATGTAATTGCAATTGGACCCGGACTTGGCAGAGAAGAAAGTACTCAAAGAGCAATTCTAGAAATTATTCAATCAAATAAAAATAAAAAATTTGTAATTGATGCGGATGCTGTTTTTGCATTAGGGAATAATGAATATAAATCAATTAATCTGAAAGAAAAGATTTTGACTCCGCATCATTCAGAATTTTCTAAAATGCTTGGGATAGAATTAATTGAGCTGCAAAAAAGTATTTTAACAATTGGGAAACAATTTTCAATTGACAATGGTTGTTACTTAGTTTTGAAAGGTGCTCCTACAATTATATTTAACTCTAATGGAGAGACCTTTATTAATTCTGCCGGCAATCCTGGCATGGCAAAATTTGGCACCGGAGATGTCCTGACTGGAATTATAGCTGGATTTATCTCTCAATCGAAAACATTAGAAGAGAATTTAATTTCTGCAGTATATATTCATAGTTTATCTGGCGATCTTTTATCAGAGCAAAAAAGTGAAATCGCATTTACAGCAACTGATCTTATCAAAGAAATACCTAATGCAATTAAATTTATCATCAATTCATTTATATAAAACTCTGCGGCAAAAACCAGTACAGTTTATTTACATTCCGCTAATGATTTATTGGTTGATTTTGTTTATTGCTACTTCTGTTCCGATTCAAGAATTTCCATACTTTTTTGAAGCTCAAGATAAGTTGGAGCATTTTATTGCATACTTTTTTTTAGCCATATTACTCTTTCTAACATTTCATTTTCAAAAAAGAAGAAATAAACTTTCAAAAAATGCTCTGTTTTTTTCAATTATAACTATTGTAATCTATGCTGGATTTGATGAAGCACATCAATTACTTATACCGGGGAGATATTGTGATATTTTTGATTTTATTTTTGATGTAATTGGTGGAGTAATTGGAATATTTCTGACAAGGCTTTTTTTTAGAAAAAAGATTGCTGCTTAGGAAGCAGATTAATGTTGGAACTTTTTTAATCCAAAGAGGTAAAATTCATTGTACTAATTGACATTACAGTGTTGTTTTTATAAGTTAACCATCGCTGTAAATGCAATTTAGGAGGAAAAAGTGGCACTTAAGAAAAATCCAAAAGCAGATTTAAGACTAAAGTATAAGAGAGTATTTGAGCTTAGTATAATAGCCTCTCTTGCTTTTTGTATTATAGCCTTCAAATTTTTTCCGGATATGTCTAAGGAGAAAATTAAACTTGAAGGTCCCCAAGAATTAGTAAATGTTGAGGATGTAGTTAATACTAAGCAAGAAAGCGCACCTCCGCCGCCGCCAAAGCCTCCAATCCCGATTGAAGCTCCTTCAGATGATGTTTTGGAAGATATAGAGATTGGTGATACAGAAATTGATTTGACAGAACAAGTAGCTGCACCACCGCCACCACCCAAGCAAGAAACAAAGGATGATGATGAAGCTGTTTTCTTTGTTGCTGTTGAAGAAACTCCTGAACCAATTGGTGGTATTGAAGCCATTCAATCAAAAATTATCTATCCAGAAATTGCAAAAAGAGCTGGAGTACAAGGTCGTGTTTTTATAAAAGCCTTTGTTGACGAGCATGGCAATGTCGTGAAAGCTGAAACCATTAAAGGAATTGGAGCCGGTTGTGATGAAGCTGCTGTTCAAGCAGTAATGCAGACTAAATTTAAACCTGGCAAGCAAAGAGGTAAAGCAGTTAAAGTTCAAGTCTCTATACCAATCGTATTTAAACTTCAGTAGAAAAAAGCGCCATTAGGCGCTTTTTTTTTACTACAAATTATTCCATTTATGGTTCACTTTATTATCTTTATTTTACAAAAAAGGAATGTACAAGATTGTCAATTGTAGAAATCAATAATTTATTCTTTGAGTACAAAGATACGTCAACTGAAGATTCTTTTTCTTTAACTCTTAATCAATTAGAAATTAAAGAAGGATACTTTACCAGCTTAATTGGTCCAAATGGATGCGGTAAGTCAACAATTCTAAAATTAATTTCAAAGATACTTTACCCCCAAAAAGGAAGAATCAAATTTTCTGGTGTAGATATTTCAGAAATACCTTATAAAGAATATGCAAAGCTGATTGCTTATGTACCGCAATCAACATATCCCTATTTCCCATTTTCTGTTTTCGAAATTGTTATGATGGGAAGAACACCTTATTTGGGTATGTTAAGTTTTGAGAATAGTATTGATAAAAAAATAGTTGAAGAAGCTATGGATATTCTTGAAATTAGTCATCTTAAATTAAAAGGAATAAATGAAATCTCAGGTGGTGAAGCTCAAAGAGTTTACATTGCAAGAGCGTTAGCTCAAAAACCAAAAATGATTTTGCTGGATGAACCTAATTCACATCTTGACATTGAACATCAGATCCAAATTTTTGAATTACTGGCAAAGCTAAAACGCGAGGAGAATTTAACTATATTATCTGTATCACATGATTTAAATCTAGTTGGAATATTTTCAGAAAAAGTTTTTTTGATGAATCATGGTCAGTTAATAATGCATGGTAATACTAGTGAAGTATTAACAGAAAAAAATATTGAGGACATTTTTAATGTTAAAGTAAAGATACTTCCTTCGGGAAAAAGTGATTTGTATAACATATTAATTAATCCAGTCTGACATGAAACACTTGAAAAGTAATTTTTTAAATAAACATCTCTTTTTAGCAATTATCCTTTCGACAATTTATTTATTAATACTCAGCATTTTAAAATATAATAGCAATGGATTACAATTTATTAACTATGACGTTAGCTTCATTGGGAATATTTTAAATATACTATTATGGTTTCTGTTCATTTCAGGTTCTATTTGGTATATAATTTTTTCAGATAAAAAAAACTTGCAGAGAAGTAAAGTTCTAATTCTATTTCAATTATTTTCAATTATCTGTTTAATTCTTGTAATTATTCTGTTTAATTATTTAAAAATCGAATTCAGCGGTTATTTCTTTTTAATTCCAGTAAGAAAAATTATTCTTGGTGCGTTTTACATCTTATCAGGTATTTTTCAAATTTATTCTATTGTTTATTTGTGGAGCCTAGTACTTACTTCCAAGGAATATTTTAATATTAAAATAATTGTTAAATCCTTCTTTGCTGTAATAATTTTATTATTGTTTTCAATTGCGATAGTCTTGATAAATCCTTTATCAACACATGATGTTAATAAGAGATATGAATTTGCTTTAGTTCCAGGTGCTGCAGTTTGGAGTAAAAATAAACCAAGTCCTATTTTCGAAGGCAGAATTAAGAAAGCTCATGAATTGTTTAAGCAAAATACAATAAACAAAATAATTGTTATAGGAAGTAATGCACCCGGTGAAATTTCTGAAGCAGAAGCTGCGCAAAAGTTTTTACTAAATCTTGGAATTCCTAATCAAAAAATTATTTTAGAACCTATCACATCTACAACAAATGAACAAATAAAATATTTGCATACTAGTAAAATATTACAAAAAAGTGCTAGAGAAGTATTAGTAATCTCTGATAGTTTTCATCTAACTAGAATTACTCAGATTTGTAAGTTTTACAACATTAATGGGATTGGATTCTCATCAAGTCATAAGCTTACATTGGAGAAAGAGATTTTTTATAGAACAAGGGAAGGAGTTGCATTACTTCTATTTTGGATGTTTTCCATCTAGTTTTTGATTGAACAAAAACCACATGTTTTATAATGACCCGATTTTTATTAAAAAAATTTTAGCAGATAATAATATTCCTAGAAAAAATTGGTAACTAATTTTTTTTAAAGTAATATTGTAGCTATATTTTTCAGAAATTATTAATTATTATAGTTCTTACACAAATTTATGAAGAAGTCAAACCGCAGATTACTTAGAGAAAGAGCACTTCAAGTATTATATGCCTACGAATTAAACGGGGAAGGCTTGACCCGTTTAACAGACGCAATTCTAACCGACCTTGTTTCCGAAATAGATATTAATTTTGCCACCAATTTAATTAACACAGTAGTAGCTAACCTTAAGTTTTTAGATGAAAAAATAAAAAATAAAGTTTCTAATTGGGAAATGGACCGCATTGCTTTGATTGATAGAATCCTTTTAAGAATTGGGATTTCAGAATTGTATTATTGTCCAGACATTCCGCCAAAAGTTACAATTAATGAAGTGATAGAGATAGCAAAAGATTATTCCACTTCTAACAGCAACAAATTTATTAATGGTATTTTAGATGCAGTTCTATTGGATCTAAAAAACTCTGGCACATTAAATAAAACCGGAAGAGGGCTTATTGATCAATCTTTCCAGCATAAAAAACAAAATTAATAGAGACAACGAAAAATTTAAAGTTTTTATTTGGTCACTCTTTGATTTTGCCAATACCTCATATTCAATTGTAGTAGTTACATTTCTTTTCGCCGTCTATTTTAAAAAAACAGTTGCCAGCGGTGAGCCAATAGGTGATTTTTATTGGAGTATTGGAACAAGCGTATCGATGTTAATTACTGCAATTATTGCTCCTATTCTTGGGGCAATAGCAGATCACTCCGCTGGTAAAAAAAGATTCTTAATGTTTTTTACTTTGATTTGTATTATATCAACCGCATTGCTTTTTTTTGTTAATGAAGGAGATATTTTATTAGGATTAATTCTTTTAATAACTGCAAATATTGGGTTTGAGGCTGGACTTGTTTTTTACGATGCTTTCCTTCCAGAAATAACTGCACCAAAAAATTTTGGCAGAGTAAGCGGTTATGGATTTGCAATGGGTTATATTGGGTCTTTAACCACACTTGCAATTGTATATCCATTCATTCAAAAGGAGATGATAAAAGAAACTTTTATTATTTCTGCTATTATTTTTCTTGTCTTCGCAATACCATTATTCATTTTTATAAAGGACTCTAGAAAAAAAGTTGTTTTAGAAGTTTCATATTTATCGATTGGAGTGTCAAGAGTATTTAATACTATCCGGAATTTAAAGTATTATAAAAATCTTTCGATTTTTCTATTTGCATATTTCTTTTTTATAGAGGGTGTAAATACAGTAATTTATTTTTCTGGAAATTATGCTAGCACTACTTTGAATTTTACAATGGAAGAGTTAATAATATTTTTCATAATTGTTCAGACAACAGCAATTTTTGGTTCACTTATTTTTGGTATAATGGCTGATTCAATTGGTCAAAAAAAATCGTTAGTTATTTCACTTATAATTTGGATTGTAACAATCATTTTGGCTTTTATCACGAGCGATAAAACAAGTCACTTTATGAAGGGGTTAGCAAATAATTTTTCTATGACTGTTGAAGAATTTTCTCAACTCAGTTTTTATTTTGTAGGCATGTTGGCTGGCAGCGTAATGGGTGCAACTCAATCAACAAGCAGAAGTTTAATGTCGATAATTACTCCGATGGATAAAAAAACCGAGTTTTTTGGATTTTATTCATTATTCGGAAAAAGTTCAGCAATTTTAGGTCCGCTGGTATTTGGATTTGTTAGTTATTTAACTGGTGAGCAGAGAATAGCAATTTTAACTATTGGTATTTTCTTTATTGTTGGTTTATTCATTTTGAGTTTTGTAAAAAATCCTACAATCGAATCAGTCGGTTCATAATCCTTTTTTTATCCCATATCTTAAAATAAAAATTAATGATACAAATGAAATTGCGAACCAACTAAACCCTACAAAAATTGGATCTAAATTCGTTAAGTTAGAAATAATAGCAGCATCAGAATTCATATTTGAAGAAGTCAGCAAATCATTTTTGATATCAATTAAAACATAAAAGCTGCTTACCATACCCAAGAAAATAAAAGAATATTTCTTCAAAGAATCATTGAATTTATATGATACAAAAAGCAGAAGAACTACAATACAAATACTGATTAATTTAACAAGAAGATTAGTAGATAAGAGTAAAGAAAAAAATAATAGGATAAATAAAATGGGTAATATGAAAAAATTACTTTTCTTGATTTTATATGCAGAAAAAATGAACATTAACCCAAAGAATAAACTTCCAAAATATCCTGATGATGCAATTAGAACTTGATTTCCACCTTCAATTGTACATTGTCCGCTCAAATCTTGATTTATATTCATAGTAACGATTTTTCCGCCAGTAAAAATTGCAGCTATTGCGTGACTAATTTCATGAAGTAAAACAGTTATTAATTTAATCGGGTAGATTACTATAGTATCCCATAAGAAGATTGCACTAATTGTTAGAAAGATAAGAACAATTAATTCTGAGTACTGTTTATTTTTCTTATTTAATTTTTTCATTAATGGAAAAATAATTATGACTTACATAAAAATAAATTGATTTAATGTGAAACGATTTTTTATTTTTGTGTAACTGCGGGCGTAACTCAGTTGGTAGAGTGGTAGCTTCCCAAGCTGCAAGTCGCGGGTCCGAGTCCCGTCGCCCGCTCAAAATATTTTGAAATTCTTGAAAGTTATAGATAAAAGTTCTATACTTGGTGCGCAAATTTTTAGTTCTTTAGTTTTTTTCTAATTCGGGAGCTTAGCTCAGCTGGTTCAGAGCATCTGCCTTACAAGCAGAGGGTCATTGGTTCGAATCCATTAGCTCCCACTCATCAAAGCCTTATAGGACATTTTGTTATAAGGCTTTTTTTATTATAACCAAAAGGGGAATATCAATACAACACCAAAATTTAGTTAAAAGAAATAAATTGTTTTAACTATATATATTCTTTATTTTTCTCTTGATTTTGAGACACAAATTGATTGTTACTTAAAAAAATAAATTATACTTTTTACAAATGAATGGAGTGACAATGAAAAAATTACATTCTTCATTACTTATTGTACTGCTTTTTTTATCAGTTGATGTTATTGCTCAATATGGATCCAGAGGTACAACTGAATTAGGCGGTACTATTTCATATTCAAGTACAACTGCTGTAACAAATGGAACAACCGCAACTGAATCGACTTCACTCTTCAACTTTTTACCATATGTTGGATATTTTATATCTGATGGACTAGCTGTGGGTTTATCTCCAGGAATCAATATAGTTAAATTAGCTGGGTCAAAAGAATCTGTAACAAACTTGATGCTTTTCTTAGTTCCAGGTTATACATTCGGAACAAAAGGTAATTTATTTCCATTCATTGAAGGATTGATTGGTTATACTTCTCTTGCCTCTAAGGTTGATCCGCTAACTGGCGTTGGCGAAATGGATTTAAGCGGTATAAGTTACGGTGCACGTGCCGGTTTCAGATTACTTGTTGGAAAATCTGGTTTAGCTAATGTAAGCGCTGCTTATATGATGTATACGATGAATCCAAAAAATGCAACAAGTCGATCAGGTTATAATAGTCTTGCTATTAATCTTGGATTTTCTGTGTTTATAGGGAAATAAATTTATTCAGATCCGACATTTCAAATGAAATGTCGGATAATTTTTTTGCTACTTAACTTCAAAGTGTGGATTGATAACAATTTCAATCCTTCTATTCTTTGCTTTACCTTCCTCAGTATTGTTATTAGCTAATGGTTTTGATGAACCTAGCCCTATAACAGATAGTTTATAAGCATCTGCTCCCATCGAAGTAATTAAATATTGATAAATGGAAGTTGCTCTTGCTTGAGATAGTTCCAGATTTCTTTGATAATCACCTTGGGAATCAGTATGTCCTTCAATAACAGCTGTACAATTTGGGAATGTCTGAATAGCCTTTTGAACTTTCATCAATAAACTGAAATATTGTGGATCGAGAGTAGATTTGCTTGGTGCAAAAATTAAGTTGACTAGTCTTACGACTACATTATCACCACTTTTAAAAACCTCTGCTTCTGAAGGTAAAAACATAGTAAATATACTTTCGACAAGTTTTTGATTTTTTTGCATTTCTTCAGATTGTGCTTTGAATTGAATATTTTCACCTTCAATAAGTGAAAGCTTTGATTGAGCTTCTTGATAATTTTTTATTAGTAATTCATAATTACTTTTTACTTCTGTTAATTGACTAGACAACTCTTGGATTTGTAAATTTAATTTATCGTTTTGCTGTTTATGCTCTGCAATTTGTTTTTTACTCTCTGTGAGTGAATTATTTAGCTGTTTATTAGTATCATTAACTTCTGTTAGTTTTGCTTTATTTTCAATTATTTTTTTAATAATGAGTGATGATACATTACCAGGTCCATTATTGAATTCAGCGGTGAGATTTACCTCTTTAGCGATATTACTAATCGATTCTTCCCAGAATAGAACCAAGTCTTCTAATGTTTTATCTTCAAGATCCATTTTAATAAAGTAATCTTTTAAATATTGCCCGTGATTTAACTCATAAAGTGCGAGCATTACTTTAGATTTTGCATTTGAAGTATCATATCTATTGGAATTAATTATGTTTTCAGCATCAAGGGCTAATTGCTTACTTTTCTTGAAAGTAATGGGGGCATACTTTTCAAGATTATTATCATCGGCTACAGAAATATTAGATTTAACTTGCTGAAGATATTTATGTTTTATTATCAACAGTTCAGCATCTTTATAAAGCTTTTCTGCTAATATCGAATATTTACTAAATCCTTCTGTATCCTTATCGTTAAATTCTTCAACTGCGTTAGTAAATTCCTCCTCCGCATCATAAAACTGTTCAGGTAAAAATTCTCCCTTATTAATTGATAATACATTTTTTCTAATAGCCATTAAATTGGTAAACTTAGAGCTTTGAGTTTTAGCAATTTCAATCGAAGACTTAAATAGTTCTATAGCAGAATTAATTTTTTCAAGTATCTTTTCAGGCTTTTCTTTATCTCTAATTGCTTCTTCAGCATCATTAAATAAATCATGAGCTTTTTCAAAATCAGATGGAGAAAATACACCGGCTGCTGCTTCAAGCGCTTGAGTATAATAATTTTTAACATTTTGAAGTGCTTGTTCTAAATTTTCTTGGGCAATAATTATATTTGTCATAAGTAACAATATTAAGAAGACTGTTTGCATTAGAAGATTTATCTTACTCATATATGCTCCATATTTTATTCTTAAGTGGATTGTAATAATTAATAAATTGCACTATAAATCCTAACATAACTTACGAATCAAATAGTAATGCATCAACAAAAAAGATACTAGATAAAATTAATTGTTTAGTTAGGTGTATATAGTAAAAGACTCACAATTTCTTTTATAAATAAGTGAATGCAAACTGTTTTATATTTAACAATTAGAAAAAGAAATTATTTCACCTGATTATACTGAATTTTATTTTCATATTAACATAGGCGCCTCAGGTATAAAATGAATTCAAAAATATTTTGTTTTGTCTTTTATTTCTTATGTACAGCATTTGTCTATTCGCAAAATGGAATTATTAAGAGTTACTATCCAACTGGATCATTAAAAAGTGAAATATCGTATGTAAACAATGTATATGATGGAAATGCCTATTTCTATTTCCCAAATGGAAATTTACAATCAGAGCGTAATTATAGCAGAGGAATCTTAAATGGTTTTGTTAGGGAGTTTTATGAGAACGGTTTATTAAAAGAAGAATACTATACAAGGGAAGGAATTATTGATAGAAATTTGAAAAGATATCATACTAATGGTGGATTAGCCCAATTAATTGTATTTGAGAAGGGGATTCAAATTGAAAATAAAATCTTTGATTTCGATCCATTATATTTTGCTTCACCAGAAGAATACGCAGTTGGGAATAGACAACAAGAATTAATATCGAAGAAGAAACAAGTGCTAATCTGTGACGTGGATATATGTCCAATACCAGTAAGCGGGATGCAAATAATTCAAGAAAATTTAGTCTATCCCGAACATGCATTGTTATATGGATTGGAGGGGACTGTGCTTTTAATTGCAAATGTAAACGAAGTAGGTGATGTAATAAGTACAGAAGTAATTAAGAAACTTGGGCTTGGTTGTGATGAAGCTGCACAAGATGCTGTAAAAAAAACAAAATTTATTCCTGGACAAACCAATAATAGAGCGGTCTTTTCTAGAGTTACTATTGCTGTAGAATTTAAAATATTTAATGGAATTTCAAGTGAAGCTCAAAACGTGAGGAATAATAAAAGTGAACTTCCCAAAAAAACAAATTTAGAAGACAGTGCAATTAAAAGGGATACAAAATTAATTTCAATTGAGTGTGATAGTGAAGAATGTCCATATCCCATTGGCGGAATGAAATCAATTAATGATAATTTAAATATTCCAAGTATTGCAAAACGCTTAAAGCTGAAAGGCGAAATTATTATCGAAGCACTAATTGATAATTTTGGCAATGTTCAAAATACAGTGATTAAAAAAGGAATAGGTTATGGCTGTGATGATGCCGTAGAATCTGCAATTATGAGAACAAAATTTAACCCTGGCAGAAAAATGGGAAAAGAAATAAATTCAATTGCTACAATTTATTTCCCATTTAATTTAGAATCGCAATAATTGATTCTCTGAGTAAATCAAATATTTCTTGCTCCGTAGTTTTCCCTCTATCACTTGCATACCATTTATGAAGTGAAACCATATATTCATCCTTTGGAATTTGATTCTCCCTTGCATTAAGAACAAGACTTTGTGCTTCCTTTGGTCTAGGTCCCCATTGAAAAAGTTGATTCCCATCTTTATCGAATGCTACAAGTTTTGGAATACTCTTTGAATTGTTTGTTAAAAAATGGTCCATGATATTAAGGTTTGTATCTCTCAAAATTATTTTCAATTCAATTAATGGATTTAATTTAGCAAGTTCTGCTATAATCGGAATGTTTTGAGCTGAATCTCCACACCAAGTTTCTGTAATAATCATCCAAAGCTGTATGTTTTCAATTCGTTTTATAAGTGCTTTAGTGAGTTCGCTAATTTGTAGAGTTTTATGAAGCCTTAATGTTCTGTGGTAATTAAGCTTTTTTTGTTCAGCTTCCTTTGAATTCAGATTGCCAATTTCTTTTTCAAATATTTTTATGTATTCATCATACGAACAACCGTTTTCAATTATTTGAGTAATTATCTGATGCATAATTTTATCTCCTTAATTAATTAGATGAAAATTGTGCTTTAAGGATTCGCTTGTGTATAAAAATTTCTTAAGTGTACTTTTCAGTATACAATTTAGATAATATTTGCGAATTATTTCTTGAAATGATTTATAATGATGGCATACCAATTGATTTTTTAGATTCAAAAAGGAGGTGTGCTGTGAAAAGGATAATACTAATATTGATGATAATCTTAAACGCAAACATTTATTTAAGCGCTAAACCGAAACCAGTTGGGATTTCATTTGGAATTTTTTACAACTCCCTTTCTCAATATGGGGAATGGATTGAACTCGATTTTGGTATGAATGTTTGGCGCCCAAGATCTGTGCACAGAGATTGGAGGCCTTATACTATTGGCAGTTGGAGCTGGACAAAGCATGGATGGTATTGGGATTCTTATGAACCATTTGGATGGGCTACATATCATTATGGCCGATGGTACTATGATGAATATTATGGCTGGATCTGGATACCAGATTACGAATGGGGACCTTCATGGGTCGAATGGCGATATGATGACTATTATATTGGATGGGCTCCGCTTCCACCATATGCTGGTTTTAGAATAAACATTGGTATCCAATTTTCGATCAATTGGAATTCGCATTACTCTTACTGGAATTTTGTTAGATACGATAGATTCTGCCACAATCGAGTTCATTATTACATAGTTGATAATAGCCGAAATCACAGAATATTCAGTCGAACAAAATATAGAACAAATTATTACATGGAACGTGATAGACTTGTAAATGGTGGATTAGATAGAGACTACATTGAAAGAAAAGCTGGGTATAGAATTTCGGAAAGAGATATTGCTTCGGTAAAAGATTATAAAAGCTATGAAAAAAATAGAAGCTCGTATGGGGATAGAATTATATCATATAGACCTTCAGAAAAAGAGATTGAAAAATATCGAAACTATAATGATTATGAAGTCAAAAAAAGTGAACGACGTACTTCATTAGATAATGAAAAACTAGTTGTAAATGATAGAGCTTATTCAACTAGAGAAAGATCGAGTGATAGAAATAATGAAAAACTTGTTAATAGGGATTCCGAAAATAGAAATGTTGATTTTGACAAAAATAAGAGAGAGTTAAATAAAAGAGAAAATATTGATTTGCGAAATGATAAAAATGAAAATAGAATTAGGGATTATAATAGACAAATGGAATTTGAGAAAAAGGAAAAGAGAGAGGTAAAAAGAGATGAACCGAGAATTGAAAGAAATCGTGAAAGTGAAATGAAAAATAATAGATCGACTCAACAAAGTGAGCCAAGAATTGAATTTAAGCGAGAATCGAATAACGAAAGAACTCGTGAATATAATAAGCCCGATATTCCAAGTCGACCAGAAAGAAGAGTTGAATCTAACGAAAGAAATGAACGAAGCAAAAGTTCTGAAAGAACCGAAAGAAATAATTCAAGCGAACGAAAGAGAAGATAAACAACGTATTTCAATTTAAAGTCCAATTCGAATTGAATTGGACTTTTTTATTCTTCACTTAATAAATAAACCATAATCGCCATAGCTGCAGTTCCGAGCTGCATCTCGCGTGGGTGGACAGATTCAAAAGTATCATTATCAGAATGGTGAACATCCATGTATCTTTGATCATCGGGAACAAATCCAAACCAAGCTTTAGCATTTTTTATTTGTGCCACATCACCACCGCTTCCGCCAGGACGAATCCAATCAATGTGAGCTTTATTCAAGACTGGAAGCCAGCTTTGCATTTCTGAAATAAATTCTTTATCTGCTGTTGCATTAAAGCCACGAGGTGTGAATGCGCCTCTATCTGCTTCAATTGCAGCATAATGTTTTTCTTTTGAAAATGCAGCATATTTCCCATACTCAATTCCGCCTCTCAAACCATTTTCTTCATTAATAAACAGCACACATCTTATTGTCCGTTTTAATTTTATATTGAGGCGTTTAAAAAGCTCAATTACTTCCATTGTCTGAATACAAGGGGCACCGTCATCATGAGCACCGCAACCTTTATCCCAACTATCAAAATGACCACCAATTACAATTACTTCATCTGGAAATATAGTCCCTTTTATTTCTCCAATAACATTATACGATAGAACATCAGAGAGATTCTCGCAATTCATATTAAGTGTAATTTCTAAATTCGGTTCTTCAGAAATTGCTCTCGAAAGAAAATCGGCATCATAAATTCCAATTGATGCGTGAGGGATTTTACTTATTGTTGAATCGTAATACATAACACCAGTATGGGGGATATTATCTTTTTGAGATGAAACTGATCTCATTATTGAGCCAATCGCTCCATACTTCGCCGCCTCAATAGCACCATTTGTTCTTTGATTGACAGCTTTGCCGTATGCTTCGAATGTGTTAACTAATCCGTCATCATAAGGTCTGTTAAAAAATACAATTTTACCTTTTACATTATTTGCAATATTTGCAAGTTCATCAAATGATTTTACCTCAACAACTTTTCCCGTCAAACCATTAATCGGAGTACCAATACTTCCGCCTAATGATGCAATACTTAATAATTTCCCTTGGTAATTATTGGATTTAGAGATATGGGCAGACTCTATATCGTTTCGAACCCATTTAGGAACCATTACTGGCTGCAACCAAACAGAATCGAATTCAGATACAATCATTTTGCTTTTTGCCCATTCAATTGCTTCAAGGGACTGATTAGATCCACTAAGTCTGGGGCCAATTTCACATAACTCCTTTAACCATCGATATCCCTTTTTTTCAACTAGAGAAGATCTAATAATACTATCAGCAATTGAATGATAATGATTTAATGAGTGGTTTTTAAGAGTTTGAAATCTATTTGTAGTTGAAAGAATAAGCAGTAATAGAAGAGCAAAATGATGGGTGTGTATTTTCTTCAATTCTCCTCCATATAGTCTCTAAAATCTAGTTAAATTCAATATAGAATAGCTATAAAAAAACCTCTGTACGATGTAGAGAGGTTTTTAAAATTAGTTTAAGAAAAAAATCAGTTTGCTGTTGATTATTTTATTTTTTTCTCACGGACTAACTTAGCAAGTTCCGATGTTCCGTTTTTGGAAATTGTTCTTAATGCACTTGCTGAAAGTTTAACTGTCACGAATCTATTTAATTCCTTAACCCATATTCGTTTCTTTTGAAGATTTGGTAAAAATCTCCTTTTACTTTTATTATGAGCATGCGAAATACTGTGACCGCTTACTGGACCAATTCCAGAAACTTGACATTTACGAGCCATTACTTCCTCTTGTTTACGATTTTTGACCGCCAAATTTATGAAAAAAAATCAAAAACGAAAAATTTTGAATGAAAATTATAACTTGAAAATTGAAAAAGCGGCTATAAGCTGTTTTTTATTGACATATAGCACTAGGCTCGACTGCCAAGTTCTCTATCAAGCATATAGAGAGCGCCCTTGTGTTCCCCAATCATTTTTAGTTTATGAATGATTTGTTCTACTGTATTAACCTCTTCAACTTGTTCAGTTACAAACCATTGCAGAAAAATGCCAGAAGCATGATCTTTTTCAGTTGAAGCCATATTATAGAGATTGTTGATTTTATCTGTGATCATTAATTCATGTTTAAGTGATTCTTCAAAAACATTTAACACGGATTTCCATTCAGATTTTGGTTTTTCAATAACTTCGAGTTCTACTTTTCCACCAACTTCATTAACAAATTCAAAAATTTTCATTGCATGACCGTACTCTTCGGCTGACTGCTTCTCCATCCAATGAGCAAATCCAGTCCAATTTTCTTGTTCAAAATATGCAGTCATTGATAAATATAAATAGGAAGAAAATATTTCAGCATTAATTTGTTCATTTAGGGCTTTTTGCATTTTCTTTGATAACATATATCCTCTCTTTGATTTATTATTGTTGTTAAAATATCTATATCAGCTTTATTAATCAAACAACTAGAATCGATAAAAAGTTTAATTTATGAACTGTCTTTGGAATTAATTAGATTTAATAAGTAACTAATCTGATATCAATAATATTACTGAAATTCTTTGTATGAAAAATAAAATTATTCAATCTATTAAATTTATAACCTCGCTAATTTTCATCTTTTTTTTCTATAACATAATTATAGTAATATTTTTTAGATTTTTTGATTTTCCGACAACAGCTTTTATCCAATCAAATATCGAAAATAAACTTGAAACATTGGTAAGCACATATGATATAAAATATTCTCCCATTAGTTACTCTCAAATCTCTAAATATTTGCCTCTTGCTTTCATTGCATCTGAAGACCAAATATTTTTTGACCACCTGGGATTTGATTTCGAACAAATTGAAAAGGCAATGAAAGAAAATACATATCGAAAAAGACAACGAGGAGCAAGTACGATATCTATGCAAACTGCCAAAAATGTTTTTCTTTGGTCAGGAAAAAGTTTTATTAGAAAAGGTATGGAAGCTTATTATACCTTATTAATGGAACTATTGTGGAGTAAAAAGCGGATAATGGAAGTTTATATGAATATTGCAGAAATGGGTAATGGCATTTATGGAATAAATGCAGCTGCTAGAATTTATTTTAAGAAGCTACCAATAAAAATTAATAGATCCGAAGCTGCTACTATTGCTGCTATTTTACCAAATCCCAAAAAGAGAAATCCAACAAGACCTAGCAGTTATATTATTTCTAGACGAGAGAGAATTATGAATCAAATGAATTTGATTGGAGGCTTAGACTACATTAAAAAAAATCTTGATTAGTACCTTATTTTGAATTAATGTGTTGCACGCATAATAACAATACAGCCTCTATATTGGAACCTTCTAAAATTGGCGAACTGTATTTGTAATTTTGGTTTTCCATGTTTCTTGTGTAGTTATAACTTTTCAGTACATTCCCTTTTGCATCATAAAATATTATTTGCAAAATGCTGTATCGTTTAATTCTCTTGTTAAGTAAAAAGTAAGTTTTGGTTTTGTAAATATCTGCATCAATTCCTTCCATAGTTTCAGGGAGTGAATATTCTTCCATTACCCAAACATAAATATCATCTCCAGTATTTTTTTCAAGATTAACAGTATTAACGTAAATTCGTTCTT
>Ga0194125_10003691_pt1 | contig 24499 bp, 22 predicted proteins | sample TA2KigC250mmetaG_FD_148626 | JGI IMG/M metagenome (GOLD analysis project Ga0194125, IMG submission 148626) | Freshwater microbial communities from Lake Tanganyika, Tanzania - TA2015034 Kigoma Deep Cast 250m | ecosystem: Environmental > Aquatic > Freshwater > Lake | place: Tanzania: Lake... | reverse complement strand
GTTGGTCCGCGAAGTTGGTGCGTTCCGGCCCGGCTTCGATGGCTCCCAGGACTACGACTTGTTCCTACGAGTAACCGAAAATGCCAGAGCCATCGCCCATATCCCCAAGGTTTTGTACCACTGGCGGACCGTGGCCGGATCGGCGGCACTCGATCCGGAGGCCAAGCCGTATGCCCTCGTTGCGGCTCAAAAAGCCGTGCAAGAACACCTGAACAGAGTGGGAATCTCAGGAACCGTCGAAACGACACCCGAGTTCTACCTACGCACCAAGCGAAATCTCACTCGCCACCCGAAGGTCAGCATCGTCATCCCCTCCTGCGGAACAGCGAAGCGAATCTGGGGCCGAGACATGGTGTTGGTCGAGACCGCGGTGACCAGCATCATCGAACGTTCCTCGTATTCGAACTACGAAATCGTCGTGGTCTACGACACCCCTCGTACACCGAACTCGGTGCTTCAGAATCTGCGAAGTGTTGCTGGCACGAAACTGGTGGAGGTTCCCTACGGAAAAACATTCAATTTTTCCGAGAAATGCAATGAGGGTGTCGTCCGATCGTCCGGAGACATCATCATCCTGCTCAATGATGACACACAGGTCTTTTCGCCCGATTGGATCGAAGGCCTCATCACATTCCTCGAAGAAACCGACGTTGGCATGGTCGGGCCACTCTTGCTTCTGGAAGACGGTCGCATTCAAAGTGCCGGTCATTTCTACAATCTCGGCGCCCACAATGCAGCTTTCGGCCTCTCGCCCAACGAACGTGGTCCATTCTCTGTGCTCACGATGCCGGCCGAGCGAAGCGGGCTCACCATGGCCTGTGTCGCCATTCCTCGGCATGTGTTCGAAGAGGTCGGTGGACTGTGCGTCGAATTCCCCCGGGCTTTCAACGATGTTGATTTCGGCAACAAACTCGACGCTCGCGGATATCGAATGATCTGGACGCCCCACGTCGCTTTGCATCATTTCGAGTCCGTGAGTCGCGACCCCAGCGTTGAAGATGACGAGATTCAAGCCTTGTGGGGCCGATGGGGCTCGGTAGTTCTCGGTCGCGATCGCTTTCTTCCGAATTTCGACTTCACGATTCACGGAATCGACACGACAATTCACAGTTAGGGAAGTCGAATGAGAATTTTTCAAAAGAACCAAATTAGAAGCAAGGAAATTCAACGATTTCATCGAGATGGATATCTCGTCATTGAATCATGTTTCGACCCCGAAACGATGATGGAGGCAAGGGCTTTCATTGACGAGATTTGGAGCACACGCGAGACCTCACACAGTCCATTGACAATCGACGCTTATCTCGGGACCGATGACCCACGAAGCGGGCGGCGGCGGTTTTCTGAAGTCCCTGACGACGCCAAGGAGTTCGTCTACAAGTTGAATGACGCCTACCTCGAGCACGACTTCATCCGAGATCTTGCTCTCGCCCCTCGAATCACCTCGACGATCAGACGACTGATTGGCGAGCCCCCGTGTATCTGTAACTCTCTCATCTTCGAACGTGGAAGCCAGCAAAATCTCCACATCGACACGTACTACATGCCACCTCCGGCGGGCAACACACTGATAGCAACATCAATCTGCCTTGAGGACGTTCATCCCGAGGCTGGGCCCGTTCAATACGTGCCCAGATCACATACTCTCCCGCCCTATCGCAACCCAGACGGTGGTCGCCACGTTCGCTCTCCGTTCGACCAGGTCGAAGCCGACATGCAAATGGAGATGAAGTTGGCCCAACACCCTGAAGTCGCCGAACCATTTCTCGGCAAGGCCGGAGATGTCCTCATTTGGCACGAAGAGCTTGTCCACGGCGGAAGCCCGATCATTGATATGGCACGCACTCGGATGTCACTGGTGACCCACTACTGGGGTCACTCGTGCGTACCAGTGGGCTCTCGTCTTTCCCATGGCGAGGGCTGGTATCTTCGTCGGGAGCAACAAAGAGTCGAATCGGACGACACTCCCGAAAGTCACTGATAGAGCGCGACCATAGGTCAGAATGAGAAGGTGCGGTTACCACACTTTCTCAGCCGACTCGGACTCTTCGCCGCGATCTTGGCGACGGTTCTTGGCATCGGAAAGATCCACGCCAGATACATCGGGCTCTATGACCTCACTGGCTCCTCCCGCTTTGCTTGGATACTTGTTTACTCCTCGTTGTGTTGGGCTATCGCCTATGCCTTTGGCCTGCCCGAACAGACCGTGCCGTCGAGCCGTTGGAAGTCGGCTCTGCTTGCCAGCACCGTCTCTTGCTTTCTCTTCATCGGCGTTCAGACGGCCATTGCACGTGTCGTCCTTCCCCGCTTTTTACTTGCGCTTTCGATTCCTGCGGTCTTTTTCGCGATTGGAGTTGTCTCCTCCTTGACGGCGCGTTTCCTTCAACAGACCGCTCGTCGGGAGAGGGTTCTCCTTATTTGTGGAAACGACGATGCCGCCCTGATCCGCGAAGATATTGAATTCCACACGGAGATTTCCTGTGCTGTCACCAAACATTTGGTGGATTCATCACCTGGAACGGCAAGTCGAGTTACCGAGATCGTGAATGAGGACAACATCACTCTCGTGGTGCTTTCCGATGACGCCTATCGCTCCCAGTCAATTGTGGAAGCGGTATCGATGGTGCACAGCAAGGGAGTCCGAGTCCGGAACATGCTCAGTTTCTACATTAATTGGATCGGCAAAGTACCGGTTCGCGAACTTGAGGCAACGTCGCTTCTTTTCGATGTTCGAGAAATACACCAAGTTGGATACGCGCGAATCTCACGGATCATCGACGTAGGAATAGCTTTCCTCGGGCTTTTAGCTCTGCTCGTGGTCACGCCATTCGTTGTTTTGGGCAATCTGTTCGGCAATCGAGGACCCCTTGTTTACGCCCAAGATCGCGTCGGGCGCGGCCAGCATTCCTTTCGCATTCTCAAGTTCCGGTCCATGCGTTCCGGAAGTTCAAACGGCGAATGGACACAACAAAATGATTCTCGCGTCACCACTTTCGGCCATTTTCTTCGCAAGTCTCACCTTGACGAACTCCCTCAGGTGTTGAACATCCTTCGAGGTGATCTATCGATTGTCGGACCCCGACCCGAGCAGCCGCAATACGTAGAGCATTTGGCCAACATCATTCCGTACTATCACTCACGACACCTCGTGCGCCCCGGGCTCACTGGATGGGCACAGGTCAATTATCCATACGGCGCCGACGAAATCGATGCGTTCGAAAAGCTGCAATATGAGTTCTGGTATCTCCAGCATCAATCGTTGACCATCGACCTGCGTATCATCGCTCGGACATTCCGTCACGTTCTGGGGTTCAAGGGACAATGAATCCTCCGATCACGATCATTCTTCCCACCCTCAATGAACGTGCACACATTCGTGACTGCCTCGACAGTCTGTACTCGCAGGACTACGACAACATTGTCGCAATCCTGGTCGTGGACGGAGGCTCCACCGACGGCACTCGTGACATCTTGGAGCGAGAGGGCGGAATCGTGCGATTGGTCGACAACCCACGCGTGACCGCGGCCGCAGCCATGAACATCGGCATCGCGGTCTGCACCACCGATCTGTTCGTCAGGGTCGACGCCCACACGCTCTACGCAACCGACTACGTCTCGCGGAGTGTCGCCTCATCCGCGGAGACGGGTGCCGCCGTGGTGGGCGGCCCCATGCGACCCATCGGGACCAACCCCTTCGGCCGGGCGGTCGCCGCGGTCACCACCTCACCGCTCGGCGTTGGGCCTGGCCGATTTCACTACAGCGAGAGCCTCGAAGAGGTAGAGACCGTCTATCTGGGAATCTTCCACCGTCAGACCGTTCTCGACGTCGGGGGCTACGACGAGACCGAACTCCAGTGGGCCGCCGAGGACCAGGAGTTGAACTTCCGCATCCGGAGGTCCGGTGGACGTATCGTCCTCGACCCCCGTATCCGGTCGACGTACTTCCCCCGCAACACACCGCGCTCACTCGCCCGCCAGTACCACAACTACGGGATGTGCAAGGCATCGACTCTTCGCAAGCACAGGATTCTCCCCTACTGGAGGCCCGTGGCCCCAGCCCTCATGATCCTCGCTGTCGCGTTGTCGGTTGCAGGCTCGATCACCTTCGGATACCCGTGGCTGTCGCCCGTCCCGTTCGTCGTCTACGTGATCGCCGCCCTCATTATTGGATTCAGGATGAGTCGGGAGCGAGGGGTTACCCCGCATCGAGTCGCCATGGCCCTCGCCATCTGCCACTGGTGTTACGGGCTGGGTTTCTGGCGGGGCGTCGGACGAATCGTCACCTTCCGACGGTTCGACAACTCCCCTAAAGGTGGGCGTCGTTGATGTTTTCGAGCCCGTCATGCGGGAGGGTCAATCGGTTGACCGCACCGGATGGCCTCTGACTGCGAGCGCGCTACGTATCGACCGAGGCGTTGCTTCAGTGAACTGGAATAAGCTTCCCACAGCAACGGCCGCAACAGGGGCTTGGTCGAAGAGATCTACAACGTCCCTTACGGATCCAGCTCCTCCAGCTGCGATAACCGGAGCTAACAGTTCTCTTGCCATTTGACCCATAATCTCAATGTCAAACCCATTCATCTCACCGTCTCGATCAATGGAGTTGACAAGAACCTCACCCGCACCTGCTTGCACAGCCTGAAGACCCCTTTCGACCGGGTGAACCTCTAGACGCTTCGTCCCGCCATGGCTCCAACAAGAAACGTTGGCTCCCTCTCTCCGCGCATCCACAGACACGATGACCGCTTGAGAGCCAAACCGTTCTGCGATCTGGCTAACCAGCCGCATGCTGGTGACACACGATGAACCAACGAGAACCTTGTCTGCCCCTTCCTGAATAAGAATTGAAGCCTCTTCTAGGCTTCTTATACCGCCGCCAACTGTCAGAGGAACTGAACATCGTCCTCGAGCTTGAGAGAGGATCGAGAAATCAAAACCACGATCTTGCTTGGTAGCGCCCGAGTCGACGATCACCAATTCATCCACATCCCTACTATTCTGAACATTGATTGCGGGAATAAGTGTTCCGACTCTCCGCCAATTATCGAAACCTTTACCCTTGACGAGATTAGGCCCCTCGACAAGAAGCAACGGGATGATTCGTCTCTTCAGCAAGACAGAGAGTCCACGAAGTTCTTCAGAACTCGATGTCCAACACTCGAGCTTTTCTCGGGATGAAATTGCACTCCCCAGACGTGGTCTTTCGCGATTGCTGCTACAAGTTCAACGTCGTGATGAGTAACGCCCACAAGATGAATCTGGTCGGCCAAGACGACAGCGTAACTGTGGACAAAATAGACGTCCCTCCCCTCTGCAACTTCCATGGCCATAGGGTGACTGGGGTTGACAAACCGGAGTTCGTTCCAACCAACATGGGGAATCAACGATGAGACGCCAAGACCACCAATGTTCCGGACAACCCCTGGGATCAGGCCCAGACCCTTCGCACCTTCCCCCGCCTCTTCGCTCCAATCGGCAAGCAGTTGCATACCAAGACAAATTCCCAGCAACGGCACGCCCTTAGCGACGCTGTCCAGAATGATCGGTCGCAGCTCAAGACGTTCAATCATGTCAACCGCATGTCCAAAGTGACCCACTCCCGGGAGGATTACTCCATCCGAGGACCCGATCTCAGAAGGATCAGCTGTCACCCTGAAGCGCACTTTCAATCGCCGGAGAGACTCTGCCAGAGAGGTCAAGTTCCCGCAGCCGTAGTCGATAACTGCGATCATGATTCACCTCCGTGGAAGGGCAGAGGGTCCATCAGTTATCAACATTGACTTTCTCAGGGCTCCCATCCTCACGGCGAACAATCTTGCCATTGCTGCTTGTCTTGAAGATCGCCCGGTTAGTAAACGCGTCGCAGATCTCTTTGAATTCATCTACCGACATCTCCATCGGAGAAAGAATTTCACCGAGGCTCTTCCCAAGGTAAGTCCAAGGGAATCTCCCATCATGCTTCTTCACGATTTCCAAACCCTGATCACGAGTTAGTCGACCACGACGGATATGCAAAGAGACGATGTCCGTCGCGCGCCCAAATCCAAACTTCAGATACTTGAAATAGTCGTGAATGCCCGTCTGATGGTTGTCGAGATTCTCGTAATCCACCGGCGTGCCCTCAACAACCCTTCCATAGGTCTCCAGTCCATGAGCCTGGGCAATCAAGGCGTTGCTATAGCCATCCCACGGGATGTAGTGACCCAAGAAGAGGCCTGTCACTCCGACCCTCTTCAGTTCCTCATCCGACGGATACTGATATGGAATCAAATCCTTCGCGAGGATTCCCGATGTTTCTGGAAGGTCAGTCACTCTCAAGCCAAGCAGACCTCCAAACTCCTCGAGCCAACGTCTGTCAAGGTAGGGCTTATCGGACGCCGTTGCCGGTCCTCCGTACTCGTTCTGAGAGTTTTCACCCCACACAATGAGAGGGACTTGATAGGCGACAGCAGCTCTGACCGGAATTGTGAAGATTCCAACATGTTCCGGCCACGAGATATCTCCAACTTGCTCAAGTCCTATCCGGTTCAGTTTTGCCCGAACCATAGGATTCGGCGAGAAGGACACATGGTCAACGCCAAGTAATCCAATGTTCCGAATGTTTCGTCTTCCAATCTCCGTCAAATCGCATGTGGTTGCGGTGACACAGAGGGGGCTCATCCCGAATCTCAGTAGCGTTAAGACCTGGTACGTACTGTCCTTGCCTCCGCTCACCGGCACCAAGCAGTCCCAACTTGATCCGTCGTGCGACTTGAATCTGGCTAGCAGTTCGCGCAACTCACGCTCTCTCGCGGCCCAATCCACTATCGGCCTCGCCGCGAAGGCAGTACACGCCGCACAGCGTCCAGTGCTGTCAAAGGAAAGGTCCGGCTTTGTCTCTGGAAGCAAACAGACGGTGCAATACCGGATCATTGAGTTCGCTCCATGAGAAACCATGTCACATCATCCTGCGGATGACATGGGTCTCGCCTGTAAGAAAAGCCGTAATCAACCAGGGAAAAATCTGGGTAAATGTCCATGAACTCTCCGGCAAAGTCACGCTTGAACAGCCGGTCTTTGTGCCCTCGATAACTAACGGTGACAGGAGTTGGATTGAAATACTCAATCATCAGAACGTAGCGGTTGGACCAATCAAACATTCTCTTGTAGACAGCGGTTAGGTGCTCAGGGTTGATATGGATGAGCACGCCTTTTGTAAAAACAAGATCGAACTTCTCGTCCAGTGTGACGTCGAGGATCGACCCTAGAAAGGCATTCTCTTCGCCGATAACGTTTGAGAGACGGTCGCATGCCTGTGGGTTGATCTCGACCGCAGAATGCTTCTGGTCTGGAAAGAGCAATTGCAGGGCCCGTAGGTTCATCCCGATGTTTGCTCCCAACTCAAGCACTGACTTCGGGTAGTCGGAACTCGCCAAGATCTTTGAGAACAGCGCCAAATTGCTCGCAAGAAGCTGATCACTGCCATTGCGCTCGATGTAATCCACGCCGAAGTCTTGTCGCCAGAATTCCTCCTGTTCACTGCTCTCTCTCAACGGACCTTCCTCCTCCACTCTGGTTGGTTTCTACCGACCAAGTCCTGTCTGTGTCATTCAATCTGGTTTTGCCGTACCGAAATAGAATACTGGCCATCTCGAGGTCATCTGGAGTGTCGATGTCCCAGACTCGCCAAGGCTCTAATTCGAACAGGGCCGTCGGCACCTCTTCGCCGTTCGCAATTCTGACCCACGCCGACGGCAGGCTTGCATACGCCTGGGCTCCATCGAAATAGGCCGGCTCAAGATCCTGACTGCGAGCTAGGGCTTTATCTGGACTTACACGCACCAGCCGATTGTCGCGGAGGCGTCGCCAAGCCCTCTCGATTGGAGTTGAGTAACGGCCGACCGTCATAACGTGATCGACGTCAGAATCTTGAAGAATATCAACCATTCTCCGCACGTCTGACTTGGCGAGAAACACGGACGTCGGATACGCCACGATTACGGCCGCGGGATTCTCAGCAGTTCGAGTTACGAAATCGTTGATGGCGTGAACCACCACATCGGCCGTTGAAGCGTGGTCGGTCGCCAAACTCAACGGTCTAAGAAAGGGCACGGATGCTCCCAGTTGTCTCGCAAGGCCCGCAATCTCCTCGTCATCAGTTGAGACAATCACCTCTTTGAAAAGATCGCTCTCAAGCAGCGTCTTCAGAGGAATGCCAATTATCGGACCCCCTTCAAACTCCACGAGATTCTTCCGGGGGATTCGCTTTGACCCACCCCTTGCAGGAACAACGGCAATCACGGTTTCCTCTTCTTGGGACAGCCAACGCGCCAGTCACGATTCTCAGATGAAAAGACCAGAGTCATGCCTATTGGAGTCCTACTCAAGAAGTTCCCAAAGAATTGGCGCACCAATCCCAATTGGCTCCCTAACGGTTCTACCCAACACCAATTCGGTATCGCTTGGAGGAAGCCCTCCAGCGGGGCGGATGGATTTGAAGTCCTCAATTGACAGGACATCCCCAGGAGCAAGGTCCCTAACGGCCCGCAGAGATCGACGAAATGCCAAACTCGCAACTTCTCGTTCGCTCGGCCCGAACCTCGCAGCGCCAACTGCTGCCCACGCGACGTTAACATTCTTGATGAGGTTTTCTAGTTCCCCAGGTTCACTCGAGAAGGCCGCATCTGGCCCCCCATCGGAACGCCGCAGGGTGATGTGCTTCTCAATGATTGAGGCACCGAGTGCAACAGCCGTAATAGACGCGATTGAGTCAAGTGTGTGGTCGGAGAGTCCGATCTCGCATCCGTATCGCTGTCGCATCACGGGAATGGCTGCCAAATCCATCTCCGAAGCGCTCGCCGGGTAGCCGCTATTACATCTCAGCAAGGCAATCTTGGAACAACCTCCCCCTAAAGCCGCCTCCACGGCCGCGTCGATTTCCGCAAGCGTCGCCATTCCCGTCGACATGATCATCGGCTTCCCAGTGGACGCCGCGTAGCGGATCAGGGGCAGGTCCACCAGCTCGAAAGAGGCGATCTTGTAGGCGGCCACATCGAAGGTTTCGAGGAAATCAACCGCCGAACAATCGAATGGCGACGAGAAGCAGATCAACCCCAATTCGGTGGCGCAGGCGAGAAGAGGTTCGGTCCACTCCCACGGGGTCATCGCATCGGCGTAGAGGTCGTACAACTGCCGACCGTCCCACAGTGTCCCGCCTCGCACTCGGAACTCCGGGCGGTCGGACCGGATGGTGATCGTCTCGGGTCGGTAGTGCTGCAACTTCACCGCATCCGCACCGCATTCGGCAGCCGCCTCGATGATCTTTATCGCGAGGTCGAGGCTTCCGCCGTGGTTAGCCGACACTTCGGCGATCACAAATGGGCGGTGGTCCGGCCCAATGATGCGTTCACCGATGCCGAAGGGCTGCTGCTGGCTCACGAAGCGAGTCTACCGAGCACGTATCTCTCGTGTGGACCAACCACCGCGGGTAGTTTCTGCTCATGCTCGCCCTGCGCTTGCCCGTGCTTGATGACATGAGCCGCGTCCTCGCCTGGCGAAATTCGCCCGAGGTCGCGACATTCATGTACCGCGACGACCTCATCCCGCCCGCCGAGCACGAGGAGTGGTTCCCCTCGACGGTCGTTGACCGTCCGAACTCTTTGTTCAGGGTGGCCGAGTGGGCGTCCGAACCGATCGGATGGATGTCGCTGACTCGCATCGACCTTCGCAACCGATCATGCGAGTGGGGGGGCTACCTGGCACCATCGGCACCGCGTGGCGAGGGACTCGGCCGTCGTATGCTCAGTGCCTCACTCGACCTCGCATTCAACGAACTTCAACTGAACAGGGTCATGGTCGAGGTCCTCGTCCACAACCAACCTGCGATCGGTCTGTACGACTCGATGGGCTTCGTGCGCGAAGGTTTACTACGAGAGCGTGCTTGGCAATTGGCGGGTCCCCGCGACGCACTCCTTTACTCGATGCTCGCGGGTGAGTGGATGAACCACTCCCGGTGACCGATCGCCACTAGCCGACCAAGGCGACCAGGCGATCCGCAACTCGCTGCGCACCGTGCCCGTCGACCAGATCGCGACCCCGACGGGTCCGATCAAGAATCGACCTCGGATCGTCGTAGAGGGCCTCGAGGGCGTCGATCGCACCATCCACATTCGGGTGATTCCTGAAATCAAAAACCGAGCCGAGGTCGGCGGCCTCAATCGATTGGGCCACACCCTCCTGGTTGTCAGCCACCACTACTCCGACCACAGGTAGGCCGAGACACAACGCCTCCCACGTCGTCGTGCCGAATGCGATCAGTCCCGTTCGCGACGCGACCATGCGCTCGGCCATTTCGAGTGGCGACATAGCCGACCCCCCTCCGAGACCTCCGGTCGACATGACCGCCCAGTCCCTTCGTGCCACCGCCGCCTCTCGAAGACGATTCGCTAACCCGGTCACATCGAGTCCACCCACCGAGATGAAGACACCGCTGCGAGCCGAGGTTGGGGAGGCCGCCGCAAGTCGGGTTACCTCGTGGCGGATCAACGCCCACTCTGTCCCGAGGAACATGAGGCGCCGGTGCAGGGAACCGCCGTACATAGCTGCGGTCGCATGGAGGTTCTGATTGAGGATCACGTCGCATTCGACATCGGCGTGGTCACCGTTGTCGTCCACGACGACGACCGTGCGTCCTTTGCGTCGCGATCCCTCGACTACCGACTTGTCGAACCGGTAGCCGTCGAAGGCCACGATGTCCGGCGCACACCACTCCCAGTCGAGATCACAGTCGACCGCGGACTGGCCCCACGGCCGGGCGACCACACCGAGACCGAACGATTCGGCGCGTGCGACGAGATTTTCGGGGACCTCGTGACACCAGAGGAGCGTTCGGACGCCTCGTCGGACCAGTTCAGAGCCGAGCGTGATCTGACGCATCACGTGACCGCTCCCGTGCTCGGCGTTCGCGTCACAGACGAGCAGTGCGCTCCGCGTCATGTCAGACCAGTTTCGACAGCGTCTCCACCACGTGGTCCTGATCGGCATCGCTGAGGTCCGGGTGGACGGGGAGACTGATGATGCGCTCGTACACACGGTCACATGTCGGCATATCGCCGGGACGCAACCTGATATCGGCGCTCACCGGATGGTGGTGAACGGGTACGTAATGCACCTGCACCCCGATACCCGCCTCCCTCAGGCCATCGAACACCCGACGCCGGTTGTCCACCTGAATCACGAAGAGGTGATACCCGTGTCGGAAACCCGGCTTTGCGGCTGGAGGAAGTTCGATTGGGAGCCGCGCGAGCATCTCCCGGTAGCGATCGGCGATCTCATTCCGGCGGTCAATAAATCGGTCGAGTCGGCCCATCTGGCTCAGGCCTAGGGCGGCCTGGATGTCAGTCATCCGGTAGTTGTATCCGAGTTCAATCACCTCGTAATACCAGGCGCCGTTCTCAGGAAGTCGCACAATCCCTTGCGAGCGGAAGCGTCGGAGTGCATCGGCGAGCTCAGCGTCGTTGGTTGTGACCATCCCACCCTCGCCCGTGGTGATGGGCTTAACCGGGTGGAACGAGAAACAGGTCATGTCACTGTTGGCACAGTTGCCTACGGGCCCGTCGGGCGTTTGCGCACCCAGCGCGTGAGCCGCGTCCTCAATCACGATCCTTCCCGATCGGGTGTGGCCCCTGAGATCGACAGGGAGGCCGGCGAAGTGGACGGGCACAACGGCACGCGCATCGGAAGGGACGGCATGCATGTCGATGTTCAGTGTTTCCGGGTCGATATCGACGAGACGCGGAGTCGCGCCGACGAAGCGTGCGACATTCGCACTGGCCATGAAGGTGAGTGGCGACGTGTACACGATGTCGCCTGCACCAAGCGAGGCCACCGCCGCGGCCCCATGCAGGGCAGCGGTGCCGTTTGAAAACGCAACCGCATACTCCGCACCCACGTAATCGGCCACCGCAGATTCGAAGGCCTCAATGGATGGTCCCTGGGTGAGCCAGTCGCCCCGAAGCGTCGACACCACGGCATCGATGTCGGACTGGTCGATTGACTGGCGTCCGTAACTGATCATGAAATCGAGTCTAGTAGCAGTCTGATCTCGGCGACGTCGAAGAACCAGTCGTTGGTATCGGATCGGTACGAGAAACCCTCGGGGACGGGTGAGCCCGCCGCGTACGAGTTGTTGGTCGACCAGTCGGAAACAAGCGGGGCGATCACGTAATGGTCATCGAACCTGAACGTCCGGTGAGCATCGTTCTCCGAGATCATCTCTTCATGGAGCTTCTCACCGGGACGGATGCCCACCACCTCGATGGCGGCTTCGGGGGCGATCGCAGTGGCAAGGTCGGTGATCGTGGTGCTCGGGATACGCGGCACGAAGATCTCGCCACCGTGCATACGGTCGAAACTGTCGATCACGAATCGCACAGCCTGGGGAAGGGTGATCCAAAACCTCGTCATGCGCGTATCGGTGATCGGCAGCCGTCCGGACGCGGCCAATCGGCGGAACAGGGGCACCACCGACCCACGGCTCCCGACGACGTTGCCGTACCGCACCACCGAGAATCTCGTCTGAGCCGCCCCTGCGTAGTGGTTCCCAGCCACGAACAACTTGTCGGAACACAACTTGTAGGCGCCATAGAGGTTGATGGGCGACGAGGCCTTGTCGGTAGATAGGGCCACTACCCGCTGGACACCGGAGTCGATGCAGGCATTGATGACGTTCTCGGCCCCGAGGACATTGGTAGCGATGCACTCGAACGGGTTGTACTCGGCCGTGTCAACCTGCTTCATGGCGGCCGCGTGAACCACCACGTCAACCCCGTGGAAGGCGCGCATCAGCCGGTCACGGTCACGCACGTCGCCGATGAACCACCGGACGCGGGAATCATCGTCTAGCTCATTTCGAAATTCGTACTGCTTCAACTCGTCTCGGGACAACACCGCTATCCGCCTAGGTTCGAGCTCGGCAAGCGCATGCTTAACGAACGCCTTTCCGAAAGAGCCAGTTCCTCCGGTCACAAGAATCGATTGTCCGTTTAGACAGGTCATGACACCTTCCACGAGTTCCTAGAAGTTTACTTCGTCAATGGAACCGGCGTTCGCTTTTCGGGATTACTCCCCAGAAAAATCGAACGATCTACCAGTTGCTACGGCGTCAATGAAACGGCGGACATCACCACGTCCAGACCGAAGTAATGAGTCAAGAGAATCGGATTCAAACTCAACAAGTCCTCGCATTGGTTCAGATATGCCCATCGAAAAATAGGGTGTCCGAAAGAAGAACAAGTGTGCGTATCGTCGGGCAAGGTCGAGATTCGAACTCCAAGCTCCCGAATTCAACAAGAAATCCTCGATAGCACCCTCGAATTCCTCGGAGGTCGACACATCCACCGTGAACCCTTTACCCCGATAATGAGTTCGTGCTGCCACCACGACTGGTTTGCCGACTAACGCCATTTCAAGGCCTGCGGTCGAAGTGTAAACCAAACCAAGATCCGATTCAGCCATGAGTTCGTATGAGCTTGTGTCATCCTCAGGGGGAATGACGCGAACGTTTGGTGGCAATGCAGGGAAACTCCTCGCGAGCGAGTGATCCATTCGTTCCCGACTCTCTCGTCCCGACAATTTCTCCTCCGCTGGATGAATACGGATGATCAAATTGTGATTTGGATGCTTCGAGAATGTTTGGACTGCGGCAACTATCCATTCGACGATCGACGGAAATGCCAAGTCCTGACCTATGACCGCTGAATCCCAGACAACATTCGTGAATAGAACGGCCGTCAAGCCAGGCTGGCTATCCCCAGCTCCAAGAGATGACACTCGTGCCCAGTAATCATCGGTGGTCCTGAGTCCGAACCGTCGATCAACCATGTAGTCGTCTAGCTCCTTTGACTGGGTCACGGTGAGTGGAATTGATTTCTCCAACGACCAAATCTCGTCAATCTGGTAGTAACTCGAAACCCGATCATGAGCAAAAACAAAGGAATCAACGATGAAGGCGCGCTCGTAACTCACAACTGGGATCCCTCGTCGTCGCGCTACCTCCCAAATCACTGCCTCAAACATGAAAAGCCCGTTGAGGAGGACCACTTGGTCCGGTGGGTCTCGATCAAACTCGGCTTCAACTGCCGCGACGACGTTTCTGGCCGATCGCAGGAATGACCTGTAGGTCTGCCTTCCAAGCGGATCATCACCTAGTGACTCCGACAAAAGGAACCACTTCACAGGCACTTCGACGAGCCGACCCAACTCATAGGAACGCCAAGAAACACCAGTCAGCTCATTCAAAGACAAGTTGTCTATCTCTGGCCAGCCCTCTCCTTCCCACGAGTTGTTTAACCACGACACTTCGACTTGATGAGCTTTGAGAGACTTACGAACGTACTTGGAGCAGCTTTGACACGGCATCGGAGGTGCCTCCCACGTGTTTGCACGGTCACAGATTTCCAATCCACCACCGCACGAAATGTGTCGTACCAACGCGCCTTCACTGCGCAAAAAATGACCTAGTAGGGCTTCCAGGTGGACGTGCGCGGCCCAATCCCTCATTGATGGGATGAGGATCCTGCGATTCTGTAGTGATCCGCTCTGATTAACCGTTCGAAACGCTTCTCGACTGATCCGTCGTGCTTGACGTAGCTCAGGAGACATCGAGAGAAATCGGAGGACAAAATGAATACCCTTGACAACGATCTCTTTTCTGCGGGTTATCTTCTTCCTACTTCCCATCTGACACCCCGAGTAGCCTGCGAAGGCCGGCGAGTCCTTCCACAAAGTGCATCCAGCTCTCGTTCTTCCGACGACCGAGACGGATCGACAGTTGAGGTCGTAAAGTTCGCGTGACGAGCCAAGCACAAAAAAAGGCCGAGACCTTGACACCAGACAAGAGCCTCCTTCCAACTTGGACAAGTGAAGGCTTGCTCTCGGGAGCAGCGACCAGAAAGCCCTTCATCAATTCAAGAGTTCTTCTCGATGAATTCCCGTCAATGGGCCCTAGATGCACGCATGCTTCGTTTAAAGCACCATGGCCAGGGCGTTTGAGACCTTCAACGCCTTCCTCGAGCCATGAATGAAGACTTTCGGGGTCCTGAGCCCAGTTCACCATCCCTGGGATCTCTTCGAAATTGCAGAGCGTCTCGCGCACCGATTCAAAAACTCTGCCCCACGCTGGATAGATGATCGGTCTCCCACACACTGTGGCTTCGTAGAGAGCTGTCGTTTGAAATCCCACTACGAGATCAGCATTGAGGATCAGATGCCTCGTGTCAGAGTACCTATCCGCTCTCCTCACTGCTCTTCCGAGTGCGGAATCTGCCTTCGCTTGCTGCGGGTGCTCCTTCACGATGATTTCATATCTGTCAGTGAACTTGTTGAGAACACGTTCCGTCTCGATACGAAGATCGCGCCAGGTCCCACCAAACACTTCATCGCCGTCAGTTGGAAGATATGCCACATCGTCATATGAGAGATACAACAGACGAGGACGTTTTGGCGGATCACGATCTGCTTGGTGAGCATACAAATCGAACCTTGGCTGTCCAGTGACGGATATTCGCTTGGGGTCAGCTCCAGCCTTGATCCAAAAGTCTTTGTGTCGCTGCGAACAGACCGTCATGAAATCACTCATAAACGGGGTATGACGACCGACTTCAAGAGAGAGTACGTCCATAACATCAGGCGAAATTGTTGTTTCCTTCTGCATGACAAAAGTTGAGATACCTCGTGCCTTGAAGGATTCAACAAAGGGCCGGACATAGAAGAAGATGTCGCTCGGAAGGACAAACAGATTTGGTTGGTAAATGGCAATCAACCAGTCCACCTCCTCTTCTACAAACTTCTGAAAATTGATCCAGGAATCTGCCAGATCTCCTTGGAAGGGTCGAGAAAGTTCAAGAAACGCTGAACTAGGGAAACATCTCTGAGCTACTCGATGCCATCGTCGATATGGAATGCGTATCAAGACGTCTTCTTCCGCCATGGTCTCCTCGAGGGCATCCACGTCCTGCCCAAAGAAGTGGTCCAATACAACAAGTCTCATCAAGTCAACCTGAGAACGGATCGAATCAGTACCAGGTCTTCTTTTCGTGCAAAAAACCACGCAAAGCTAGTCCACGCCACGATTGTTGAAAATCCGCCGACAGTAATCACCCAGAGCAATCCCATCTCTTCGCTGAACTGCCGGAGACCAACAAAGAGGACCACATACTCAAGGGTAATTGGAACAAGTATTGGAGCGAGGACTTCTCTGAGCCAGCGCGTAACCGAAACCTTGAACTCACGTAGCTCAACCACGAGGTATGGAACAAAGGAAACGACGTAGCCCAGGAGGGTTCCTGTGATCACTCCATTGACACCAAACCTGAACCCCAATGCAATCGAAGCCGGAAGATTGACCGCGATCGAAACGAGAAAAATCATGAAAATCTCTTTGTTCCGGCCAATTGCGCTGAGCATCGTCGCACCGATTACGTGAAAAACCCCAAGGAAGGTCCATGACACGAAGAGACGCACGGAGTTCGCCAAGTCTCGGTACTCCACGCCAACCCAATTGATCACCAATGATTCCGAAAGCATCACCACTGCTAGCAGTGGTGGTATGCAAGCCGCGACGGTCAGTCGCGAAGCGCGAACAAAAAGAGCAGAAAGCTGTTTCAACTCATTGTTGCTCTTCAGTCTCGCGGCCAGCGGGAACACAGCCGAGGGCAGTATTGAGAGAAGCAGGACCCCAAAGGCTTGAATCTTGTAGGGCACTTCGTACCTACCTAGTCCGGACAACCCGACAGCCAACGAGATGATTACTCTGTCCATGTTTGAATAAACGATGCTCAACATTCTCTGGAGAGCAACCCAGCGCCCGTTAGCCCATAAATCCAAGTCTCGTCTGCCAGACGCGTCTTCGCACTTTGATGCCTGTTGTCGGTACTCCCTCAATAAGAGTGACGAGACGGCTAGTTGAAGGAATCCCAGCAAAAGGTAGAGGGCTGCGACGAACACCATTGAAACCTCGGTTCCCACCACGATCGAGAGCATCAACAGCCACAGAAGGTTGCTGAAAACGTCAATCATCCTCATCGTGGGATATCTCGACTGCGACTCGAGATACAAGAGGTTCGTCGAGTGCCACATGTCAATCGGCAGACGAGAACTCATCAAAATCGTGAGCGTCCACAGATTCTCTGATGCCTCGACATCAACCACTTTACCAATGAGGAATCTACCAACAGAGAGAAGGAAGAAAATCCCGAAGCAAGAGAAGAGGAGGTATCTGGACCGAAGCTTTTGAAGGACATGTACCTGCCGGACTTTGTCCTCAGAGGCCAAAAGTTGAAGGGCCGCCGTTCCGTGCCCCAGATCGAGGAGAGCCATAAATCCACGGTCAAAAGTCATCATCAAGAGAAACATCCAGAGTCCATACTTTGAAGAACCCCATCCGTTCAGCAGTAGTGCGGTTGAAACCAACGCGATCACAGTGTTGACCGCCGCAGCACCACCATTTACAGCGGTGTTTCTCGCGAGGCGCCTACCGGTTGACACGACCTCCGAGGATAGCGATCCTGCAAATTCGGTATGATCACTTGGTTGCAAAATCCTGCAGGCTCCATAAAGATTCCTGGCGAACGCACTGAACTAAACTCCCCCATGTGTCGCCCTTCTCGAAGCCTTATACACCACGGGAGTTCTAGTGATTCAAGAAATTCCGAAGCCCATCCCTTCGGGCTTGGGTCGACTCAGCCTGTCAGTTTCTGCGACGGTGTTCGGATGAGTTCGTCAGGAGCAAACTCCACAATCTCAAAAGTCTGGGGCCTGTTGCTCCTAGTTGTCACCCCGTTGCCGGCTGTATGGGCATTGGCAAATCCCATGTTCGCTTCACCTGACGAGCCCGCTCACATCATTAGAGCGCAAGGCGTGATTCGTGGTGACTTCCACGAGCCTTACATCACCGACGGTGTCCCTGCCGACGCAGCCACATGTATTGCCTTCAACTCCGAGGCGACCGCCGACTGCATGAATCTCACGTGGGGTGACCCATCAACGCCTCGTCCATCATCCACCAACAATTATCCACCTCTATTCCACCTGATCGCCGGAGTTCCGTCGATCGTCTTCAGTGGACTCGGAGGCGCCTACATCATGCGTTTATGGATGGTTCTCGTGTGCGGTGCGTTGTTTGCTCTTTCAGCTACCCTACTGTGGCTTCGAGATCGCAATCGCTGGACCATTGCCTCGCTTTACTTCGCGATGACCCCCATGGTCGTATTCACTATGGCCACGGTCAATCCGTCAGGTCTCACGGCGTCTTTGGCGGCAGTCATCTGGTCATCGGGTGTATCACTCGTTAAGCCACGTGGCGATGCGCCGACTTGGCTGATAAAGAGTGCATTCGCGACTTCGCTGATTCTCTTCCCGATGCTTCGCCGTGACGCTCTCGTGTGGGAGTTGGTGATCCTATTACTCATCGCCACTCTTCTGACTCGCCATCGACTACGAGAACTTCTACACGATCGGGTGATGTTAGGTGTCCTCGCCATCACAGCTGGAGTCATGATGTGGGTTTGGGTCTCGTGGTCATCAAGCGCCACCGATTCCTTCATCGCGAACAGCGCCGCGCAAGGAGACGGATCCTGGGCCGCGGGCCTAGGAAGTCTCTACTCGTACGTTCTGCAGATGGTCGGTTGGTTTGGCTGGTTGGACTCACCAATCTCGAACGAAATGTTCGGGCTTGTGCTTTTGATTCTGGGAACCTTCGTCGTAGCAGGCTTAGCTGGTGGGCCATCCGCAGAAAGCAGGACTTCCTCACTCGCATTGGCCACTCTTCTGCTTACTCCGATCGGAATCGGTGCGGTTCGCTTCCCTTATGTACAAGGTCGCTACCTGTTCCCGATATTCATCGGACTGATGCTCATGTGCGGGCAGTCTTTGGCCCAAACGGACCTACCTCGACGCTTCACCCGGCGAATTCTGTTTGTACTCGGCTCCTCGCACGTTGTCGTTCACTTCTTCGCGTTTACACAGAATCTGCGTCGTTACTCGGTGGGACGGACAGGTACGTGGAGATTCTTCGCCGAGGCCAGATGGCATCCGCCGATGATGAGCAACCTGACCGCGATAATCCTCGCCATCGGGGCGATCCTGCTTTCGGTCATTTGCTTCGGGCGTGTCGTATCAGGTCTTGAATCGGGAATCACCTTCGATCCAGCAACTGACGTCGAGGCCGCCAAATGACCAACCGGAAGATCCCATACGCCGCGAACATGGTCAAGGTCTGCTGGTTCACGACCCTGCGGGACCTCGGGTATCGCACCAGTGTCGCGGTCCAGAACCCGATCAACCCGCCCACACCCCGATTCGGCCCGCTCGACCTCAGCCTCGACCTCTTCGATACCGATGCTCTACCCGTGGTTGTCGGACTCGACCTCGGCGAATTGATATCGGGTGGGCGAAGGGTGGTCGGTTTCGACGATTTGATCGTCGAAACCGGTCTGACCACCGATGTGGTCGGGATCCTGCACATGACCCCTCGTCATCTCGCCGGTTCCGAGACATGCACGGTGGATACAGACGAGATCGCCGCGTGGACCGCGGCGTGCGATGAGTTCGTCGGCTACACCCATGTGGCGAGCGGACTTGTATCGGGGGTGCACTACCAGTCCCCTCCGATGAACGACGACCGCATCCGTTCCTCGAAGTCGATGATCGTCCAGTCCCCCAAGGTCGTCGTCGGTGATTGCCTCGACTCGCACTTTCTGGTCTTCAGTCCGTCCAGCGACCCGGCGTTCGACTCCACCGTCCGGCTCGACCTCGCAGTGCTGGCGACTAACGGGAGGGTGGTGGCTCGTGACATCGTCGAGGTTCCGGCTCGAGGTCGGCGACGAGTCTCGGTGACCGACATCCTCTCCCGTGCCGGTGCCATCGACGACTTCCTCGACGCGGGTGGGCTCGGGATGTTGATCGCGCTCACCTCGGGTGGAGTCGTCACTCCCCTCTCTCTCGTGCACGACCCTCGGGGCGGGCTGGCCGTCGACCACACCCTCCCACCCCCCTATTACGTGCCGTGGTGGGGTGGCGAGGCCCGTCGGGAGGCCGTGACCGAGTTGGTATCAAATCTCTTCCCGGGGGAACTCCGTTGAGGCTCCGCCGGTCGGTCGTCGACCTCGGCCGGATGTCGGGGGTCGTGCCGCGGATGGCCTACCGACACATGTTCATCGAAGATGGCTCGCGCCACTCGATGATCCACGTTCAGAACCCGTTCTCGTTCTTCGACCCATGGCACGACCACGTGGCACGGGCGGTTATCGACCTTCACGACCACACCGGCCGTCGACTCGGCACCGCGCGGTTCGAGATCCCCGCCTTCGGCACGCTCGCCGTCGACCTCAGGGACCTGATGATCGACCGACGAGGTAGTCACATCGGCACGGTAGGGGTCGACCTCCTGCCACCACGTTCGTTCAGGCGACACCTCCGCCGGATCGCGCCCGGGGTTCCCCACATCGCCTCACCATTCTGGGTGCGCTTCTTCGACGACATCGGATCGCAGGCCTTCGTCCACTCGATCAAAGCAGACAGGGATCGATTGCGTGGGCTACCGAGACCAATCGGTCGCCTGACGCTACGGGCCACACCAGGCGGCCGGTGGGAGAGCAACCGAACCATCCGTCTCGCCCCGGGTTCGACCGCGGTAGCGTTCCTCGTGAACCACGCCCGTTCAACCTTCGAAACGACCTGCTCATGGGCCAAGGTCGACGGAGGCGACGTTGTGACGACCCCGCTCCGGGTGGAAGCACGCGGAGTCGCAAGTATTTCCTCCCCGCCCGGCTTCTCCAGCGAGGTCTTCGTGTCCGTGTCTCACCTCTCGACCCCGAACGCAAAACCGTACGTCCTCGTCGAGTCATCCGACGGCAAGTTCGGACTGACCCATGGCTGACTCACCTTTCGAAGCGGCACGGCGGGTCTACACCGACCCGGAGGGGCGACAGTTTCACTACGTGTACTTCGACAACGGGCACCGTGAACTCGGCATCCATTTCTCTGCGTTCTTCGGGGATTGGGGCGACGCTCCAAAATATCGGGCCACCTTCGGTGGCTACTTCCACCGACTACGGATGTTGAGTTCAGATGAATCTCTCGACTGGCTGTTCCTGTGTGACGCCTATGGTGCCGACGAAAACGGCGCATATTACATCGGTCGAGAATCGGATCGCTTCGTCGAACGTGCGACGAGGGCGATCCTTGACGATGGACTCACCCAATCGGCGGACAATCAATACTTGACTCGCGAAATTCGCGCTCTCGTCGATGAACGGGTTCGATCCAGAAAATCATTACCACGCCTTTTCGTTCAATCTTGTCGCGACGATCACGGTGTACATAGGGAGCAGGTACGCCCAATCGTCGACCTGTGGCGAACCGGCGGACAGGTACAACTCGACCACAGGTGGTCCGGCGGTCATACCAGCGAGTTCGCGACACGGGAGGTAATCCTCGACGCGACACATCGAATGATGCTGGGGGAGGGCGTCAACGTAAATTCCTACAAATGGCGGCCACGGTTCCGCCCATACGGATTCACTCGAGGTGCCGCCCTGCGTTGCAAACGATTCCTTTCCCGAGTCGTCCGTGCCCTTCGACGCTCTGATGGAACAAGGACATGACTCCCCCTCGTTGGCTCTTGATCATCTCATGTGTTCTCCCGCTCACGTTGATTTGGGCGCTGGCGAATCCGATGTTCGGAATGAACGACGAGCCGGCGCACATGATCCGCGCGCAAGGAGTCGTGCGGGGTGACTTCTCGGATCCGTATCCGACCGATGGACTACCCGGAGAGCAGTACGACTGTGTCTTCTGGCAAGGTCAAACGGCCGACTGCATGAATCTGACTTGGGGTACCGACGGCGCGATGCAGAGCTCGCCAACCAACAATTACCCACCTCTGTTCCACCTGATTGCTGGTGTGCCATCGCTATTCGTTTCGGGCCTCGCTGGGGCCTACCTCATGAGGATTTGGCTCACAATCGTCTGTTCGGCGGTTCTGACATGGGCAACTACACTTTTGCTGGATCGTTCACCAGATCGTGCCACGTTGCTCGGAGTCTCGGTCGGATGTACCCCGATGCTCATCTTCTGCATGTCGGGAGTCGCCCCCTCCGGTTTGACAGCTGTAGCCGCGACACTGCTCTGGTCGAGTGGACTCAACTACCTGTCGCCCACATCAACGACCAAGTTCATCCGAAGTCGCAATTCTTTCTTCACCGTAGCCGTGCTCTTCCCGTTTCTCCGGAGGGACGCATTCCTTTGGGAAGGAATCATCATCACTTGTCTCTTGGTCATGGCATCGCGACAGACGTTGATAGATCTATTTCGACGACGTTCTACACAGATACTGAGCTTCATCTTGGTGGCCACGGTCGGAGTCATTTGGCTCACATGGGCGGCCGATGCGACTAATTCGTTCGCCGACAATGCCGCGAGCCACTTCGGAGGTTCGTGGACGTCGGGCCTTGGACAAATGTACACCTACATCCTCATGCTCGTCGGGTGCTTCGGATGGAACAGCACTTGGATGTCGAGTGAAATGATGGTTCTTGTTCTGGGCACCGCGACCACTGTGCTACTCCTGGCAGTAGCTGGAGCTGGCAGGTCGCTACTACGGGGACTCCTACTGACAGTCGCATTCTTCTTCATCGTGCCGATCACCATTGGGGCGGTCCGTGCCTATTACATTCAAGGGCGTTACCTGTTCCCTCTCTGGGTCGGGGTGTTCGTCCTCTCCGGCCAGGCGCTTGCCGGCTCCCACCTCGACGAGCGTTTCCGGAGACGACTTTTCCGCATCGTCATCTCCCTTCAACTTGTGTACCAGTTTTTCGCCTTCGCCCAAAACCAGCGTCGCTACGCGGTCGGGCAACGCGGCACATGGCGGTTTCTTTCCCTCGACAACGTATGGCATCCACCGATGATGAGCAACAAGGTGACCGCGGTGATTTTTGTATTCGCCCTCTCTTTGATTCCTCTCGCTGGGACCCTTCTGATGCGGAACCTCGACGCCTCCGCACAGCCGATTAAACGATCCTCGACTTGATTCTTCCCCGAGTTCGCCTGCGACCGGAGATAGCCTTGGAAACGTGGGATCAAGAGTCGCAGTTGTCGGTACTGGGTATGTCGGACTCACCACTGGGGCCTGCTTGGCGCATATGGGGCACGACGTCGTCTGTGTGGACATCGATCCCGAGAAGGTGGCCCGCCTGCGAGAGGGAATAATCCCGATAGTCGAATTGGGTCTCTCCGAGCTGGTCGTCGAAGGGATCTCCACTGGTCGACTCTCCTTCGTTGTCGGGGCGGCTGAGGTCGTCGAAAAATGCGAGATCGTCTTTCTCTGCGTTCCCACACCTCAGGGCGAAGACGGATCCGCCGATCTTTCCTACGTGGAGGCGGCAGCCCGCGAGATCTCCAAGGCTCTTCCATTCGAGTCGATTGTGGTCAACAAATCGACCGTCCCCGTTGGCTCGACCAAGGTCGTGGAGCGGGCTCTGCGGCGATCCGACGTGAAGGTCGTCTCAAATCCAGAATTCCTCCGAGAGGGGTCTGCAGTTCAGGACTTCCTGAAGCCTGATCGCATTGTCGTAGGGTCCGATGATCAAGGGGCCGCCCTCAAGGTCGCTTCCCTCTACGACGGCCTCACCACCCGGGTCATCATCACCGACCCCGCGTCGGCCGAAACCATCAAGTACGCCGCGAACGCGTTTCTGGCTACCAAGTTGTCGTTCATCAACGCGATCGCGGCGATCTGCGAGGGTGTCGGCGCCGATATCGATGACGTCGTGGTGGGGATGGGCAGCGACAAACGCATCGGCGAGAACTTCCTCCGTCCTGGTCCGGGCTGGGGTGGCAGTTGCTTCCCCAAGGATTCACGAGCCCTCATCAAGATCGCCGAAGGTGCGGGGTACGACTTCGATCTGCTGAAAGGTGTCGTGTCGGTGAACGACCAACAGTTCGACCGAGTCGCTGCCAAGGTGACCGACGCCGTGGGTGGCGACGTGCGTGGCAAGACCGTCGCCGTGTGGGGCCTCACCTTTAAGGCCGGTACCGACGACCTGCGCGATTCACCCGCCGTGTCGGTGGTGAGTCGACTACTCGAACGTGGCGCTCGGGTGGTGGCCTTCGACCCCACGGTGTCGCAGCCTCGACCCGGAGTGCCCGCCGGGATAGATCTTGCCGGCACCGAAGTGGACGCGTGTCGCGACGCGGATACCCTGATAGTGCTTACCGAATGGGACCAATTCAAATGGGTGCCACCTCACGACGTGGCGGCGGTCATGGCGGGACGAGCCGTCGTGGACGGCCGAAACCTTCTGGACCGCAACACTTGGCGCAAGGCCGGCTTCACCCACGTGGGTATCGGGCGCTGACATGCGAGTACTGCTGGCCGGTGGAGCGGGATTCATCGGCTCGCATCTCAGTGAGGTTCTTCTGTCGCGCGGGGACGAGGTGGTCGCCATCGACAATCTGTCCACCG
>Ga0194125_10003689_pt1 | contig 24509 bp, 21 predicted proteins | sample TA2KigC250mmetaG_FD_148626 | JGI IMG/M metagenome (GOLD analysis project Ga0194125, IMG submission 148626) | Freshwater microbial communities from Lake Tanganyika, Tanzania - TA2015034 Kigoma Deep Cast 250m | ecosystem: Environmental > Aquatic > Freshwater > Lake | place: Tanzania: Lake... | reverse complement strand
CGGACAGGCTTCATCGCCCAGATGGTATTTGGGTTTTCTGCCGCGCTTGCCCATCCTGCTCACCTCCAGTTCGGTAACCAGGATAACATGCGGCAAATATATTATCAACCATTAAAGGGTCACTGCCGAAAATATTGGTGTCTAATAAATAAAAAAGGTTAAAGTAATCCATGTCTATCTTATCACTATCGGAAGTCGAAGCAACTCCGGAATGGACCTTTGAGCTGCCTCTTACGGAAAGGAAAAAAAGACAATATCTTTAGTGGCAAAGGCTTCCAGCCTGTGGTTGCCTTGCCGAATCAATAACCCTGCCCACAGGCCAGAGGCCGGTGCCGCTGAATTTTTTCAGGTTGGTGGTCTCGCTCGAAATAGGGACTCTTTTTTTGCAACTTTTCCGGATTCCCTCTTCGGAGCTAAGGCAATAATCGGGAAAGATAAAATAATCAAAACATATGGAAGCTAAAGAATGTGGGTAGCCGCGATACAACTCAATTCCACCGAGGACATGTCCCGCAACCTGGAAAAGGCCCGGGCCTTCATCAAGGAAGCCGTGAAGCAGGGCGCCCGGGTGGTGGCCCTGCCGGAGCACTTCGCCTACCTGGGGCCGGAGGATAAAAATCCGCCGTCGGCCCAGGCTTTGGAGGGGCCTCTGGTAAAGGAGTTTGGGGACCTGGCCCGACGGTGGGAAATCTGCTTGCTGTTGGGGTCATTTCCGGAAGCAGCGGCTCCGGGGGCGCGCCCTTACAACACCAGCGTGCTGTTAGGGCCGGACGGCCAGATCCTGGCCCGGTACCGCAAAATGCACCTCTTTGACATCGAGGTCCCCGGGGGCCCCACCTACCGGGAGTCGGAGTGCGTGGCCCCGGGAGAGGAAATCGCGGTAGCCCCCCTTCCCGGCTCGCCCTTCACCGCGGGGCTGGCCATCTGCTACGACCTGCGCTTTCCCGAGCTGTTCCGGGCCATGACCGCGGCAGGCGCGGATTTATTCTTCCTCCCCGCGGCCTTCACCTTTACCACCGGCCGGGACCACTGGGAGGTTTTAATTCGGGCCAGGGCCATTGAAAATCTGGCCTACGTAGTGGCCCCGGCCCAGTGGGGGCAGCACTCGCCAGGCCGGCGGAGCTTCGGCCGCTCCCTCATCGTGGACCCCTGGGGCCTTATCCTGGCCCAGGCCCCCGACGGCGAGGGGGTGATTTACGCCCGCCTGGATCATGCCGGCCTGAGCCGCCGGCGCCGGGAGCTGCCCTGCCTTCGCCACCGCCGGCTGTGAAAAACAGTTTTCAGTTTTCAGTAAAAGACGGATATGCAACGGAATTAACAATGAAATCCTCGCTGCTGTCTTATGAAAGTAGAGATGGGTCGCGAACCTCCCTTTCATTAACCTTCACTTATAGGGATATGTTCGGCTTATAGCCCGGACCACTGACCCCTGAAACCTAAAACCTGACCCCCGAAACCTAAAACCTGACAACCCTAACCGCAGATAAACTGGTATAGTAAAGCCAACCCAAAAGACAAACGAGGTCCGTCACCTTGCTGATCCTTTTCGCCATCTCCCTGTTTGCTAGCGCCTTGCTGCTTTTCCTGGTCCAGCCCATGTTTTCCAAGATGGTCCTGCCCCGCTTGGGGGGCACCCCTGCGGTGTGGATCACCTGCATGGTTTTCTACCAGGCGGTGCTGCTGGCCGGTTACGTTTATGCCCATTTGTCCACCCGCTGGCTGGGAGTCCGGTGGCAGGCCGTGGCGCACCTGGCCCTGCTGCTGGCCGTCTTCCTGACGCTGCCCATTGCCGCGGCCCAGGGGTGGGTGCCGCCGCCCACGGCCAATCCCACCCCCTGGCTGCTCATGCTGCTGCTGGTGTCGGTGGGACTTCCCTTTTTCGTGATTTCCATCACCGCGCCCATGCTCCAGAAGTGGTTTGCCCATACCGGCCACCCCGCGGCCCAAGACCCATACTTTCTGTACGCCGCCTCCAACCTGGGGAGCATGGCGGCCCTGCTGGGCTATCCGGTGTTGGTGGAGCCCTTTCTGTCGCTGGCCCAGCAGGCCTGGGTCTGGAGCCTGAGCTATGGGCTGTTGGCCCTGCTCATCGTGGTCTGCGGCCTGGTTCTGTGGTTGTCCCCGGAAAGCCGGATGGAAAAGACAGGGGAAGCCGCGGCGGCAGTTTCCAATCCCGGGGACCACACCGGGGCTGCATCGCCTTTAACGGTTAACCAGCGCCTCTGGTGGATCATGTGGTCCTTCGCCCCGTCCAGCCTGCTTTTGGGCATCACCACCTATATCACCACCGACATCGCCGCGGTGCCCCTCCTCTGGATCATCCCCCTGGCCTTGTATCTTCTTACCTTTGTCATCGTCTTCTCCCGGCGCCCTCTCATTAGCCATCGGCTCATGGTGGCGGTGCAGCCCGCCGCGATGCTGTTGGTGGCCATTTTGTTCTTGTGGGGACTGCAAGCCGAGGGCGTGTGGGTCATTTTCCTGCACCTCCTGGCCTTTTTCGTTACCGCCATGGTTTGTCACGGGGAGCTGGCCCGGAGCCGCCCCCCCACTTTGCACCTTACCGAATATTACCTGTGGATCGCGGTGGGCGGCGTCCTGGGGGGGATTTTTAACGCCATCGTCGCGCCCTTGATTTTCAAATCCCTGGCGGAATACCCCCTGGTCCTGGTGCTGGCCTGCCTGCTAAGGCCCCAGGTGAATGAGGTTTCATCTTCTCCTAAAGCTCGCTGGCTGGACTTTATCCTCCCCCTGATATTGGCCGCGGTGCTGGCCGCGGTGGTTTATGACCAGGAGTCCGGTTCTGCTTCAGGAAAAATCACTACTTCCACGCTCATCATTTCTTGTGCTGCAGTTATGGCCGGCTTCGCCTTCGCCCGGCGGCCGGTGCGCTTCGGCCTGGGAATAGGCGCCATAATGCTGGCCGGGGTGCTTTATTCCGGCGGCCAGTACAAAGTACTCCATGCGGAGCGCAGCTTTTTCGGAGTCATACAGGTACTGGCTGACTCCGGAGGCCATTACCATATGTTCTACCATGGCACTACGCTCCACGGGGCCCAGAGCACCGATCCGGAGCGGCGGCGGGAGCCCTTGACTTATTATTTGCCCACTGGCCCCATCGGCCAGATTTTTGACGCGTTCTGGGCCTCGGCTGCTCCCCGCACCGTGGCCATCGTGGGGTTGGGGGCCGGGAGCCTGTCGTGTTACGCCGCCCCAGGGGACCGATGGGACTTTTATGAAATTGACCCCGCGGTGGAGAGGATCGCCCGTAATCCCCAGTACTTCACCTACTTGCGGGACTGCAAGGCCCACAAAAGGGTGATCCTGGGAGACGCCCGCCTATCCCTGATCCAGGCCCCGAACCAGAGGTACGGGCTCATCATCTTCGACGCCTTCAGTTCCGACGCCGTGCCCATCCACTTGGTGAACCGGGAGGCCCTGCGCCTTTACCTGGATAAGCTGGCCGACGGCGGCATCCTGGTATTCCACATCAGCAACCGCTACCTGGACCTGAAGCCGGTTTTAGGCAACCTGGCCCAGGACGCGGGGCTGGTGGCCTTAATCCAAAACCGGGAATTGACGGAAGATGAAGAAAACGCCTTTTACGTCCGCACCACCTATGTGGTGATGGCCCGCAAGGCGGAGGACCTGGGATTCCTGATGCATAAAGAAGAATGGGAAGCCCTTAGCGGCCAACCGGGGGCGCGGCTGTGGACCGACGACTTCTCCAACATCGTCAGCGTCATCCTCTGGCCGTCCTTTGACGCGCCCCAAAAGCTGTGGGAGAAGGTGAGTTCGGTATTTAACCGCCGATGAACGCGGATGGACGCGGATTGGATTAAGAATCTGCGTTAATTTGCGTTAATCTGCGGTTAAATATTACCCCGCGGACCGCAGCGCCTCGCCGAACTGCCGCCGGATAAGCTCCCGCTCCTCCGCTTTGGTTTTCACTTCTTCGTTCAAGCGGGCTTCGTGCAAGGCTTCCAACATATCCTTGATGTGGGGGCCGGGGGGAAAGCCCAGGGCCAGGAGGTCCCGGCCCCTGAACTCCGGCTTCAGGTGCTTCAGGTGGGTGAAATAAAGCGAAATGGACCGGCGGGTGGCCGCCAGCCGGGACTTGGCCAGCATGTAAAGCAGATATTCCGTGCCCAGGGGCGCCAGTAGGTGGTAAAGCTGGTGGCGGTTAGGCTCCGGCCCCAGTTGAAACAGCTTGAGGAGCATGTCGTCCGCCGCAGCTTTGCCGCCGGCAATGTTCGCCTCCAGCCGGTGAGAGAGCTTGAAGCGCGACAGCATTTCCTTCAGTTCCGCCGGGTTCAGCGGCTCCACCAGCCCCAGGAAATAGACCAGCCATTTGTCGAATTTTTCTTCCAAATACAGAAGATCGAACCAGGAAAGCACTCCCTGGACCCGTTCCAACATCACCCGGGTGCCTTCGTCATAGACCAGCCGGGGATGGATGGCTTTGAGGAGGTCGAACTCCGCCAGCCGGGCGATGGCGGGAATGGGGTTCTCTTCCTGGAGAATCAGTCTTAGTTCCTGAAAGAGCCGGGCCCCGGAGAGGCGGTCGAAAAAGTTGTTTTTCACCGCGTTATTGATGAGATTGGCGGTGAGCTTGCTGATGCGGAACTTGAAGCGCTGCTCGAAGCGGATGGCCCGAAAAACCCGGGTGGGATCTTCCACGAAGCTCAGGTTGTGAAGGATGCTGATGATTTTTTCCTTGAGATCCCGCTGGGCCCCGAAGAAATCCAGCAGAGTGCCAAATTCCCCGGGGTTGAGCTTCAAGGCCAGGGTGTTGATGGTGAAGTCCCGCCGGTAGAGGTCCATCTTGATGGAACTGTATTCCACCACCGGCAGCGCCCCCGGAGTTTCGTAATATTCAGTGCGGGCCGTGGCCACATCGATTTTGAAGTCGTCGGGGAAGATGATCACCGCGGTTTTGAACTTCTGGAACTCCCGATGCCGGGCGCCGTAGCGGTGGGCAAAGCGGCGGGCGAAGGTGATGCCGTCTCCTTCGATGACGATATCGATGTCCAGGTTTTCGTGACGTAGGAGCAGGTCCCGGACCACGCCGCCCACCAGGTAGGCATTATAGCCCAGGTCCTGAGAAACTTCTCCGGCCTGGCGAAGGATGTCCTGAATCCCCTTGGGCAGGCGCTCGCGCACCAGGCCCACAATGTTTTTCTTACGCAGCGGCTGGGACCACTGGGCCTCCTCGGCCTGGGAGATGAGCAGGTGGAGCAAATCGGTGCGGCTCACCACCCCCACCACCTCGCCTTCATTCCGAACCACCGGCAGCAGGCGCTGCTTGTTGATCACCAGGCGTTCCCGGATCTCCGCCAGGGTGGCTTCGGGGCCTACAAACGCCACCTCCGTGCTCATATACTCCTTCACCGGGTGGTCTTTGAGTCCGTGGTAAATCCCTTTTTCCACCGTCTGGCGGGAAATCAGCCCCACCAACCGGCCTTGGCTGATCACCGGCATGGCATTGATGGAGTAGCGGTTCATGAGGAGTTCGGTCCCCTCCAGGGTGACTACCGGGGAGACCCATTTCACCGGGAAGCTCATGATGTCTTTGGCCCGGCGCTGGGGGTGGACCCGGGTCTGGAGCAGCAGGCGCAGCTTTTCCTCCACCTGGGCCAGGGGCGTGTCCTTGATGGCCGCGGAGGCCGCATAGGCGTGGCCGCCTCCCCCCATTTCTCCCAGGATTTCCGAGACGTCCACCTCGGGTATGCGGCTGCGGGCCACCACGTAAACCCGGTCCTCCATCTGGGCCAGGGCGAAGAGAACCTGAAGGTTTTCCATGTCCATGAGCTTATGGGCCACCACCGCAAAGTCCGGCACGTATTCCGGGGAGGTGGTGCAGGCGATGACCACCTCCACCCCGTCCACGTGGAAACTGCTGGAGTGCTCCAGGAGGTCGTTCAAGAGGGCCACCTGCATGGCGTCCAGGTCCCGGGTGAGGATTTCGGAGACCACGTTGAGGTCCGCGCCCTGGCGCAGCAGATAGCCCGCGGCCTCGAAGTCCTCGGGGGTGGTGGAGGAAAAGGTGAAGGACCCGGTGTCTTCAAATATCCCTAAGGCCATGATGGTGGCTTCCGGGGGCGTGAGGCTGATGCCCCGCTCCCTCAAGATCCGGGTGAGGATGGCGGTGGTGGAACCCAGGGGCTCCACCACTTCTACGCTCCCTTGGACGTCGTCGGGGGAGTCGGGGTGGTGGTCATAGATATGGATGTCCACTTCGGGACTGGCCGCGGCCTCCGCGAACTTGCCGATGCGAGAGGCCTGACGGGTGTCCACCAGGATGAGGCGCTTGATCTCTTCGGTGGGCACCTGGCGCACCCGGGCGAAATCCATGAAATAGAAGCTGGAGCGGATGAAAAAGTCCCGGAGGCTCCGCTCCTGGGAGCCGGGGAAGACCATGAGGGCCTCGGGATAGAGCTTCTTGGCGGCCACCATGGAGGCCATGGCGTCAAAGTCGGCGTTGAGGTGGGTGGTGATCACCTCTTTGGTGCGGAGCGGCGGCTGCGAGGGCGGGTTCGAACGGGTCATGGCCGGGGATGCGCCTTTTGGTGCGCCTCCCGAAGGCGGGCGGCGTCCAGGTGGGTGTAAATCTGGGTGGTGGCCAGGTCCGCGTGGCCCAGGAGCATTTGCAGGGCCCGTAAATTCGCTCCCCGGGAGAGCAGATGGGTGGCAAAAGAGTGGCGCAGGGTATGGGGACTCAAGTCCCGCACCCCGGCCTGGCGGGCATACTGTTTCAGGATTTTCCAGAACCCCTGGCGGCTGAGGCGCCCACCCCGGCGGTTAACAAAGAGATAAGGGCTGTCGCGACCTTGTAACAATTGGGGACGACCCTGGTTTAAGTATGCCTGCACTTTTTCCACCGCCTGGGCGACCATGGGCACCACCCGTTCCTTGGAGCCTTTGCCCCGGGGCCGCACCATGCCCCGGCGGAGATCCACTTGCTTCAGGGTGAGGCCCACCAACTCGGAAACCCGGAGGCCGGTGGCGTAGAGGACCTCCAGCAGCGCCGCGTCCCGCTGGCCCCCGGAGGTGCTGGGGTCCGGCGCGGCCAGGAGCTCCGCCACTTCCCCTTCGGTCAAAACTTTAGGCAGTTTCCGGGGCAGGCGGGGGGAATCCAGCAATTCCACGGGGTTGGCCGCGGCCACTTCCTCCCGCTGCAGGAAGCGGAAAAACTGGCGCAGGGCCGACAGCCGCCGCGAGCGGCTGCGGGCCGAGAGGTTCCGGACGGAAAGCGCGGCCAGATAGTCCTGGAGGTCCGGGAGTCCCACCTGGGTCCATTGCTCCAGGCCCCGCTCCAGGAGAAACTCCTGGAAGTCCCGGAGGTCCCGGGCATAGGCCTCCAGGGTGAGAGCGGCCAGACCCCGCTCCACCGCCAGGTGCTGGTAAAATTGGCTCAGTTCCGCATCCATGGGATATAGTTGATTATATCCACAGATTGCCCGGATTGACACAGATTTAATATTTAATAAAATTTAACAATTTGTGTTGATCTGAGGATAGCTGGAAGGTCTTTGATGTATGAAAAGAATTAAGATTATCGTGGAAAGGCATCCGGATGGATATGTGGCGTATCCATTAGGACTTAAAGGGGTTGTGGTGGTCAGGGAGACTCTTGTGAAGAAGCCCTGTCGGATGTGACCTCGGCTATTCGATTCCATCTTGAAACTTTTGGAGAAGAAGTATTGCAAGTCGAACCGCCGATATTGGAAGCCTTTGTCGCGGAAGCCGGAGTCGAGGTTTAATGGCCAAGTTTCCCATAGACGCTCCCAAAAGTCGGGTTACAAGCGCTTTAGAGATCAGTTAATGACAAGGCGATCGAAGCCATGGCATAGAAACACCAGCAGGCTGCCAAACAGTCTGTGAAAAAGCTCCATGGGTCGTTTCCTCCGTATTCTTGAGGGGGCAACAAGATTATCGGATAGGCGACTCCATTCGAGGAAAGTAAAAGGAAGGTTCACCCGGAGAACTTCTATTCGAATTGTACATCTGGTCAATTCCCTGATGGAAGACTAATCCGCGCTAAATGACCCCAAACCTCCAGAAAAGGAAGAACTAAAAACAGCGGCCCAGGCGATATCCCTGGGCCATTTGTTGTGTGCCGGGCATGCATAACAGCTCGGAGGTGAAAGTCCTCTACCCAACCTGATGGAGGATCGGCTGACTCTGGCTGAAATGAAAATCAAAATGAGTAGCACAGGCTTCCAGCCTGTGGGAGGGTTTCTTGGCAGGACAGACGGGGCCCACAGGTCAGAGGCCTGTGCTACTAATCTTCAATTTCTTGTTTTTTGACAAAGATTTTGCATGTATCCCATTGATCTGATTAAGTAATCAGTTCAATTTTTGAGTTTGGTTGCGGCCTTAGGCCGCGATGTGCCACTAAAGATGCCAAACCGCCAACCTCTTTCTTCTAACAACCAACTGCCAGCAACTAACTGCTAAATCGCGGCGGGCGCTTCTCCAGGAAGGCCGCGGCCCCTTCCTTGGCGTCGGGGGAGGCGAAGCACAGGGCGAAGTTGGCGATTTCCACGGAGCAGCCGTTCCTTAAATCCATATCAAAACCCCGGTCCACCGATTGCTTCGCGGCCCTAAGAGCCACCCGCCCTTTATCCGCCAGGTTCATGGCGATCTTTCGAACTTCCTCCATAAAGGCAGGGGCGGGGAAAACCTGGGCCACCAAGCCCATAGCCCTGGCTTCCGCGGCGTTAATAATCCGGCCGGTAAGGATTAATTCCTTGGCCGCCATCTTGCCCACCAGGCGGGCCAAACGCTGGGTGCCGCCGAAAGCGGGGATGATCCCCAGGTTGATCTCCGGTTGGCCGAACCGGGCTTCCTCCGAGGCGTAGATGATGTCGCAGGCCATGGCCATTTCGCAGCCGCCCCCCAGGGCAAAGCCATTCACCGCGGCAATCACCGGAATATCCATCTCTTGGATCTGGAAGGCCGCTTCGTGGGCCTCTGCCGCAAAGCGCCTAGCGGATAAGGGGTCCAGGTCGAGAAAGACGCGAATGTCCGCGCCCGCAATGAAGGCCCGGCCCTGGCCGGTAAGAATCAACACCCGGATCCGGGGGGCCGCGGCCACCCGGTTCAGGACGTCCCGGACTTCTGCGAACATCTCCGGATTCAGGGCATTCAATTTCTCCGGGCGGTTGAAGGTGAGAACCGCCACCGGGCCATCAACTGTAAAGATAATGGTCTGATATGACATTTGGGCACCTCATTCATGGGTGGGGCGGGCCTCCGTGCCCGCCCAAATTAACAAATTCCCCTAGGCTAGATTTGTCAGGCACGGAGGCCTGCCTCACTATATAGAATATCTTTATCAAGTAAGGAGGCCTCCGAATACATTTTCATAGCAAATCGGAGGCGCAAAGGGTAAATTTCTTTCTGATCACTCATCACTGGCCACTGAATACTGGTTTATAGAGCCAACCCTGGAAACCCATCCTCTTCCCGGAAAGGCTGCCACCGGGGACGGTTGTCCTTGTCCAGGATCCGGGCCCGGATGCCTTCCAGATAGTCCGGGTGGCGGATCATAAATTGGGCTGCCCGAGCTTCCGCGGCAAAAACCTCCCGAAGCCCCCGGCCCTCATGGCGCCGCAGCAGGGTAATGGTCAGCGCCAGGGCCGTGGGGGAGACCCCCGAAAGCCGCTGTAAAGCTTCCCGGCATAATTTATCTACCGGCGCGCACTTGGACAGGGAAGCCAAGATCTCCCCCACGGAGGCCTTCCCGGCAAAGTTTCGGGCCACCCAGGCGTCCATCTCCGGGTTGGGGGTTATGGCGGTTTCGGAAAGCGGGGCTAGGCAGTCTCTCAAATGGCCCACGGCCTCCTTTTTGTCCACAGGAACCCTTTCCGCCAGCCTTTCCAGGGTTTCCAGGAGTTCCCCCCGGCGCTCCCACCGTACCAGAAGGTGGGCCAATCCCAGCCGGAGGCACTCTGAGCCCACCATTTCGTAACCCGTCAGGGCCAGGAACTCGGGATATCCTCGGGGGCACCTGTCAAAAAGCCAGCCGGTGGCGCCCACGTCCGGGAAAAACCCGATGTGGGTTTCGGGCATGCCCATGCGGGTCCGCTCCGTGACCACCGTCAGGTCCATCCCGGCAGCGAGCCCCAGGCCGCCGCCCATGATGATGGCGTGGGCCAGGGCCAGCAACGGTTTGGGGTAGTGGTGGATAAACAAGTCCAGGGCGTATTCTTCCCGGAAAAATTTTTCCACCTGCTCATACGCGCCTGCTTTAACCGCCTGGGCCGCGGCCTTTAGGTCGCCCCCGGCTGAAAAAGCCCGGTCCCCGGCCCCGGTCAATACTACGAGCCGAATCCGGTCCTGCGACAATGCCTCTTCCAAAGCCCGGCGCAGCAGGCGCACCATCTCCAGGTTGAGGGTATTGAGAACCTGGGGGCGGTTCAGGACAATGGTCATGAGATGCGGTCGGGACCGGACCAAAATGGGAGGTTCCATAAAGGCAGTTTTCTGTTTTCTGTTTTCTGTTTTCTGTTTTCTGTTTTTTTTGCTGAAAGCTGAAACCTGATAGCTGCCTGCTGACAGCTAACTGCTAACCGTTCTTTTCCGCCCAGAAGACCAATTGGGGGAGCTCCACGTTCCCCATAAAAGGTATGGGAGCCTGGATGGTCTCCCAGCGGCGCACCCGGTAGCCGGGGAACCGGTCCCGGAGTTCTTCCGGAGTGGGGAAGTGGTGCACCAGGGCGCCGTCGGGGGTGTTGATGTCCACCAGGGTGCCGGGCTCCAGTTCCCGAGTGTGAGGTCCCCGCATCATTTCTCCGGCTTCCCGAGGGGAAAGGTAAATAAACAGATGGCCGCCGGCGGTCAGCACCCGGTCCAGTTCCCGGCAGTATGCCAAAAAAGCCGCGGCGGTCCCATGAGTGATGGCGTTTATGCTCGCCACCAGGCTAAAGGTCCCTTTGCCAAAAGGCAGCGCGGCCAGGTCCGCCGCAGCCAGACCCGCGGCTAACCCTAAGGTTTCCAGCCTGGCCCGGAGCACCTGGAGCGCCGACGCTTCCCGATCCACCCCCCAGACCTGGAACCCCTCATGGGCCAGGGGCAGGAGGTTCCGCCCGGCGCCGCAGCCCGCGTCCAGGACCCGGCGGCAGCCCGCCTCTTTGAAAATGGAAAGCAGGGCCACCAGCTCCGGATTGGGCGCCAGAAGCTGCATTTCCGGGTCGGTGAAGATTTCTCCCCAGTCAGGCATGGGAACCTCACGCAAAGACGCCAAGGTCGCCAAAAAGAAGAATTAGTTCCTTGCGATCTTGGCGCCTTTGCGTGAGAAATTATCCTCTTACTGATTGTTCGTCAATCTTCTTCTATTATTGGGATTTTTCTGTTTATAATCATGACTCCGACAATAGATTTTGCCAAGAGGTCAAATCATGATTCCCCGATACAGCCGTGAAGAAATGGCCCGCATCTGGACCGAAGAGAACAAGTTCGCGGTATGGCTCCAGGTGGAGCTGGCAGCCCTGGAGGCCATGGCGGAGCATGGAATAATCCCTAAAGAGGTGCCGCAGCGGGCCTTTAAGAAAGCCGCCTGCGACCCCGAGTGCGTCCTGGCCATCGAAAAGCAGACCCACCACGACGTGGCCGCGTTTGTGGACCACGTGGCCGCCTGTCTGGGAGAAGACGGGCGCTACTTCCATTTCGGCCTCACCTCCTCCGACGTTCTGGACACCGCTCTGGCCCTGCGTCTTAAGGAGGCCGCAGACCTGCTGCTGGAGGATGTGGACAACCTGCTCATCGTGTTGAAAAAACAGGCTTACGAGTATAAGGACCTGGTCATGGTGGGCCGCACTCACGGCGTCCACGCCGAGCCCATCACCCTGGGCCTGAAGTTCGCCCTGTGGCATGCGGAATTCCAGCGCCATAAGGAGCGGCTGGCCCACGCCCGGGAAATTATCAGCGTGGGGAAAATCTCCGGCGCGGTGGGGACTTTCGCTCATCTCCCCCCGGAGGTGGAGGCCTCGGTGTGCGCCAAGTTGGGGCTCAAGCCCGCGTCCATTTCCACCCAGGTCATTCAGCGGGACCGGCACGCCGAATACTTCCTCACCCTGGCCCTCATCGCCGCCAGCGTGGAGAAGGTGGCCCTGGAGATCCGCCATCTCCAGCGCACCGAGGTGCGGGAGGCCGAAGAAGCCTTCGCCAAAGGCCAGAAAGGCTCTTCGGCCATGCCCCACAAGCGCAACCCGGTGCTCTCGGAGAACCTCTGCGGCCTGGCCCGGTTTGTCCGGGGCAACGCGCTCACGGCCCTGGATAACGTAGCCCTGTGGCACGAACGGGATATCAGCCACTCCTCGGTGGAGCGCCTCATGGCGCCGGACTGCACCATTGCCCTGGATTTCATGCTGAGCCGCCTGACCCGGCTGCTGCTCAACCTTCAGGTCTATCCGGAGCAGATGGCCCATAACCTTAACCTCACCCGGGGCCTGATATTTTCCCAGTCACTGCTGTTGGCGCTGATCAAAAAGGGCCTCAGCCGGGACGCGGCCTACCGGCTGGTGCAGGGCCCGGCTATGCGGGTGTGGGAAGCAGGCGGCGAATTCGCCCAGAGGGTGGCGGAGGATGAGGAAATCCGGCAGTATCTGAAACCTGAGGAATTGACAGAAATTTTTGATTTGAGACATTACCTGCGTCACATCGACACGATCTTTCATCGCGTCTTCGGGTCCTAAATTTTTTACCTCACGCAAAGGCGCAAAGACGCCCAAGATTGTCTATGCAGCCTGGCACGCCAGGCTGCATAGAAAGAAGGCTAACAACATGACAGAAAATGAGGTAGTGTATCAGTTTGAAATCCTGGCGGTCTTTTTTCTCAAGCACATTTAAATCATAAACCACTACTCCCCCTAAACGGTCATTTTGATGATGGAGGTGGAAATTGATTAAATTTTAAGCAATTAAACAAAAAAAGCGGCCCGGAGGCCGCCGTTAAAACTGTTTTGAAAGAAATTAATAGCAATCTACAAAAAAATCAGCATCTAACCGGATTTCTTTGTCAGCACTAATAGCCACTGCTGTTGACCGACTCGGGGCGAACATTGCGGCTATAATCTGTTTCCCTGCTGCCTTGACAGCATCTACAGCCGGAGCAAGGTCTCCATCGCCAGAAACAAGAATAGAAATATCATAATGGTTCAAGAAAGCCATCGATACCATATCAGTCGCAAGCAGTGTATCTACCCCCTTTTGAATATAGCCTCCACCCCTGGAGATAAGGGGCCGCGTTTTTAGGGTAACAAACGACATCTGCTGAACTTTATTAATAAATCTCATTTGAGCAGCATATCTTTGCGGGTTTTGGGTTTGCTCGTAAGTTCCAGTATAAACATATGCGCGGATTAGCCTGCGATGAGGACCAGCGAGCTTACATGCAAATTTATAATAATCTATATCAGTTTTGATTTTGAGTCCCTTTACACCTAAGCTTTCATAAAGATTCATGGCATCAATAAAAACCATAGCTCTTTCGGGTGCCACTGCCGGGGAAGTTGGCATAAAATACCCCTTATCTTGAAGAGGCTAAAAGTAGGCCGGGGGTTGACTAAAAGCCAACCCCCAGGATGAATCGGCCCGGCATTGGAACCAATACCGGGGAGTAATCCAACTCGGTAGCGCGGGGATTATCCCCATTCGCTGACTTGATTTTAACCATCGAAAAAATTTTGTCAAGCATAAATTTTATTTGTCAAGGGTTAATTTGTGTCATTTTAATCTGCCAAGGCTGCGATTTCTTCTAAGTTCCAAAGATGACCCGAAACTCCCGCCTCCATCGCCGGGGCTACTCTCAGGGTCTTGTGGATTCTAGCGAAGTTGTAATACATAAAATGCAGGGAAACCGCGTGAGCCAGGTTCTCCACCTTCTTTGAAAACGCGTTGGTGAGCCGGGTGAATCTTCTCATGCCCATTCTCATAGTCAGATTTTGCCGTTCGGCGTAGCTCGTTGAGATATGGTGGCGATCCGGGTTCCCGGTGATAACCTCAACCTTACTCCCGGTAAATTTGGCGGGACTATACCGCTTTTGTAGCTTTTGTTCCGTACTCTCCCCGTACATTTTAACCAGCATGGCATAATCTATATCAGCCCCAAAAGCCTCTTCAACCGCTTCTAAATAAGCCTTGTGGCCGTCTGTGGTTAATTGAACCTTATGGGGAAGGCGGGAGGCCAAGTCGTCAATGAACATATCTGCGGTTTCGGCATCCCGATTCCCCACCAGCCAAGAAGGAACTAACTTGGTGTCGGCGCAAATGGCCGTCCAGGTCCAAATGTCCCCATAGCCAAATTGAGCCTTCTTGGCTTCCGGGACGTTCTTCTGTTTGGCATAACAGAATGACCAGATTTCATCGCATTGAAGGCGTTTGCATTTCTTGAGGTTTCGTAGGGCTTTGTCCTGATATTCAGAGCAAGCCTGGCCCACGTCCACCAGGAGCTTGACCACGGTGTTAATGGCCGAATCGGTTATGCGGGCGGTAGCCCGAAGGCTGTTGCCCTCCACCAAGCAACTGATTATCCTTGCCCGCCGCTCTATGCTCAATCTGTTCATGGCCTGACCTCTTGATGACCATTATGCTTGAGCGGTAAAGCAATGTCAAGAGAAAAAATGATATTCGTTAGAAATTTTTGTCATCAATTATTTTAATAGGTTAGCCCTGCAGGTTTTTCGAGCTTGGCGGAAAATATAGGGTCATTTGAACTGGAACCCTTCCAAACCTTTCTGCCATTTTTCTTCGCAATTCCTCCATTGAGACACAAGAAGTTGCAATGCCTATGGTCATCCAAATATGTTCCATTAATTTTTTTAATCCATACTGACTAGTCAACCATTGATGGTAATTTTGGCCATGAATGGGTTTGGGGGCATTTTTCTTTAGCCACTCCGAAACATCCCTATCAAGATACCCATAAATTAATTCCATGACCAATTTACCCCAATATTTAGGGCGTTGTGATACTGGCCCCTGCCATTTTGTCAATCGGCCAAATTCAATCCATAATTGATCGGGAAATGTCTTTTCCCATTTGCGCATTTCATCTTCAAGATATAATTTTAATTTAAACTGCAAAGCATCTAACGGGCGATCGTATTGATAGCCTGTGGCTTCGTCTACTAGAGCAATAATACCCACTTTATAACAAGCCCTTAAAAATTTGTTTGCATTATCTGCTATCTGTTTTTGTCTTGTAGTTAATCCTCCTTTATCTGCTGCTGCAGAATACGCCGCGCAAATTTCCATAAATTTCTCTACTGGTAGTCCCCATGCATATTTAGTGAAACCATCACCACCAGTATCAAACTTAATAAGGGCCGGGATTTGTCCTGTTTCCGTAGGCGATAAGTTTTCGGGTAAAAAGGGTTTTAGAACATTAACCTTAATATATTCTGCAAGTTGGCCCCCTTCTGTTTCGATCAACCCAACTACGGCTCCTTTCAAGCTAAAAACTCTCTCTCCTGTTTCCAACACATAACAAGGAAGAGCTTTGTCTCCGATTGATAATTCACCCCAATGTGTGGCTCTTGGAATTTCGGGAATTATTTCAAGTTCAGAAATTCCATCGAAGAAATCTTCTGGCCACAAATCTATTCCGTGTTCTCGGGCGAGATCAATTAAAGGCTTTTGCCATTTTGCCGGAATCCCGTGGACATACCAATGGCGAATAGTACTTTGACGCTTATTAAGCATCCTGGCCAATGCAGACTGACCACCAAATTTATCAATTATTTCGCTCGCTTTAGACATTTTAGGGTTTCTCCTTAACGATATATTAAGGAGAACCCTAACAGAAAATTCGTTAGCTGTCAAGCGTTATTTTCGTTAAATTGTATTTTGTGAAGGAAAAATGAATTAAGGCTTGGGTTTCTTTTCCCACCGCGCCCTAGCCGCTTTCCTAGCAATCTCCTTTCGCTCTTCCGGGGAAAGCTTGGCGGCCCTAGCCTTGCCGCCCTTCTTACCACCAAGACGGCCCAAGGCTACGGCATGGGGGTTCTTATCGGAAGGTTCTTCAGCGGGTTCGCCCTCTGTGGCGATCTCCACGAGCTTCTTAGCCAGAAGACTCAGATCGCGCGGGCGTTTCGGCTTTTTGCTTGACTGTTCAGGCATGGTTAGATTATGCCTGAATCTGTGAGAAAATCAAGCCCTGAATTTTTCAAAATGATACACTACCGAAAATGAGGTTATTGTTAAATTTCGGCGAAAATTTGATAAAAGATGGGATTACTCGCGCAGTTAATAACAAAAAGGAATAAGCCAGCCTTTGCGTCTTAACTTTTCAAATTTTAATAAGTTGCGTCTTTGCGTCTTTGCGTGAGGAATTTTAGGCGTGACATTATTAAGCCAAGCTTACCTTTATCTGGTCCTCCCGGGGCGATACCCGGTCCAGCCTTACCTGTATGGTGTCCCCCGGAGTGAGCTTGACGGTGGCTGGGGCGGGAAAAAAGAATTCCAGCAGCAACTCCGGAAACATCAAGCGGCAGCGGTGGGGGAGAGCCTCTAAAACCAGGGCGGGCATTTTTTGCCCCACCTTTCCCATCAGATATTTCAGGAGCCAATACCTCAGGCGCCGGGTTTTGAGGATCCCGGCCCGGCGCATGGCCGGGTCGATGACGTTGATAATCTCTTCCAGGTCCTCCCTTTGATAAGCCGGCGGCCCTCCAGCCAGAACGGCCAGGAGCTGGCGATGGATGACCAGATCCAAGTAACGCCGGATGGGGGAAGTGACCATGGTGTAACAGTTTAAGCCTAGTCCCCAATGGGGCTGGGGCGTCAGGTCCATCACCACCCGGCTCAAGTTGCGCCGGTCCTGCCACAGTTCAAAGAGAGTCTTGCCCTCTTTGCGCCTCATCGGCTCCCTGGGCTCCGGTTGGCTCCGGTAAATGGCCGGCGTCTTTCCTTCCGCCAGATGTGCGGCCGCCAGCCGGTTGGCCAGGACCATGGCCTCGGCCACCAACTGGCGGCTGGGAGTTTCCTGGTCCTCCACCTTGACCTGAAGTCCTTGGGGAGTGAAAACCACCCAGACTTCCGGCAGGTGCAGTTCATAGCCGCCCTGAGCCAGACGGCGTTCCTTCACCCCGCGACTGAGATGTTTAATCTGGGCCAGGTGGGGGTCCTGGGACAACAGGCCGTCCACCTGGTTATAGGTGAGACGCTGGCGGACCTTGATGAGGCTGGGAGTTATCTCCCAATCCTTTATTTCTCCCTGGGGGTCCAGGGTGACCAGGAAGGTTAAAGCCCGGCGCGCCTGATGGACCAGCAGGCTCAAGGTGTCTTCGGAAATTTCCTCCGGCAGCATGGGCAGCCGCCGCTCCGGCAGATAGATGGAAGTCCCCCGCTCCCGGGCCTCCAGGTCCAGGGGAGTGCCGGGGGCCAGGGTCGAGGCCACGTCGGCGATATGAATTCCCAGGCGCCATCCTTCGGGAACTTCTTCTAAGCTGAGGGCGTCATCGAAATCCCGGGTCTGCTCCCCGTCAATGGTGATGCATTCCAGGCCGGTTAAATCCCGGCGCTGGGCCGCGTAAGGGTCAGGCGGCAAGGACTCCCGCAGTGCCCGGGAGAGGTTAAAGGCCTGGGGGGAAAACTCCCGGGGCGCCTCCAGTCGGTAAAGGTCCAGGTCTTCATCTTCGTCGAAGACCCCCAGGCGCACCAGGAGGCGAAAAGGGGCGTCCGGGATGGTGAGACGGGCCTTTTCCAATAGGGCCTTGCCCTGCTCATAGTCCGGGGCGGCGGAACCGAAGACCGCCAACTGCTTGAGCAATTCCACCAGCCGGGAGCCAAACCGCGGTTCCGGGACCGCCTCCCCGGACCATACGGCCTGGAGCCAGACCGCGGCTTCTTCCATCTCCTGGCGGCGCTCCAGGTCCCGCTGGTGCTGAGCCTGGAGGTCGGCCACCACTTCCGCCGGGTGCGGCAGCCAAAGGTTATCTTTGTGTTTGAAGAGAAATTTGTCTTCCCGCAAGGCCCGGCCTACGGCCGCCACTTCATCGGGAGAGGTGCGGCCGAACCACAGGTCGGCCATCTCCTCTTCGGTCATAGCCTGGTTTTCCGCGGCTAACAGGTCCCAGAGGTCCTCCAGGTTGATGGCGGCCTTCAAGGCCTCCCGCTTCCGGGAGGTCTCCTCCAGATGGGCCAGGATCTGCTGGCGGGAAGCGGTGGCAGCCAGGGGCGCGGGGCAGGCGTGGAGGAGGCGCTTGGGGGCCAGGGTCAACTCCCGGCCGGCCTGGGTGATCACCTGAACGCGGTCGCCCTTCAGGTCCAGGACCAACCCGCACAACAAACGCTTTTCGTCATAGAATTCCACCAGAAAACCGGGCTTCATATGCAGGGGAAGGTAACAGAATCAAGGGAAATGTCAAGGAAGCCAGTGAACAGTGGCCAGTGCTCAGTGGTCAGTAAAAAAGAAATATTCCTTTTGCTGCTTACGAAATAAAATTATTGGAGGAAGTATTTCACAAAAAACCGATGCTATGTAAAATGAATTCGGGAAGCCCATAAACTGAAAACTGAAAACTGTATTTCCATGCGGCTGGCCATCATCTCCGATATCCACGGCAACCTGGAAGCTCTGGAAAGCGTCCTGAGCGCCCTTAAGAACGAAGGGGTGGAGGCCGCCTTGAACCTGGGGGACCTGGTGGGTTACAACGCCAGCCCCAACGAATGTCTGGACCTCCTACAGGACTATCCCGTGTGGCACCTGGCGGGCAACCACGATCTGGCCCTCTTTGACCAGGACCGGGCCCAGTGGTTTAATATCATCGCCCACGAGGCTTTAGTGTGGTGCCGGGAGCATTTACGGCCGGAGCATATGGAATTCTTGCACAACCTCCCTTTAACCCTGGAAAAGGAGAATTTCATCGCCTGCCACGGCACCCCTACCAGTCCCGACACTTACGTATCCCACCATTTCCAGGGGAAACGGGTGCTTTCAGACCTTAGACGCCAGGCGTTGCACCGGGTCTGCTTTTTCGGCCATACCCACAAGCGAGCCTTGTGGTATCGGGACGTCCGGGGCAAGGTGGCCCTGCAGGAGATCACCTCGAAAAAGATTCGGCTCCAGCCGGACTGCCATTATCTCATCAACCCGGGCAGCGTCGGGCAGCCCCGGGACCGCAATCCTGAGGCAGCCTACGCCGTTTTTGACGGAGAAGAGTTTTCCATTCACTTTAAGTCAACCCCTTACAATGTGGCCCAGGCCCAGCAGCGCATTCTGGCCGCCGGACTGCCCCCTTACCTGGCGGAACGCCTGGGCTTGGGAATTTAGCTGTCAGCTGTCAGCTAAAATATGAAAAATCAAAGTGATATTATTTGGATATAAGCAAGAATATATAGTATTTTGCATACTAACCGAGAAAAGCTGAAAGCTGACCGCTGACAGCTGACCGCTAATAAAGAGAGGGAGCCATGGCGCAGTTTCAGAAAGAGGGCATTCTCAAGGACGGCACCAAGGTGATTCTCCGGCCCATGGTGAAGGAAGACCGGGACAAACTCCTGGACTTTTTCCGGCGGGTGGATGACAAGGACCTCCTGTTCCTGCGCAATGACGTGCGGGACCCCAAGGTTATCGACCATTGGGTCAACAACATTGATTTAACCAAGGTCTTTCCTCTCCTGGCGGAAGTGGACGGCAAGATCGTGGGCGACGTCACCCTGCACATGCGCAAAGTGGGGTGGAAGCGCCACCTGGGCAACGTCCGGGTGGTGGTGGCCAAAGCGTATCAGAACAAGGGCCTGGGCACCCTCCTGGTCAATGAGATCATCGAACTGGCGGAGGAATTCGGTCTGGAGAAGCTGGTGGCGGAAATTCACCTGACGGCCACCGCGGCCCTCACCATGTTCAAACACGCGGGGTTTTCCACCAAAGCGGTGTTCGAGGACCTGGTGAAAGACCCTTATGGCCGCTCCAGCGACCTGGTGGTCATGGTCTGTGACGTCCAGGCCCAGGAACCTCGCGGCAAAAGACAGTGAGCCGTTGGCGGTTAGCGGTTAGGAGACTACTCAGTCCCTCATGTTACGGAGAGCACAAAGATAAAACCGAGATATGAGGAGCAATGAATGTCACGGCGCAAACTCCCCCTTGCCGTAGATTCTGCATTAGATGAACTGCGAAAGTATCTAATAGAATTATATGGGGAAAAGCTGGAGGGCATTTACTTGTATGGCTCTTATGCCCGGGGGGATTATCGCGCCGACTCGGATGTGGATGTCCTCATCAAAGGAATTACATCAATGGCTGAGGGAAGCCTTTGAAAAGAGGCAAATCAGCGATTATGATTTCATGACCGGAATAGGGGAGTCAGATGCTCTGGAACTGCAAAAGAAGGCGGAAAATTTCCTCTTGAAAACAGAGCAATTTCTACAGCAGGAGGGGATAATCTGATTTACATTTTTTTCTGCGTTTAACTGTTTCCTGGTCTGAAAAGTTCTTGACTACACATGCTGGAAAGCCTGTGCCACCAATACTTTTCATTGTTTACGGGTGAGCCGAAGGCTCATGTTGAACTGCTCACTATTAAACTCACCACTCATAAAAATCCCTCAGCCCGTTTAAAACCTCGGCCCCTTCGTCCGTCAAGCGCACCATGTCTTCCAGGCGCACCCCTCCCCATCCGGTGAGATAGATGCCCGGCTCCACGGTCATGACGCTGTCGGCTTTAAGAATTGACGACCTTTCTTTGTAAGGGCTGAGGCTGGGGGCTTCGTGCACCGCCAGTCCCACGCCGTGGCCCAGGGAATGGCCGAAGGCCTCCCCATAGCCTGCGGCCGCAATGATGTCCCGGGCCAGGGCGTCTCCGGCCAGGCTTTCCATTCCGGCTTTGAGCTCCCGCTCCGCCCGGTCCTGGGCCTGGCGCACTAAGCTATAAATCTTCCGGAACTGCTCGTCCGGCTCCCCCAGGACCAGGGTGCGGGTTAAATCCGCACAGTAACCGTCCACCCGGGCGCCCATGTCGATGATGATGGGTTCCCCGGTTTTCAGGACATAATCCCCGGACTGGTGATGGGGGCGGGCGCTGTTGGGGCCGGCCGCCACGATGGGGGGAAAGGCCACCCCTTCCGAGCCTTCTTGCCGCAGGCGTTTCTCGATCTCCCAGGCCGCCTGGGCCTCGGTCATGCCAGGAGTCAGGGCTGCGGCCACCTGTTGAAATACATTCTCCGTGAGAGTTAGCGCCCGGCGGATGGCGGCCAGCTCTTCCGCGGTTTTCACCTCCCGCAGCTCTTCCACCAGACCTTCCAGGGGGAGCCACTTCACCTTTAGACCGGCTTCCTGAGCTGACTTTTTAAAACGGTGGTACTGGCGGTAGGTGAAATATACCTCCTCAAAACCCAGGCGCCCAACCCTCAAATCCTTCAGATAATCCGGCAGGGTCTTGTCCAGGCTCTCCTTATAAGTCACTATGTGAAATGCCGGAGCTTCCTGCTGGGCCCACACCTGGTAGCGAAAGTCGGTGAACAGCAAGGCCCGGTCCGGGGTGACCAGGAGCATGCCCCAGTCGGGATCTTCCGCGGTGAAGCCGCTGAGATAACGCCGGTTGGCCAGTCCGGCCACCAGGAAGCCGTCCACCCCTTTGGCGCCGACTAGGTCTCTTAAAGCGGCTAAGCGAGACTCAATTACTTTTTTAAACATATGTAAATTTTTAAAAACTTTACGTTTGAAATCAAGCCAAAAGTTTCCCCAGTCAGTATCCCCCATTTCAAGAGCGGCCCCCAGAGGCAAGTTTTATTGACATTGTTTCCCTGGAGGATTAAACTAACAACTTAAATTTCAAAAAGATTTTTTCACAGGGCCGGCTCGCCCCAAAAAACCTTATTCTTGCTAGGACTGACAGCTTGCTGAAACTGGTAGCCTTTGACTGTGACGGAGTGCTCTTCGATTCCCGGGCGGCCAATGAAGCCTATTACAATACCATCCTGGCCCACTTCGGCCGGCCCCGGCTCATCAATGAGGCCGTGGACTATGTCCACAGCCATACCGTGTGGCAGTCCCTGGAATACATTTTCCGGGATTATGAGGATTTGCCCGGGGTCTTGCAGTACGCCCGCAGCCTGGACTACAGCCCTTTCATCCCCATGATGGTGGAAGAACCCCATTTGCGGGAGTTCCTCCGGTTTTTGCGCCCCGCCTGCCATACCGCCCTGGCCACCAACCGCACCACCACTACCCGGGCGGTGCTGCAGCATCACGGCCTGGAGGAATACTTCGACCTGGTGGTGTCGGCCCAGGATGTGACCCGGCCCAAGCCCCACCCGGAGGCTTTCCGGCGTATTTTCGAATACTTTGGCCTGCAAGCCGAAGAAACTATTTACATCGGCGATTCCCGGGTAGATGAGGAATTCGCCCAACAGTCCGGAGTGCCCCTGGTGGCCTACCGCAACCCGGAGCTAAACGCGGCTTACTATCTGGATTCCTTCGCCCAGGGTCCGGATTTGATTAAAGGACTTTGGGGCCGTTGAGCGCCCCCGGCCACCAACTCAAAACTCAAAACTGAAAACTGAAAACTGTCTTTCAAAGGAGCCAGCCATGAAAAAATACCGGTGCGAAATTTGCGGCTACATCTATGACCCGGCCCAGGGGGACCCGGATAACAATATCTCTCCCAACACTCCCTTTGAAAACTTGCCGGAGGATTGGGTCTGTCCCATTTGCGGCGCCACCAAAGATCAGTTTGAACCGGTGGACTGACTCCTCTCCTTTCTTCAGCCCGCCATCGCCTTAAGGTAAATCATTCGTCATGTTATTTACGGAAATGCAAAATAAGTTAGAGGGCCGCAGCGGCCGCGGCCCCCGCAAATCCCTGTTCCGAGAATATGGGGAGGCCCTGGTCATCGCGCTGGTCCTGGCCCTGATTATCCGGGCCTTTCTGGTGCAGGCCTTCTCCATACCCTCAGGATCCATGCAGCCCACCCTGCTCATCGGCGACTACCTGCTGGTAAACAAGTTCAGCTACGGCATCCGCAATCCGTTTTCCAACAAGGTTTTGATTCCCATCAACCAGCCCCAGCGGGGGGACGTGGTGGTGTTCATCTTTCCCCAGGACCCCAGCAAAGACTACATCAAGCGGGTGGTGGGCCTTCCCGGCGACCAGGTGCAGGTCATCAACAAAAAGGTCTATGTCAACAGCCAGCTGGTGGAAACCCCTTACGCGGTTTATGCGGATCAAACCATGATCCCTGCCGGCCAATCCACCCGGGATAATTTCGGGCCGGTGGTGGTGCCACGATACTCGTATTTCGTCATGGGGGATAACCGGGACCAGAGCTATGATTCGCGCTTCTGGGGTTTTGTACCCGACGACGCCCTCCGGGGCAAGGCAATTATTATTTATTTCTCCTGGGAAGGGCACCCCGGTTCCACCTTTTTCCCTTCTCTCCTGGCCGGGTTCAAGGGTTTGATCTCCAAATATTCTTGGAACTCCCAGAGCTTTCAGGTGCGATGGAGCCGCATCGGCAAGCTCATCAAATGACCTGCCTGGCCTGGGCGCTATTGCTGGTTATCCTGGCCGGGGGATGCGGCCCGGCGGAGCATGGCCCCATCGTGGTTTTCTGCTCCCCGGATTCCGCCCGGCTGCGCCAGGCCATCCAGGGGCTGAAAAAGGCCCTGGGTCCGGCGTCCCTGGAAGTGGTCTGCGTGCCGGAGTTCGGCGAACAAGGGCCGGAAGAGCTGCGGCGCCTCCGGCAGCAGAAGCCCCGGCTCCTGATGGTTTTCGGCGCTCCGGCCTTGATGTGGACCGCACCCGTGGAAAAAAGAATCCCCATCGTCTTCGCCCTGGTGGCCTACCCCTATTTCACCGGCGCAGCCTATGACCCGGAGAAACCCGGGGATCATCAGGAAAATATTGCCGGCATCGCCTCCCCCCCGCCGCTGCGGGCCGCCCTGGAGCACGGAGTACCCTTGCTGGGCCCGGGAGCCTGGGGCATGCTCTACGACCCCGATGACGGGGTGGCGGTGGAATTGAAGGAAGGCTTCCTGAAGGAGGCCCCGGCCTTGGGGGTGTGGCCTCTTACCGAGGCCTCCACCGACGCCGCGGGAGACCGCCGGGGATTGGAGAGTCTTCTGGCCCGCCGGGCCCGGGTTATCTATCTGCCTCCCGCGCCTAGCGCCTCTCGCTATGCTGAGGGGCTCCTGGAAATGGGCCGGAAGGGCGAAGTGCTGGTGCTGAGCAGCCATCCGGAAGCGTCCCGCCAGGGCGCGGTCCTGTGGGTGGCCCTGGATTACGAGCGCCTGGGCGAAGAAGCCGGGGCTTTGGCCCGGCGGGTTCTCAATGGCGAGAAACCCGCCCGGATTCCCATAATGGAAAGCTCGCCCTTGCGGATAAAAGTGGACGAGACCTTGCTCCGCCGCTGGAGCGGGTATCCGCCGGGAAAATAAGTTCAAAGTTCAAAGTTCAAGGTTAGAGGTTAGAGGTCGGAGGTTTCTTTCTCGTTCCCAAGCTGAGCTTGGGAACGCAATTGGGCCCAAAGCTTTGCTTTGGAATAATACCACATGAGAACCCGATATA
>Ga0194125_10003683_pt1 | contig 24523 bp, 49 predicted proteins | sample TA2KigC250mmetaG_FD_148626 | JGI IMG/M metagenome (GOLD analysis project Ga0194125, IMG submission 148626) | Freshwater microbial communities from Lake Tanganyika, Tanzania - TA2015034 Kigoma Deep Cast 250m | ecosystem: Environmental > Aquatic > Freshwater > Lake | place: Tanzania: Lake... | reverse complement strand
ATGTTCTCCCGCCCGGCCTTCCCCCTGCCTGCGGGGGGACAGAGGGGGGTGGGGTGGAAGCCGGTGCCCACCCTTCGGTTACACTCAGGGCAGGCCTCCAGCAGGCTGGCCACGCGCCCTTGATCTTGACCTGGCCCGAGGTGGGGGCCGTTACCCTGGATAGGATTTTGAGCAGGGTGGTTTTGCCCGCGCCGTTGCGGCCAATGCTTGCCCTGAGCCTGTCGAAGGGATGCCGACCACTTCGCCGCGCTTGACCTCAAACGATACGTCCTTCAGCGCCCATAAGGTCTCGTTGGAGACAACGGACGACTGACCGCGGACGACGGATGATAGACGGCGGAAGGGGGCCTGCACCGCCTCGGTCAGCGATTCGCGGATCGTCTTGTAGCGCGCCTGGGGGCCGCCGATGCGGTATTGCTTGCTCAGGTTTTCGACTCTAATGGCGATGTCAGTCATCTCGATACTCAGCCCCATGCGCTCAAGAACTCAACCCAGTTCTTCATTTCATCAACAGACTTACTCGCTATCAACTTAAGGATACGGCGCATCTGCTCTCCAACAGAATAGTACTGCTGGCGCATAAGGATGACCCCGGCATGCGGCTTGCCCTGGGCCACATACTCGCTGTGCAGACCATAAAAATCCCCCACGTTGAAAGTGCACAAGACGCGGCCTTGTTCGGTAGCGTAATCCAGATGTTCCGCATCTTCCCGCTCAATCATCCCTGCATCTAACGCAGTTATCACATCCACACCTCTGGCGCGCAAAGCCCGTACCAGGCTACGCTGCATCGAATCTTCGTCAAAGTAGAGACGAATTGTCATCCCCGCCCTCCAGCAGTTTGATAATGCCGCTGCGCAAGCCTGTCGGCTTCAGCATCATCGGCGGCGATAGCAGATTCAATCTCTTCCCGGTTAGCATGATAGTAGGCCAGAGCAGCGTGGACTTGCGCCAATGTCAGATGACCAAACTCCTCTGCGATCTCCTCCGGGCTAAGCCCTAATTTGTACCAGCCAACGATGCGCTGCACCGTGACCCCTGTTCCGACAATACGCGGGCGTCCCCCCCGCACGTCAGGAGTATGGGTAATCAGTGTTCCAACATCCACGGTCGGTGTTTTCACACGAGGAACACGGAGGACGAGGGGCATCGGCTTCAGACCCTCCTCGCGGATCTCACGATATACGTCTACTTCTGAACTGCCGATGATAGCGACCTTCCCCTGATGGATTGCCACCACCTGGCCAGCATACTGGCTGACCAGTTCATCCAGATGATCGGCTATCCACTTATCATACTCTTGCAACTGCAGTGTCTTCATGACCTTTCACCTCCTGCTCGAAACGAATTTCGCATTTCGCATTTCGCAAAATCCGCAATTCAAACCACATCGGCAAACGTCTTCTCCATGCGACGGAAGTAGTAAGCGCCGCTGATCAGCAAGCCAACTGACACCAGCGCCGAAACCAGAACGATAGGGCCTGGCGCCGTCTCTGTCCCCAGCAGCGCCCAACGGAAGCCCTCGACCACGCCGGCCATGGGATTGATGCCGTACAAGGTGCGCCACGGCTCATCGAGCAGACTGCTGGGATAAGCGATGGGCGTGGCAAACATCCAGGCTTGCACCAGGAAAGGCACCGCGTAGCGCACGTCGCGGAACTGCACATTCATCGCCGTGAGCCACAAACCAACCCCCAGAGAGGTCACCAGCGCCAGCAGCAATAAGAGTGGCAGCCAGACCACGTTCCACGTGGGCACGGTGCCGAAGTAGAGCATCATCCCCAGCAGCACGACGAAGGCCAGCACAAAGTCCACCGCTCCAGAGATCACGCTGGAGATGGGCACCACCAGGCGCGGGAAATAAACCTTCTTGATCAGATTGGCACTCGCCACCAGGCTGGTGGACGACTGGCTCAGCCCGTTGGCGAAGAAGGTCCAGGGCACCAGGGCGGCGTAGCTGAAGATGGGATACGGGATATTATCCGACGGCACCTTGGCCAGCTTGCCAAAGAACAAACTGAACACCACCATAGTGAAGAATGGCTGGATGATGGCCCAGGCTGCGCCCAGCACCGTCTGCTTGTAGCGCACCTTGATGTCGCGCCAGGTGAGGAAATAGAGGAGCTCACGATACTCCCACAAGTCGTGCAGGTTTAGTGAAATCCAACCCCGCGAGGGACGGATGATGGTTACAGGCACTACGCTTGCCGAAGATGGATTATCAGTCATTCCGTTTTCCTTGCCGCCTTAACCTGCGCCTCAATCCAGAGATACGTTTGCGCAACCCCCTCCTTGAGCGAAACCTTCGCCTCCCACCCTAAGGACTTGATGCGCGCCTTGCTGAAGTTGCGGGCGTGCACGCCCACTGGCCCTGGCACGTACTTCACCTTGATCCGCTTGCCCGACACCTCGATCACCGTCCGCACCAGATCGGCCACCGTCACCCGCTCATCGCTGCCCAGGTTCACCGGGCCCTCTAAATCCGATTGCATCAGCGTGTAGATCCCGTCCACCAGATCGTCCACGTAGGTGAACACCCGGATCGCTGTCCCATCGCCCCACACCTCAATGGTCCCCCCGTCCTCCGCCTCCGCCACCTTGCGGCAGATGGCCGCCGGCGCCTTCTCGCGGCCGCCATTCCAGGTGCCCTCCGAGCCGTAGCAGTTCTCAAAGCGGGCAATGCGCACCTTCATGGGGTAGCGCCGGCCGTAGGCCATGGCCACCCGTTCGGCGTAGAGCTTCTCCCAACCGTACTCGTTGTCGGGCTCCGCCGGGATGGCGTCGTCCTCGGTCAGCGGCGGCTCGTCCGGCTGCATGTCGCGGTAGATGCACACCGAGGAGGAGAAGAAGTAGCGGGCCACGCCCATCTCGGCCGCGGTGTGGGCCATGTGGATGTTAATCAGGGCGTTGTTGCGCAGCACCTCGCACTCGGCCACGGAGATAAAGCCCATGCCGCCCATGTCGGCGGCCAACTGGTAGACCTCGTCGAAGGTGCTCTCTCCCACCCCCGCCCCCCTGACCCCCCAAAGTTGGGGGGAACGGGGGGCAGGCAGGGTCAGCGCCGCCCGGCAGTTCTGCGGGTCGCGAAGGTCCAGCAGCAGGAACTCGTCGGCCTGCCCCCCTGGCCCCCCAATGTTGGGGGGAACGGGGGGCGGCGCGAACTCGTGGGGCTTGATGTCCACACCGCGCACCCAATAACCTTCTCGTTTGAGTTTCTTGACCAGATGCCCGCCGATGAAACCGCCGGCACCGCACACCAATGCTCGCTTCATAGCAAACTCTCCTGATGGGACGCAAAGGTAATCAGCGCTCTTCTGGTGCTATCGAGATGCCATCGCGGATCATCCGTTCGACCGTCATCCTGGCTTGCTCGTACTCCTCTTCCGCATACACGTGGGTCTCAAGGCGGCGGATATTCAGCGCCCGCTTGACCAGTGCATAGGCATCCGTGCGGGGACGGCCGGCATAAACGACGAGCAGGTCAATATCACTGGCCACCGTCTGCCTGCCTTTGGCGTAAGAGCCAAACAGCACCACCCGTTTCAGTGGGAGCTGTCCTTGCAGTGCTGGGATGCGTTGACGTAGCAGAGCCAGCAACTCCTCACGATTAAAGGGTGGATAAAAGACCTTCACCGAACTGAACGATTTGTTCTGCATGAGCCACCATCCTCTCGGCTTCTGACCGTGTATACCGGCGTCGTGGCGATCCAGAAGGATGGGCATTGGGATAACGAGCCGGGATATAGGCTTTATCCAGTTCCAGTGCCGCATCTCTCAGCGCCTCGGGAACAGGATAACGCGATGACAGCTCCTCCAACAGGTCCGCCACAGAGTGTCCCCACGCCTCTGCGCCCATTTTCTGAAAGACCGCTTTAACAGCTTTTTCTGCCGCCTGCTGGGCAGAGAAGCATGCCCAATCGTAAAACTCCCGTTCCAAATCACTCCTGGCGTGCTCCAGGTCACCCCGTGCTTGATCCATCCAATCGGCACTTCGCTCCATACCTCACCTCTCGATCAAAATTGAGTCTTGCTCTACCGCTCCCTTGCTCCCCTGCTCCCCCGCTCCCTAGCTCAACTCGGGTGCCCGCCGATGCTTGTCCTGAGCGAGTCGAAGGGAACCCGCCGGCACCGCAGACTACCGCTCGCTTCATACGTTCTACCCCTCTCGATGGAATCAACGTGCGAATGGCGAATCTCCCTATCCGGCGTCCCCATAGGGCAGGAAAGTGACAACAAAAGCCCTTTCGTCGAAACAGACCTTGAAATGGCTGAAGATGCCCGTCCGCCCGAGCAAGTTGAAACGCACCCCAAGCCTGTCCGAGAATCCCAGCGGCGCCATCAGCCGATGTTTGCCCACCTGGATCTCCAGATCGTGGAGATATACGGGAATGAAACTCCCATCCCCCACTTGAACATAAGTCCGTCGCCCAGAGCGATAAGCCAGGCCAAGACGATCAGCGACCTGCGCCGTGAACACACTGTACGTTGCCCCACTATCTACGTAGGCCTCGACCAGATGCCACCTCCCCTCATACCAGATGGCCAGGGTAATGATCGGAACGCGCAGGCCCTTCAGCCGCTTGTAACGATACGTCACAACAGGCATACCAGTTCCTCTTCGGTCGGTATAGCCAGCACAAGCGGAATGACATCCGGATATTCTTCTCGCGCCAGGCGGTCCGCTTCCCGCTCTGTATCGGCTACAGCCACAATCTCTCTGGCCACTACAGCGATGGCTTTTCCAGCATATTCGCTCACCAGCGCCTCGAAATGGGTAGCATACCACTCATCCAAAGCCTCCAGATTCAACTCTCTCTGCACAGTCATCTCTCTCCTCCTTTAATCCGCCGGGGATTCCCTGGATATCCTTTTCTCCCCCCATCCTCCACCGTGACCGCGGAGTCTGCCCTGAGCCCTGTCCTGAGCCCTTCGGCTACGCTCAGGACAAGCTTATCGAAGGATTGCCGAAGGGCCGTCGAAGGATGGCACTAATAGCCATTTTTCCCTCCTTCACCCAGGCGAAAGCTCCAGCAGGGCGTTGTTGCGCAGCACCTCGCATTCGGCGACGGAGATGAAGCCCGTAACCACAGATTTCACAGATTTCACGGATTGATCCTGAAAATCTGTGGCATCGGTGTCATCTGTGGTTACGGATTTAGAGAATGCGGCGCTTATATTCAAGAGATGGTGCTCCAAAATTGAAAAGTAGGCCAACGCGGTAGCCAGTGCCCTTCAAATAGTTCAGCAGCTGGGCCTCGTCTCCTTCGGTCAGGGCCTTGACCGCCTTCAACTCTACTACTACTTTCTCATCCACCAGAAAGTCAGCCCGGAACTCACCGGCCACAATCCCTTTGTAGCGCACGGCCAGTTTAGCCTGCCGCTCGTATGGAATGCCACGCAGATCAAACTCGTGAGCCAGGGCTTCTTCGTAGACCGATTCGAGAAAGCCGGGACCGAGAATCCGATGCACCTCCATCGCAGCGCCAATACTTGTCCTGAGCCTGCCGAAGGAATGGCGTACGTCAGATCCTTGTAGAGGAACTCTTGCTCAGCCACGCATTCCATCCCTCCAAGCTGTGTAATCTGTGCCATCTGTGGTTTCGACTGCCAATCGTGTCATGAATCGTGTCATTTCCTTGTGAATCGTGTCATCTCGGGAGGGCCGACAGCGACATATCTTGTAGCTCGCCCCTGGCCCACACGATGTATTAGCCCGTGCTCAATTAGCTCTTCAAGATCTCGCACGACTGTTTTCTTTGCGACACCAAAGTGCTCTCGGTACGCCTGATTCGTAAACTCCATCCCCTCGTTCACCATCAGTCGCAACGCCTCGATCTGCCGCTCGTTCAACCCCAGTTCCCGCAAGTCCGTTACCCCGGCACGGGGAATGAGATCCAGGATGCGATCGCCTGGCCCCCAGAAGGTCACCCTGAAAAAGCTCCCTCGCTCCTCGAAGACCGGCTCGCCCAAACCATGTTCCCGCATCAGCCGCTTCATCTTCGTGATCCCCGTCCCGAACTGTTCCATCTCCCCGATGTCCCGGAACCGGCGACACAGGGCCTCGTTGCGGGTCACGTGGGAGCCCTCCAACTCGCTGAGAGGGATCAGCGCCTCGCCCGGGCTCATCACCTCCAGCCGGTCATCGAAGATGTTGACCTGGATGCCGCTGCTGTGGTGGTAATCCCGGTGTGCCATAGCGTTCACCAATCCCTCGCGGACCGCGTCGTAGGGGTACTCAGTCACCTGCACGCTCTCGAACTCCACCACCTTCATCGCCGTGCGCGTATTCCGCCGGATGAAGCGTTCCGCCTCGTCCAGCATCTCCGGCAGCGTGCCGTGGACGATCAATCGGTCAATGAAGGCCAGCGTCGTCGTTCCCTGGAAGCGTGCCAGCTTCACCTCAGCGCGGGGTAGGAAGCGCTGCAGATCCCGTCCGAAGAAGAGCAGGCCGGTGTACGTGGGCACCAGTTCGCCATCTCGTTCCCGCGCCCCTTCCAGCATCTCGGCGACCACCTGTGGCAGCGCGGCGCCAGGTGGGGTCGCATCGGGATAGGCCTCCTGCCGCCGGCGGAGGAAATCTCGCACCTTGATCTCGTCCAGATCGGCGTAGGTCGTCCCTTCTACCAATTGCTGGTCAAAAGGAGGTTGACGACGAGCCAATAGCAGCCGCTCGTACTCCGCCCGGCTCATCTGCACGTCGGCCGCCCCGACCCGCTTGTACGCCCGGCCACGCACCAGGTGCGGCCTATCCTCACTCCTGGCCACCGCGACCACAATGACGGTGTTACCATTCACGTCTACGTACTCCACCGAGGGATAGAGGGTCGGATCAGTGTTGTCAGTGACAGCCCGGACGACCTGCTCCCTGGTCTGGGCGCCGATCTGCACCCCAAGGATCGTCCCGTCGTCCCGAACGCCGAACAGCACATGGCCGCCGTCCGTGTTGGCCATCGCGGCTGCCGCCCGGGTGCCCATTCCCAACTCGGCCAGCGAGCGCTTCAGCTCCAGCCGTTGCCCTTCACCCTGGCTGATGAGGGTTCGAACTTCTTCCGGCGTCAAACTACCGTTCCTCCGTCGCCCATCGCCCCGCTTCCCGCGCCGCCCGCATCTGTAACCACAGATTTTCACAGATGGCACAGATTTATCTCCCAAATCTGTGCTATCTGTGTATTCTGTGGTTCCTTACCTGCGCCTCGATCCAGGGATACGTCCGTGAGATGCCCTCTTTGAGGGAGTACTTCGCCTCCCATCCCAGGGATTTGATGCGCGCCTTGCTGAGACCACAGATTTCACAGATTGCACAGATTTGCACCACTCACACCACACGCCGCTTGTACTCCAGCGACGCCGTGCCGAAATTCAACAACAAACCAACGCGGTAGCCGGTACCTTTGAGGCCTGCCCTGAGCCTGTCGAAGGGTAGTTCAGCAGTTGGGCCTCGTCGCCATCGGTCAGGGCCAAAGGGTGACAGGGAGAGGGGGAGAGGGGGAGACAAGGAGAGGTCCAGGGCTTGTTCCTTGTCCCTTTGTCTCCGTATCTCCTTGTCTCCGGGTCTCCCTGTCCCCCCATCCCCTTGTCTCCGGGTCTCCCTGTCTCCCCATCCCCTTGTCTCCGGGTCTCCCTGTCTCCCCATCCCCTTGTCTCCTTGTCACCATCGGGCCAGGGCCTCTTCGTAGACCGATTCGAGGAAACCCGGCCCAAGGATGCGATGTACCTCCATCGCCGCGCCAATAATCGCGTACGTTAGGTCTTTGTAGAGGAATTCTTGCTCCACCATGCCCCCCATCTTTCCAATCTGTGTAATCTGTGCCATCTGTGGTTGAGATCTGTGGTTCGCTAATCCCTTCAAATCCCTTCAAAATCCCTTCATCCCGCCAGGATATAGTAGGTGCCTCGCCCCTTACCGTGTCGGATGAGCAATCCCTTGTCACACAGGTCCTTGAGATCCCGGTATGCCGTCACATCTGAAACGCCTACGAGAGCCTGATATTGTCCTGCGGTGATCCGCTCATGCTCCCCAGCATATAGCACTGCCTCTACCTGGCGCTCATTCAGCCCTTTGGCCCAGGCTGGCAGTTCCTCCGGCTCCGCCATGAAACGCTCACCAGGCCCCATCAATGTTACCCGAAACTCACTCCCCACTTCCTCAAACCGGGGCCGGGGAAGGCCGTGTCCTTCCATCGCCAAAGCCATGCGTCGTATGCCCGTGCCCAACCGCTCGATGTATCGGCTTCCCAACTCCACCCCCACAAAACCCTCGATACGCCGGCCGACCTTCATGTGGCGGTAGATAAACTGCTCGGCGTCGTCTACCAGTTGGTAGAGCGGACCATGCAGGTCTCGCCGGTCGATGTAGCTGACCACATCGGTGCCCTTGAAGCGCACACAGGCCACCTCGGCCTGACCGATGGAGCGCTGGGGATCGTCGGCGAAGAGCATCACGCCAGCGTTGGTCGGAGCCAGCCGCCCGTCCTCGTTTGCCAGACAGCCCAAACTGCGAAGGGTCTCCTCGGATGACAAGCCCAGGGACTGGCCACTCGTCTCTTCTCGCCGCCGGATGTAATCCGCAATCAACCGTTCGGACAGGTCGGCCAGGGTTGCGCCCCGACAGGACAACGCCTCAAACCCGCCCTCGCTGCCCTCGATATATAGCCGGCGCACCTCCTCATCCTGAGCCTCCCGGTTGCTAGACCCCACCCGGATATAAGGGCGCGTCTCCCCGCTCACCAGGTAGGGCTTGCGAGCCCCTTGGACGCACCTCACCACCACAAACTCCGTGTCCTGGTAGGCGACAAACTCAACCGTCGGCATTACGTCCAGAGAACAGCGGGCCCGCAGGATATTGATGACCCCCTCTTCAATCCCTTGGGGGTTCGGGACTCCCATCAGGCGCCGTGTGCCATCCTCCACACCGAAGACGATGGTGCCCCCGCGAGTGTTGTAGAAGGCGGTGACCAGCCTGACCAGATCAGAGGAAGAGGGCATCTCCTGCTTGAAGTCCAACGTCTCCCCCTCCCGCTGGGCAATGAGCTGCTCGAACTCTTCCGGCGTCAAGTCACTGCTCCTTTGACCACAGATTTCGAACCACAGATTTCACAGATGGCACAGATTTACGTGTTCTGCGGTTACACGACTTCTCGTGCTGCCTTTACTTGCTCTTCGACCCAGGGATACGTCCGCGCAATGCCTTCTTTGAGGGAGCACTTCGCCTCCCACCCCCTCTGTGCAGAGGTGCATGGGTGCAGGGGTGCTAGGGTGAAATCTCCCTTGCTCCTCCACTCCTGTGCTCCCTTGCTCCCCTGCGCCTCTGCTCCCATGCTCAGTTCGGCCACCGTCACCCGCTCATCACTGCCCAGGTTCACCGGGCCTTCAAGATCCGATCGCATCAGCGTGTAGATCCCGTCCACCAGATCATCCACGTAGGTGAACACCCGCATCGCCGTCCCATCACCCCAGGCAGAGCAGAGGGGCAGAGGTGCGGAGGAGCGGAGGAGAGGTCATCGGTTGCTCCGTGGCATCAACCAAGGGCGGGGATTGACTATCATGTTAACGAGTTTGCCTATGATGTGGTCGTAGGTTCGACGCAACTCTTGACCTACCTCTGCAGAGAGATAACCGCATTCTACGGCGAACTGGAGCCACGTTTGGGTCTCAGCCGCTTCTGCTTCTGCGTCATTGACCCTTCGACGGGCTCAGGGCATGGCTTGCTCACAAATGCAGCCTCATACCGCCGCTTGCGCCAAGCTTCAGCAATGTTAGAGCATACCGCTCTGGATGACCGTCGTATCTGGTCTGTGAGGGAGAAGACTTCTTCGCGCGGGAACATCTTTGAGAGCTCAAATATCCTCATCGCCGCCTCGAAAGCCATCTTGTAGACCTCAAGCTCCTCGTGACTCTGTATCACCTCTGCTCCCTAGCTCCTCTGCTCCTCTGCTCCGTAGCGGGCCACACCCATCTCGGCCGCCGTGTGGGCCATGTGGATGTTAATCAGGGCGTTGTTGTGCAGCACCTCGCACTCGGCGACGGAGATGAAGCCCATGCCGCCCAACTGAGACAAGGAGAGGGGGAGACTGGGAGACAAGGAGAAGTCCCCTTGTCTCCTTGTCACCGTGTCCCCTTGTCTCCCTATCGTCCAATGCTCAGGGTGTAGAATCATATTGACCAGCTTCCCCAGGCCTGTCCTGAGCTTGTCGAAGGAATGTTGTCGTAGATGGTATACAGTTCACGCCCAACCGCTGCATCGAGATAATTGCACTTGACTGAAAACTCCAGCCACACCTGTGTCTCTGCCGCCTCGGCCTCTGAGTCGTTCAACTTGCTCACAAAAGCGGCTTCGTAGCGACGTTTGCGCCACGCCTCAGCAATATTGGAACAGACGGAGCGCGACGAGCGCCGAATCTGGTCCGTCAACGAATACGTTTCCTCTTTGGGAAAGCTCTTTGTCAGCTCGAAGATCCGCATCGCCGCCTCAAATCCCATCTGGTATACGTCAAGGTCGCGGTGTGTCTTGATCGTTTGGGCCATTCACCTTGTCTCCTTGTCCCCTTGTCTCCTTGTCACAGCCTGATGTCCACGCCGCGCACCCAGTAACCTTCGCGCTTGAGCTTCTTCACCAGGTGCCCACCGATGAACCCGCCCGCACCGCAGACTAAGGCTCGCTTCATACCACGGTCTCCATATCCAGCAACACGTCCTGAAGATGTACAGCAATATCCGACACGGACAATGGCTCGATCTCTACATGCTCCGTGGGGTTATCCGCCGGATGCAGATGCCAGCCACGCCGGTTATCGTAATCTATGCCCCATATCCGCTGCTGCTTCTCGATCAGTGCGAAGGCGATGGTGCCGGTAACCTCGTTGAAATAGAAGCGCAGAAAGAGACCCTCATGCACGTGAGCACGGCCATTAGCGATGGGGCCTTCCGTCTGCAAGGAAACCCGCTCAAAGAGCCCCGTGTCGGCCAGTGCACGCACGAGCTCGTCGGCAAACGCTTTTACATCCATCGGGATTGCAGGGCCTCGTAATGCCGTAACAGCGTCTCTGCCTCCTCCCATTCCCAGAAATCGCTCTCCACTTCGTATGCATAAGAGTCCTGGCCCAGCGTCTCCGCTTCGCAACGCGCCGAGAACTCCTCGAACGTCATCCCCCATTTCGATTCAAACGTCTCGATGCGCTGCCTGAGAATTCTGGTTTTGAGAGCAATATGGTCGGAGAGAACCTTCCACAAGGCTGTCTCCAGATCAGGCGTTTCGGTGATCTGGGTCAGAAGCACACCAACACGGGGTGACACGGTAACGGTCGAACTTGTATCTCTCATAGTTTGCAACCTCCCTCCCGCTTTGCCTCAAGTATAGCCTGGACGTGCCTCAGAGTCAACTTCAATCGAAACCGCCCTGAAGGATACCCTGGCCGGGTTCCGCTGTCAACCTTGCGACCACGCCCCACCATTCACGAGCTAACCCCCTCTCACTCGATGACAGTCAAATGAGTCCTCCGCTGCCTTCTTCACCTTGTCTCCCCTGCTCCCCTGCTCCCCTGCTCCCCTGCTCTCCTGCTCCTCCGCAACCTTCTCAGCGCTGCGCCGTTTGCGACGTCTACGCTGCCATCGTCGCGGCAGCAGGCGACGCAAGCCGGACCGCTCCTCGGATTCGCGCTCGTGGCCGTCTCGATAGTAGCCGTAGTAATAGTAGCTGTAGTAACCCAGGTCGGACAGGCTCACCCGATTGAGCACCGGGCCCAACACACGGGCGCCGACTTTCTCCAAAATCGCCCGACTCCGCACTACCAGGTCACGCCGGGTGCGGCCGGCCTGCACCACCTGAAGCACGGCGTCCACCTGCGAGGACATCACCACCGCGTCGGTCACAGTGGCTGCCGGTGGCGAGTCGTAGATCACCACATCGGCGTGCTCCTTGAGCTGCTCCATTACCTGAGCTGCCCGCGGGGAGCCCAGAAGCTCAGCCGGATTAGGCGGCACCGTGCCGCAGGGCAACACTCTCAGGTTCTCCACCTCCGTGTGCCGCAGGTATCCATCAAGGTCGCCCCTCTGGTCAATGACCAGATTGGTGAAGCCAGGCTCTTTTGGAACTTCGAACAGGCGGTGCAGGCGCGGCTTGCGCGCAGGTCGGTGTCCACCAGGATAACCTGGCTACCCCCTCCAGCCAGGCTCACCGCCAGGTTCGCCGCCGTCAGCGTCTTGCCCTCGATCGGGCTAGCGCTGGTGATGAGCAGGCTGCGCACGGGCTCTTCCGGGCTGGCAAACTGGATGTTGGTGCGCAATGAGCGGAAGGCCTCGGCGATGGGAGAGCGGGGTTGGGTGAGGGCCACGATTTGTTCACGGGGAGCGCCCCCGCTGTCCCCGCCGCTGATGACTCCGATCACCCCCAGGGTAGCCATGCCATAGACGGCATCCAGCTCCTCAGGAGTCTTGACGGTGTAGTCCAGGTACTCCAACAGGAAGGCCACACCTACAGCCAGCATACAGCCCACCACCGCCGCCAGGAGGGTATTCTGTAGCTTACGGGGCCTGACGGGATACTCCGGCAACTCGGCCGGCTCAGCGACGACAATGTTATCCGTGGCCTGGACCTCTGCCAGGCGAATCCCCTCGTAGCTACTGAGGAGGCTGGCATAGTTGCTCTGGTGTTGAGTCAAGATGGTCTGAAGCCTGGCCAGCTCCGCCTGGTCAGCGGCGGAGTCGGAGCCCCGCAGGTCATTGATGGCCTGCTGGGTGGCCTCCATGTCGCTTTCGATAACAGCCAGTTGCTTGGCCAGGTTCTCCTTGGAGCTGGCGAAGCGGCTCAGTTGCATCTCCGCGTTCTGCTCGATGAAGACCTGAGGGAGGGTATTGGCTACATCCATAGCCAACTGTGGATCGTCGCTCTCCACGCTCAACTCGATGAGCTGGGTATCCCGTATGGGCTGAACACTAATGCTGGCGGGTAAGAAACCATCTTCCAGCCCCAGCCTCCTCGCCACTTCCTGGCGGACGAGGCGTTTGGTAAGTAGCTGCGCGTAGGTCTTGGCCAGACGTTCACTGGTCAGGAGCGAGGTATAGTCAGTGACGGCGGGACTACGGGCCTCGTTGATGAGCAGGGTGGTCGAGGCGCGGTAGATGGGGGTCATGTTGCGGCTCACTACATAGGCGGTGCCGCCAGCCAGAAGGGTGCCCAGCACGATCAGCCACAGCCACTTTCTGACGATCTTCCAATATTCTAGTAGTTCCATGTAAGTACAACCTCCAACCGAAGAAATACTGGATGACCAACGATGTCGTTGGTCACTTGCCCTGAGCTCTATCGAAGGGCTGTCGAAGGGATGCCCACCACCTTGCCGCGCTGCACCCTTCGACTGGCTCAGGGCAGGCCTCAAAGCTCACGTCCCGCAGCGCCCAGATGTACTCGCCCTGGCGGTTGGCGTAATCCTCCTGGCCGATCCTTCGCTTACACTCAGGACAAGCCTTGAGCAGTGGGTCCGGCTTGCCGCGCACCTTCGCCCACCAGCGCTCAAAGTCATCGTGCAGGGTGCGGCCGCCAATCAGCCCCAGGCGGTAGCGTTTGCTGACGTTTTCGACACGAATGACGATGTCGCTCATGTTTTTGCCACGAATTGACACGAATTTCTCGAATTCTCTTTTGCCACGAATTACACGAATTTCACTAATTTATCTTTTCCTCGTGCTCATTCGTGAAACCTGTCCTGAGCCCGTCGAAGGATTCGTGGCTAATTCTCTTCGGCTATTCACACTAACTTCCCATACGAAAAGACCAACCGGATGCCGGCATCACGCACCTGTTGCTGCACTTCTGGACGCGCCCGGTAGCAAAAGCAGACCGGAAATATCTCACCCACCAGATGCCGCCGCGCCCGCTCCAGTTGCTCCGCAAACCGATCCACTTCCTTCTGTGTCAGGTTGTGCTTGGCCTCCCCAACGATCCAGATCACCTCTCCTGGCCGCGCCGGGTCGGTTGCCTCCCCGAAGACATTCACCTCCTCCGGCTCTCCATCCCAGGTCTGCCACTTGCGCTCCAGCACCCCCACCTGCCAGCCAAACTCTCGCTTCAGCACGTCGTGCAGCACAATGTAAGCGATGTCCTCAATGTCCCCACCCACCGTCTCGCTCAGGCCGCCGACCTGCTGGCTCAACCGCTCCAGAGCTCGTTCAGTGCGGGTCTGGGCCGTCGCCAATCGCACCTGCGCCGCCGCCAGTTTCTTCATCACTTCCGCCGTTTGCTGCTGCGCCTCGGCCAAATCCGCCACAATCTGCTTCAGTTCGCGAAAGTCTTCGCGTGTCACCCCGGCCTGGCGTACCTGCGCTGCCACCCTGTCCAGCACGCGCAACATCACTCCTGCTGTCCGGGCGTCAAATACCTGCTGCATCTCGGCCAGCAGCACCTCCCGATCAACCAGCACCCATCTGTCATTCATCGTTCGTACCTCCTCTATTTTCGCTGCGTGCATTTCTGTCAAAAGCGCTCGTCCCCCACGGCCAGCACCCTTCGCTGCGCTCAGGGCAAGCTATGGCGCCATTCAGGTAGATGTTCTCCCGCCCGGCCTTCCCCCTGCCTGCGGGGGGACAGAGGGGGGTGGGGTGGAAGCCGGTGCCCACCCTTCGGTTACACTCAGGGCAGGCCTCCAGCAGGCTGGCCACGCGCCCTTGATCTTGACCTGGCCCGAGGTGGGGGCCGTTACCCTGGATAGGATTTTGAGCAGGGTGGTTTTGCCCGCGCCGTTGCGGCCAATGCTTGCCCTGAGCCTGTCGAAGGGATGCCGACCACTTCGCCGCGCTTGACCTCAAACGATACGTCCTTCAGCGCCCATAAGGTCTCGTTGGAGACAACGGACGACTGACCGCGGACGACGGATGACAGACGGCGGAAGGGGGCCTGCACCGCCTCGGTCAGCGATTCGCGGATCGTCTTGTAGCGCGCCTGGGGGCCGCCGATGCGGTATTGTTTGCTCAGATTCTCCACGCGGATGGCAACGTCACTCATACTTAGATTGTTTGTCCTGGTCAGTTGATTCTGTTGCAATGATAGCCAGCACCTCTTCGGCGCTAATCGGTTCGTGCGGCAGCACATTCGCTTCCGTGCTATCGTGAACGTGATGGGGGTGTGTCGGTACCTCTGGATGGTGTGCTGCATTGTCCCAGCGCCTGTGCAACTGACCATCGGCGCCCTGCCAGTGAAAGCTATACTTCGTCACCTGCAATCTTTCTTCTGCGATCTGGAAACGCTCGAACATCTCCAACAAGCTCCCATCGCGTAATGTAAGCCGATAGCGAAATAGCCCCACATCACCCTGTGCTTCTTCGCGCACCACCACCCAATGCACCACCTGGCGATTCAGGGTGATAAGCGCTTTGACATGAACCAGATAATCGCTCGCGTTTTTCACAAAACTGGCTCCAGTCGCCGGATTTTCTTTATGATGTCCTGGCGAAGTTCATACAGGCCAGCCCATTCAAAGAAGTCCATCGCATCGCCCAGTTCACCGGCCTCAAAACGACGATAGAACGTTGCTGATTCCATGCCGTAACGCCTCTCGAACTCGCGCAGGTCACGCTCATACCGCTCCAGGCGTAACCGATGCCGACTGAGAGAAACGTCCAGCAACTTCCCTAAAATCAGATCCAGCTCAGCTTCGTCGGAATAAGTATCTTTGAGAACCTCTAGTTTGTACAATGTATCCATGGTCACCCTCCTCTGTTTGGTTCGCAATTGGTATTATACCACATCTGCAAACGTCTTCTCCATCCGCCGGAAATAGTATGCTCCACTGACCAGCAGTCCCACCGCCACCAACGCCGAAACGAGAACGGTGAGGAAATAGAGCAGCTCGCGGTACTCCCACAAGTCGCCCAACTTAAGGGATACCCAGCCTTTCGAGGGCTTGATAATCGTAACCGGCACTTCATCAACGCTTGCCGCGTCATTCCGCAGCGCCCAGACTTGTACTGAGCGAAGCGAACGTATGTACTCACCCTGCCGGTTGGCGTAATCCTCCTGGCCGATCCTTCGCTTACACTCAGGACAAGCCTTGAGCAGTGGGTCGGGCTTGCCGCGCACCTTAGCCCACCAGCGCTCGAAGTCGTCGTGCAGGGTGTGGCCGCCAATCAGCCCCAGGCGGTAGCATTTGCTGACGTTTTCGACGCGAATGGCGATGTCAGCCATAGTCACCACGATACCATTGTCTAGGGCTGGCACACGAAACCCATCTGTGCAAAGTCGTCATCAAAGGCAAAGACCTCAGTGATTCCACGTTGTTTCATCACCACATACGAGATACAGTCTGTGAATGACCACTTTTTGTCCACATTGAATTGTTCGAACACAGCCCACGCTTCAGTGGCGATATCCTTTGAGACCCAAACGACTTCCAGGACTCCCTCTTGGATCAAGACATCGAGCTTGCGTTTGAAATCTACAGCACGCTGATATCCAATGTTCATCAGCAAAAGCGTATACAGTTCATCAAGAACGTAGTTGGTCACGACCAACCGACATTGTCCAGCGATCTCATCCCTGAACAATAACGCTACTTCGTGGTTAGGGTCACCGCCATCAGCGATGGCATCCCATGCACTCGTGTCAACAAATATCTGTCTCATTGACCTTTTCCATAAAGGTAGCGGTCGTGTTCGACGGCGGCGTTTGACAATTGCCCAGGTTGGGCATCACGTCCCAGAGAACGGAAAACCTCCCATCCCTTTGGTGACTCTTGTCGCTCAGCTTCAGTCGGCCCAGGCAAGATGCGGATCTCTCCCGGCCGCACCACCACCTGCAAATGAGTGCCCAGTCCGGCATCGCGAATCCTCCGTTCGTCAATCCAAATCCCTCGTTGAACCTCTAGTACCTCTTGATCTGGCATGGTCTTGCTCCTCCTGATTCTCTATAATAGCCAGTTGAACCCAGTCAATTTGCGCCGCTGAGATAAATGTTCTCCCGCCCGGCCTTCCCCCTGCTTGCGGGGGGACAGAGGGGGGTGGGATGGAAGCCGGTGCCCACCCTTCGGTTACACTCAGGGCAGGCCTCCAGCAGGCTGGCCACGCGGCCCTTGATCTTCACCTGGCCCGAAGTGGGAGCGGTGACCCGCGACAGGATTTTGAGCAGGGTGCTCTTGCCCGCGCCGTTGCGGCCGATGCTTGCCCTGAGCCTGGCCGAAGGGATGCCCACCACTTCGCCTTGCTGCACCTCGAAGGAGACGTCCTTCAAGGCCCAGATGATCTCTTCTTCGGTTGGCCCTCGCAGCGTGCGGCGCAGGTAGTCGAAGGGCGAGGCGGCCAGGTTCGCCAGCCGTTCGCGCAGGGTAGAGTTCCTTCAAATCCCGATAGGCTGTCACATCGGAGGCGCTTACCAGACCTCGGTATTCACCTGTAGTGATCCGCCCATGTTCCCCTACATTCGGAACACCCCCACGATGATGGGATTGCGCAGCACCGACTGCGGTTCCAGCCGCCGCATCTTCTCCAGTGAGATCCCCGGCGGCAGTGTCCCAGGGCTGTACACTTCAATCCGATCATCGAACATGAACACGCGGATACGCTGCCCCCGCCGGCTGTAGTCGCGGTGCACCACGGCGTTGACCAGAACCTCCCGCACTGCTTCGTCCGGATACTCCCGGTACTCCACCCCCACGAAGCCCTCAATGCGTCGTCCCACCTTCATGTGCCGGTAGATAAACTGCTCGGCATCATCCACCAGTTGGTACAGAGGCCCCCGCAGATCCCGGCGATCAACGTAGCTCACCACGTCCGTACCCTTGAAGCGTACACACGCCACCTCCGCCTGGCCGATGAAGCGTTGGGGCTCCGCGGCGAAGAGCATGATCCCAGCGTTGGCTGGAACCCACGTCTCCCCTTGTTCCACCAAGCAACCCAGACCCTGCAGCGCTTCCTCCCACGACAGTCCCAATGACTGACCGCTGGTCTCCTCTCGCCGCCGAACGTAGGCCGCAATCAACGCCTCTGATAGGTCTGCGATGGTCGCGTTCCGGCAAGGGAGCGCCTCAAAGCCGCCCTCACTCCCTTCAATATACAGCCGCCGCACCTCCTCATCCTGAGCTTCCCGGTTGCTCGACCCTACCCGCACGTAGGGACGCGTCTCCCCGCTCACCAGATAGGGCTTGCGAGCGCCCTGTGGGCACGTCACCACTACAAACTCCAAGCCCTGGTTGGAAACGAACTCGATGGTGGGCATCACGTCCAGGGAACAGCGGTCCCGGATAATGTTGACGATCCCCTCTTCAATCCCTTGCGGAGCCGAACCGTATTTGACAAAAACGGTGAAATGTGCTATTATTCAAATAAGACCGGGTGCCCTGGTGACCCCTATCCTTCACCGGACGGCTGAGCCAGGGGATGGTCCTGATACGGCAATGACCCGCAGTGAGCGGCGAGCCGCCGGGATCCCCCGGTTGTTTTTATTTCAGCAGCCGTAGGAGTTCCCTGGCCCTCACTTTCCTGCCGGGTTGCTCCTCGCCCCGGTACACGGCCAATGCCTTCCGGTGAGCTCGTGACTTCTTGCCAATTCCGCGAAACACGATCTGCTCCTTCGAGAACGCCGGACGGGTCTTCCGGATGTGGTCGAGCAGCATGGCACGGATTTCCGCCTCTTTGCCAGGGTACTCCAAGTCTATGGTGATGATCTCGAGTTGATCCAGATAATCTTTCAAGAGTAAGAACAGGGCGGCAGCGAATAGCTTGAGGTAGAAAGTTCTGCCGCTTTCTCCCCGCTGCCTCAGCTTCCTGACACACATCCTCTTCTCCACTGCCAGGATCAAAATCGAGGCCTCTATCCCATCCGAGAACGCCAGAGCTGTGTTAATCTGAGTACGTTCAATCTTGCCACTCTGGTCGACCTCAATGTTGGACACTGTGACTACCCATTCGACGTTCTAACCCCGCACTACAGTCGCTAAGCCTACACAGACCTGCATCAAGTTGCGCAACCTCCTCATGCATCCCCCATCTTCCTCAGGCACTTCTTCTGGAAGGCCGCATCCCCCACCGCCAGCACCTCGTCCACCAGCAGGATCTCCGGCTCCAGGTGGGCGGCCACGGCAAAGGCCAGGCGCACGTACATGCCGCTGGAGTAGCGCTTCACGGGCGTGTCCATGAACTTCTCGATCCTTCGACAGGCTCAGGACGGCGTCTCGGCAAAGGCCACGATCCTTCGGCAGGCTCAGGACAGGTCTCGTCGAACTTGCGGTCAATCCTTCGACAGGCTCAGGACAGGTCTCCGCCTTCTTCATGCCCAGGCTTGCCCTGAGCCCCGTCGAAGGGATGGCCCCGTTCAGGTAGATGTTCTCCCGCCCGGCCTTCCCCCTGCCTGCGGGGGGACAGAGGGGGGTGGGGTGGAAGCCAGTGCCCACCCTTCGGTTACACTCAGGGCAGGCCTCCAGCAGAGAGCCCACCCTCCCGTGAATCTCGGCGAGGCCCTCCGTCGGCTCCGTGATGCGGGAGATGATCTTGAGCAACGTGGTCTTGCCCGCCCCATTGCGGCCAATGCTTGCCCTGAGCCTGGCCGAAGGGATCCCCACCACCTCGCCGCGCTGCACCTCGAAGGACACGGCCTTCAGCGCCCAGAAGGTCTCGTTGGAGACGGCGGACGACTGACCCTTGTCCTGAGCGTAGCGAAGGAACGGACGACAGAGGATAGGCGGCGGAAGGGTGCCCCCACCGCCTCGGTCAGCGACTCGCGGATCGTCTTGTAGGGCGCCTGCGGACCGCCGATGCGGTACTGCTTGCTCAGGTTTTCGACACGAATGGCTATATCACTCATGACTTATCCCAATCATCTAATTGGTAACTGGCGGACACGCACGGCAATGTCCTCTATCGTTACCGCGCAACCATCCCGAAGGGACTGTTCCATATAAGGCAACACTTGCAGCAGTCTTCGGGTAACTGTCTCTGGATCAGATACTGATAGCCGTAGGGTGATCAGACTTGGACGGTCATAACCACCCAATGCCAGCAAGGCCGAGAAGTCCAAATCCTGAGTAACTACCACTCGGTCTTCCCGGCGCGCCAATTCCAGGATCTCGTCATCAGTGGCATCCACCGGCAAAAGATCCGAGACCCGAATAGTCTCCCAGCCTTGCAGCCGTAAGATGGCCACAGTCTTCGGAGAAATGTTCATATTGGCCAGAAAGCGTATATCCGCCACAGTCACCCTTTATATGGCTGGCACCATGTGGAGCTGATCCGAGACGACCCAGGATGCATATTTGATGGCCTGTTGCACATCCTTCACTTCCAGCTCTGGGTAGGCTTCAAGTATCTCTTGAATGGATTTGCCGGCTGCCAACATCTTGAGAATGACACTCACAGTGATACGCATGCCTCGAATCGTCGGTTGACCCAGGCAAACGTTAGGATTCACTGTTATGCGATCCAGTTCTTCCATGTCTCTCCTTTCATTTTTCATCCCCCATCCACCACCAGCACCTCACCCACCAGCAGGATCTCCGGCTCCAGGCTTCGCCGTGAGTGCTCAGCCGAACGGTGGGCGGCCACGGCAAAGGCCAGGCGCACGTACAGGCCGCTGGAGTAGCGCTTCACGGGCGTGTCCATGAACTTCTCGATCCTTCGACAGGCTCAGGATGGCGTCTCGGCAAAGGCCACGATCCTTCGGCAGGCTCAGGACAGGTCTCGTCAAACTTGCGGTCAATCCTTCGGCAGGCTCAGGACAGGTCTCCGCCTTCTTCATGCCCAGGCCTGCCCTGAGCATCGTCGAAGGGACGGCGCCGTTCAGGTAGATGTTCTCCCGCCCGGCCTTCCCCCTGCTTGCGGGGGGATAGAGGGGGGTGGGGTGGAAGCCGGTGCCCACCCTTCGGTTACACTCAGGGCAGGCCCCCAGCAGGCTGGCCACGTGGTCCTTGATCTTGACCTGGCCCGAGGTGGGAGCGGTGACCCGCGACAGGATTTTCAGCAGGGTGCTCTTGCCCGCGCCGTTGCGGCCGATGCTTGCCCTGAGCCTGGCCGAAGGGATGCCCACCACTTCGCCGCGCTTGACCTCAAACGATACGTCCTTCAGCGCCCAGATGGTCTCGTTGGAGACAACGGACGACTGACCCTTGTCCTGAGCGTAGCGAAGGAACGGACGACGGATGATAGACGGCGGAAGGGGACCTGCACGGCCTCAGTCAGCGATTCGCGGATCGTCTTGTAGCGCGCCTGCGGGCCGCCGATGCGGTATTGCTTGCTCAGATTCTCCACGCGGATGGCGATGTTATCCATCAACAATCCCTCATCACCTACACACAGATGGCCTGTATAGCATCCGAGATACTGAATCGCCCCTCGCTTCTGTACCCACGCTAGGCTCCAGCCGTCGCATACACTCTCTCGGGTACACGCGCGGCCTGAAGTGTCACGCTGATCTCGCCTGTCTGAATCAGATGACGCACAGAAGCGTGCAGAAACTCCACGCTGACCGCCTCCCCATCCTCGCCGTAGCTGATGATCACACCTCCTGCTTCCTCCACCGCGTCCACCGGGGGCAAATCCCGTAGTACAAATAGAAGGATGTCGGCTTCAGAATCATATCGGATTTGCATCTTGTTCCTCCTGCCAATACTTCTCCACCTTGCTGGTCCAATAGACCGTCAGGATCTTGCGTCCTCTTTCCGTTTCGACAAAGGGAATCCTCAACAGGCCATTTCCTCTTCTTGCTTGAGCGACAAGAGCCTCGAGGTCACCTGGCACCACCTGTTCGGGATCCCTCAACAAGTTCTCCACCTCCTGACGAGTGATGCCCAACTTTTTCTGCCATTCCTCCTGGCGCTCTTCCGCATGTCTTGTCCAAATGATTTTCACAGCGCTGCCTCTCTGCTACTCCCACGCCCGGTCAGTTCGGGGTGGAAGCCCGTGCCTACCTCCAGCAATGAACCAACCCGGCCGTGGATCTCGGCGTAGCCCTCCGTCGGCTCGGTGATGCGAGAGAGGATCTTGAGCAGCGTGGTCTTCCCCGCCCCGTTGCGGCCGATGCCTGCCCTGAGCCCGTCGAAGGGATGCCCACCACCTCGCCGCGCTTAACCTCGAAGGAAACGTCCTTTCCCAACAAATTGAAAGCAACGCCCAACTTCTCCGAGAACCCTATCTTCGCAGTAAACCGCTCCGTCCCCACCTGTAATTGAAAGTCCTCTTCACGAGGAACACGGAAGACGAGAGGCATCGGTTCCAGACCTGCCTCACGGACTTCACGATACACGTCCACTTCTGAGCTACCGATGATAGCGATCCTTCCCTGATGGATGGCCACCACTTGGCCAGCATACTGGGTGACCAGTTCATCCAGATGATCAGCTATCCACTCATCATACTCTTGCAACTGCAGTGTCTCCATGACCTTTCACCTCCTGTTCGATTCGAAATTCCCAATTGCAGCTCGCAATTCACACTACATCGGCAAACGTCTTTTCCATGCGGCGGAAGTAGAACGCCCCGCTGATCAGCAGCCCCACGGCCACCAACGCCGAAACGAGAACAATGAGGAAATAGAGCAGCTCGCGGTACTCCCACAAGTCGCCCAACTTAAGGGATACCCAGCCTTTCGAGGGCTTGATAATCGTAACCGGCACTTCATCAACGCTTGCCGCGTCATTCCTGGTTTCAGTCAGCCTGGATACGAGCTCGCGGACGGTCATGTTTTGTCCACTCCTATGCGCTAAACGCCGGCACGTTAGAACGTTGAAGCGTTCGAACCTGTCCTTCGATCCACGGATACGTATACCCGATCCCCTCTTTGAGGGACACCCTCGCCTCCCACACTTCTGTGCAGGGCTGCGGAGGTGCTAGGAGCAAGGGTGAGAAATACTCGCCACCCTTGCTCTCCTCTGCTCTCCTGCTCCCCCACGCCTCTGCTCCCAAGCTCAGTTCGGCCACTGTCACCCGCTCATCGCTGCCGCTGTTCACCGGGCCTTCCAGACGCTGCCCTGAGCCTTGTCCTGAGCGTAGCCGAAGGGCTGCCCAGCACCTCGCCCTGCTGCACCTGGAAGCTCACGTCCCGCAGCGCCCAGACTTGTACTGAGCGAAGCGAACGTATGTACTCACCCTGCCGGTGGGCGTAACCCTCCTGGCCGATCCTTCGCTTACACTCAGGACAAGCCTTGAGCAGTGGGTCGGGCTTGCCGCGCACCCTGGCCCACCAGCGCTCCAGGTCGGCGCTCAGGGTGTGGCCGCCAATCAGCCCCAGGCGGTAGCGTTTACTGACGTTTTCGACACGAATGGCGATGTCACTCATGGCTTTGGCTGAACGGAGATCGAGACTCCCTCCTTGCGTCTTCCATATTCCCTCTGCACACGATGACCTTAAGCAGGTATCATCTCAGGCTGGGAAGGCACAAGCGTCACCTCAAACTGGACTTTTTGTTGCAACACTTCCGAGGCATCCAATACCTCGATACCGATTAGTCGCCCCTGCCTGTTGAAATCCGCATGTACGCCGGGCACCACCGTCTCGGTGTTGGCGGCTTTCTCTCCCGGGATACCAAACCAGATATACAACAGGTCTCGAACCGAGTCGTATTCAATCTTCATTTCAACCTACCCCCAAGGAAATCCTTGCCCATATCGGGCCTTCACCGTCAGCAAAATGATCTATCCAGCAATCACTTTGTAATACACCGTCACCTCCTTCTCCCGATAGAATCGTCCTTCCCATTCGGCTTCGTAAGGAAATACCAGCACCTTGCCTGAGGTTCCAGGCTTGGCATCCCTGGCCTCCCAGCCTTTGTTTAAGGTTTGTTCTATCTCTTCACGGGTAACGCCACGTTGTCTCATTCGGGCCCGGAGGGCGGGCCGCCGATGCGGTATTGTTTGGATAGGTTTTCGACTTGGATGGCGATGTCACTCATGGATGCCTCAAATCGAGGATTGCCATTCTTCTCGTGTGATACCGGACTGTCGCAGAAGCCGAACCAACAGGTCTACGCTAATGTCTCCCCGATGCGGGTTGGGCAGAATCAACCGGCGGTCTCCTCGGAGCATAAACTCGTGCTGGCCACCTGTGTAGGGACCTTCAAACCCCAACCTTTTCAAACGCTGAATCAGTTCGCGACGTGAAACAGGCGTGAGACGCGGCATTTAGGCTGGCACCTTCTCCGGCAGGTGAATAGCTACCTCCCCCAAAGCTGGGACCGGTAATCCTTTCGCAATGCTAAACAGCACCCAGTCCTCAATTGCCTCGGCCAGGTTGCGGCGGCATTCTTCCAGGGTCTTACCTGTCGCCCAGACCCCGGCTAGCGGTGGTACCTCGCCGTAGAACGGTTCTTCGTCTTCGATGATTTCATAATAGGCGTATTCCAGTGCACTCTGAATGTACTGCAATAACACGCTACCTCCTCCTTAAGTTCACCTTCCTACAGATTTGGACGCCTTTCCAGCATAACCCACCGGCAGGCCCTCCGGCTCCAGGCATCGCCGTGAGCCAAGTCGAACGGTGGGCAGCCACGGCAAAGGCCAGGCGCACGTACATGCCGCTGGAGAAATGCTTGACCGGCGTGTCCATGAACTTCTC
>Ga0194125_10003681_pt1 | contig 24527 bp, 21 predicted proteins | sample TA2KigC250mmetaG_FD_148626 | JGI IMG/M metagenome (GOLD analysis project Ga0194125, IMG submission 148626) | Freshwater microbial communities from Lake Tanganyika, Tanzania - TA2015034 Kigoma Deep Cast 250m | ecosystem: Environmental > Aquatic > Freshwater > Lake | place: Tanzania: Lake... | reverse complement strand
CAATTTTTGACTTGTTTATCGATCGCATTTACTTTACACACAATTTCTTTGTTGTTTGTTTTTGTTTATTGGCCACATTCTCGGACAACCTGTGAAGGTTTGACCCCATGACCTCTCTAAAGAGAGCCAGTTTAATACAATCCAGGCCTATCCATGATTTCTGTACTATAGACTCAAATCGACTGATAAGAAGACCAACACAGACGGTAGACAACCCAAGAAACCAAGTTGAATATTTATTAACATCTTCGCTAAGTCTAATTTGCTCAACTAAGGTCTCTTGATGCAACTTCGTCGACTCGGAAACAAAGCGCTCAAAGTTATCTGCCATTTATAAACCCCATGTTTTCCTTTTTATGGCCAACTTATAATTAGATTGCTCAATTATTGCATTATTTTACGTCATTTGTGTGAGATATAGCATGTATGCATCACCTAAATTCTGTTGTAGTTTATACCTTTTGTGAAATATAATCAACCATGTTTTCTTAATTATATGATTCGTTTGCAGTATAATACAAACCTGCGGAATGGGCTGGGTGGTAATTCAATATCGCAGATCAAAACACAGGGGGTTTGTTGGGGGTTTCTCTTAAAGGGGAAGTGTGAAGACCACATCTTAATTCTTAAATAATTGGCTAGAAATCACTATAATAACTCAATAGAAATATCAATATTTAATGCTTAAGATAGGTGACCCTTCTCAGTTTTTATTTTCCAGGCTGGGCGCAGGCACTTGGCGGAAGCGGCAGTTCACAGTGAACACAGTCTTCCAACTGACACCCGGAGTCTGACGCTCTGAAGCGCGCAGGTCGGGCGGACGTTAGGCAGAAATGAATTGAATAATTCTCAATAAAAAGTAATAATATTGCTATGATTGATTTAATAAAACTCAAACCGGAAATTGAACGCATTTGTCGTTTATTACCAGTAAAACGCCTCGGTATTTACGGATCGGCTTTGACTCAAAATTTTTCACCAAGCAGTGATGTTGATATACTGGTAGTTTTTGATTCGGACGAAAACATTGACCTTTTTGAGAAATACTTTGAGCTAAAAGAGCAATTGGAGAAGTTATTTGGGCGGGAAGTCGATCTTGTTGTAGATAAACCATTCAGAAACCCAGTTTTCAGGGAAAGAGTCGAGAAGACAAGGACTATTGTTTATGAACGACGAGACAAGAAAAAGCCTTATTGATATTCTTCAGGCAGCAGAAGAGATACAAATTTTTACTCATGGGATGGACTTCAAGGCATATCAAAACAGTCCGATTACACAACGAGCGGTTGAGAGGGATTTTGAGATTATTGGAGAAGCCCTTAACAGGATTAGACAAATTGATACAGAATTGGTAGGAAAAGTTTCAGGGTATCACCGTATTATAGGGTTCAGAAATATTTTAATACACGGGTATGATATCATAGATGAGATGATTGTTTGGAAGGCGGTTGAAAATCATTTGCCGATTCTGGTAAAAGAGGTCAAAGAAATTTTAGGTGCCTAACACTTTTAAAAGCTGTTATTGACCTCGGAGCGGTTTGGCCAAAGACGTATTTTCTCTTCTTGTTTCCTTCTTCCTTTTCAGAAACTAAAATCCGATCTTTTGACAAGGAAATCAAATATTGGATAAGCGCATCCAGTTCTCTCTCAGAAAGCTTGTCAAAACCGGGCATCTTATTCCGCGCGCCATAGAATTTGGGGTCGGATGGATTCTTAATAAATTCCTTCAACCATTCTTCAGATAAATACCCTGTCAGGTTCGGAGCAATCTTTTTTGCATCTTTATCGCCGATGGGGTGGCAAATAACGCAATTTCCCTTGAGAACCAGTTCTTTTCCCCTCTCCAGCCTATCGGCGCTTTGATTGTGTAAACCTCCCGATTGGCTCAATAAGAATTCGGCCATGTCCCGGAGCGATTCATCAGGCTGTTTTACCGGAGGCATAGCGCCAGATTCCTTAAAGAATTTCTTGCCCTTAGGATCTTTTAACAGTTCCGACACCCATTCACGTGAGCCAAAATCAGTAAAATCGGGACCCGTTTCTCCCCCCTCTCCTTTTACCATGTGGCAACCAATACAACTTTCTTTAAAAATCTTTTCGCCAAGGGACACAGGGTCGTTGAGGAAGATAGCCAATCCCCCCTGCGGAGGCACCCCCCTTGCCGCCAATTTTATTGCCCTTGCCGTCTGTTTCTCGGCATCCTCCTGTTGATGAAGGATGTGTATGTCATGACTATCGTGGTGAATAGCCAGGGCAGTTAATGCTACGACTCCCGCCAACCCGGAAAATACGGCGCCAAAAAATGGTATTCGTTTCGACGGATATCGCGACGTATTTCTGTCGATAAATGGAAGCACAAACAAGAAAATTAAGGCAAGCGCGGGCACAATGACGGTGCCTACAATCAGGAATTTTCCCTGGCAATATTTTAAGAGCTGGAATAAGAATAAGAAATACCATTCCGGTCTGGCAAGATAATTCGATGTGGGATCGGCCGGTGAATTGAGTTCTGCCCCTTTATTCAAAAAGACCCATCCTGCAAGCACTGCATACATTCCGATGGCAAATACAACGTCTTTATATACCTGATCCGGCCAGAAGGGGTCGACCCGGGTTTTCATTACCTCTTCACGCATTTTCCAGTACGGAGTGACACCGTGTTTCCGGAAGAGCGCTATATGGATAAAGAGGAAGAAGACAAGTGAAAGCGGTAATAAGAATACGTGGAGGGTGTAGAAACGCGTAATTGTGAAATTCCCGTAATCGCCGCCGCCCTGATGTATTATTTTAATGTATTTCCCAATGACGGGAACAGTGCTCATAATATTCGTGGCGACCTGCGTAGCCCAATATCCCTTCTGATCCCACGGCAAAAGATAGCCTGTTAAACCAAACCCTGCAAGGAACAGGAGAAGAATTACTCCGGAAATCCAGTTCAGCTCACGCGGTTTTTTATATGCGCCAAAGATAAACACCTGAAACATATGCACGAGAGCCAATATCATCATGGCGCTTGATCCAAAGTGGTGCAGACCTCGTACAAACCAGCCGAAGGACGTTTTGTATTGCAGATAATAAACGCTCCCCCACGCAGATGTCGAAGAGGGTGAATAAAAACTGGCCATTACGATTCCGGTAACCGCCTGGAGAATGAAGAGGAATACCAGACCGCTTCCAAATATATACGACCATTTCGCCCCGCCGTGAACCGGCTCATCCAGCATGACCTTCAACAGATTGCTTAATCCTGTTCTATCTTCTATCCATTTACGCATTGTGTTTATATCACCTTTTTATAACTTACCAAAACGGTATTGTTTTCAATTTTCGTTTCGTAACTATACATGTCGCGAGGGGAAGGCCCCGATACTTTCTTGCCATTGACATCAAAAACACCTTCATGGCACGGGCATAAAAACTGTTTTACGTCCTCTCCCCAGTTTATACCGCAACCGAGATGCGGGCAATTGGTAGAAAATACATTCAATGAATTATTTTCCCGCCGGACTACCCACACTGACCCCATAGCCAACCCTTCAAAGATATTCCACGCATCCATCTTTGAAGAGGTGATGGTCATCTTCTTGGGAACACCGACTGGAAATTCATCAACCTTACCGATATTGATGAAGTCTTCTGTTCCATACACCGTTTCTTTCATCCAAGGATGTATCGCCAATCCCACAACCGGCGCCACAACACCTGCTGCCAGGGTGCCCCCTATGGCGTGAGATGCGATTTTCAAAAATCTTCTCCTGCTAGTATTTTCTGTTTTACTGTCTTCCACCTTTTTACCTCTCTGCATTGAAATGAATCAATAAACCGATGCCGTATCCAGCGCTGTTAAATTCTTCAGCGCCAGTATCAAGCCCATATTTCCTGGCTAAAAAAGCAATTTTATAAATTATTTACCTGAAAATAAAGTCAATTTTTGAAAAAATAAATTTAACTTAACGACAAATCAAAGGCAATGTCTACCTCATTCTTAACCTTGAGTGTCCCCAGCAAGGCTTTGTAAGGCTTTATTCCAAAGTCTTTTTGGGCGATGGTAACCCTTCCTTTCAAATCTTTTCCCGTAGTGGTTTTTGCATCAAACTCTACGGGACGTGTGACTCCGTGCAGGGTCAACTCCCCTTTTACATGATACGTTCCATCCTTTTCATGGATACTGGCAGAACGGAAGTTAATGGTGGGATATTTGGAAGGGTGTAAGACGTCCTTAGAAGTAGCTTCTTCAATGTCTGCCTTGTCTTTTTCCTTGAGTGCGTCATAATTCTGCTGCCCCTCTTTCATAGCGCATACTACTTTCAGTGAATTTGCTGAAATTTCTGCTTCTACGCTTGCAGACTGAGCACTGGCATCAGAAACGCTTAGTTTGATGGTAAAATTCGTTACATCAATCAACAGGTCGTGAGCTACGGCGCTCAGAAATCCTTCTTTAAATGTATAGACAGATAATTTCCCTGAATTTGCATTCAAATGATAACTACCCGCTTTTAATGCCATATCCTCCTCCTGGGCTGAACAAAGGTATTTTAGATTCTGTACGTTAAAATGAGTTTGGATAGTATCCCAATTTTTCCTATAAATGTCAATCCACAATAATTTTCTATCATTTCACTTGACTTGCAAAAACATTGTATATAAAATCGAAAACTAATCCCGAACATGCTGTTTTCCGGATGTTTTTGTGAATAAAAAATATTTATTAAGGGGAATCAAATATGCTTCGATTTAATAAACGCCGTAACACGTTAGAACCTGAAGAGTACATCTTTCAATTGCAGGATGCGACAGAACCCAACCTCTTCAGGGATGTATTTCCCTACGATAAAATACCGAAAATACCATTCAATTACCGGCTCAACCCGATGAACATGCCTGATGAAATATGGCTTACGGATACAACCTTCAGGGATGGACAGCAATCCCGTCCGCCTTATACCGTGAAACAGATTGTAGACCTCTATGACCTGATTCACAAATTAGGGGGGAAAAAGGGTCTTATTCGCCAGTGTGAATTCTTTTTATACAATGAAAAAGACCGGGAAGCCGTCGTAAAATGTCTTGAGCGAGGGTATAAGTATCCTGAGGTTACCGGATGGATTCGGGCAGTAAAGAGCGATTTCAAGCTGGTCAAGGAAATGGGACTCAAGGAAACAGGTATTTTATGCTCCGCTTCGGATTACCATATTTATTTAAAATTAAACAAAACCAGAAAACAGGTAGTAGAGATGTATCTGGATATCGTGAAGGCAGCCCTGGAGGAAGGTATTGTCCCCCGCTGCCATTTCGAGGATATTACCAGATCGGACTTTTATGGTTTCGTCGTTCCATTCGCACAGGAGCTTATGAAATTATCCAAAGAAAGCAAAATGCCGGTGAAAATACGCGCCTGTGATACCATGGGAATGGGTGTCAGTTATCCTGGCGCCGCTTTGCCCCGCAGTGTCCCTGGTATTGTTTATGGACTCAACCACTTTGCCGGTGTCCCATCAGAATACATGGAATGGCACGGCCACAATGATTTTTATCTGGCGGTAAGCAACGCAACTTCCGCATGGCTTTATGGGTGCGGCGCTATTAACGGCACCCTGCTGGGTTTGGGAGAACGCACGGGAAACACGCCCATAGAGGCCCTTGTAATCGAATACATGGCATTGCGAGGCGAAGATGAACTCATCGATACCACCGTAATTACGGAAATTGCGGATTATTACAAAAATGAGGTCGGGTATACAATTCCTCCGACACAGCCTTTGGTTGGCGCAGAATTCAATGTTACCCGCGCCGGTATCCATTCTGACGGTTTGTTAAAGAACGAAGAAATCTATAACATCTTCAACACGAAAAAACTTTTAAACAGGCCGATAGGTGTTTCTGTATCTGACAAATCGGGCGCAGCCGGCATTGCACAGTGGATTAATATTTATTTTGGCTTAGAGGGAAACGAACAGATACCCAAACACCATGAAGGAATAACGAAGATCAGGGAATGGGTGGATAAACAATACAACGAAGGACGTATCATTTCCATCTCCGATGGGGAAATGGTCGAACAGGTACGCATCCATCTTGGGAAGTTTATCAAATCTGACAAACTGAAATAAACCTTGAAAGTTTATGAATTTCAGGCAAAAGATATCCTCAGAAAGTATGGTGTCTGCGTCCCTCGCGGCAAGGTCATATCTCAAGGTCATGACGCCCCGAAAATATTTCAGGAAATTGGCAGCAATCGCTGTGTCATAAAGGCACAGGTCCTTGCAGGCGGCAGGGGGAAAGGCGGCGGTATCCGGTTTGCCACTACCTCTGCTGAAGCACAGGCAATCGCCGCAGGCATGCTTGGCGCCCATCTTGTAACACGCCAAACCAGCCCCAAAGGCATCGAAGTCAACTATGTCCTCATTGAAGAATCCGTTTCTATCAAGAATGAATTATACCTCGCCATAACGATTGACCGATCCCTTCAAACCCCGGTATTGATTGCCAGTATTGAGGGAGGTATGGAGATAGAAGAAGTTGCCAAAAAATCACCTGATAAAATTATCAGGGAACCGATTGATATATTTTTTGGAGTTCACCCGTTTCAGATACGCCGCATTGCCTCAAAATTAGGCATATCAGGAATATCCTCAACAAGATTCAACAATCTCGTCACGAATCTTTTTCATGCTTTTATCAATAACGACTGCTCATTATTAGAAATTAACCCTTTGGCTGTAACGGTAGATGACAAGCTGTGCGCACTCGACGCAAAGATGGATATTGATGACAACGCCTTATACCGTCACCAGGAATTTGAGCAAATGAGCCAATATCAAGACCTCTCGCCTGTTGAAGTATTAGCAAAAAAATACAAACTTAGTTACATAAGCCTTGATGGAAACATCGGATGCCTGGTAAACGGAGCGGGTCTTGCCATGGCTACTATGGATATTATCAAACTCCACGGCGGAGAACCGGCTAATTTCCTGGATGTCGGCGGCGATGCATCGCTGGAACAGGTCACGCAGGCATTCAAGATTATTTTGTCAGACTCCAAAGTGAAGGCAATCCTGATCAATATTTTCGGCGGGATCATGAAATGTGATGTCATTGCATCGGGTATCACTCAAGCCATTCAGGATGTAGGCATTCACATTCCATTGGTCGTGCGTTTGGAAGGGACGAACGTTGATATTGCAAAAAAGATATTAGAGAACTCCTGCCTCAGCATTATTTCTGCAAAAGACATGAAAGAGGCTGCAAGTCTTGTTGTAAAGGCGTCAAAGTGAGCATCTTAATAAATAAAGACACACGGGTAGTATGTCAGGGCATAACGGGGCAGGCAGGCAGTTTTCACGCCGAACGCATGCTGGAATACGGCACGAAACTTGTCGCAGGTGTTACGCCGGGCAAAGGTGGCACAACGCACCACGAGTTGCCTGTCTTTGATAGTGTGCTTGACGCAGTACAACACACCGGCGCAAACGCCTCTGTGATCTACGTCCCGGCAGCCTTTGCAGCGGATGCTATCATGGAGGCCGCAGAAGCAGGAATTGAACTTGTTGTATGTATAACAGAAGGCATTCCTACGCTGGACATGATTCGGGTTAAAAAATATCTCTCGAATAAAAAGACACGTCTTATCGGACCAAACTGTCCGGGCATCATTACGCCCGGCGCCTGCAAGATCGGCATTATGCCCGGATATATCCATAAACCCGGCAACGTGGGCGTCGTTTCACGCAGCGGAACGCTCACCTACGAGGCCGTCTGGCAACTGACGCAACGGGGTCTTGGTCAATCCACCGGCATTGGAATCGGAGGCGATCCCATTGTGGGTACCGATTTTGTGGATGTACTCAGACTGTTCCAGGAGGACAAAGAAACAATGGCTATTGTGTTGATCGGAGAAATTGGCGGAAGCGCAGAAGAGGAAGCCGCAGAAGTTATACAGCAGGAAATTACAAAACCAGTTATTGGTTTTATCGCCGGCAGTACGGCTCCTCCTGGCAAACGTATGGGTCATGCCGGCGCTATCATTTCAGGTAACAAAGGCACTGCCATTTCAAAGATTGCTGCGCTGAAAAACGCAGGCGTTACCATTGCAGACAGTCCGGCCGATATCGGCGAAACGACGGTAAGGGTGATCAAACAAACAGGGGCAAGTGCCGGGTGACATGTGGCATGTGACGGGGAAAAACTTTACTTGTCACCCGCCACCCGCCACCCGTCACTCGTTGTATTCGAGCCTCCCTGCCAGGCATTGAAACGGAAGAGGAAAATGAGCCCTGGAATAGCAGCCAGGGTACAGAAGATGAAAAAATGAACCCATCCAAACCATTCCGCCAGATACCCGGTGGGTGACGCAACAATCACCCGCGGAATGCCCATGAGACTGCTCAAAAGCGCATATTGTGTGGCAGTAAATCTCTTATTGCAGAGACTCGCCATAAAAGCAATGAAGGCGGAAGCGCCCATACCGCTGGTGAAATTTTCAAAGGCGACCGTAGCCACCAGGACATAATAATTGTGACCCGCCGAAGCAAGCGCTGAGAATGCCAGCGTTGAGCCGGCCTGGAGGATTCCGAATATCCAGAGCGCCCTGAGAAGTCCTATGCGTAACAGGAGAATTCCTCCTGCAAGACCGCCTCCAATTATGGCGATTATGCCAAATGTCTTTGCAACTACAGCAAGATCGGTCTTCGAAAATCCTATCTTCAGGATAAAAGGGGTTATCATGTTTGCCGCCATGACGTCGCCAATTTTATAGAGCAGGATAAATGCCAGAATTTCGAATGCCCCCCTCCTCCTGAAATAATCGGTAAACGGCTCTATCACGGCATCACGGATGGTTTTGGGAGGGATTATCTGTCCGTCGGGGTTTGGCCCTAAAAATGTGGTAATCATGCCGATAAGAAGCGAAGCGGCAAGCAGCAGATAAACGTAATTCCAGGGGATGCGGTCGGCTAAAAACAGGGCAAATGCACCGGAAATGAGCATGCCTATGCGATAACCATTCGAGGCAAAAGAAGCGCCTAAACCAAGTTCTTCGTCTCTTAAAAGCTCCCGACGATAGGCATCGATGACAATATCCTGGCTTGCGCTGAAGAATGATACGATTACGGCAAGAATAGCCACAATCCAGGGAGATTCAGCAGGTCTCACTACATAAAAGGCTCCGATAGCCAGCATAAGGAGGATTTGAGAAATCAGCATCCATCCACGCCGCCTGCCGAGGAACGGAGGCACATATCTGTCGAGGAAAGGTGACCAGAGGAACTTGACCGTATAGGGAAGCCCGACCAGAGAGAACATCCCGATGACTGCGAGGTTAACCTTTTCATCGGTCATCCACGCCTGAAGCGTCGAACCGGTAACTAGCAGGGGAATGCCGGAGCTTATGCCCAGGAAAAACGTAACCAGCATCCGCCAGCTGAAAATTATCCGTAAGGTAGAAACTTGCATAAACTTTAAATCAGGATTTCGGCAACTTTCTTACATCACCGGACACCCTGTAGGGGCAGGTTTAAAACCTGCCCCTACACGGATGCCCTTTGTGATTTTCGCTGGTTCAATCGTCCTCGATTGAACCGAAACATTTGGTATGATTACGTTTCACGGCACAAGTTCAAACCCCGGAGTACTGTTAAAATATCTGGTCCAATCTGCAAGAACCAGCCTTGTGGTAATGTTTTGAGTCCAGTATTTTTAGTGCTTCATTGTTATACTACATTATTAAAATTCACCGACTTATTAACCATTGCCAAAGAACTTTTCGGCTTTCTCTGGTATTGTTTCAACTTTAGTTCCCAAAAAATTTTTCCAATGCTCTAGGATAGTTTTTTTGGTATCTACCACTTTTACTTTAACAAGGCCTTCAGAAATTCGTCTACGTAAAGGATTAAGCAACATTCGAACCGCCACATCTGCTGATGGAAGACTATAACCCACAATGGTAACTTCATTAGCGGTGGTAATACCTTCTAGGGCTTGATCCCATATGGATTGGATAATTGCACCTTCTAGTTGTTTTAGATAGGAGAAACCAATGAGAGCAAAATTCTCGTGATGTCCAGTATTCGGTTCATTTTTGTCTCGAATAACTTTTCCGTTTGGACGAAGGTTTTGTAAATATTTGGGATAGCGAAAGTAAATGCCATTATTATCATGGCTAAACCATCCTATAGATCCGTGTAGTTTGAGTACTTTAACCTGTGACGGTTTTTTCCAATTATCCGGAAAAGGTTGTGGACGCCACGCCGGCTCACTTTCGATATGAACGAGGAAACCATATCCATCGCCAGGTAGCCATTTCTTTTGTTCCATCAACGTTCGCTCGACAATCGTATCCCAATTTGTCGTTATGACAACATCTCCTTCGTGTAAATTTGCCATCATATTATGAATGTAAGTACGTCTTTCCCTGGCATTTTGCTGATCATCATTGGCATGTTTCATACTGAAAAAATGATCTACCAATAGCTGAAAGTCCCGTCTAGCCATCTCTCCCTCAATAAGAAGTTTCCTTCGAGGGGCACTCCACTCTTTATTGAGGTTCTCAATGGTTTGCTGATTACCGGAGTGCCATGCTTTCTTTAATTTTTTCCATCTATCCAAGTCATTTTCATTGAGAGTTGCGACTAGTAGGTCAGGAACCGTAAGTATCAATTCAGGATTGGAGCTTTCCAGAACTGATTTCAATTGACCTTTCGCTGAAAGACGGAATTTTTCAAACCGATCCCACACTTCCTTTGTGTATTCATCAGCAGATTGAACTTTGTTTTTTATTTCGTTAAGCAGTTCTTGGGTTGGTGGATAACCAGCACCTACCGAAACACCTGCCCCAAAAAAATAAAGTTGTTTCATAACATTTCATAATAGAAAAAATTAGAATCTTCTTCTTTACAAGGAAAGCAAGGTGTATTGCGGTAAGCCACTACAGACAACTTTTATCCAACTCCACCATTGATTCGTTTTGTTTTTCCATTAATGCGTACTTCTTTGCGAGTTTGCTGTGTCTCCTGCCGTAGGCGGCGTAGATGATCGAACCTATCGCAAGCCACACAATGAGTCTGAGCCACGTTGAAAACTCTAAGCGGATCATCATATATCCACAGAATAGTTACGTAGGTTGGGTTGAGGCACGAAACCCAACCTTAGTTCTGGTTGTTATCGGCGGTGATTGTTCACATTATCCAATAGACACGTAGTCAATAACCGGCGTTTCGATAAATCTATCTGGTTTTTAGCATTTATTTTTTGGGTGCGCTTCGCTTCACCAAACCTACATAGTTGTTCTACAGTAATATAATTCCGGCGTCTCTAAATTGCTTTGGAATCGTTTAGACAGCCACGAATTTTTGCTCATTTTGAATAATAATTGTAGGATTCGGGTTTTTGGGAGGGATAGGAAGTCCTTTTTCTTTCAATAGATTAATATGTTCTAGTATTCCCCATTTTGCCTTATAAACACAGTCCTCAATGGAATGTCCTATACCGGTAAAACCTTCCAAATCCGGAGAATAAAACCCAAAGTAATCTGGCTCTTCAGTTGCTTCAATTATTAATGAGTATTCTAAATCAATCATTTTCATTTCCCACCTTGTCTTTGCTTAATTCTTCAACCGCCTCTAAATATGCTTTTATCGCATCTTTAATATTCTCCAAAGCCTCCTCTTCGGTCTGCTCTTGTGACCAACATCCGGGCAATCCGGGAACCCAAGCGGCATAACCTTCTTCGTTTTTCTTGAGATTTACCTTGTATTTCATAAGCGCCTCCAGGATTTTTTACATTTTAGGGCGTATGCTCAACACCCTTACAGATAACTCTTATCCAATCCCACCAATGACTCGTTTTGTCTTTCCATCAATGCGTGTTTCTTTGCAAGTTTGCTGTGACGTCTGCCGTAGGCTGCATAGATTATAGCGCCTATTGCAAGCCATGCAATGAGCCTGAGCCACGTGGATAATTCTAAGCGGATCATCATATATCCGCAGGAAAGAATACCCAGGATGGGTATTACGGGTACAAAGGGGCATTTGAATGCGCGGGGATGATGCGGGTCTTTGATACGCAGGATTATGACGGCGGCAGCAACAAGGCAAAAGGCAAGCAACGTTCCGATGTTTACTAATTTTGCGATCTCTTCTATGGGGAAGCAACTGGCGGTAAGGGCAACGCAGCCGCCAACTATAATGGTTGATATGTGGGGTGTCCCGAAACGGGGATGAACGGCTGCGAAGAGCCGTTCAGGAAGGAGACCGTCCCTGGCTATGGCCCATAATATCCTGGATTGGCTCAGGAGTAAAACGAGAAGTACACTGGTCAGCCCTGCTACGGCGCCGACAGAGATGAAAAAGGATACCTTGACCAGTCCGTACCGTGTGAAGGCATCTGCCAGCGGCGCATCAATATTAATGTCCTTGTAATATACCATGCCGGTAAGGACTGCGGTTACTGCAATGTATAAAATAGTACAGAGAACCAGAGAGACAATGATGCCGATAGGCACGTCCCTCTTTGGATTTCTGGCCTCCTGGGCCGTCGTTGAAACCGCATCGAAGCCGATATAGGCAAAGAACACGTAAGCAGCGCCGGTACCAATACCGCCAATACCAAACGGCGCAAATGTCGAAAAACTGTTGCCCCAGTTATCGTTCTTTACGTAAAACCATCCCATAAAAATTACCAATAATATTACCGCAAGTTTTACTCCAACGATGATACTATTGAAACGGGCGCTCTCTTTTATGCCAACGACCAGCAGGGCGGTGATGACAACGATGATCAGTCCTGCAGGAAGATTGAAGACGATGGGAATACCATGAAGAAACGGCACACTTTGGGCAAACATGTCCTTCGCCTGGTGAGACAATGTCCAGTAATCAGTGGTAAGCCATTGGGGGATATGTAACCCAAAAAGCCCGATTAATTTTATAAAGTAGTGAGACCACCCTACTGCCACAAGGCTCGATGCAAGGGAATACTCCAAGATGAGGTCCCATCCGATAATCCAGGCAAAAACTTCACCTAATGCTGCATAAGAGTACGTATAAGCGCTGCCTGCCAGTGGAACCATCGATGCAAACTCGGCATAGCACAGGGCCACAAAGATACAGGCGAGTCCGGAAAGGACAAACGAGAGGATCAAGCTGGGACCCGCATACTCCTTAGCAGCCAGACCGGTCAAAACAAATATCCCGGCGCCAATAACGGCGCCAATGCCCAGGGCGGTAAGCGAGAACGGACCGAGTACCCGTTTGAAGTGGTGATGGTTGGATTCTTCTACAAGGTCACGTAATGCCTTCTTTGCAAACAGTTTTTTCATTAGAAATACTTCTGTTTTCTGGCTTCTTACTGCCGACTTCTGTATTTTATTCTTTTTCTATGAGGTGTCCGAGTTTTTCTTTCTTCGTCTGCAGGTATTGTTTGTTTTCCTCTTTAGGCTCTGTAATGATAGGCACCCGTTCCACGATTTCAAGTCCATAACCGTTAAGGGCTGCAAACTTTTTTGGGTTATTTGTAAGTAATCGCATCTTTGTTATGCCCAGGTCCCTCAGGATTTGGGCGCCAATGCCGTAATCGCGTTTATCGGCAGGGAATCCGAGCTTTTCATTTGCCTCGACAGTATCCAATCCCTTTTCCTGTAACAAATATGCATGCAGTTTGTTCTCCAGACCGATACCCCGACCCTCCTGCCGCATATAAAGCAGCACACCCTTTCCTTCCTTTTGTATGACCCGAAGGGCGCTGTGGAGCTGCTCCCCGCAGTCACAGCGAAGAGAGCCAAAGATGTCGCCGGTCAGACATTCATCATGCACCCTCACCAGCACCGGTTCATTATGCAGCGGAGACGGACTATTTCCGCTCTCACTGCCAATGCCCAAACAAAGGGCAAGGTGGAGGTAGTCATCAACGAAGGAACGGTACAGATGAAGGGTAAAATTCCCATAGAGCGTGGGCAATTTTACGGTAACCCGCTTTTCAATCAATCGTTCCTGTTCGTGTCGGTATTTAATAATATCTGCAATGGTGCAGACTTTGAGATGATGCTTTTCGGCGAACTTTCTGAGTTCCGGAAGTTTTGCCATATTCCCGTCTTCTGTCATAATCTCACAGATAACCGCGGCAGGTTTGAGTCCTGCAATGCGCGCCAGGTCTACCGCGCCTTCTGTGTGTCCAGTCCTGACCAGCACCCCCCCTCTCTGCGCCTTTAAAGGAAAAATATGGCCAGGCCTGACAAGGTCTTCCGGTTTTGTCTTATCGTCAATAGCAGCTAATATCGTTGTAGCCCGGTCTTTAGAAGAAACGCCCGTAGTGATCCCGTCCCGTGCATCAATGGAAACGGTAAAGGGCGTCTGAAAGTTTGATGTGTTATGGGATACCATTGGATAAAGTTCAAGCGCTTCCGCCCGTTCGGGATTAATTGAAAGGCATAGAATGCCCCGTGCGTGAGTAAGCATAAAATTGATTGCCTCCGGAGTTACCTTTTCGGCAGCAATGGTAATGTCCCCCTCGTTTTCACGGTTCGCATCATCGACCAAAATGATCATTTTGCCTTGTTTCAGATCCTCTACGACCTCTTGTATTGTGTTAAATCGCATCAAAAACACCTCTCATAATTTAATGTACAGAAATTTCAAAGTAGGGGCAGGTTTGAAACCTGCCCCTACATATTGTTTCGGTGTATAAAAAAGAAAATTCGCTACCCAATGCCTAATTTAAATTTCTATTAATAGTATTAAAAAAGGTGGGCAATGTAAAGTATTTTGTTTAATGTAGAGGCGCACTGCGGTGCGTCTCTACTACTGGACAATTACAATTGTTTCACACCCCTGTAAATATAGAAGAGTCCGGAGGCAAAGGTGGAAACAACGGTCACCCACCAGATGGCAGCAAGGGCAGGTATAGGGACATGGTTTCCAATAAGCACCGATATGACAGCAATAATTTGAAGAAACGTTGACGCCTTACCCAGTATTGTTGGCCGGCAATTTACCTTGCCGGTAATAAGGAGTAGCGCAACGGTGCCAAAGATAAGTAAGAGGTCTCTGCAAACAATAATCGTTGGAATCCAATTGGGAAATCTTGGTTCCGGCCATATACGGTCGGAGGAAAGTATGATGCAGGAAATCACAAGAACAAGCTTGTCAGCAAAGGGGTCCAAATACACGCCTAATCGTGTTACTTCGTTCCTTTTCCGAGCTATATAACCGTCCAGCACATCGCTTAACCCAATGATCAACATGATAAAAAGGCAAATATAACGGTAATGATTGTTGTGCTGTACTTGAGTTATGCAAAACACAAGCAGAGGAATACAGCATATCCTGCTCAGACTGATCTTGTTAGAAAGGGTTAACATAGTGAAAAACCTCGGATGAATAATTTGATTGTATAGGATTTTCATTTTATTTATTTGGAAAAAGCTGAAGACGTGCGACTTGACACCGTTTTTTCATACCCAAAGTGCGTCTGTCCCTTCTAAAAGGTGGGTTCAAGTTGCAAACTTGAACCCGCGAAGACGCAGCGAAGCCGCAACCAAAGCAGTGAAGATAAGGCAAGTGGCAGGTGGCGGGTATCGTTTTACTCGTCACTCGTCATTCGACACACGTCACTTCCCCGTTTACACGAGGACATGATTTCTAAAGACTTACTAAAACTTGTCCCCTTGAAACTTGTCCTCGCAAAAGCGGGGAATGGGGAAAAGGAGTTTTTACAGGGTAATACTATGCCGGCTGCGATATCAATTATCGCACAAGTTTGACTTTGCTTTTCGTAAAAGACTGTGCCGTTTGTTTTTTACGTTCCTTATACCATGTTACAAACAAACGGACGCCCTGTTCAATAGGTACTTTCGGTTGATAGTGTAAAAAACGTTCCGCCTTTCTGATATCCGCATAGGTTCTGTGCATGTCTCCGGGTTGCTCTGGAAGTTTTTTAATCTGCGCTTTTTTACCCAATTCCCGTTCAATGAGGTCAATAAGCCTTTTCAATTGAATTGGTTTTGAGTCCCCCAGATTGATGACCTCGAAATCAAACTGCTTATCTAATACAGCAACCACTCCATCGACAATATCGGAAAAGAAGGTATAATCCCGTTCGGTCGTCCCGTCACCGTACATCGTGATCGGTTGGTCACGATCAATGAGTTCTGTGAATTTTCGGATGGCAAGGTCCGGTCTTTGCCGAGGGCCATATACCGTAAAAAATCTGAGGCAGCAAACGGGTATTTTATAAAGATGATGATAATTGTAACAAAAAAGTTCTCCGGCACGTTTTGTTGCGGCATAAGGGGATATGGGTTCATTCACAGGGTCGTCTTCTGAGAAAGGAACCTTTTTGTTGTTTCCGTAAACTGATGAAGACGAACCAAAGATAAATTGCTTGACCTTATAAATCCGGGAAAGTTCAAGCATATTTAGAGTTCCCTTGCCGTTGACCTCTTCGTACAGCAACGGTCGTTCGATAGATGGCCTTACACCGGCGTATGCCGCCAGATGAATGACCTTTTCAACGTGGTGTTTCTCAAATATTTCCTGACATGCAGACGTGTCACAGATATCGGCCTCATATAATGTCAAATTTGAATCCTGAATAGCCTTCGAAATATTTTCTCTTTTATATGCCGGCAGATAAAAGTCATTAAAATTATCGACAACAACGACCTTTTTACCCTGTGAGAGCAAACGTTCCACCAGATGAGAACCAATAAAACCTGCACCACCAGTAGCGAGTATTGACATAAAATAAATTGCCCTTTCTGATTTATCGTATTGTGGTATTTAGGTTTAATATAGCAGAGGCGTCACCTTAGTCAAGTGAAAAACAACTTTGGCTTGACACGTCCATTTTTTCATTGTACGATTTATCGAATTTGATATTATCCAACCGTAAAGACACTAAAGTACAAAAATAATAGCATGGACAAAAAAAGGGCTGTACTTGTACTGGAAGATGGAACGACCTTCAAAGGTTACTCTCTCGGCGCCCCTGGCGAGACGATAGGCGAGGTGGTTTTTAACACCAGTTTGATGGGTTACCAGGAAATCCTTACAGACCCATCGTACAAAGGACAAATGGTGGTCATGACCTATCCGCTGATTGGTAATTATGGAATTAATGAAAAAGATTACGAATCACGCAAGATGTTCCTGGAGGGCTTTATCGTAAAAGAATGCAGTCCTTTCCCCAGTAACTGGCGTTCGCAGACCGGCCTGGATGAATTTCTCAAGAAAAAAGGGATTGTCGGCATTCGGGGAATCGATACACGGGCATTGACAGCACACATACGGGACTTTGGCTCACAGCAAGGCATTATTTCCACCGCAGATTTTGATGTTTCAAGCCTTATCAAAAAGGTCAAGTCATCTCCCGGATTAAACGGATTAGACCTCGTAAAAGAGGTGACATGCAGTGATTCATATGATTGGAAAGATGACGAAACCAGCCAAAAAGTATCGAAAAGGTACAAGGTCATTGTCTACGATTGCGGGGTAAAATATAACATCTTGAGAAAATTGAGCAGTGCAGGCTGCGCTGCGACGGTAGTTCCTGCCCGGACGTCACCGAAGAAAGTCCTGGATATGAATCCGGACGGTATTGTGCTTTCAAACGGTCCTGGCGATCCGGCAGCAGTACCTTATATGGTTGATAATATCAGGGATTTACTGGGCAAAAAACCAATCCTGGGTATTTGTCTCGGACATCAGTTGCTTGCGCTTACCCTGGGTTTAAAGACATACAAACTCAAGTTCGGTCATCATGGGGGAAACCAGCCTGTAATTGATCTCTCGACCAAAAAGGTGGAAATTACCGCGCAGAATCATAATTTCGCCGTATCAACTCCACCGGAAGGAACTGTGCACAAAAGCCCGTTTGGCGATGTGGAAATTACGCATGTAAACCTCAATGATCAGTCGGTTGAAGGGCTGAAATGCCACTCAATGCCTGTCTTTTCGGTGCAATATCACCCGGAGGCATCACCCGGCCCGCATGATGCAAATTATTTGTTTGAGAGATTTATTGAGATGATGAAAGTTTATAGTTGAATGTTCAGGAATTTTAATTTATACCGTAGCGCGGGGGTTATTCCCCCGCTCTGACCGACCATAAGGGTTGGCGCTACAGAATGACGCGTAATAGTACAATTGTCATTCTGAGCGAAGCGAAGAATCTATTTAATATCCCATTGCTGGTTCAGGCTTGCAGCCTGAACCAAACTATTTCGGTTCAATCGAGGACGATTGAACCAGCCAGAGGAAACCCAACTAACTCAATTAACGCAAGAAACATAAATGCCCAAACGAACAGATATAAAAAAAATCATTATCATCGGTTCCGGCCCGATTGTCATCGGTCAGGCCTGCGAATTTGACTATTCAGGCACCCAGGCCTGCAAGGCGCTCCGTGAAGAGGGCTACAAGGTCGTCCTGGTTAACAGCAACCCCGCCACTATCATGACAGACCCTGAGGTTGCAGACAAGACCTATATCGAACCCATTACCCCCGAAATGGTCGCAAAAATCATTGCAAAGGAACGCCCCCAGGCATTACTGCCGACTCTGGGAGGTCAGACAGGTCTGAACACTGCCGTTAGCCTTGCGGAAAAAGGGGTGCTCAAGGAATATGGCGTGGAACTTATTGGGGCGAAATTGGGGGCTATCAAGAAGGCTGAGGATCGGTCGCTCTTTAAATCTGCCATGAAACAAATAGGCATTGCAGTGCCTGAAAGCGGTTATGCGCGTTCATACGACGATGCAATGAAGATTGTCGACGAGATTGGCTTCCCAGCCATTATACGTCCTTCTTTTACCCTGGGAGGTACCGGTGGTAATGCAGCCTATAATATTGAAGAATACAAAGAATATATCAAAGTAGCCTTAGAGGCAAGCCCTGTCCACGAAGTGCTGGTGGAACGCTCTGTTCTGGGATGGAAGGAATACGAACTGGAGGTAATGCGCGACCTGAAGGATAACGTCGTGATCATTTGTTCTATTGAAAATTTCGATCCTATGGGTGTACACACAGGCGACAGCATCACGGTTGCCCCTGCCCAGACGCTTACCGATGTTGAATATCAAATTATGCGGGATGCGGCGATCAAGATTATCCGGGAGATTGGCGTCGAGACAGGCGGCTCTAATATCCAGTTCTCAGTAAATCCTGAAAATGGGGAAATGCTGGCAATTGAGATGAACCCAAGAGTATCCAGGAGTTCCGCCCTGGCCTCAAAGGCTACCGGATTTCCTATCGCCAAGATTGCCGCAAAGCTTGCGGTAGGCTATACCCTCGATGAAATCCCCAATGACATCACCCGTTACACGCCTGCCTGCTTCGAACCCACGATTGATTACTGTGTGGTAAAAGTGCCGAGATTTAATTTTGAAAAATTTCCGGATACCGACCCAACCCTTACCATCCACATGAAATCAGTAGGGGAAGTCATGGCAATCGGACGCACCTTTAAAGAAGCCATAGGGAAGGCCATCCGTTCTTTAGAATCCGGACGATACGGTTTTGAGAGTTTATGGCCTTCAGGCAGTGATAAGTGGTCTGCCGGACAGCGGACTGAGTTTCTAAGAGAAAAATTAATGATCCCAAATCCCGACAGACTCTGGCACATCGCCGATGCGATGCGATTTGGCTTGAGTCTTGATGATATCTATAAATGGACACATATCGATCACTGGTTTCTTTACAATATCAAACAAATACTCGACATGGAAGCCGGGATTAAACAGAAATATCCGAATGCAAAAGATGAACGGCGGCTCGCCCCTGCATCTCAAAATGAGAACGAGTTTACCATGGACAAGGATATGTTGACTGAGGCCAAGCAATATGGTTATTCCGATAAATATCTGGCGTATTTGTGTAATGTTGAAGAAAAGACCATACGGAAATACCGTCAAAAAGAGGCAATCAGACCAGTCTTCAAACACGTGGATACCTGCGGCGCAGAATTCAAGGCATTTACGCCCTACCTGTATTCCACGTATGAAACCTCCTGCGAAGCAGAGCCTACACACAAGAAAAAGATTATCATCCTCGGCAGCGGCCCAAATCGTATCGGCCAGGGAATCGAATTCGATTACTGCTGTGTCCACGGAGTGTTTGCATTGAAGGATCTGGGTTACGAAACTATTATGATTAACTGCAATCCTGAAACGGTGAGCACCGATTATGATACCTCGGACCGGCTTTACTTCGAGCCTCTCACCCTGGAAGACGTCCTTGAGATTATTCATAAGGAAAAGCCCGAAGGTATCATCGTACAATTTGGAGGGCAAACGCCTTTAAAGCTGGCAGTGCCATTAGAGAAAGAGGGAGTAAAGATATTGGGAACCTCTCCGGATAGTATCGATATTGCAGAGGACCGTGAACGATTTGCCGCCCTGATCAATCAACTAAAATTAAGGCAGCCCGACAACGGCTGTGCCCGTTCGGCCGCCGAAGCAAAGGTCATCGCCAACAAAATAGGTTATCCCGTGCTGCTGCGTCCTTCTTATGTCCTGGGAGGCAGGGCGATGCGCATTGTTTACGATGAAATGGGCGTGGAGGATTATATCACTCATGCCGTACAGGTTTCGCCCGAACATCCCGTCCTGATTGACCGATTCCTGGAGGACGCCATAGAAATTGACGTGGACGCAATCTGTGACGGCAAGGAGGTATTTATTGGCGGCATTATGGAACACATCGAGGAAGCCGGCATCCATTCCGGAGACAGCGCCTGTTCGCTGCCGCCCTATTCTATAGGCAATGACATCATTAACGAACTAAAAAAACAAACGCAGATCATGGCGCTTGCATTGAATGTGGTAGGACTCATTAACATACAATATGCGATTAAAGATAAAACGGTGTATGTGCTGGAGGTCAATCCCCGCGCCTCAAGGACGGTGCCCTTTGTCAGCAAGGCGATAGGCATACCCATGGCCAAGATCGCAGCAAAGGTGATTGCAGGAAAGAAACTCAGCGAATTAAATATCTCCATGAACATGAGGTTAAAGCATGTTGCCGTAAAAGAGGCGGTCTTCCCCTTTATCAAATTTAAAGGGGTAGACACGGTGCTGGGCCCTGAAATGAAATCGACAGGCGAGGTCATGGGACTGGACACGGACTTTGGCCGCGCCTATGCCAAATCTCAAATGGCCGCAGACTGCAGCCTTCCCTTAACAGGCACCGTCTTTATCAGCGTGAGGGATAAAGACAAAAAGTCCATGATACCCATTGCAAAGAAGCTCATACACATGGGTCTTAAAATTGTTGCCACACAGGGCACGGCAAAAGTACTTTCTGAAAATAACGTCTCCGTTCCTCCGGTTTTAAAGGCTACCGAGGGACGTCCTAATATTGTCGACCGCATCAAAAACAACGAAATCCAGCTCGTCATCAACACCACAGAAGGCAAGACTGCCCAGGAGGCATCGTATTCCATACGGCGCACGGCGCTGGTGCATCGTGTCCCCTATTTCACAACCGTTGCCGGCGCAGTAGCCGCCGCCAAGGCCATCGAGGCGCTCAAAAACGGCAGCCTCGACGTCAAACCCATCCAGGAATACTACCACACATAAATTCGTTGTAACAGTTCACCCCCCTGACCTCCCCCATCGAGCTTGCTGTTGGACAAATTTTTGCTGGACAAGTTTATGACAGGAAATACCCAATTATTCAAGGGTTTTGGCGTATACTTCACAAAATACGCCTTGTCAAAATATACAGTTCAACCTATATTTGAAATAGGTGTAAGATACAACCCCCCCAGCCCCCTTTTCTAAGGGGGGATTTTAAAGTCCCCCTTAACAAAGGGGGAATCAGGGGGTTGTTATGCACGTTACATAATCAGTTTACAGTTATTTTGTCCAGCCAATTTTTGTCCAACAGCAAGCTTTGGAGGGGGATAGGGGGAGGCGGCGCTGAGCCGTTGTAGGGGCAGGTTTGAAACCTGCCCCTACGTGTGAATGTAAAAAAGGTCGCTGTCGAAGACAGCCTAACTTGATATTCAGGAATTTCAATCTTGTTGTAGAGACGCAAGATCGTTCGACTAAGCTCACGACGAAGTTTTGCGTCTCTACGTCCGTTTTGCGAACAAAAGTTGTTGGGTTTTTGTCTTTTAAAACCCAACCTAATTTGAGAGGTTTTCTGTTTATAATTTCCTCATTAGACTGCCTGAAAGTAGCAACTTTGCTTATTCCTGTCAACCAAAATATACTATAAATGGATCTTTATACGGGGAATTAGAATTTCGATACAGGGAGACGAAATGCCGCATGTTTTTGGTTATAACTCCCCGATATCCTCATTCCATAGTTCCGGGTTCTTCCGGATGAATTCTTTCATGAGTTGCTTGCATTCGTCAAGATTCAAATTAATAACCTCAACCCCATGTGATGCCATAAATTCCTTCGCGCCGGAGAAGGTCTCGCTCTCTCCAACAAAGACTTTCCTGATCCCGAACTGAACAATTGCGCCTGCACACAGATAACAGGGCATCAGGGTAGAGTAAAGGACGGTATCGCGGTATCTGCCGATTCTGCCGGCATTACGCAGACAATTAATTTCCGCATGCATGATAGGGTCGTTTTCCTGAACTCGCCGGTTATGCCCCCTCCCGATAATCTTTCCGTCTTTTATAATAACCGAGCCTATGGGAATCCCTCCCTCACGCAATCCCTGTCTTGCCTCGTCAATAGCTGCCTTCATAAAGATGTCCATACGCGGTATCCTCCTTAAAAAACGTTTGGAACCACAGACTTCGTCGTGAGCGCTCAGTCGAACGATTTCTCAGATTGCACAGATTTTGGATTATTAAATTCCGCTGATTGTTTTAGGTTTTTATCTGTGTAATCTGCGCAATCTGTGGTTTCAGTATAGAGACGGCGGTACAGTCCGTACGGCTTCTGCAACAAGTCCTGATGGTTTCCAGTCTCAGCAATCTCGCCATTATCAAAGGCAACGATTTGATCCACCGATTGAATAGTCGAAAACCGGTGGGCAATGATTATGGTTGTTCTGCCTTGCATGAGTCTCTTTAATGCCTGTTGAATCAGATTTTCAGATTCCGAGTCGAGGGAAGAAGTTGCCTCATCAAGAATCAGGATGGGTGCATTTTTTAAAAATGCCCGCGCCAGCGCAATGCGCTGCCTTTGTCCGCCTGAAAGTTTTAAGCCGCCTTCTCCGATTTCTGCCTGGTATCCTTTGGGAAGTTTGCGTATAAAGTCGTGGGCATTTGCAGAGACCACTGCAGTCTGAACATCTTCGTCTGTAGCCGCAGGATTACCGAGTACAATATTTTCGTAAATCGTTCCGGAAAAAAGAATAGGTTCCTGTGGGACGGTGGCAATATGTCGCCTCAGACAACTGAGTTTGAAATAGCGAATATCCACATCATCGATGGTAATCCTTCCAGAGAAAACATCATAGAATCTTGGAATAAGCTTTACAAATGTGGATTTTCCAGCGCCGCTCGGCCCAACCAGCGCCACCGTGCGTCCTGCCGGTATGGATAAATTGATGTCCTTAAGAACTGTTTTGGAAGGTTCATAGGCAAAGTGGACATTGGAAAATTTGATTTCACCTTTGATTGTTTTGATTTCTTTGGCGTCAGGATGGTCTGTAACGTCGGGTGTGATGCTAAATACTTCAGAAATCCTCTCTATTGCAGACTGGGAGTTGGCAAGCAGGATATTGAGTTCTGTAAGCCGGTTCAGGGGGATGTAGAACATGCCGAGATAGGCATAAAACGCAGTTAACTCGCCAACCGTGAGGTGTCCATGGATAACCTGCATAGCGCCGTACCATACCACGATGACGGGAGCAATGGAGGTTAAAAATCCGACCACCGATTGGGCTGATGCGTTGTGCTTCACGTTTTTCAGTTGATAGGATAGGTATTCACGGTTGTCCTGGAAAAAGAGCTTCTCTTCCGCCTTCTCCCGTGTGTACGATTGTATTGTGGAAATGCCCCCGAGTTTTTCGTGGACATTGCCGGAGATTTCTTCCATCTTCCGCTGGGCAAGCTGGCTGGTTTTCTTGATTTGAGATTTGAAATATTTATTTAAAAAGACATAGAATGGAAGAATAGAGATGGAAACCAGCGCCAGCCGACAGTTCATGCGGAAAAGGAAAAAGGAGATCAAAAAGATGGAACTTGCGTCCATAATGGTATTGGTAAAGGCGGCTCCCACAAAATTCTGGGCAGAAGCAATGTCTCCCAGAAGGCGTGATGCAATTGAGCCTACCTGTCTTTTTTCGAAGAAGCTGAGCGACATCCTCTGGAGGTGTACGTACAGTTCGTGCCGCAAGTCAAAAATAATTCTCTGCCCTGTCTGATCGGCGAAATAAGACCTGAAATAGGTTGCCGCTGCATAGCACAGATAGAGCAGAACCAGCAATAGCATGACCGAGTGTAATTTTGCCGTATTATAGGATTCCGGTGACAGCAAATGATCAATTATGTTTTTTAGAACTAAGGGGAAGATTAAGGGGATATTGTATTTTAATAACCCACAAATAGTAGCTACTATGATTATCCAGC
>Ga0194125_10003680_pt1 | contig 24528 bp, 19 predicted proteins | sample TA2KigC250mmetaG_FD_148626 | JGI IMG/M metagenome (GOLD analysis project Ga0194125, IMG submission 148626) | Freshwater microbial communities from Lake Tanganyika, Tanzania - TA2015034 Kigoma Deep Cast 250m | ecosystem: Environmental > Aquatic > Freshwater > Lake | place: Tanzania: Lake... | reverse complement strand
GTTCCGGGATCCGCAGTCCCGCGCGGTCCTCGGTTCGCTGGTCGGCTGGGGCAACCACCCGGAGACGCCATGGGCCGGAAACACGGAGCTGACGGCCGACTTCTGCGGCGTGATCCGTGACTCCCTAGAGCGCGGCATCCGCTATGACGGGGCGGTGAGGCAGGCCGGTCTCGGTGGCACCCATGTGTTCGTGAACGGTGCGGTCGGTGGGCTGATGACGACCCATCCCTCGACGACGGTCCACGACGGCTTCCTGGGCGAGGACTTCAAGAAACCGTCGCACGAGAAGACGCGGGCCCTTGGGCACTCCCTGGCGAAGCGGCTGCTTGATGCGGTCGAGGTGGCCACGGTGCCGGCGACCACGACGGTGCCGATCCGGGTGGTGGCCCGGACGGTGGAACTGCCGCTGGCCAATCCCAACTTCCTGCTGGCCGGGATGCTGGGGCTGCTGGATCGAGGCTATGTGCGGTGGATGACGGTCCGGACCGAAGTGGCGTTGATCCAACTAGGGGAGGCGAGTATCGCGTGCATCCCGGGCGAGATCTACCCGGAGATCGTGAACGGCGGGGTGGTCCGGGCACCGGGCGGGGATTTCGACATCGAGCCGCTCGAGGTGCCGCCCCTGCGCGAGATGATGCCCGGTCGGGTGAAGTTCGTGTTTGGCCTCGCGAACGACGAGATCGGCTACATCATCCCGAAGTCGGAGTGGAACACGGAGCCGCCGCATCTGTTCGGCGCCGATAGCGCCCCCTATGGTGAGGTGAACTCCATGGGGCCGGAAACGGCCTATCTCCTTCACGGTTTCCTTCGGGAACTCACCGAGTCGGCGAAGGCCTCGCGGTGAGGCCAGGTCCGCTCAGGGTCGGAGTCGGAAAAACCGGGCCGATTCCGTGACGGCTACCGCCACCTCCCAGAACGCACCCTGTTTCAAGGGTGACGCTCCCACGGCGGTCCAGACCGCCTCCGGTCCCAGCCCAGACGAGAACTCAAGCACCCCTCCCGTGACTGCCTCCGGCCAGCGCAGGAGCAGGTAGTCGCCGATCAGCAGGGTGGACAGCGCCGGTGGCGTCACCGGAAGCGCCGTGAGCTCGACACGGCCGATTCCGATGGAGGCGCCGGCCGACGTGGTGTTGTCGCCAATGAAGAGAAAGTTGGGGGTCTCGTACGGATCGATCAGGCCGACGAACGGGGTGTAATCCCGAATCGCTCCTGTCAGGACGGTCTTGCCGCCGACCCCCAGCGTGTAGGTGGTCCCCTGGAGGGTGAGCTCGAAGGTATGGGACTCCGTGTTCGGCCAAAGGGCCTCCTCGGCGTGGGTGAACGGAGGGGAATCGGACTGGGCCCAGACGCGATCCTTCCAGAAGCCCAGTTCTATCCCCTTCCTGTCGGAACCCAGCACGGTCACGGAGCAGCCGGAACGGTCGACCCGAGTGCCGTGGTTCTCCTCGAGGACGCGCAAGGTGAACCGGAGTGTGAATCCGGCGGTCCGGTCGAGCGGGATGGGGGCGATGCGGGAGATCCCGGCCGACACCTGGAGGATGCCGGTGGTGTCCATGCGGGCTTCCTGTCCCACCAGGGAGATTGGCGCGCTGAGCGGGAGCGAGACGTAGTTCCAGCCCTGCGCGGTGGGCAGGGTGCCGAGGGCCGGGTCGTACAGGGCCTCCGCCGAGGCCAGGAGCGGGAGGGCCAGCGAGAGAAGTCCGGGCACTTTCATGGGATGTCTGAAACCTACTCGGGATTGGACTCCAACCAAGCCCGGATCGCGGCGGCCTGGGGGTGGTTGGGGTCCAGTTCGAGGACACGCTGATAGTGGGGTCGCGCCCGTTTCGGATCCCGCAGCTCCCGGACGCAGAGGCCCGCGAGGGCGAGTCGGTTGGCAGCGGAATCGGCCCCCAGCTTCACGGTCTCGTCGAGCTCCTCTGCGGCGTCGACGGAATACCCCGACCGGGCCAACGCGGCGGCGAAGAGCTGGTGGGCGGCGGCCGACCGGGGCTCGAGCGTGGTGGCGGACTCGCCGGCGGTGAGGGCGATGTCGACCCGACCCGCCTCGAGCGCCGCCCGGACGAGCTGCTGCCAGCCCTGCGACCACGATGGATCGAGCTCCACCGCCTTGCCGAGGGCTGTGATCCGGTCGGTGGTGGTCTGGGCGGCGGCCGCCTCGGCGGCGGCGCGGTTGCCCTTGGCGAGAACGGGGGCGGGTCCCCTCGGAAACCGGGCGATGATCGGCGGTGCAGGAGGCTCAGGCTTCGGCAGCGGTGTGATCCGGGTCGTGGGCGCGGTGACAATCGGCCTCGGTGCCGGAATCGGGGTCACCACGGGCGGCGGAGGGACGGGCTTCGGTTTCGGTGCAGGAACCCCTTTGGCGATGGGGGCATTCGTGGAAACGGGCTTCGTCGCCCCCGTGTCTCCGCGGAACCATTTCACGGGATTTCCCCATCTGACCACTGGCCGGGTCCATCCCGAGGGATCCATCCGCCGCCAGAACCCCTTTCGCTGGCCGGCGTCCCGGGCTGGAGCCTCCGAGCCTTCCTCCGTCTCCGTATCCGCCTCCACGACTGCGGTTGTCTCGGGCGCCGTAGGTCCAGGCACCGGCGTGGCGGCGGTCGTCCCAGGGGTAGGTTGGGATTCCTGGGTCTCTGGCTCCCGGGCGGTCCGGAACTCGGGAGTCTCCTCGACCCGGACCACCTCCAGCGGGGGTTCCGGCGCCGGTACAGGGGTAGGCACCGGAGCGGCACTGGGTGACGGGGTCACCGGTGTTGTTGGCTTCGTCGGCGTCGGGGGCGGGTTCGTGGCGCCGGCGGTGTCCGTGGTGGGGCCCGTGGGAAGTGAAGGGGACGTCGTGGTTGGGAGCAGGTTCGGAGCGGACGCAGACGACTTGGAAGGCGGATTCGTTCCGGTCCCGACCCCCGCCGCGGGTTGCTGGATTCGGTTGGTCTGGGAGAGAGCCCGGGTGGCGACGGCATTGGTGGCGGCCGCGCGAGGTGGATTCAGGGTGAGGTCCAGCTGACGGGCCAGTTCCTGGACCTGTGCGGCCTGCGGACCCTTGGGATTCAGGGCGAGGTAGGCCTCGAATCGGTCGAGGGCTCCCTTCCGATCCCCAATCTGGTGTTGGACAATCGCAAGGTTGAGCAGAGCCTCCGGGTATTGGGGACGCAGTTTCAGGGCTTCGCCGAACTGGGTCTGCGCCTCGCGCCAGCGGCGTTTCTGGGCCATGACCCGCCCGAGACCATTGCGGAGCGCCGGATCCCGGGGCGAGAGCTGTGCTGAGATGGACAGGGTCCGCTCGGCGGCGTCGAGCTGTTGGGTCGCAAGCTGCGACTCGCCGAGAAGCCGCCAGGCCATGACATTGGTCCGGTTCCGTTCGATCCCGAGGTAGACGCGCAGGTGGCGTTCGGCGTCGGCCCAGCGGCGGGCCTCATATTCGAGGGAACCGAGGTTGTGGTGGATGTCGAAGAGGTTGCGGTTGAACTCCAGTGCCCGCAGGTAGGCCTTCCGTGCCTCGTCAGGATTCCCTGATCGATGGTAGGCAAGGCCCAGCTGGCTCCAGGCGACGGCGTTGTCGGGGAGATCCTGGACGGCCCGTTCGAGCAGCGGGGTGGCGACCTCTACCTTGCCTGCCGCGAGGGCGGCATCCCCCTTCCGGAGTGCCTCCATGCCGCGGGGGCTGCATCCGGCGACGAGAAGGAGTCCGAGGGCGAGGAAAAGGGCGGCCCGGTTCACTGGAATCACCCTGCGTGGTTACGGTGCTGATGGACCACCGTCAACGCACAAGCTCGGTGGGAGCGTGGCGATCGCCGTGGTGCTGGATCCATTGGTCTTTCCTCCCTGTCAGGATTCGGCCGGGTCATTCGTTCCTAAACCCATTCGTCGTTCTCGTCATGAGCCTACCTGGACCGTCCCCATCTCCGCGGCCGACCCCTCGCCCTTGGAGGACCTGGCTGATACCGATGGTCATTCTGGGACTGGGCGGACTCGGATTTGCGATCCTCTCACGGCCGCCCGTGCGGCCGCCGGTGCCGGCGGGTAAACCGCTGCTGGTCCGGACCCAGGTGAAGCCTCTCAGGGCCCAGGACTACGCCGTGACCCTCCGCTCCCAGGGCGTCGTCCGGGCCCGGCATGAGGTGGTCCTCTCCGCACAGGTCCAGGCCAGGGTCCAGACGGTGTCCGCCGCCTTCGAGCCCGGCGCCTTCTTCCGGGCCGGGACGGTGCTGGTGGAGCTGGAGTCGGACGACTACCAGACGGCAGTGTCCGCCGCCGAGGCACGTCTCAAGTCGGCCACCGCGGCCCACCGGCTGGCCGAGCTGAACCACCGCCGGAACCAGACCCTCCAGAAGGAGTCGCTCCTGCCCGAGGCGCAGGCCGAGACCAGCGCCACGGCCCTCGCCCAGGCCGAGGCGGAAAGGGAGGCCGCCTCGGCGTAGGTGGAACGGGCACGACGGGATCTCGGGCGGACCCGGGTCCTGGCGCCCTTCGATGGTTGTGTGCGACGGCGTGCGGTGGCTCCAGGACAGCTGGTCGGTCCCGGGGCCCCTCTGGGGGAGGTCTTCTCGGTCGACACCCTCGAGCTGCGTCTGCCGATCGCCGGGCGTGACCTCCGGTTCCTCGACCTGCCCGAGCAGGTCCGACACCACGAGATCGCATCGGATCCGGGATACTGGTCTGCCGGACTCCAGGTCGACTGGCCTGAAAACGCCATGCCGGAGGTCGTGTTGACGGATTCCCTCAATCCAACCTCCGGGATCCGATGGACCGGACGCATCCTTCGGGCGGAGTCGGCCCTCGACGAGAACACCCTCGACGTTCTCCTGCTGGTTCATGTGGAGGATCCCTTCGGCCTCGACTCCGCCTCGGTACCTCTCCGATTGGGACAGCCCGTGAACGGATCGATCCGGGGTCGTACCCTCACGAACGTCATGGTCCTGCCTCGGTCGGCGGTCCGGGAACTCGATCGCGTCCACCTGGTGGATCCCCAGACGCGGACGCTGTCGACGCGTCGGATCACACCGCTGTGGTCGGACGAGGAGCAGGTCGTGGTGCGGGACCCGTCCATCGCCGACGGAACGTTTGTCGCGACGACGCATCTGGTCTACGCGCCCGAGGGTTCGACGGTGGAAATCCTCCCGGACGTGGCGGTCGGGAGTGCCACGGCCGTACCCTCGGGGAAGGGGGGTACGCCGTGATCCGCTGGTTCGCCCGGAACGGGATCGCGGCCAACTTCCTGATGTTGGCCATCCTGGCGGGTGGGATCTACATGGCGGTCTTCCGGATCCCGCTGGAGATCACGCCCGCCTTGAGCTGGCGGACGGTGATGATCGAGATGCCCTATCGCGGCGGCACGGCAAAGGATGTCGAGCGGGCGATCCTGATCACCTCGATCACGACCTTCGTCGGGCTGGCTCCGATGATCTTCGACCGGTCGCTCGAGGCGCAGTTCCTTATTCCGATGGCGGTCTCGATGGGCTTCGGTATCCTCTTCTCCACGGTGATCACCCTGTTCGTGGTGCCCTGCGTCCTCCTCCCCGCGGACGATGCGATTTCGGCGTGGCGGCGCTCGACCACGGGGACCGCTACCCTATCGGAACCCGAGACAGTGCTCCGCTCCCTCCCATGACCCCGAACCCGAACACCTCCCCGCAGCAGCGACTCCATGACCTCGACGCCCTCCGGGCCGCCGCCATGGTGGTGGGCATCGTCTACCATGCCGCCCTGTCGTTCGCGGCGGGACTCCCGTGGCTCGTCCAGGATGCGGCCCAGGATCTCGGGGCGTTCGCCTTCTAGGCGTGGGTCCACGGGTTCCGGACGCAGCTCTTCATGCTGCTGAGCGGCTTCTTCACCGCGATGCTGTGGCGTCGCAAGGGACTGAAGGCGCTGCTGAAGCACCGGTGCCAGCGGGTCCTGGTGCCGTGCCTGCTGGGGGTGGTGACCGTGGTTCCGGCGATGGGATGGGCGGCGGGCTTCGCGATGAGCCGGAACGACCGGGGGGCGACGGGAGGCGCGCCCGTGGAGCCCGCCTCGGCCAGCATGTGGGCCGCGGTGCGGCTTGGGGACCTCACCGCCATCGGGGAGCATCTGGCGAAGGATGGCGGGACGCTCACGAACCTGCACCCGGTCTTTGGTCTGCAGCCGCTCCAGTGGGCGGCGTTGAATGGACGGCGGGAGGCCGTCGTGTTCCTCCTGGACCGGGGGGCCCCGGTGGATGGGCGATCCCGCGATGGCCACTCGGCGCTTCACGGGGCGGCGTTCCTGGGGGAGTCGGAGGTCGTGGAACTGCTGCTCAACCGCGGAGCTGAGGTCAACGCGGCCAGCCAGGACGGCGAGACCCCGCTGCGCAGCGCCGGCCAGGAGTTCGGAACGGTGCAGTTCATCACCGGCCTGCTCGGGATCCCGGTCGACCGGGTCCGCTGGGAGTCCGGACGCGAGGCGGTCCGGACGCGGTTGGTCGGGGCAGGGGGAGCGGTCGTGGCGCCTCCCGGAACCACCCGCGGCGGCATGTCCGGCTCGTCGGCCGGATCCCCGGTCTGGCGGTTCCTCGTGGACACGCCGGTCTTCGTCCTCATCTGGTTCCTCTGGTTTCTCGTCTGGCTGGTGGCCCTCTTCGTTCCCTATGCCCTGGTGGCCCAACGCCTCGGATGGCGGGTCCGGCCCGGGGCCTGGATCCTGTCCCCGCTCAATCTCCTGTGGCTGGTGCCCCTCACGATGGTTCCGACCGGGATGATGGCGTTCGATCTCGGGATCGGTCCGGACACCGCACAGGGCATCGTCCCGATGCCCCACGTGCTCCTGTACTACGCGCTCTTCTTCTTCTTCGGCGCCGTCTACTTCGACTGTGACGATCGGGAGGGGCGCCTCGGTCGGTCCTGGCGCTGGATGCTGCCGTTCAGTGTCCTGGTGGTGTTCCCCCTGGCGCTGGAGTTCGCGACCGGACGTCTGGGGTTCCGGGGCCTCCTGCTGCCGACGTCGTGGCATCGGACGGCCTCGGTGCTCCTTCAGTCGGTGTTTGCCTGGACGATGTCGTTCTCCGCGATGGGCCTGTTCGCTGCGCTGCTAACCCGGGCGAACCCGGTCATCCGGTACCTCTCGGACTCCTCCTACTGGCTGTACCTGGCCCATCTCCCGCTGTGCATCGCGGGTCAGACGGTGATCCGCAACTGGCCGGGTCCGGTCTGGATCAAGCTACCGCTCTTCTCGCTCGTGCTGACGGTGTTTCTGCTGGCGACCTATCAGATCCTGGTCCGCTACACCTGGGTGGGGCGCCTTCTGAATGGTCCCCGGACGCGAACCCCCACCCATCCGGATCCTGCTGCGGCATGAGACTCACGGAGGCCCAGATTCGGACCGGTGGGCCGTTCCTGGACCGTGGATCTGCCGATCTCGGCCTTCCGGTCGCTTCAGCCGAAACTGTATCCGGGGGCCCAGGACCTCGAGGTCATCGACATCTACGCCCTGACGCTCAGGGAGGACGCCGGACTCGAGCTGCACCAGGTCGAGGTCCTGCCCGGCGAGGTCCGTAGATGAGGGGGGGTGGGTCTCAGCCCATCCCCACGCCGGTCCCGGCCGGGATGTTGAGGATGGGGCAGGGGGTGTGGTGAAGGACCCGTTCGGAGGTCGTGCCTCGGAGACCGTCCAGAAAATGGTCGGGGCCGTCCGTCGTCATGACCATGAGGTCGGCCCGGAGATCGCGAGCGGTCTGGAGGATCTGCTGGACCGGATCGCCGTCGTTGCGGAGCAGCTCACACGTCCACCCCGGGAGTTCCGGGAAGGTGACGGATGGGGTTTCAGAAGGGTCGGCGACGTGGAGCAGGGTGATCCGACCCGAGGCGAGGCCGAGGCTGTCGATCAGGCGTCGTGCGGCATCGAGGGCCCGGTGGTGACGTGGTTTCGGTGCGATGGGGATGAGGATCTGACGGAGGGAGACGCTGCCGTCGGACCGTGAGACAAATCCCTCGGCCCCGTGGGGGATGAAGAGGGTCATGAGACCGGAGTGTTTCGCGAGGGGCGCGCCGACGTGGCGTCGGAGCCATCCGCGGGCTCCTGGATCGGTGTGGATGGCGAGGACGATCAGGTCCGCCGGATGCTTCTCGAGGAACTCGACACAGGACGCCACTGGATCGGTGCCCTGGGTGATCACCTTCTTCACGTCGATGCCGAGATGCCCCACGTCGGACCGGCTTCCCTCCCTCGGGATGAGGTTCCACCGAACGAGGGTATCCCGCACCCCGGGGAAGTCGTGCCAGTCGGCGTGGTCGTGGTGCGAGACATGGAGCACCCGCAGCCGACACCGGGCGGCGAGGGTCAGCTTCAAGGCATGGAGGAAGGCCACATGGCTTCCCTCGGAGAAGTCCGACGGGTGGAAAATGCCTTCGATGGCGAGTCGGGTGGGGGTGTTCATGTTGGCGGAGTGTGGTGTGACGATCGGAGTCGACGAGGACTCCGGCAAGAGGTGACGCGTCAGAGGTGACGCGACAGAGTCGCCTTGGATTCGATCGCCCGGACCACTTCCCCGCTGGCGGAATCCCTGGTGCGCCGACAGACTGTTTCATGATCGCTCAACGGCTGCGGGCCGTCCGCCAGACCCTCTCGGACATCGGACGTTCCCGGGAGATCGTCTCGGTGTTCCTGAAGTACGGCTACGAGGACCTGGCCCTGCGCCTGCATCTGCCGCGGCTGATGGGGTTGCCGACGCGCCGGCTCCGGGCCGAGGCGGACTCGGTACGGGATCTGACCCAGCCCCAGAAGCTCCGGAGGGCGCTGGAGGAGCTTGGGCCGACGTTCGTGAAGGCGGGACAGATCCTGTCCAGCCGATCCGGCATCATGCCACCCGAGTTCATCGAGGAGCTGGTGCGACTCCAGGATTCGGTCTCCTCCCTGCCGTTCGAGACGATCCGACGGGTCGTCGAGGAGGAGCTCAAGCGTCCGGTGTCCGACGTCTTCTCTGAGATCGACGAGCAGCCGATCGGCTCGGCCTCGATGGCCCAGGTCCACAGGGCGCGTCTTCGGACCGGTGAACGGGTCGTCATCAAGGTCCAGCGTCCCGACATCCGCAGGACCGTGGAGACGGACCTGCACATCCTCGAACGCCTCGCCCAGCTGTTGGAGTCGCAGATCGAGGAGACGCGGGCATGGCAGCCCTGTGCGCTGATCGGGCAGCTGAGGCGCGATCTCCTGCGCGAGCTCGACTTCACGGTGGAGGCCGGGAACCTGCAGCGCTTCCAGCGTCAGTTCGCCGGCGAGCCGGACCTGAAGCTCCCACGGGTGTGGGTCACGGAGAGCACGAGCGGGCTGCTCGTGATGGAGTTTATGGACGGCGAGAAGATGGGGCGGTTCCTCGAGGACGAGTCGAACGGTCCCCTGCGGCCACGGCTCGCCCGTCGGCTGGGGGACCTCATGCTCAAGCAGATCTTCGTCCACGGGTTCTTCCACGCGGACCCCCATCCGGGAAACTTGCTCATCCTTCCCGGACCCCAGCTCTGCTTCATCGATTTCGGGAAGATGGGGTTCCTGTCCCAGGGACAGCGGGACCACTTCGGCCGGCTGGTGGTGGCCATCGCCGAACTCGACGAATCCTCCGCCACCCGGGCCCTTGTGGATCTGGCCGATCTCGGCAGCCACCAGGAGTCCACGCGCCTGGAGGTGGACATGGCCGACTTCATCCATCGGAACTTCAACGTGCCGATGGCCCAGTTCTCCTTCCAGCGGGTCGCCAAGGAGCTGCTGACTCTCATTTCACGACACCGCCTCTTTGTCTCGCCCGACATCGTCCTGATGCTCAACGCCTTCGGTCAGCTTGAGGAGACGGTCCGACAGCTGGACCCGGGGCACGACCTGATGGCCCAGGCCCGGCCGTTCCTGAGGGACCTTCGACTGCGTCGGCTCAAGCCGAAGGAGATCTGGAAGTCGATCTTCCGTGGAGGCGACGAGGTCGTGTCCCTCTGGCGGACCCTGCCGCGCGACGTGAAGACCCTCGTCGGGAAGCTGAAGGAAGGAGAGGCCCGGGTGACCCTCCGTCATGACGGCCTCGAACCCCTCCGGGTCTCGCTCGACCAGGTCACCAATCGCATCGCCTTTTCGATCGTATTGGCGTCCCTGATGATGGCCAACGCGCTGATCATCCATGCGCGTATGCCCCCACTCTGGCATGGGGTTCCGGTGGTGGGGTTGGTTGGCTTTTTTGTGACAGCCGTCCTGGGACTGTGGCTGTTGGTTTCAATCTTGAGACATGGCCGGATGTAGTCCTGGGACGGTTTCTGGGCTGAAAACCGCGGAAAACGGGACGCTTTGCGTTCTCCGGTGCATCCGGAACGGGGTGCGTGAATGGCGGGGCGTGGGTTGGCCTACGACTTGCACCCCCCCTCCCGTTCGTGAAAACGGGAAAACGCTTCCATGTCTCCGTGCCTCGCTCGGTTGAAATCGAGCCATTCCGCTATTCGGGATTGGCCGTCGTCTTGTCCCTCTGCGGGGTGATCGCCGGGATCTGTTCCTGGGCGACCCCGACGGGTCGGTCCTCCGGACCCATCGCGGGGACCTCGATGCGTCCCGCGATGATCGCGCCGGTCGGGGCCCAGCTGTCCCCACTGCCACAGAACCATCAGCCTTTCATGCTGATCCAGGACGGCCGGACGGGGCGCGAAACGTACCCGATGTCCACTCCCCGTTCGTTTCCTTCCGGGTTTGTTCGAAGCGCAAACTGAGGTAGGCGTGACGGACCCGGTCGAACTGGGTGTTCAGGATCCCGGCGAGGATCAGGATGCCTCCGGGGCGCACCCGGGCAGCAAGTCGGTCTCGATGTTCCACGAGTAGGTCGTCGATCAGGTTGGCGCAGACCACATCGAACCGGTCGCGGGTCCTAGCCGGCAGGCGCGTCAGATCCGCCTGATGGACCTTCACCGCTGGCTCCAGCCGGTTGATGCGGCAGTTCTCCTCCGCGGTCCGGATGCAATCGGGGTCGAAGTCGAATCCCTCCACCGGTCCGTAACCCAGCCGTGCTGCGGCGATGGCCAGAATGCCGCTCCCCGTGCCGGCATCGAGCAGCGACTGGTGCGTGTCCGGTCGATGGTGGGCAACGAGCTCCTCGAGACAGAAGCGTGTCGTGGCATGTTGTCCGGTGCCGAAGCTAAGTCCCGGGTCGATCTCGATGAGGGCCTGTCCCCGGCGTGGACGACGTCGGCTCCAGGAGGGGCGGACCAGAAGACGTGGGCCCAGATCGATCGGGCGGAAATGCCGTTTCCAGGATTCGTTCCAATCGCGCGCCGGCAGCAGCCGCAGCGAGATTTCCGGGGTGCCGTGAACCAGTCCTGCCGCCGCCAACCGGCGCCAGCCCTGGGTCAGGTCCCTGCGGAACCGTGTGACCGCCGACTTCGGCACGGGGATGAACACGCTCAGCGTCATGTGGCCGGTCTGGGCGTTCTGGTAGACGCTCGGGGTCTGTCCGCACACCGTCTCCATCAACAGCGTGGCGGCCTCCTCGGACCTTGGATCCACGCCGAGGGCGATATGACGCAGGGAGTCCTTTTTCATGGGGCGGTTCTTGGGTGTGGTATGGGTGAGGGCGTGGGTTCCACGGCGGCGCTGGTGGCGCCGATCAGGAGAAATGCCGTCCAGGCTAGGGCCGGGACGTAGAGGGCGAACTCGGTCAGGCCCTGGCACAGCCACGCCGTGCAGCCGAGGGCAACGGCGAACCACAACGTGTCAGCCCCTGCCAGGGCACGGCGTCCACTGCGCAACATCCAGGCAAGGATCCAGACGAGGTAGGCGATGCCGCCGGGAATGCCGGAGTCCGAGAACTGCTCCAGGTAGTCGTTGTGGACCAACCGTGCCATCTCAGCTTCCGGGGACTTCAGTCGGGCGTAGGGACGTTGGAAGGTCCCGGGACCCGTCCCGGTCAACGGTCGTTCGGACGTGGCCTGGACCGCCGCACTCCAGTAGTCCATCCGGGCCCCGACACTGGTGGCGCCCTGTCGGAAGTAGCGCTCGAACCGCAGTCCGAACGACACCAGACCCAGGGCCAGCACCACCGGGATCGCGATGCGGGCCCAGCGGCGTCCCCACGGGAACCGGAGAAGTCCGACGGCCACCATGCCGAGAGCGATGAGCCAGCCCGACTTCGATCCGCTCCAGACCAGTCCGCCCAGTCCCAGGAACAGAAGCGTCCCGAGTGCCGCGACGCGGATCGAGGTCCGCTGGTCCTGGGTGACCGCGGAGATCGTCACCAGGGACAGGGGCAGCAGCAGGAGGACGGCGCCGGCGAGGGCGTTCGGGTAGACCAGGGTTCCATGGACGCGCCCCCGCTCGAGCTTGAGGAGGATCATGGGGTTCGCGATGTCGACCCCGTTGGTGTTCACAATCGTCCCCTCGCGTCGCATCGTCTCGACGATCGCCGGTGGGAAGTTGGTCCAGCCGGTCCGCTGCCCTTCGACCAGCAGTGCGTGATCCGCGGGGAACTCCACCCAACGTTGGGTGGCGGCCCGCATCAGACAGATGCAGAGGGCGGCGATCAGGCCGATCAGCACCCAACGAAGCGCCGAGGCATCGGAGACGAGAGCCGCTCCCACAAAATAGCAGGCGAGGACGCCCGTGAATTGGGCCAGGGTCATCCCACCGAGCGTGGCGTCGACCGTCGAGGCGTGGGCAACCGCTTGCCAGGTGAACCAGCCAATCGCCGGGATCCAGAGGAGGGGGGGGAGGGGCATCCGACGCCACCGGAGCCGGCAGGTCAGCAGGGGCAGCGCCAACGCGGTGAGGAGGAGGAGTCCGGTCCAGGACCACGACGGCGGCCACGGATGGTTCCAGAGTTCGTCCCAGGACTGGGGTGGGGGCAGCTGGCGGGCGAGGATGACCGGATTGCCGAACTTGAGCAGACAGAGACCGAGGAACGCTCCGAACACCACCAGCCAGATCCTATGATATCCGGTGGTCGTCGTCTGCATCGGTGCCGGGGTCACAGGGAGAGTCGGAGCAGGCCCACCTCGAGCACGAGAGCCTCCTGGGCGTTGGTGCGCAGGAGGAGGCGTTGGGTCTGTTCCCAAAGGTCGAGGTTCTTCCGGCTGGCATCGGGGGACAACCTCGAGGCGACCTGCTGGGTGGTGGCCTCCAGTTCGGGCAGAAACAGTGGGGCACCTGGTGTGAGGGATCGCGTCCAGAGATCCCGCAGCCACGCATGGAATCCGGCGAGGAAATCCCCGCGCCTCCGTCGGTACTCCGCCTCCGCGGCGGCATCGAGTTCGTCCTCCCATCGGTCTCGCTGCTCGGCATCGGCGTCGGGAAACCGCTGCAGGGGCGACACGGCCCGGAGGGATTCCTCGACCTGTTCCCGGACGGAACCGAGGAGGCCGATGAGGGATTCCAGCAGCAGGTAGCGCTGGAAGAGGGTCGGGCTCCCCGAGGCGAGGCCCGCGGTCGCACTGGCCAGCCACTTTCGGATCGGATCGTCGACGCGGATGGTTCCGCTGGCGAAATTCAGCCGCAGGCAGCGCGAGAGGATCGTCTCCAATAGCCGTTCCACGTCGGTGGTCAGGAGAATGAAGATCGAGTCGGGTGGCGGTTCCTCGAGGGTCTTCAGGAAGGCGTTGGCAGCTTCCACCCGCAGTCGGTCGGCATCGGTCAGGATGCCGATCTTGTATCGGGCGTCGGTGGGACGGACCTGGGCGGTGTGGATCAGGTCGCGGACCTGGGCGACCGAGATCACACGGGATTTCTTGCCGGGTCGGACCCAGGCGACATCGGGATGCCCATATCGGAGGACCCGCCGGCAGGGGTCGCATTGGCCGCAGGGGCTGGTGCCGATGCCGGCCGCTCCGGCGGTCGGTGGGTTCCGGCAGACGAGGGTCTGGGCGAAGTGCCGGGCGCTGGACTCGAGGACGTCCGGGGCATCCCCCACGAAGAGGTAGGCATGACCGAGGCGACCCCGCTCAAGGCTGCGTCGGAGCAGTTCCGAGGCGTCGGCGGCAGGGGTCGATTCGGCCATGATCCGTGGGTGGTGCGGGAGTCGGGTGGAGGATGGGATGGCCGAGGGCTCAGGACCCCGTCGGAGGGATCGCACGGAGGGCGGCCTCGAAGACCTGTCGGACCGGAACGCCGGCCTGGACGGCCTTGTCGCGGCACACGTCGAATTCCGGCGCGGCCTGGATACGGTCGCCGTCCAACCATCCCAGCTTCACGGGAATCTCCCCGAACTCGGTGCGGACCCGGATCATTTCCCGCCGCAGCTTCCGGCGTTCGAGGACGGATCGGCGTACGCCGAAGGCCGAGGTGTGGCGCAGGATCCGCGCGGTGAGGCGGTCGGCATCCCTCCCGTGGCACAGCACGGTCAGCAGGACCCCGGGCCGGTTCTTCTTCATCACGATCGGCACATGGAAGGCGTCGAGCGCCCCGGCCCGGAGGGTGCCCTCGATGAACTCGCCGAGGATCTCCCCGCTGACATCATCGAGGTTGGTCTCGAGCACGACCACCGAGTCGGTTTCCCAGTCGTGCTCCTCCGGCGCGGCTTCTTCGCCCAGGACGGCACGGACGACGTTGGGGCGCGTCTGGTTGTCCCGGGTGCCAAGGCCATAGCCGACCCGGGAGGCGACGAGGTTCCGTATGGGGCCGAAGGACTCGGCGAACTCGGCGAGCAGGGCGGCGCCGGTGGGGGTGACCAGCTCGTGGGGTTCCTCGCACTGGGTGAGCGGAATCCCGCGCGCACCGAGGATCTCGAGGGTGGCGGCGGTCGGGATGGGGAAGCGTCCATGGGCGCAGCGGACCCATCCGGTGCCTTCCACGACAGGTCCTGCCAGAACCCGTGGACGGCCGAGCAGCTCCAGGCCGATGCAGGTGCCCACGATGTCGACGATCGAGTCGACGGCCCCCACCTCGTGGAAGTGGACCTTGTCCGGCGGCAGGCCATGGACCTTGCCCTCGGCTTCGGCGATTCGGCGGAACACGGCAATCGACCGCTCACGCACCCAGGGCGAGAGGCTGCTGGACTCGATCATCCCGCGGATTGCCGAGAAGTCGCGGGAGTCCGCGTGGTGGTGGTGATGCCCCGAGGAATGGGAATGGGAATGGACATGGTCGTGGTCCCCATGCCCGGGGGTACAGCAGTCGTGGTGATCGTCGTGCTCGTGGGGGTGGGACTCTCCCTCGAGGTGGACATCAAACTTCACGCCCTCGATGCCGCTCTTCTGGCGTCGTGCGACGTGGAGATGATAACCGGGAAGTCCCAGCTTCTGGAGTTCCTGACGGAGGGTGCGGAACTCGACGCCAAGATCGAGCAGTGCGCCGATGAACATGTCGCCGCTGAGGCCGCTGAAGATGTCGAGGTAGAGGGATTTCATGCGGGAGGCGTGCTGGGGCTGCCTTCGTTCGGTGCCCTGCCCGCAATCGGCGTGCGGTGGGGTCGGCTCGATGTCAGATGTGCTTGGAATCCGAATGGTCCTTTTCGGCGTACCCGGACTCCTGCCGCTTGAAGTTCACCTCGTTCTTCTTGAGGTAGGCCTGGAAGACATCGTCGGCGCTCATGCCGAGCACCTGGGCTAGGGAGATGAGGAAGTGGAGGAGATCCACCACCTCGACGCGGGCATTCTGCTCATCGAACTTCTGGTACTTCGCCCACCACTTCCACGGCACGCTGTCGGTGAGTTCCGCCAGCTCCTGGGTCATGGCTCGGCAGTAGTTGAGGACCCACTTGGTCTTCTCGGCCTCGTCCATCTGGTCAGTGAGGACACCGATCCGTTCGTTGAGGGCCTTCTGCATGCGGAAGAGTTCGCGGAGCTGGTCGGGTGAGGACGACATGTGTGGAGTGTGCGAGCCCGACGTTGTCGGCAGCAATCCGGAAGTCCTGTCGTGCCGGGTTCGTTGCGAGCATGGACCGATCCGCTGCATTGACCCTGAACACGTTGCGCCCCTATCGTTTTTCTTCCTATGAGTCCCTCCCTGTCTGCCCTCGCCCGCGTGACCGGCCTGGTCGCCTCATTGTGCTGCCTGCCGCTGATGCAGGCCGAGGCACCGAAGACCCCCGTGGATGCCCCCTACCGGAAGCCGCTGGGCCCCGTGCCGTTCCCGACGCATGGATCGATCGAGCGCTTGTCGCCTGGACTCGATGTCCTCCTGGCTCCTGATGCGCGCATGGAGCTTTTGGCGGGCGGATTCAATTGGTCGGAAGGACCTACCTGGTTGCCGCGGGAGAACGCCATCGTGTTCTCCGATGTGCCGGAGAACCGGATCTTCCGATGGTCGGACCGCGATGGCCTCACCGTATATCTGGAGCCGAGCGGCTACACCGGGCACGACCTCAACCATGCCGAGCAGGGGTCCAATGGTCTGACAGCCGACCGGTTTGGGCGTCTGGTCATCTGCCAGCATGGGGATCGTCGGATTGTCCGTCTCGCCGGGAAGAAGGGCGAGATCGGCCGTTTCGACACAATCGTGGACCGTGTGGGCGGGCGGCATTTTAATTCTCCGAACGATCTCTGCTACAACTCCAGCGGAGACCTCTACTTCACGGATCCTCCGTACGGACTTCGCGACGGCAACAAGAGCGTCCTGAAGGATCTGATGTTCAACGGTGTCTATCTGCTCCGCGCCAAGACGCTGCAGAATCCGTCACCGGAGCCGATCCTGGTCGCCTCGGAACTCACGTTCCCGAACGGCGTCGCCCTCTCGCCGGACGGTAGGACGCTCTACATCAATGTTTCCGATCCGGAACGCCCGGTCGTCATGGCCTATCCGGTCTTGCCGGACGGACTGCTGGGGAAGGGGCGGGTCCTGTTCGACACGGCGCCGCTTCTCAAGCAGGGGCGAAAGGGCCTTCCGGACGGCCTCAAGGTGGATGTCGACGGCAACCTCTGGGCGACGGGTCCCGGCGGCGTGCTGGTGATCTCCCCCAGGGGGCGTCATCTGGGCACCCTCCTCACCGGCGAGGCGACGGGCAACTGCGGCTGGGGTGGCGATGGGGCGACCCTCTACATCACCGCGGATGCCTACCTGCTGCGGATCCGGACCCTCACCAAGGGCTATTCGCCCTTCGTGAAGTAGGGTCGGCGTGGCGCGCTCCAGCACCGTCCACAAACCTTCATGAGGATTCCTCTCGCCTACGGCCGGGGACGGCTTGACGTCGATTTCCCGGACGATCGCACTACCGTCATCGAGCCAACCTTCCGTCCGGGTCTCCGCAATGAGCAGGAGGCGTTCATTGCAGCTCTCGACCATCCGATCGGCACACCCACGCTGCGCAGCTGGGTGCGGTCCAACTCCCGGATCTGCATCCTGTTCACCGACATCACCCGGGCGACGCCGAACGAGCGGATCATTCCGTGGCTGCTGGCATACCTGGAACGCAACGGGATCCGGCGGGAACAGATCACGTTGCTGAACCAGCTTGGGACGCATCGCCCCAACACCCGCGAGGAGCTGGAGCGCATGCTGACCCCTGAGGTCGTGGCCCACTATCGGGTGTTGAACCACAAGCCTGAGAACCGCGAGGCGTGCGTCCAACTGGGCACAACCCGGACCGGTGCGCCGGTGCTGATCAACCGTCATGCCGTCGAGGCCGATGTCCGCATCCTCACGGGGTTCATCGAGCCGCATTTCTTCGCCGGATTCAGCGGTGGCCCCAAGGCCCTGATGCCGGGTGTGGCCCATCTGGAGACAGTGATGAGCAACCACGGGGCCCATCACATCGGGGATGCCCGGGCCACCTTCGGGACCTGCGAGGGCAATCCCCTCTGGGAGGAGCTTCTCGAGATTGCCCAGCGTGTCGGACGCAGCTTCCTCATCAACGTCACGCTCAACGAGCACCGTGAGATCACCCGGGTGTTCGCCGGGGACCTGGTGAAGGCCCATCGTGTGGGACGGGATTTCGTCCGGGAATCCGCGATGCAACGCGTCGAGAAGCCCTTCGACGTTGTGGTGACCACCAACTCGGGCTATCCCCTTGACCTCAATCTCTACCAGGGGGTGAAAGGGATGAGTGCCGCGGCACGGATCGTCGCGGACAAGGGAGTCATCGTCCTTGCGGCCGAGTGTCGGGAGGGGGTTCCCTCGGGCAGTGCCCTCGACCACTTCCTGCGGGAGACACGATCCCCGGAGGAGGTTCTCACGCTTCTCAGCACTCCCGGTTTCGTGCGGCCGGAGCAGTGGCAGGCCCACATCCAGTCGCTGATCCAGAAGCGGGCGCGGGTGCTTGTCCATTCGTCGCTGTCCGACGAGACGCTTGCCGCGGCGCATCTGGAACCGTGTCGGGATATCGCTGCACTTGTCCGCCAGGAACTCGAGCGTCGTGGTCCTGCCAGCCGCGTCGCGGTCCTGCCCCAGGGTCCGCTGACGATCCCGTACCTCGCCTAGGTCGGCCGGCGTCGCTGCGGCTGCTGGACGCTGCGGCTCCCTGATGTCCATCGGGGATATCCCTACGCCTGTTCCGGGTCGGATTGGCACCCCAATTGGCATGCCAACCTTGTTTCAAGGGGTGCCCGTCCCTAGCCTCGCAGAGAAATGTCTCAAGGATTGCATCTCTCGCAGCGGATGTCGCAGCAGATGGTGCTGTCCCCGCAGCTCCAGCAGTCCCTCGCGCTGCTCCAGGCCCCGGTGCTCGAGCTGAAGGCGATGGTGGAGCAGGAGATGCAGCAGAATCCGATGCTCGAGGAGGCCTCAACCCTGGCGTCGGATTCCCCGGAGCACGAGGAGGAGGATTCCGCGACCGTAATGGCGGATCCGGCCGAGCCCCCGCCCGACACCCGGTTCGATCCGGCGACCGAGTCCCCGAGCGCCGAGCCGGTCGACCGATTCGACCAGGACCTCCAGAAGGTCCTGCTGCTCGACCAGGAATGGCGCGATTTCTTCAGCAGCACCAGCACCCCGGCCCGGTCCAATCCCGACGAGGAGGAACGTCGGCAGTTCGTCCTCGACTCCATCACCGAGCAGGGATCCCTGCAGGAGGAGCTGATGGACCAGGTCCGCTCGACCGACCTTGGTGACTTCGAGCAACAGGTGGCCGAGCTGGTGGTCGGGAATGTCGACGACAACGGCTACCTCCGCTCCAGTGTCTCCGAGCTGTCGATGTCGACCGGCATCCCGGTTGCCGACCTCGAGGAGGCGGTGAAGCTCGTGCAGTCGTTCGAGCCGGCAGGTGTGGGGGCCATTGACCTCCGCCAGTGCCTGATGCTCCAGCTGGAGCGGATCCGGTGCACCGGCACACCGGAATACCGGATCCTGAGGGACCACATGGAGGCCCTCGGCAAGCGGAAGTTCCCGGAGATCGCCCGCCATCTCGGCATCACGGCCGCGGAGGTCCAGAAGCTCGCCGCCAACATCGCGAGGCTCGACCCGCGACCGGGGCGCAAGTTCTCGCTGGAGCCCGACCACTATGTTGTGCCCGAGGTCGTCGTCAGCCGCGGTGAGGACGGAGGTTGGGTCGCCAACGTGGTCAATGACCTGGTGCCAACGGTCCGGATCAGCAACACCTACAAGGATCTCCTGTCGCAGGCCGAGACCTCCTCCGAGGTCCGCGAATACATCCGGGAGCGGATCAAGAGCGGCAAGTTCCTGATCAAGAGCATCCACCAGCGGCAGTCCACGATCCTCAACATCGCGCGCGAGATCGTGAAGCGGCAGCAGGACTTCATGGAGAAGGGGGTCGCGCACCTACGGCCCATGACGATGCTCCAGCTGGCCGAGACGGTCGGAGTCCATGAGACCACCGTGAGCCGCGCGGTCGCCGGCAAGTACATGAGCACGCCGCAGGGCGTGTTCGAGATGAAGTACTTCTTCACCTCGGGCCTTGCCACCGCCAGCGGGGAACAGGTCTCGAACAAGAGCGTCAAGACCGCCCTGGCCGAGCTGATCGCCAACGAGTCGAAGTCCGCACCGCTTTCCGACGAGGAGCTGGTGGCCCGTCTCAAGGCGCAGGGCACCATGATCGCCCGCCGCACCGTGGCCAAGTATCGCGCCGAGCTGGGCGTGTTGCCCAGCCACCAGCGGAAGGTCTACTGACCTCCGTCCGACGGCGTCCCGTCAGCCTTGGACGAGGCGCTCCCGGGCCCTGCTGACGCGGAGGATCGCCTCCTCGATCGTGTCGGCGACCGCGGTCAGGTGTCCCATCTTGCGACCCCGTCGCGGCTCGGCCTTGCCGTAGAGGTGGAGCCGGATCGAGGGATCCTCCAGCGCCGCAGTCCACCGGGGTGTCCCGCCGGCATCGATCCACACGTCGCCCAGCAGATTGGCCATCGCAGCAGGGCGGGCGAGTGTGACATCTCCCAGCGGCAGTCCGCAGACCGCCCGGACCTGCTGCTCGAATTGGCTGGTGGGACAGGCATCCAGGGTGAGGTGGCCCGAGTTGTGGGTCCGGGGTGCCAGTTCGTTGACCAGAAGCCGGCCATCCCGCGTCACGAACAGCTCGACCGTTAGCAGTCCCACGACCCCGAGGGCGTCGAGGATGCCCTGTGCCAGGACCTCGGCCTGCCAGGCAAGATCGGGCGGGATACGGGCCGGCGACATCGTGATGTCGAGAATGTGGTGGCTGTGGGCGTTCTCGAAGACCGGGAAGGCGGCGAAACGGCCGTCGAGCGTCCGGGCGGCGACGACGCTGACCTCCATTCCGAAGTCTACCTGGGCCTCCAGGATGCCCTCGGTTCCCCCCAGTCCCGCATACGCCGTCGGCAGCTGCTCCCGGGTGGTGATGCGCTGCTGACCCTTGCCGTCGTATCCAAAGCTTGCCGTCTTGAGGATGGCCGGCAGACCCAGATCCGTCGCCGCCTGCTCCAGATCCGCCAAGGATCCGATTCGGCGGAACTCCGTGACGGGAAAGCCGTGGCTGGCGAGAAACATCTTTTCCCGGAGCCGGTTCTGGGTGATGTGCAACACCTCGCCGTCGGGCCGCACCGGTACCAGTTCCGCGCAGGCGCGGCTGGTATCGCTGGGGACGTTTTCGAACTCGAACGTGACGACCTGCACCCCCCGCGCAAAGGCGCGGACACGGTCGAGGTCGACGTAGGGAGCGGTGACCTCGAGGTCGGAGATCTGCCCCGTGGGGGTGTCGGACTCCGGGGAGTATACGTGGATCCGATAGCCCATCTGACGGGCTGCAAGCGCGAACATCCGTCCGAGCTGTCCGCTCCCGAGGACACCCAGGGTCGATCCGGGAAGGATGGGGGAGGGTTTCATGTCGTCTGCGGAATCCGGGGCCACGGCCACCCTGCCAAGGTGGGGAGACGCGTTTTTGGACTCACTTGACCAGGACCACCTCGGCCTCCTCGGGGGTCTCGGTCGAGGTCACCGACGCCGGTGCCGGGATGTCGCCAGCGGCCTCCGCCACGGCGGGCTGGGCGAGACGGTTCTGCTCACGGTCAAACTTCACCGACACGATCCGGCTCACACCCTGCTCCTGCATCGTCACACCATAAAGGACGCCCGCCATCGAGATGGTGCGCTTGTTGTGGGTGATCACGACGAACTGGCTTTGGTTGAGGAACCGCTGCAGCACTCGTACGAAGCGGTTGATGTTCGACTCATCCAGCGGTGCATCGAGCTCGTCGAGTACGCAGAACGGGGAGGGCTTCACTTGGTAGATCGAGAACAACAGCGCGACGGCGGTCATGGTCTGCTCACCGCCCGACAGCAGCGTGATCGACTGCAGCTGTTTGCCCGGCGGACGGGCCATGATGTCGATGCCCGCCTCCAGTGGATCCTCCCCCTCGGCCAGGACGAGGTCGGCCTTCCCGCCCCCGAACAGCTCGACGAACATCTGGCTGAAGTTCTCCCGGATCTTCTGGAAGGTCTCGAGGAACATCGTCTTGGTCTCGCCATTGATCCGGTTGATGACCTCGACGAGCTCCTGCTTCGCCTTCACGAGGTCGTCGTACTGGGTTGTGAGGAAGGTATGCCGCTGTTCGGTCTCCTCGTACTCCTCGATCGCGACGAGGTTGACGGGGCCGATGTCGTCGAGGCGCTTCTGGAGGGCTGTGACCTGGGTCGCGACCGCATCCCAGTCGGTTGTCAGCCCCGCGGCGGCCATGTCCTCGAGCGAAACCGCCTCGACCTTGGCCGGGCCCTCGTCGGCCAGAGTGATCCGGATCGCCTCGCTGCGGATGGAGTCGATGGGCATCTGGTACTTGAACTCGATCCGTTCCCGGAGGTGGGTGACGGCCATGGTCCGTTGGGCGAGCTCGACCTCGAGCTGACCGCGCCGCGCCTGCAGTCCGGTGGTCTGCTGGCGACGTTCCCGGAGTTGTCCCTCCCGGCTTTGGATCTCCCCCTCCTGGAAACGCTTCTCCCCGGCGAGCTCGGTGAGCTGGATCGTGACGACCTCGCGCTCCTGGGCGAGGCGTTGAATTTCCCGCTCGCTCTCGGCGATGCCGGCCTCGAAGTTCCCGCGCCGGTCCTCGAACTGCGACATCTCCTGGCGGAGGCGCTGGACGAGGCTGGCGAGCTCCTGGATGCGGGACTGCAGGGGCGGGCGCTGGCGTCCGTGGCTCGCGAGGAGCTGGTCCTCGGTGGCGAGCGAGACACGGGACTCGGAAACGGCCTGGTTCGCGGTGTCCCGGCCCTGTCGGCTTTCCTCGAGCTCGGCCGAGTAGAGATTCACCTGGGCCGCGGCCGCGGCCTCGGCCAGCTCGGCTTCCTGGATCTGGGCCACCAGGGCTTGGCGTCGCTCGTTGCCCTCGGCCTCGTGGACCGTGAGGGTCTCGAGCTCGTATCCGACCGTCTCGAGCTTCTGGTGCAGCGCGCGGCGGGAGCCCTCAAGGGCCCGGAACTCGCCCTCGCGGGAGGCGATCGTGACCTCCACCTGGCGGAGTTCCGTCCGGGCCTCCTCCAGGCTCGCCTGGAGCGTCGTCTGCTCCGACTGCAGCTCGCCCCTGCGGCGGCTGGCATCCTGGACCTGTTCCGAGAGTCCGGCGAGCTGGGCTTGGAGTTCTGCGATCTGGTTCTTTCGGCCCAGGATGCTGGCCGGGGCCTGGCCGGACGCCGTCGAGGCTCCGCCCGTGAAGACGCCGTTCCGGGTCAGAAGATCACCCGTCTGGGTGACGTAGTCGTGGCGTCCGCCCGAGGCGGTGAAGGCGGCGTTCGCGGCGTCGAGGTCCGCCACGATGCGGGTGCTCCGCAGCAGGGCCCGGATGAGTGGCTGAACGGGTTCGTCGGCCTCCGCGCAGCCGAGGGCCGGGGTCCCAGGCAGGGATTCGTCGGCCGGGGCGGATGGATCGGACGCTCCGTTGTCGCCGGCGAGCAGGGACAGGGCCGCGATGCTGGCCCGCCCCCGGTGGTTGTCCCGAAGCTCGTTCAGGATCTGTTGGGCCTGCCCGGGCTGGGCGGTGAGGACCAGTTGGAGGTTATGGCCGAGGGCAGCCTCGATTGCGATGACGTATTCCTTGGGGACCCGAATGCGGTCGGCGAGGGAGCCTAGGACGTGCTCGGATTGCTTGAGGGCGGCTAGGGCACCGGCGCTGAAGCCCTCATGCTGGGTGTCAAGTTGTTCCAGGACGTGGAGGCGGCTCCGGTGGCCGGCCTGCTGGTTCAAGAGGGTGTCGAGGGCCGACTGGGCCTCGGAGATCTCGCGTTGGAGCTCCCGGAGTCGGGCCTGGCGTTCCTCGAGGGTGCCGCGGCTGGTCTGGACCTGGAGCCGCTCGGTCTCAACCTGGGCCTTGAACTCCCCGAGGCGTGCCTCGAGACGGAGGCTCTCCTCTCCGAGGGAGGCCTTCTCGGCGTGGAGCTTCTCCAGGCGGACCGTATTGCCCTGCTTCTGGAGGTCGAGCTGGTTCAGCTCGTTGCGGGTACGGCCCAGCTGCTGGGCGGAGGAGAATGCCCTGGACTGCGCTTGGCGCAGAAGCTCCTGCTTGTCGGCCACCCATCGCTCGGCCGAGGCGAGGGCCTCTTGTTTCTCCTGCAGCACGGACCGGAGGGACTGGACCTTCTCCTGGGATTCCGTGAGCCGCTCCTCGACCATCTCCAGCTCCCGGGTGGCGATCTCGCGCCGCTCCTCTGCCTGGGTGATGTTGTGGAGCGCCCGCGCGTTCTGGTCCCTGAGCTCCTCCAGACGCTGCCGGTTGAACTCGATCTTGTGGCCGTGGCGATCGGACTCCGACTTCAGCTCGAGTCCCTGCTGCTGGCGTCCAAAGATGGTCTGCTCCAAGGAGGACAGCTCCTGCCGAAGCTGAAGGACCTCGTCCTCGAGCCGGAGCAGGGTTTCCTGGCCCACCTCGAAGTCGAGCTTGGTCCTGGCCAGCTCGGTCTCCCGGGTCTGGATCTCCTCCTGGAGCACGTCGTACTGGTGTCGGGCCAGCTGGGTTTCGAGCAGCTGGAGCTCGTTGGCGATCGACTGGTACCGTCGAGCCTTGCCGGCCTGGCGCTGGAGCGAACCGATCTGGCGCTTCACCTCCCGGATCAGATCCTCGACCCGCAGCAGGTTCTGGTCGGTCGTCTCCAGCTTCCGCAGCGCCTCCCGCTTCTGCTGCTTGAACCGTGTGATCCCGGCGGCCTCCTCGAAGACCAGCCGGCGATCGTCGGGCTTGCTGGACAGGATCTGGGTGATGTTGCCTTGGGCCATGACCGAGTAGCTCGTCTTGCCTA
>Ga0194125_10003679_pt1 | contig 24552 bp, 25 predicted proteins | sample TA2KigC250mmetaG_FD_148626 | JGI IMG/M metagenome (GOLD analysis project Ga0194125, IMG submission 148626) | Freshwater microbial communities from Lake Tanganyika, Tanzania - TA2015034 Kigoma Deep Cast 250m | ecosystem: Environmental > Aquatic > Freshwater > Lake | place: Tanzania: Lake... | reverse complement strand
CCATGCGCATCAGTTTAAGCCGAAACCCAACAGCAAGCTAGCTGAGAAGCGTCTTGTAAGGAAGCAAATCTGAAAACGAGAAAACGAGAAAACGGGAAAACGGGACAAATTTTCGCGTTTTCCCACTTTCCCGTTTTCTCTCATTTGAGTTGTGAACCCACGTAGCGACTATATTTGCTTTGTTTTATTCCTTAAACTGATGCGTATGGGGGCAAGACGGCAAGGAGGCATGATAACACAGGTGCTTTCCTATTTACAACCCTTAACTTAATGCGTATGGGGGGCAAGACGGCAAGGAGGCTAAGAGGCAATTACCATCTTGCCGTCTTGCCGTTTAGCCTTTTTTGTGTCATGTTATATTCAATGTAATTTTAAGGTAAAATGAAAAATTCCATAAAATACTTAGCTCAAATGACGGTGATAACATTGCTACTCTGTATCTTAGGCCCGACTGCAGTCGGTAAAACGGAAATTGCTATTGCTGTTGCACAGAAACTGGACGCCGAAATCGTCTCTACAGATTCTCGGCAGATTTATCGATATATGAACATTGGCACCGCCAAACCTTCCTCATCCGAACAAGCGCAAGTTCGACATCATTTAATCGATTGTGTCACTCCAGACGAACATTTTTCTGCTGCTGACTACCAGCGAGCGGCGGATAGTGCAATTCAGGATATTCAATCACGAGGTAAACAAGCAATACTTGTGGGCGGCACAGGACTGTACTTCCGAGCGGTCGTCGATGGGCTATTTGATGGGCCGGATGCTGACCCCGATTTTCGGGCGAAATTGATGGCGGAAGCGTATAAATTCGGCGCAGAAGTTCTACATAGCAGATTGTTACAAGTAGACCCTAAATCTGCGTCCCGCATCCATCCCAATGACCTTATCCGTGTCATACGTGCTTTAGAAGTTTATGAGAAAACAGGCAAAACAATTTCAGAGTTGCAAAAAGAATGGCATCGCGCCTCACCCAGATACTTATTTGTCGCCTTTGGCATTAATAGAGAACGCCAGGAGTTATACCACCGAATTGAGGAGCGGGTGGACAAAATGCTCGCGGGGGGCTTGTTGGAGGAGGTCAAATCACTTATAGCGCAAGGATATGATGAAAATCTCCCGGCCATGAAAGGATTTGGATATAAAGAATTAATCGACTATCTGAACGGCAAATATGAGTTCACCAACGCCCGAAGCGGGCTTATGGATTGGGATACCGCAGTGGACTTACTCAAACGCAACACGCGCCGATTTGCTAAACGACAGTTGACCTGGTTCCGCAACGACCCGCGGATTAAGTGGATTAATCTCTCGGAGATTGATTTCAACTCCGCTGTTCAACTAATATTGCAAGACTTTGCCAGAAATAGATTTGATACCACCGATAGAATAGACGGACGCGGATAAACAACCCCCTAACCCCCTGTATACGAGGAGAAGGGGGACAGGCTCGCCCAGCCGCGGTCGTTTATTAGATTCGCGGTATCATCCGGTTAATTTGGAGTTGACAAGCAGGCAAAAATCATGATACTATTTTTACCCTGAGTTTATTGGCAGAAAATTGCGGCTCAATCTTGTCCTTATACTGATTTTAGCTTGCAATTGCGTTTTGCATGAAACGTGTTTCATGATGCGCGACGAAATACGCAACACGCAATACGCAACTGGTTTATGTATAAAAAAAGCAAAACTAAACCAGTATTAACCACTAATCGTCAATTTATATATATTCGACTCTTTTCCGTAATTATCCACATTGGTGCGGATATTTTTAAATCCCATTTTTTCGTAGAACCGTTTCGCTCTAATATTTGCCGCGGTAACGCCTAAATATAATTCTGAAACACCACGCTTTTTTAAATCAGTCAAAAATACCTCTGTCAATTTTTGCGCAATGCCTGTGCCCCAATATTCCGGTTTAACCGCGATTGAATCTAAAGATGCTCTACGATATGACTCCTGGCTTTCATTCGGTCTGAAAAATCCGCTGAAATCTTTCTTGGCGATTTCCTTCAATATTTGAGGATTTCTGATGACTCGTTTTAATGTCAGCCACAGAAATCGAAATCCACGCTTTTTGAGCAATTGGTTGTAGTATAATGAAGGGTTTACCGTTCCGACTATAAAACCGAGTATAGTTTCATGGATAATGTATACATAGGCGCAACCTAATTCAGAAGAGATATAATTATTGTACATGGAACTAAGAACATCACGGTCTAAACTGGTGAGAAAAGAATCTTTGAAACATTCAATATGAATATCAATAACTCTTTCGATGTGGTCTTCTATCATTTTGACAATCATTGGGGTTTACCTATTATTCTGTCAAAGCTCATTTGATGGGTTATAATAAACCCGTTTTCTCGGAGAAAACGGGTTTATGACACAAATTATAGCACATCAGCAAAGCAGTGGCAAAATTATTTTCGCTGTAGCGCAATCTGTTAGATTGCCGGGAACAGACAATCTAACAGATGTCCTACGAATTCGTACTATCAAAGCATATTTTACAGTGCAGGGAGCACTTTGATGCGAAAAATCTGTATAGTCGAGGATGAGCCGGATATAGCCGACCTTGTCGCGCATAACCTTCGCAAAGAACAATATAATGTCGGTGTATTCCATGATGGGGAGAGTTTTCTCGAATCGTTAGAGGATGAACTGCCCGATTTGGTGATACTTGACCTCATGCTTCCTGGGATGGATGGGCTGGAAGTATGCAGGATGATGCGTTCGGATGAGAGAACGAGGGGAACACCGATAATCATCCTCACGGCGAAAGCAGAGGAATTAGACGTAATTTTGGGGCTTGAACTTGGAGCGGATGATTACGTCGTGAAACCCTTCAGCGTCAGGGAACTCATCGCCCGTATTAAGGCTGTTCTGAGACGCATGGAACGCCCTCAAGATGAGGAACTGCTTCGGTTTGAGGGCTTATCTGTAAATTTGAAGAGTTTTGAGGTCAAGGTGGACGACAGCCCGGTGGAGTTGACTTATGCAGAATTCAAAGCCCTCAAACATCTCCTCTCAAAACCCGGAAGAGTTTTTACCAGGCAACAGATTATTGATGGAATATGGGACGACGAGTATAGAGTTGTGACACTCAAGACGATAGATGTTCATGTGGCGCACCTTAGGGAGAAACTTGGGAAATATGGAAAATTTATAAAGACGGTCAGGGGGGTGGGTTATAAGTTTGAAACGTAGAATTAGTATAATTTGGAAATATTTCATTGTTTATTCCCTTACAGCAACGGTCGTCATCTTCGCCCTCGCAACGCTTGTGAGTGTAACAACCCGAGGGCGATATCAGAAAACCATAGAGAGTGAACTAAATAACTATGCCATTTTCGCCAGCGAGGTTTTCAGCAGCGTGTTGGATATCAGTCCAGCCGAAGCTGACAAACTTGCCAAGAATCTCGGCACGCGGACGGCATCTCGGATAACGCTGATAGCTCCTTACGGGAAAGTGATGGCTGACTCCGAAGAGAATCCTGACCAGATGGAGAATCACTCTGAGCGTCCTGAAGTTAAAAAAGCGCTTTCGGGCGATATCGGTATCAGCACCAGATACAGTACGACCTTGAAAGAGAGTATGAGTTACGTAGCCGCGCCTATCGTCGAAAACGGAGAAATCAAAGCCGTGGTGAGGGTCAGCCTTAAAACTCAAGCGATAAATCTCCTGATTGGACAGCTCACCAGGCGGATAATTTTCTTCGCAATTGCCGCATGGGTTATTGCCTTAATCCTGACGTTGCTATTCTCATCAGTATTTTCCTCCTCGGTTAAACAGATGGTCAATTTGACGACAAGACTCGCCAAAGGTGATTTCACCACTCGAGCGCATGTCAAGAGTCGAGATGAACTAAGTGAGCTGGCCGCCGCGTTGAACGAGATGTCCGAAAAACTTCAATCGCTCTTCGGTCAGATTCGGACACGCCATGACGAACTCAACGCTACCATTAACTCTATGACTGAAGGCTTTCTGGTGCTCGACAATCGTTTGTGTATAAGGCTGACAAACGAGAATTTCAAGAAGATGTTCGCGGCCGAAGGCGATATCATCGGCAGAAGTTATATTGAGGTCGTTAGGTGTGTTGGGCTTAAGGAGATGATAGATGAACTACTGCAAGAAAGTCAGGTGAAGGGCAAAAGGATAGAGTTCGGCGCAGGGGTTTTCTTGGGAAGCGGCGCCGCTTTCAAAGCCGAGGGGGAAAAGGAGAATAGGTTTGTGTTGGTGTTCCATGACATCACAACGGATGTTCAATTCGAGAGGATTAAAGCCGATTTTGTCGCGAACGCTTCCCATGAACTCAGAACCCCGTTAGCGGCTATCAACGGCTACCTTGAGACGTTTGAGGATGAAGATACTGCAACTCAAAGGCGGTTTATTGCTGTCATACGCCGGAACGTTGAGAGAATGTCGCATCTCGTCTCTGACCTATTGCTTCTGTCAAGACTCGAAGCGCCCAATCCTCAACTCAATTTCGAGAAGGTTAATCTGTTTGATATAACGGAGGATGTAACAAAACTGGTCGAGAGGCTTGCTAAAGATAAAAGCATTGACCTCAAGATAGAGATAGAACCCGATGTGGCAGTCAATGGCGACTCGTTTTTGCTGGAACAGATGCTTTTGAATTTACTCGACAACGCCGTAAAATACACAAAGCACGGCGAAGTAATTCTTCGAGCAAGGAAGGAAGGAGAAAAAGTGATAGTGCAGGTTGAGGACACCGGCATTGGAATTCCTCCAGAGCATCTGAACCGAATATTTGAGAGATTCTACAGGGTGGACAAAGCACGTTCACGAGAACTGGGCGGGACAGGTCTCGGGCTTTCAATAGTCAAACACATAGTCCAGCTTCACGACGGAGAGATTCATGTAGATAGCCGGCCCGGAAGGGGAACAACTTTTACTATCTATTTCCCCACGAAGGAATGAAGATGGATTATTGAATCTACCAAAGTCAAGTTATCAAAAGGAGTTAATCATGAGTCAAAACAAAATACACAAACTTGAACCTCAAATTTACTACTACACCTTCGGCCCCAACGAACCGGCCTTGACCGTTAGCAGTGGTGATACTGTAGTTGCGTCAACTCGAGACGCGCGCGGATACAATACCGTTATGCAACCGATTCCAGAGGAACTTAAACAGCGTAGCGCTGCGACGGCATTTAGGGAATCAAATCCGCTTGTCGGTCCGATATATGTCGAGGGTGCTGAAGTTGGGGATACGTTAGCAGTTCATATTCTAAGAATTGCATTCAATCGCCAATACGCCTGGTCGAGACATAACCCACATTTCGGTTTTTTCACCGGAGAAGGTCCGGGTAAAGAAATGTTTCTTAACGAACCGATACCGGAAAAGCTTTTCGATTGGAATATGGATTTTCAACGCAACACCGCGACCTTAGAATTACCCAACAGCAAAATCGGAAAGGTCGAAATTCCACTTCGTCCGTTCATCGGCTCCATCGGCGTTGCGCCCAGGTATGGACGCGTCGAAATGTCACTCACGCCCGGAGAATACGGCGGCAACATGGATTGCGTAGAAACGAAAGCTGGGACGATACTATATTTGCCGGTATGGGTGCGCGGCGGGTATTTAGCCTTCGGCGATATCCATGCGGCGCAAGGTGACGGCGAAATCTGCGGCGTGGCGCTCGAAACTACGGCGGAAGTCACCCTCAGCCTTGAAGTTATCAAAGGCAAAAGCATCGAATGGCCGCGGATGGAAGACGAAACGCATATCATGACGGCGGGAAGCGGGCGTCCACTGATGGATGCACTCCGCATTGCTCACGTAGAATTAATCAAGTGGCTGATTGATGACTACGGATTTGAAAAATGGGAAGCCTTTCAAGTCACTTCCCAAGTAGGTACAACGCGAATTGGAAACGTCGTGGACCCAAATTATACGGTGGTGGCAAAATTTCCGAAGCAGTTTTTGCCATAAGAATCCTGTCGTCAAAAGGGTGGAAAGAGTTATATAAATTAACTCAAGTTGCTAGTTACCATTAGAGAGTTTCTGAATGGGCAAAATGGTAAAACGGCTAAACGGCTAGACGGCAAGAGGGCTAAATGGCAAGACGGCAAAAAACTATTAGCCATCTTGCCGTCTTGCCCTCTAGCCCATTTGCCACTTTGTACCCACCCCTACCCCTTCAAGGAGGGGACTAATCGTTGCGCAAATTTGCGACATGCCTATTCTTCAAGCAAAAAAAGGAGTTGAAACATGCAGGAACTAATTTTTGGTCTAATTGGCGGACTTGGGCTTTTCCTTTTTGGAATGAAGACCATGTCTGATGGTCTGGAAAAAGTAGCCAGCAACCGACTAAGGGATATTTTGCGCTTCTTTACCAGGACGCCTCTGCTTGCGGTATTGACCGGAGCAGGAACTACTGCTCTTATTCAGAGTAGCAGCGCGATGATGGTTATGTTAATTGGTTTTGTTAATGCTGGACTTTTGACCTTAGGACAGGCTATCGGCGTGATGATGGGCGCTGAAATTGGAACATCTTTTACGGCCTGGTTAGTTTCTCTTTCAGCGTTCAAAATCAGCGCTTATGCTCTGCCAGCCATTGGGATAGGCTTAGCTTTGAATCTGATAGCTAAGAACAAGAAAGTCAAGCTCTGGGGACAAGTGTTGCTTGGCTTTGGGGTGCTGTTTTTAGGGCTGATGTTCATGAGTGAGGCCTTAGAACCCATAAAGGACAGCTCATCTGTTAAAAATTTTTTTGTCACCTTTTGCAGATACCCTATTCTTGGTATCCTGGCGGGGTTTTTAGTTACAGGGGTGATTCAAAGCAGCAGCGCTACTATTGCGACGATTCAGATTTTAGCCTTTCAAGGTTTAATTTCTTTTCCCTCAGCCATTCCTTTGGTTTTGGGCTCTAATATCGGCACTACCGTCACTACTCAAATAGCTTCCGTAGGCACTGCCTCTTCGGCTCGTCGAATAGCCAGGGCTCAATTCATGTTTAATGTCTTGGGTGTCGCCTTTGTCTTCCCCTTGGTACAGCTTGGGCTTTATGCTAAAGCTATTGAGTATTTTGTCCCTGGTGCTATCACTTCTGGAAATGTGATGATGTATATCGCCATCTTCCATAGCTCTTTCAATGTCCTCAGTGTGGTTTTTGGCTTATTTTTGATTGGCCCGCTGGCAAAAATTGCCATCAAAATGGTGCCAGAAAAACGCGGTCTGGCTCAGATAGCGCCGCAGTATTTAGAGAAACATCTGTTAAACACTCCCGCCGTAGCGCTCAAACAATCGGTTCGCGAGATGATAAGGATGATGACTTTAGCCCAAGAAGCCCTCAAGGATGCGGCGCGAGGATTTTGGGAAAACAATCAGAAGTTGCTCTCGGGGGTAGCCCAAAAGGAGGAGATTATTGACACCTTTCAGAAAGATATCACTGATTACCTGGTTGAGTTATCGCAACGACGTTTGAGCCAGGAGGAATCGGAAAAGTTACCCGCTCTAATCCATACAGTCAATGATATTGAGAGAATCGGTGACCATGCGGAAAATTTGGCGGAACTTGCCGAAAGAAAAATCGAAGAGAAACTTCCTGTTAGTGAGCAAGCGCTAGATGAGCTTAAAAAAATGTTTAGTGAAACTGACCAAATGCTGAACCTGGTCATTTCGGCGATGGAAACAGACAACAAAGAAGAAGCTCATCGCGCGTTAAAACACGAGGATATACTCAACAAATTACAGATTCAACTCAGGGAGAGCCATATTCAAAGATTGCAAAATAGAGAATGCTGGGTGCTTTCAGGGGTAGTTTTCCTGGATTTCATCAATAACCTTGAGAAAGTCGGTGACCATTTGAAGAATATCTCCTTAGCGATTCTTCAACAGCGGTTATAATTTTGAATAATTTAGACTTCCGAAGTCTCAGAGACTTCGGAAGTCTGGACAGGCTAATGCTGTAATTTTAGAGCCGGATGCTTAATCGTCTCTCCTTTCACCATGAAGAATACATCTTCTGCTATGTTTGTCGCCAGGTCTGCGACCCGTTCCAGGTCCCTGGCAATTAAAAGCAACTGCAATGACCTATCTATCGTTTTGGGGTCGGCTATCATGTAGGTTATCAACTCCCTTGTTATTCCATCTCTTAGTGCGTCCACCACTTCGTCCCTGGGGCGGATTGCCATTGCCAGATCGGCATCAGCGTTCGTGAATGAGTTAAGGCTGTCACAGAGCATCCTGGTCGTTTCTTCAGCCATCCTGGGCATGTCTATCAGCGGTTTAACCGGGGGTTTACTAAGGAGAACTATCGCTCTCTCGGCTATATTTACCGCATGGTCGCCGACCCTCTCTAAGTCAATGTTAATCTTCATCACCATCGTCACTGTCCTTAGGTCAGACGCTTCTGGTTGGTATAGCGCCAGGAGGCTAATGCACATATCATCTATCTCCATTTCAAGCTGGTTAACCTTAGGTTCTTCCTCCTCTATGACTTTCTTTGCTAACTCCTCGTCGCGTTCGACAAGCGCTTTGATGCTACCGCGTATCATCTGTTCGACTACTGAAGCCATGAAAAGTAGCTTCTCTTTAAGCTGAGAAATTCTTTTCTCCAACATGTTGAAAACCTCCTTCCAAACTTTTCATTTAGTTTGATGCGCTCGAAACATCTACGTCCTTTGTTTCCATCCCAAGATTGAGAAGCAGGTATGTGAGCCAAACCGGCGCGAAGAGCCCACCTGTAAGTACGGTTAAGGCGGAAAAAAGATATAAGATTCTTTTATCCCCATCGAATTGAAAATGCCATCGTTTCATGTTATCACTTCCTTCATTCAGAGGCCTTGAGATAATAACTGCTACTACGATTTTGCCACTTATTTCTTGATAAACCTCTTTATTATAGCAAATCCAAAGTTAAGAATGGATAAAAAAATGATTAATTTCAGGTAAAGAAAACAGATATATTGGCTTCCAATACGATAATACGTTGTACGGCAAAAATCTTTATGAAGGATAAGAGGAATTGCCATGGCTTGCCCAGTCAATCGCGCCGCCTTCAATCATGAGGAAGAAACCATCGGGGTCATTGTCAAGAATATTCAACGCCGCGTTGGTCATCTCTTCAAGAGTTGGCACGCCTGGAACAAACGGGTCGGAATACGGCTCACCTGCCGCGCCGCTGTATTCACCCTGGCCACCTTCAGCCAGAGAACTACGGTTATACTGGAGTGTCTGATACACCTTGGGTACACCGATGACGCGCTTGGGAGTTGGGCCATTCATCAAAGCCTGAAAATCTTCCAGCTCTTGAATAAGTACCCATGCATCTACCATGCCATCACCATCAGCATCCTCTACCGAGTTATCGGGAACTCCATCGCCGTCCCCATCGAAATCGGTCAAACCAGCCATCAGTCCATTCCAGGTTGCTTCTCCACCGACGTACTTATAGCTGCTCTCTGTTGACGGATTACCGTCATCGTCATACATCGGATTTCCACATCCCATGATAACATCAGCCTTGCTGTCTAAAATCATTTCTTGAGCTATCTCAGCGTAGTTATTACGCGAAATGTTGTGAGCGACAAATCCGGCCGGAGTAGCATGGCTGAACTCAACGCTGGTTATTACACCAGGAGCCTTGCCTAACTCTTCAGCGCGCGCTGACGTGTTTTAACCGGTTTTTGTTACTAGCAACGCCAATCGCGGCATCATAGGTTTTGATTCCAGTCGACATTGCCGTTGACGCGGAGGCAGAGTCAGTATAACCTGACTTGACATAGTTAAACCAATTCCATGCTGGTTCAGGGTCATAACTCCCCTGATATTGCCAGGAACCATCGGCATTAAAATTCCCCGCCGAGTAGGTACTCATCGCGTACCGAATGGGGAAACGTTCATAAACCTGAACACCAGTCCTACCATACTGGTAAATACTGGTAGCATCAATGTGATTGTAACCACAACCATCGCTAATCATCACAATAATATTTTTGGCGCCTTGAGCGAGAACTCCATTTGGGACCAAAAATGTGATAGCGATTGTAATAACGACTGCAATCTTAGTCAGATTGCTTTTGGGGTTTTTCATGATTCTATCTCCTTCTAAGGTTTTGATTCTAAAGTGATGAATTGCTAAATCAATATTATCTTGACTTTGGTAAATTATGATGTTGAGCTAGTTGTAGTGTAATTCTTCTGACTTGCGTATCAATTTGAGCACAAGTCCACGTTCTATCGGGGAGACTTATACTACGAGGCTTTCCGCTGAAATTTACCCAAGTCAAATTATTATTTGCTATAAATTATAACCATTCAGAATTAAGAACGAGTAAAGAAGTGGTTATTTGAGGGTTAATTGTTGCGGAAAGAAATTTTCGCTATGGATAGTTTTTGTTATTCAAGGTTGGATGTTAAGGATGGGATTTATCTTTTCCCCCTTATCAAAGGAAGTAAGGGGTTGTTAAAAGATATTCAATAGATGACAAGATAAGAAGGGAAGGAACGGCTGTTTTACTACTTCCTTCCCTGATTACTCACACCTGGAGTCCTGCATCACCAATCCCCGACTGTTGACATTCGATAACCAGCTTGCGATTAAAGACTTTTTCTAAGAGTCGTCCTTTCCTCAGAGCAGTCTGTCTATCTTCCTCAGCAGGACAGCGCACAGAACACTGCACGATAATTTTCTTCGGCTTAACCTCACACGATAAGTCTTCCACGAGGCTTTGGTGTGTTCGATCCAAGCCGTCTGCCACACGTAGAATTCCCGCCAGGACTTTCACTATTTCACGTTCCGCGGCTTCAAGGGCAGCAAAATGGGAATGTTTCTTGTTCGGTAGCGCTCTTCTGTGGTAGCGCGCGATGGAGCCAATAATCAACCGCTCGCGATGGTCAAAGGGCAAAAGTGTAGTATCTTGAATGGTGCGCAAGGCGGTCTTGTGATGTCCTTTCCAGCCTTCTATCCAACCGATATCGTGCAGGAGAGCGCCACAATGCAACCAGAAGCGTTCCTTCGCGCCGAGACTATGTAGCGGTTGGAGTTCGTCAAAAAGCAACAACGCCAGGCGAGTCACCTGCTGGGTGTGTCCCTCTTCATATTCACAAACTCTGGCTAATTCCAGCACTGATGCTAAAAGGGCCTCATCATCGCTTACTGTAGAAGCAGAAACGGCCGCGACCGCCGCCGCGTCCGCGGTTTCCGGTTCTGAATCATCACTTGGTTCTTCTGTAGGCGATGGCACGGGCTCCGCGACTACGCTGTCGTCGGCTTTCTCTGCTTCCACCTCTGTTTTCTCTGATATTTCCAGAACCGCGTCCAGGGCGCGACCTTGTAGAATCATCTGCGCGAATACCTCTGGCAGACCTTGTTCGCGGATTGCAGCAGCCGCTTTTTCAACATCGTATTCTACGCGATAATGGTCCACTTGAAAGAAATCAGATGCCATATTCAGAATCGCATAACAGGCGCGTTGGTCGCCATCATCAGGACGACCTACACTGCCGGTATTTATGAACCACACATCATCCACCTTCTGCTTGAATGGCTGATGCGAATGTCCGCAGATAATTACATCGGCGTCCGCCATCTCCGCCAGTTCGCGTAACCGTTTCTCCGAGGTGTCAGAGGCGATATGCTCTTCGTTGGAAGTAGGACTGCCGTGGGTCAGGAGGATACGTTTGCCCTCCGCTTCCAACCGTATCTCTTTGGGCAGAGAACGCAGATATTTGCGGCTTTGTTTGGAAAGGTTATCATAAGCCCAATTGAAAGCAAACCCATAAGACGAAGTCGTTGGTGAGGTTTCCGAACATTTCTCTGGAATCTGGCTCTTCTTCCATTTGTCTTTCTTTTTCTTTACCTCTAATACTTTAATATCATAGTTGCCAACTATGCTTAACGCATCCTCCTGGCGCAGCCGCTGTACCACCTCGTCGGGAAAAGCGCCATAGCCCACAAGGTCTCCGACGTTCCAAATTGCCTCTACCCCGCGCTGATGCGCATCCGCTAATACCGCCTCAAGAGCTGGCAGGTTGGCGTGAACATCGCCAATTAACGCGACTTTCATGAGTTGTTCTCCTTTTCATAACTTTCTATTTATCTTGACGACGCGCGTGCAGAATCTGTCCCAGATTTTCCCATACAGCCTGATGTTGCAACTCCTCCCAAAATTCCACGAACTCCTTGTAACGCTGGTCACGGCGCTGCTGACATTCTTGCTGTAGGTAAAGGATTCCAGCTTTTAAGAGATTAAGCGGTCTGGTATGACCGAAATACTCCAGAGTGCGCACGCGCTCTTCCTCCAAAAATTGCGGCAAATATTCCACCCATACATCGTAGTCGTGAATATCTCCCAATATCGTTTGCACTTCACGCACCACCTGCCGAGACGACTTCAGTTCTTCGTGATACAGAGGTTCGAACACCTCGATTGTATAACGTAAACGCTTGGCGGCTATTCGCATGGCGTGGAGTTCCTCTACTCGTTCAGGCTGGCGCACATAAGGTTCATATGCCAACATCTCGTCCAGCTTAAGCGATATCGCCAAACACGCTTGTTGATAGACGAGAGAAGTGTGGACGTCCACCTGGTTCAGCCGTCCATGAATCCGAATCTGGCGCAACGTTTCCTCTATGTTTTCCAAAACATCACTCGCTTCCAGGCGGTCCATAACTGTGATGACTTTTCTTTGTAATCCTTCGCGTTGCTGTCGAATACGTAACAACAGGCGTTTAATCCCTGCACGGTAACGCGCTTCCTCAAGGCTATCAAGAAAGGTTTCCAGAAAGTCTATCTGTACGTCCGCGTCGCGTGCATCACCCAGTGTGCGTGTAACACGGCGCATCTGTTTTCTCCAGGTTTTTACCATTTTTTGTGGGAAGCATTCCTCGAAGAGCGCAAGCGTGCTGCGTATCCGACGTGATGCCACACGCATACGATGTAAATGCTCGATATCTTCAGCTTGGCGCACGCCATCAATTTCCTGAATCAAATCTCTCAGGCGTTTCAGCAATGTCTGCGCCCCGAACAGACAGTAACTTTCGTCCAATTCATTTTTCATCGGTTTTCTCCTCACTACAAATGGATTACCTCCGGAAAACGAAAGGCACAAAGGGTGGGGCAGAAGGTAAGAGAGTAAAATGGTAATTGGGTAAAACGGTAATTGAGTAAAGTGGTAAAGCGGTAATTGGGTCAAGTGGTAATTGCCCAATTACCAGGTTACCCAATTACCATTTCTCATTGGGTTTCATCAAGTAGTGGTCGAATGCGTTCCTGCAAATCCTCGAAAACTTCTTGTGCTGAACGGTTGGCGTCAATGGTGATAAAACCGAACTCCTCTGCCATCTCATCATACAGTTCAATAAGGCGGCTCTGGTAAATACAGAAGCTATCATAGAGGTTATCAGCACAACGGATATCCATACCCGATTCCCAGTAGTTGAAACCACGGCCATGAATTGCCCGAACCACCAGGTTGGGGACGTCTACCTTCAGATAAAAGACGATGTCGGGCTTGAGCGCGAAGCCGTAGATTTTGCGCGCCCACTGGGGGGCAGAACCACGTACCACATCTCGAGCAATGATGGAGTAGAAATAGCGGTCGGAAAGCACATAGAAACCCGCCTTCAGCGCGGGGATAATCTGGTTCTCAAGACGGTCGGCGAAATCGGTAGCATAGAACAAACTCATCGTTATTCTGCTCAGTGTGTGTCCAGCTTTGGCCTGGTCTAAACCTGGTTGGGTCAAAGGAGAGCGCGCCAGACCAGTATTCGAAACACCAAATCCCTCCCCTTCCAGCCACTGCTTCAGCAATTGAACCTGGGTCGAGCGTCCCGCGCAGTCAGTACCCTCAAGGACGATTAACTTTCCGGGTATGTCATTGATGGCTTCGTAAGGATAACCGGCGCCGTAGAAAACAACTTCTTTCATGCTGTATCTCCTTTCTCAATACTGGGAACAGGCAGTCCTTGCCAACCCTTGAGTGTTTCTTCGGTGATTTGCCGCATCTGTTGTTGTTTTACACGAAGTGGCAAGGTGCTGTCAATGACAGTGAAGCCGAACTCCTCAATCATACTCTCATACTCCTCAGAGATACGCTTTTGGAAGAGGCGAAAGCTAATCACCCGGTCATCGGAAAGACCTAAGTCCCTTCCCGCCTCGTAGTATTTGATTTTCACTCTCGACGACATAATGCGATTCACAGCCTCATCCAACGGTACTCGGAAGTAGAAAACTATGTCTGGTTGTATTGCAAAGGAATAAAGATTGCGCACCCATTGCCGGTCTACTCCACGCGCCACATCGCGTGCAAAGGCGGTGAAAGCGTAACGGTCTGCCAGGACGATTACCCCTGCCTTGAGCAGAGGAGTAATGTAGTTTTCCCATCTATCGGCGAAGTCGGTGGCGTGAATCAGGCTGAAGGTAGTGGGAGTTAATATATGTTTTTTCTTTCCTAAACGAGTAGTACTTCTGACTAAACCTGAAGAGTTCCATTCACTAAAATAGACCGATTTCCCCTGTGCCCGCAACCACTCATAGAGCAGGTTAATCTGCGTGGATTTCCCGCTGCCGTCAATTCCTTCTACGACAATCAGTTTCCCTTCGCAGGTGTTAGGTTGTAGCATAGCAGTTCCTTTCATTTTTGTGTGCGATTACTACAATATAGTATTACACAAGTAGCTTATGGTGTCAAGGAAATAAGGTGTCAACCAGAAATTCCCCGTATCACAATCTAACAGATTGTGTTATGTATTTCTGAGACATCTCACACGGCGCAGGAGTATGGCTGATGATTTCATCCTATATTCTTCACACACTGATAAGCGGCATCAATAGCTCCTGGGACACCACCTATCTGCGTTGCCCAGCAGGAACCGATAAACAGGTTCTTAACCGGCGTCTCCACCACTGCACCTATTGGCTGCGTATAGAATCGCTTCTTGGGATTCCAACTCCAGGCTGAACTTGCCCCGTCGGTGTTATGTGTAAACCGTTCATAAGTCAATGGGGTAGCAGCGTCCTCAAACTCAATCCGGTTCACCACATCAGGGATAACGGCGGAACCCTTTTCTATCAACGTTCTCTTCACCTTTTCCTTCAACTCTTTGTATCTCTTCCTATTCTCGCTACCCCAGTTTTGCATCCACCTATGGGGAGCTATTGTCTGAAGCATCAACGAGGAACTACCTTCTGGGGCAAGTTCAGGGTTCATCAACGAAGGTGAATAAAGAGAAACAGAAATTTTCTTAAAGAACTCTTCATCATCAGGATTGAAGATATCGGCGCCAGGTTTCTCATCAAAATACGTGACATGGGGAATCTTCAGGTATTCTTTCAGCTTCTCATTTGGCATCCCCAGTCCAAGGTAGACCGTAAAGAACCCCTCAGATACGGAAGCCTGTTTGATTCGTTCCTGCATCTCTTCAGGAATCAGAGACTGATTATCCAGAAGTTTGAAAAAAGTCTTCTTGTAATCACTGGCTGAAATGACATAGTCCGCTTCATAATCAGTTTTCTTACATGAAACCCCAACAGCCACGCCATTCTTTGTTATTATCCGGTCAATATATGATTTTAGCCTTAACTCCCCGCCAAGTTTCTGGAAGTTGTCCGCGAGAACATCAGCCCAGGATTGCATCCCTGTCTTTACCGTCCAGTAATCACTCAAAAACGTGGTAACGGCTCCGCCGAGATACAACGCTGACATTTCAGGATAACCAACACTTTTCAATAGCCGGTAGAGCTTTGAATCCTTTTCAAAAAACCTCTCTGTAAACTCGGTCATGGTTACATTGGCGTATTCTTGATAGACCGCCATGATTTTTGTCGGGTCTGACGCAGATGAGACTATCGCATCGTACATGCGGTCAACTTCAGAGAAATACTTTCCAAGTTTGTCCTTCTCAGATGGATATGCAGAATAAAATATGGTTTTAAGTTCATCATAGGATTCTGGTACGCCATCAAAATTCTCTGACACCCATCTGACTTTTTGCCTGACAAATTCTATTTTCTCGAACACGCCGATATCCTTCATCGCTTTGAACACCAAATCGGAAGCTTCGAAGGAAAGCGTGCCGCTTTCGAAGTAGAACCCCTTTCTCCAGAAACCGGCGGTGTATCCCCCTGGCATTTTATGGGATTCAAAGATGGTGACCTGATGTCCTTTTTGAGCAAGAAGATTACCCGCAACAAGTCCGCCGATGCCGGAGCCAATTATACTAATCTTCATTTTAGCCTTACCAACCTTTCTGTATGTGTTTGTTCGATAATCCTTTGTTTGAGCATTTTTCCTGTTTGCGCTCTTACTTTATTCCAATAAGTTTCAGTCCAATCGGATTTCCTATTACTTCACAACTTTAAGAGTCGTTCCTTGCGTATTTTTCAACCATTCAAGTCCCAAATACTTGGCCTAACGTTCCCGACGTATGCGACGTTTCGCCGTAGCAACAGCGAAGAAGAAATGTGCCAAAGGCCGAGAAGCGCTATCGACGAAGTGCAAAATTACTTAGGCGTTCGTGCATTGCTATTTTATGTTGTATTTAATATCAGCAATTGTTCCCTTAAAATATTCAAAATCTCCTTCCTCGGTATGCCAAATAGCTCTAAAATCGGATGGAAACTTTACCCCGTTTTTCTCAATGTAATTAGCCGCGACCCCTGACCATTTAACTTTTCGATACTCTTTCCCCTTTTCAGAATAGTATCTATCATCGGTTTCAAATCGAATAAACTCTCCTTTATCATTAAAATAAAAACGACCACTTACTTCGCTGCCACTGTATTTCATTACAGCCTTTGCTGTATCCGAGTCTATTGCTGTCCAGGTAATATAATCTTGTAAGGCGTATGCTGGAATGAGAAGTGCCTCTGCCAATATAGTTACTAAGGCAGATTCATCCATTTCTTTACCTTTGGCATCGGCAACCTTTATAATTTTCATAAGTTTTATCAGCATGTTTCCATGCCCATCCTGGTATTTATCCCTCCCTTCAAAGGGAAAGAGCCCGAAAATTCTACTTTTTATGTATGCGAACCGAGTCGGTTCTGGGACTGAATTAAATTGAATATAATTAACCTTCAGCCATTTTTTGCCAGGGGACATTCTCATATAAACATTTTTCCATTCAATTTCTGCATTAATCATTTTTTCCTTGCCAACGTAGCCACAATGCCGGAAATATTCTCGGACAAGTTCGGGTAGCGACGCGATATCACTTTCAGTAATGATATCGGGTGCAGAGCTTGAATACTTTGTTAATTCTTTTTGAACTTCTGATAAATAAAGATTTTTCATGGATGCACATCCTGTACACATAATTAATGTAATGAGTAAAACTATTCCTGAGTATTTCTTCATCATATCTTTTCCTTGGATATATTGAATAGTCACTTCTGAAATATTCATACTTATACTGGTTTAGGCTTGATACTTCCGACATAATGCGTAATGCGTAATACGTAATCTTTTTACATATTACGTATTACGTATTACGAATCGGAAATTACAAGCCTAACCTGGTAGTAGAGCTTTTTTCCTTCATTTTGTTTCCCCTTGAAGCAGCAGGCGTATTTTAGTTATTATCTCATCTGCGACAACGTCTACCTTATCCTTTTGAGACGCAGAGGAGATGGCGTCAAAGCTCTGTCCGTTCATTTTGGGCACCCAACCGCCGTCACCAGAGGTGGTCAATACGATTATATGACTTTGCTCTTTATGCCGCTTAAGAAAAGCCTTCACATTGCGGTCCATGTCCCAGGACATACAGGTGTTAATCAAAACTACGGCGGAATATTTAGCGCCATCCTCTTTTTCCAACGGTTCAAGCCCGATGAACTTCAGATACACCGGTTCATCCTTGAAAGCTGCTTTTATTCTTTCCACAACCGCGTCCTTAAATTCACTACTGCGGGAGGCAACGAGCACCTTTTTTCCCAATGAAGGTTCATGAAATTCATGCGGTTGAATATCTTTTTGCGGCCAAAACATGTGAGGTACAGAACAACTTAGCTGCATGATGCTTACAGATAAAAGTAACGCGCCAAGTATAAAACGTTTATTCATTAGTCATCTCCTTTTTGGTGTTGTGATTCGCGCCTATGCCCTTTTTTGTCGAACTGATTTTAACACCTTTTCTTCCTCTGGTCAACAAAAATTTCGAGGTTCATGAGAAACCGAGTTTCTTGGAGAAACTCGGTTTCTCTACGTACAATCAGGTAATTTCAACCCCCTGTTCCTTTAGCCAATCCTTGATGCGTTTATCAATCTGATTGCGTACTTCGCGAAACTTCTGCAATCGTTCTTCTTCTGACCCGACAAACGCGGCAGGGTCATCAAAGGACCAATGCAACCGCTGACCTACACCAGGGAAAATTGGGCAGTTTTCTTCAGCGTTAGCGCAGACCGTAATTAAATACCCTAAGTGCATTTTTCCCAGGTATTCCCTCACATGCTTGGAATACTGACCGCTGATATCAATTCCAATTTCCTGCATAACCCGCTTAGTGTATGGATTTATGCCTTTGGGCTCAAGGCCACCACTGTACGCCTCGAATTGGTCACCAGCATACTTCCGGAGAAAGGCTTCTGCCATTTGACTGCGAGCTGAGTTCCCAGTACATAAAAATAGAACTTTAGTCTTGTTCATGGATAATCTCCTCAGATAAAGGATTTTGGGACTTCCATCCCAAAGGATAAATAAAATGGTAGCAAGAGATAAAATTGCTTCTCTCTTGCTACCATACTCAAGAAGGTCAATAATAAATATAAAAACTTGCTGGCTTCTTTGTCAGCAGAATCGCGTTTGTAGCCTGTCGCATCTTTTTGGCCATTACGCTACCTTTCGGATTCACAAACTCCCGGGCAAAGAAATCGCAGCGTAACCCGTCTCAAGTCAGAGGCGGCGGGCTGACGCAAAACTATAAAACGATTACACAACTCGTCAATCTCAATTTCTAATAAATCAACGGCGTCATCCGAAGCTATTACTTCTTGCGCTAATTTTTCCTCTCGGTTAAGCAAGGACTGCACGGCCTTTTGCAACATAGTTTCCACCATGCCGCCCATAAGAAGTAACCAAACTTTTCTTTAAGAAAGAAAAGTCCCCCTTATCAACAACCCCCCTACCCCCCACAACCCCCTGCCCCCTTTATTAAGGGGGATTAAGGGGGATGGGGCAAGGGGGTTGTATCAAAAGAAATAATTGGAATAAAAAGTAAATTATCTTGCAATTGTTTCAGTTCTTGGTCAAAATATTTTTCCATTATCCAAACCTTCCTGTAACATAGTCATCGGTCATTTTTTCGGTTGGACGGGTGAAGATCTTAGTGGTTTCACCAAATTCTATTAATTCACCGATATAGAAGAACGCCGTGTAATCTGATACGCGTGCGGCTTGTTGCATGTTGTGTGTAACGATGACGATGGTATATTTCTCTTTGAGTGTATAAATCAAATCTTCAATTTTCTGTGTTGCAATCGGGTCAAGCGCTGAAGCGGGTTCATCCATCAACAAAACTTCGGGTTCAATCGCCAGAGCTCTGGCAATGCAAAGCCGTTGTTGTTGTCCGCCGGAAAGCATCAACGCGGAATCTGGTAGCCGGTCTTTTACCTCATCCCACAAAGCCGCGTTTCTCAGGCTTCCTTCAACGCGGTAGGCAATTTCGCTCTTGGGAAATTTATTGATTTTCATACCATAGGCGATATTGTCGAAGATTGACTTGGGAAACGGATTTGATTTTTGAAACACCATGCCAACTCGCCTTCTTATGGCAACTACATCTATCCCGTCCTGGTAGATATTTTCGCCATTGAGTATAACTTCGCCTTCGACTCTGGCGTTCGGAATAATGTCGTTCATGCGATTAAAAACCCGCAGATAAGTGGATTTACCGCACCCTGATGGGCCAATCAAAGCCGTCACCTTATTCTGATAAACGTCCATCGCGATATTTTTCAGCGCAGGAAAATTACCGTAGTAAACGCTGAGATTCCTTGAGTACATTTTGACTTTTTCTGCCATTTACTTTACCTCTTCACCCTTTTGCCCTCTTGCCCCTTTTCTTTCTTCCTTAGTGTTTCTTTTGCTCACGCTTTTCTTTTCCAAACTTTTAGAAAAAGTTTAATCAAAAGTGAAAAGCGTGGAAAGTTTGGTTACCCTCTTGCTTTCCGACGGAGGCGATTCCGCAGAATTATCGCCAGCAAATTTATTCCTAAAACCAGCGCAATAAGCACCAGTGCAGTTCCATATTGCAGCGGACGGGTTTCCGCGATATGTGTACCGGCGGTAGCCAGGACGTAAATATGATACGGCAACGCCATTACAGGACTGAGAGGGGAATTGGGCATTTTAAGCGTCATAAAAACCGCGGCGGTAAACATGATTGGGGCGGTTTCGCCGGCGGCGCGCCCGATGGACAAGATGGAACCAGTTAGAATACCTGGCAGGGCATTGGGCAACACTATCTTGTAAATCGTCTGCCACTTGGTCGCGCCCAGAGCTAAAGAGGCCTCCCGGTAACTGTACGGGACGGAGAGTAGAGCTTCTTCGGAGGCTCTGATAATGACTGGGAGAATCAGCAAACCAAGGGTCAGTGAACCGGCGAGAATCGACACGCCAAATTTAAAGGTGACGACGAAAAGCGACAAGCCGAAGAGTCCAAAGACCACCGAAGGCACACCCGCCAGGTTGTTTACGCCAAGTCTAATGGCGCGCACTAATCGGCCTTCGCGAGCGTATTCCGCCAGATAGATGGCAGTAGCTATTCCCAGCGGCAACGCGACGATGATTGCGCCAATAGTGAGATAAAAGGTGCCAAGAATACAGGGTAATATTCCGCCTTTCGTCATCTCATTGCGTGGAAATTGGCTGATGAATGCCCAATTTATTGCGCCAATACCCCGGACTACAATAAATAACAAAATAATCAGCAGAGCGCCAATTAAAATAAGTCCGCTTATTCGCATCAGAGTATGGGCGATTATCTGTTTAATATTTCGGATAGAGGCAAGAGGGTAATGGGGCAAGAGGGCAAAGAATTTCCTTGCCATCTTGCCATCTTGCCATCTTGCCATCTTCTTTCTATCCTGCACGGGCACCAGCCTCCCGGTAACGTTTTGCAATAAAATCAGCTAAAAGGTTGAAACAAAAGGTGAGGATAAATAACGTCACACCGATAGCAAAAAGCGCGTGGTAGTGCATACCGCCTCTGGGCGCTTCGCCCATCTCCGCGGCGATGGCAGCGGTCATGGGACGAACCGGGTCAAATAGTCCATCCGGAATCATGGTCGCGCCTCCAGCCACCATAAGAACCACCATCGTTTCCCCCATAGAACGCGCCAGGCCCAAAATGACCGCGGAGGAAATTCCCGAAAGCGCCGCTGGTACCGTAACCTGCCAGGTAGTTTCCCAGCGATTTGCGCCCAGCGCGTATGACGCTTCTTTGAGATTGTGAGGGACAGCGCGCAAAGCATCTTCAGAAACGCTGGCAATGGTGGGCACCGCCATAAAAGCCAACAAAATCGAAGCATTGGTCAAATTCAGACCGTTAGGAATATCAAACTGTTTCTGCAAAAACGGCGCGACTACCACCATCCCAAAAAAGCCAATGATGACCGACGGCAAAGCGGCAAATAATTCGATCACCGGTTTGAGAATCTCATTGGTTTTAGGATGAGCTATCTCACTCATGTAAATGGCGGAGCCTACACCTAATGGCACCGCGATTAGCGCGGAAAAAAAGGTTACGACGATAGACGCAAAGAGGATTGGAAAAATCTGAAACGAGGGTGGGTCATTGGGCGGCGGATACCATTCCCGGCCAAAAAGAAATTCTAACGGACCAACGCGTTTGACCAACTTGAATTCTCGCGTTAACCGGCCAATCTCTTCGCGGTATAAGTAACCAATAGCATCCTTATTTCCGGCAAGCGCTTTGGTCATCTCGCGAGCGCTCTCTACCTTTATCGCGTCAGCGACTAACGCTTCCTCGCCCAAAAGTCCAGCGCGCCATTTCTTGCCCTCGGGGGTGGTCTCAGCGTAAGAAATAACCACAATTTTCCCGGCCGCACCACCCAATTCCTGCCAATCGGTCAGCTTCCCAGTGTATACTTCACTTAACTTTTTTGGGTTTATTGACTGCTTCCATATCTGGTTGTCACGATTTACAACGGGAACAAGAGCGTGAATAGAAGTCGGATGTGGGGTCAAAAAAGTCGGAAACGCCTCTTTGAAAAGAAAAAACGCGATTCCAGCCAGAGTAGCGATGGCGGTAATAGATGCAACTAAAAAGCACGCTTGAATGAGATTTGCCTTTAAAGCCTGGTTCTTAATCATGATTAGGTTAGAAAAGAAAGTCAACTTATTTTAGGTACTTAACGGATGACACGAAGAGTAAAACGTAATACGTAATGCGTAAAAAGAAAAATGACGTATTACGTATTACGGTAAGGTCTAATCGCTTAAAAAATGATTAGCCGTCAAGTGTAAAACGAGTACATGCCTTATTTGTTTACATCGTAAATCGGCACATATTTAACTTCCACAACCAAAGCCTGCCCGCGCGGACTAACGATAAAGTTGATGAAATCCATTACTACACCTTTCGGCCAGCCCTCGGTGAACATAAAAAGTTCTCTGGCTATCGGATATTTTCCGCTTCTGGTCGTGGCTGTGTTGGGAGTTACACCACCAACGTTGAGCATTTTTACTTCCTTATTGACATATCCTAAGCCGATGTAGCCGATGGCATAAGAATTCTGCGCCACTGCGGTCACAACAGCGCCGTTGGACGCTAAAAGGCTGGCTGCTGGAGTAACCCTTTCTTTGTTCAACACTTTTTCATGCCAAACTTCGTAGGTGCCTGAACTGGTATCGCGGGAGATGACCACAATCTCTTTATTCTCTCCGCCTACAACCTTCCAGTTGGTAATTTCGCCGGTATAGATTTTCTTCAATTGCTCAATGGAAAGACCATTGACCGGGTTTTTCGGGTGAACGACAGGCACAATCGAATCTAACGCGACTCGGTGAGGTACGGGAAAAACTCCATTGCCTATCGCTTGGGTGATTTCGCTATCTTTGATGAACCGCGAAGAGTTGGCGATATCAGTCGTCCCGTCAATAAGCGCTTTGATACCATCGCCGGAACCAGTGCCGGATAAGGAAATGTTCACCCCAGGATTTTCCTTCATGTAGACTTCCGCAGCCTTTTGAGCTATCGGCAAGACAGTAGTTGAACCGTTCATCACCAGTTCTTCAGCGCCAAAGGCAACGCTGGAGGTTAGGAGTAATACCAAAAACACCATACCTCCAGCAAGCCAGCTATTGTTGTGGTTGTGTGAAAAACATCGAAACATTGTTGTTCCTCCTTGTTAAGTAATTATCCAAAAAGTTCTTGCACTTTTCAGTTTGAACTGGTATCCTTTCCATAGGAGGATACTAATGATATACGCTAAAGTTAATGCTGAAACAAGAAAAGTGCTTGAAACAGAGTTAAAGAACCCTAAAAATGGCATTTGGTATCGCCGGGTGAAAATCATTCACCTGTCATCCCAAGGACATACAGTTCCCCAACTCTCGCGCTTATTTGATTTATCTTATGCCACTGTTAGGGATTACATTAAACGCTACAACCATGGCGGTCTTGCAGCCCTGAAACCAAATGTAAGCACTGGTCGTCCACTGAAAGTCAACTTGAGCAAAGAGGAGTGGGAAGAACTGTTGCATCATAGTCCATGTCAGTTTGAGAAGTTGCATACTGCTGCTCGAAACTGGACACAACAGATGTTGAGGAAATATCTGGCTTTATATCACGATGTTTTGGTCGCTCAATCAACCATTTCCACTCTCCTTGTGAGATTAGGTATCCGCTGGAACCGATGCAAGCTGAAAGTCACATCTCCTGACCCTCTATACCAAGTGAAGCGGGAACGGATTGAGGAATTGAAAAAAAAAGCCTGCAAGGAGAGCTAAGCAGTCATGACGCAACTTTAGCTGACCTAAGTCTTCCTCCCAAACCTGCTAACCTTGTCTTCTTTGATTCCACTGACTTACATTGGTGTCCTGATGTCGGTTTTGGTTATACTGTCATCGCAGAACAGCTAAAAGTCGCTTCTCCGGGTCTTGAGAACCCTTGGTGCGCTTTGTTTGGCAGCCTCATCTATCCTAAAGGAGAGGGGTTATATACCATCCACGAGCGTAAGCGTCATCTGGAAGTCAAAGCTCATCTCAAACTGCTCATCGAAGAGGAGCCCGAAACCTTCTGGTTTGTGGTGATGGATAACGCTTCAGCACATACCACACCGAGGTTGGATGATTTTTGGGAAGCCAATAAAGATAAGATAGAACCGGTTTACCAACCGACATATAGTCCTCATTTGAACCTGATTGAGAAGCTCTGGCGCTTGATGAGAGGACAACTGACCAAAAACTACTTTTACCCAAAGTTGATATATCTTTGTGAAGCAGTCATTAACTGGCTTGAGAAGTTACCTTTTTCACAATTCTGCTCCCTTATGGGTATCGATGAATCGACTTTGGAATTTGTTTAAAGAAATTATTGATAGTTACTTA
>Ga0194125_10003671_pt1 | contig 24572 bp, 18 predicted proteins | sample TA2KigC250mmetaG_FD_148626 | JGI IMG/M metagenome (GOLD analysis project Ga0194125, IMG submission 148626) | Freshwater microbial communities from Lake Tanganyika, Tanzania - TA2015034 Kigoma Deep Cast 250m | ecosystem: Environmental > Aquatic > Freshwater > Lake | place: Tanzania: Lake... | reverse complement strand
CGTTGTTATGGTTTGCTCAATTTGGCGCACCTGTTCCAACGCATTTTTCTTGATCTGGAAGGTTATCGCTTGTTTGCTCGCCGCACTACTAGATATGCCGGGTATCACGGCAATTCCCAATGAACCTCAAATAGATACACTGTCGCCGTCAAACAGAAAGATATGAGCGTCACGACCTATTTGAGAAACGAAAGCAATAACCTCTTGGAGTATGACAACTTTGGGATAGAGATCGAAGCGCAACCGCTCAGCGAGGAATGGGCTTCATACGGACTCGTTTTCCGCAGAGCCACCGAGACGAATGTAAACAGCTTGTACACCCTATTCATCACCAGCGACGGCCGCTATGGGATGTACAAGAGAGTCGCAGGCACGTTGAGCGCCGATGTCCCGGTCACACGGCGAGCGTCTCCCTTTATCAGAACAGGCGCGAACAAGAATCTGATCGGCGTGATTGCGCAAGGTAATACGTTCGCGATCTACATCAATCGCGTCCTCGTCATCACGGTCACTGACGACACATTCGCCAAGGGCTACATAGGGCTGACCGCCCTTACCGGTCCCAATAACGAGCGCGCCAGCGTCGCGTTCACCCGCGTGACCATCCTTACGCCGGACAAAGCGAGAGCCGAGTGGGGTAGCGGCGTGCCATCTGCCGCCGCACAGCCGGTGGGCACCCCAGCAACCGTTGCGCCGCCACCGCCGATCGTGTTGCCACCCTGCCCGTCTCCGTTACCTGCAGGTATGCTGTACTGCGAGGACTTTGCCACTAAGGAAAGCCAATGGTGCACGATCGGAACTGACTTTATGGACTTTGCGTGGTCACCGTACAAATATACCATAACCGTGAAAGTGAAAGATGAAGAGTGGTTCTGCTTCAGACGTGGAGAATATGACAACTTTGCCATCGAAGTCGAAGCGCAATCGCTCAGCGCGGCGGGTGGGGCATACGGCGTGTCTTTTCGCCGAAGTGCCGAAGGGCACTATTACAACGTTCTGATTGATAGCCGCCAAGGGCAGTACGTTATGAACAAGGTTATCGCTAAGACTGCCGATGCCAAATGGAGCCCAAGCCCGCTCATCAAGCCGGGTTTGAACAAAAACCTGATCGGTGTGATCGCGCAGGGCAACACGTTCACGATCTACATCAATCGCGTACCCGTCACCACGGTCACCGACAGCGCGTTCGCGAAGGGTCTAGTGGGGATTGGGGGCAGAGGTGACTCAACGGGTAATCATGCCAGCGCCGCGTTCACGCGCGTGACTATCCTTACGCCGGAGCGAGCCAAAACCGAGTGGGGTAGTGGCAAATCGCCCTAGCGTTTCATTCAACAATCGCTCTGCTCGAACGCGGCGCGCGTGACTATAAACAATCATCGCCCCAGCATCGTTACACGATACCGGGGCGATTCTATTTCACCCACGTCCGCGCGTTTTGATCGCGCGATCCATCTCGCGCGCGGCGTCGCGTTTGCCGATCGCTTCGCGCTTGTCGTACTGCCGCTTGCCGCGCGCCAAACCGATTTCGAGTTTGGCGCGATTCTTTTTGAGATACATTTTCAACGGCACGAGCGTAAGCCCTTTTTCCATCACGCGCCCGAACAAACGCAGAATTTCTTTGCGATGCATCAGCAGTTTGCGGTCGCGGTACGGGTCAACATTCTGGCGGCTCGCCGGTTCGTACGGCGCGATGTGAACGTTCATCAGCCACAGTTCGCCGTTCTTCACTTGCGCGTACGAGTCGCGCAGATTGACGCTGCCGGCGCGCACCGATTTGATTTCGGTGCCAGTCAGCGCGACGCCCGTCTCGTACGTCTCTTCGATCTGATAATCGTGATACGCTTTGCGATTGGTGGCGAGAATTTTGTCAGTCATTGGAAGGATGAAGGATGAAGGATGAAGGATGAAGAAGAATTTTCATCCTTCATCCCTCTGCCTTCATCCTTCGTTTATTTGCCCGTTTGTAAAAATTGCACCGCGCGATCCAACTGCGGATCGCGTTTGTTCGCGGCGTCTTCTTCCGTCAGTTTCACTTCGATATCCGGCGTGACGCCGAGGGTGTTGATCGCGTTGCCCTTGGGGCTGAAAAAACGCGCGATCGTAACGCGCAATTCCGACTTGTCGCTCAGGGTGTGAACGTTTTGCACCGAACCCTTGCCAAATGTCTTGACGCCGATCAAGGTCGCGCGTTGGTAATCTTTGAGCGCGCCCGCGATAATTTCGGACGCGCTGGCTGAGCCGCTGTCAATCAGCAACACCATTGGAATCGTCGTCGCCACGCCGCCGTTGCGCGCTTTGAATTCTTGCGCGTTGCCGCTCTTGTCTTTCTGGATCAACACGACGCGACCGGCGGGCAGAAACTGGCTTGCCACTTCTACCGCCGTGCCCAAGTATCCGCCCGGATTGCGCCGCAGATCGAACACCAGTCCTGTGGGGTTTTGCGTCAATAGTTCGCGCAACGCGGCGCGCAATTCTTCGGTCGAGGGTCCGCCGAATTGATTCAAGCGCACGTACGCGATTGTCGTTCCCTCGATCATCCGCGACTCGACGAACGGCGTGCGGATCGTATCGCGCACGATCGTCACCTGGAACGGCGCGGCGGTGCCGCGCTGAATCGTCAGCACGACCTGGGTACCTTTCGGCCCGCGCACCAGCGCGATCGCTTCCGTGATGTCCATATTTTGGATCGGCGTATCGTTGACGCGCGCGATGATGTCGTTCGGCGCGAGTCCGGCGCGTTCGGCGGGCGATCCTTTGATCGGCGAGACAATCGTCAAGCGCCCCTCGCGCATTTCCACCGTCGCGCCGATGCCTTCGAACGATCCTTGTAAATCGGTGCGCGTGATCGCCGCGCGCTGGGCGTTGATGAACGCCGTGTGCTGATCGCCGAGCGCGCGCACCATTCCGGCGACCGAGCCGTTCGCCAACGTGTCCGGATCGACCGGCGCTTTGTAGAACTCGCGTTGAATGTGACTCCACGCTTCGAAGAGAACCGGCGTATACGCTTTCCATTCGTCCGGCGCGCCGCCGTCCGGCGGCAAGGGCGGCGGAAACAAAATCCGGCTCGCGGTGTACCCGCCGCCGTACGCGCCCGTCACCGCCAGCGCGACGAACACGCTCATCAACAAAATGCGAAACGTCCAACGAAACATATTCACTCCGATTTTCGATTTCTGATTTTCGATTTTCGATTGGATGAATCGAAAATCGGCAATCAAAAATCGAAAATTCGATTTGCTATTTTTGCAACAGCTTGACCGCCGCATCCAGTTGCGGATCGCGTTTTGCCGCGATGTCTTCTTCGGTCAGTTTTACTTCGATGTCCGGCGTCACGCCCACATCGTTGATCTCACTGCCGTTCGGACTGAAAAAGCGCGCGATCGTCACGTTCAACTGCGATTGATCGCTCAGCGTGTAAACGTGCTGCACCGATCCTTTGCCGAACGTTTTGACGCCGAGCAAGGTCGCGCGCTTGTGATCTTTCAACGCCGCCGCGACGATTTCCGACGCGCTGGCGGAACCGGCGTCAATCAACACGACGAGCGGAATGTTCGTCGCCAGTCCGCCGCTCTTGGCGCGATAGTTGTCGGCGTTGCCCTTTTTGTCTTTGACGACGAGCACCGGTTGATTGGCGCGCAAAAATTGGCTCGCGACGTCAATCGAAACCGGCAGATAGCCGCCGGGATTGCTCCGCAGATCGAGAATCAAGCCGCTTGGATTTTGCGCCAGCAGTTCACGCAACGCCGCGCTCACTTCGTTGGGCGCGGTCGCGCCAAATTCGTTCAAGCGCAAGTACGCGATCTGGGTATTCTCGATCATTTTCGATTCGACGAACGGCGTGCGAATCGTATCGCGCGTGATCTCGACGATGAACGGGTCTTGCTTGGCGCGCAGAATGTGCAGTTTGACCTGCGTCCCTTTGGGACCACGGATCAACATTACCGCTTCGGTCACGTCCATATTTTGGATCACCTTGCTATCCACTTGCAAGATGATGTCTTCGGCGCGCAAGCCCGCGCGTTCGGCGGGCGAGTTCTTGATGATCGAAACGATCGTCAGGCGTCCTTCGCGCATCGTGATCGTCGCGCCGATGCCTTCGAACGAGCCTTGCATATTCGTGCGGACGAGTTCCGCGCGCTTGGCGTCAACGAACGTCGTGTGCGGATCGCCCAGCGCGTCCACCATTCCGCCCACCGAGCCGTTGACGAGCGTATCGCCGTTGAGCGGCATCTTGTAATAATCCTGGTGGACATAGTTCCACGCTTCCCAGAAAACCGCGATGGACGATTTCCATTCCGGCGGCGCGCCGCCATCCGGCGGCAGGGCAGGGGGGAACAGCGCGCGGCTGGAACCATATCCACCTGCGAATGCGCCTGCGACCAAAACCACCAACACAGTTGTCGTGAGAACAGCGACGAGTATTCTGCGAATCATATCAACCTCTGGGAATTTTCAATTTTTGATTTTAGATTTTCGATTTTGCGCTCCAATCGAAAATCGGCAATCGAAAATCGAAAATGGTTACGCGCCTTTCTGCAGGTATTGAATCGCGCGATCCAATTGCGGATCGAGTTTCTTTTTGATCGAATCGTCGGTGAGCGGAATCGCAATGTCCGGCTCCAGCCCCTTGCCGTCGAGCGGCGTACGCTTGGGCGTGTACCACGTCGCGACGGTGATGTGCAGCGCCGCGCCGTCGCTCAAGTTGCGAATCACTTGCACCGAACCCTTGCCATACGTCGGCTCGCCGATCAAGACACCGCGCTTGTAATCTTTCAGCGCGCCCGCGATGATTTCTGCCGCACTCGCCGTGCCGCTGTTGACGAGGACCGCGAGCGGAACGTCCGTCGCGCCGCGGCGACTGCCAGCGCGAAAATCTTTTTCGGTGCCATCGCGATATTTTTCGTACAGCACCACGTCGTTGTTCTTCAAAAATTGTCCCGTGATGTCGAGCACCGGATCGGGGAACAAGCCGCCGGGATTGTTCCGCAAGTCCAACACCAAGCCGGTCATTTTCTGCGCTTTCAAACTGTCGAGTGCTTTGGCAAATTCGTTGCCGGTCTCGGCGGTTTCCATCGTGACCTTGATGTAACCGAAGGTCGTGCCGGGCAACATCTTCGCATCGACGGTTGGGAGCGGATATTTTTCGCGTGCGAGTTCCACGTCGAATGGTTTCGGATCGCCGATGCGACGAACGTTCAGCATCACCTTGCTGCCGATCGGTCCGCGCAGTTGGTTCTGCGCGTCCTGCACGGTGATATCGAACGGCAAAAGTTTATCGCCGATCTTGAGAATCAGATCGCCTGCGCGCAATTCGGCTTTGTCCGCCGGAGATCCGGGAATCGGCGAGACGATGGTGAGGACGTGATTCCGCACGTCGAGATTCAAGCCGACATCGCCGGTTTCGCCTTTGAGATTCGCTTGTTCCACTTGCGCGGGCGCCGGTTCGATCAGAACGGTGTGCGGATCGCCCAGCGACTGGAGCAAACCGCGAATCGCGCCGCGCGTCAGCGTTTGTTTGTCCGGCACATCGCCGTAAAATTCGCCTTGCACGATTTTCCACGATTCCCAAAACAATCCGAACTTTTGTGGGATTTCGGTTTTGGGTTGCGTTTGCGCGTGATAGAGGTTGACGCCAAAGCCAACCGCAAACGCGATCAGCACAATGAACACAGTCAGCAAAAACGCGACGATCAGTTTGAGTACGGTACGCATAGTGATCCTTTCATCTCGCGACGAGAAATCGAATTACATTGTACTCGATACCACACGATTGGTCAATGGCGGGTCACAACAAGTTCAAAGTTCAAGGTTCGATGTTCAACCTTGAACTTTGAACCTCATTGGTTACACAAGACAATATTCTCACCTGGCACAGAAACGCGCGGAATCACACGGAACAAATCCGTGTAATTCCGCGACAAATCGAATTTCGCGATGAGGTGTCGTTTTGTGCGTTGACGTATTTTACGTGTCAATTCCCGGCACGGGGAATTGGCTGGCAAAACGCACGACCGCTTTGCGGACGCGCGAATGCAGCGCGGCATCGTCCATTCGCGTCACGACATCCGCGATCCAATCGGCAATTTGGCGCAGATCGTCTTCCTTCATCCCGCGCGTCGTCAGGGCGGGGGTGCCCAAGCGAATACCACTTGTGACAGTCGCCGCCAATGGATCGAACGGAATCAAGTTTTTGTTGCACGTGATCCCGACGGCGTGCAGTGCGTCCGCCGCGTCTTTACCGGTGGCGCCTTGTCGGCTTAAATCCACCAGGAGGAGATGATTGTCCGTCCCGCCCGAAACGAGTCGAAGGTTGCGCGCCTGCAATTGCTCGCCCAGGGCGCGCGCGTTGGCGACGATTTGCTTTTGATATTTCACGAACGCGGGCTGGAGCGCTTCTTTGAACGCAACCGCTTTTCCCGCGATCACGTGTTCCAGCGGACCACCTTGCGTGCCGGGGAAGATCGCTTTGTCAATCGCTTTGGCGTACTCGGCGGTGGACAAGATCATTCCGCCGCGCGGTCCGCGCAGCGTCTTGTGCGTCGTCGTCGTCACCACATCGGCAAAGGGAATCGGGCTGGGATGGACGCGCGCGGCAACCAGTCCGGCGATGTGCGCGATGTCCACCATAAATTTCGCGCCAATCGCTTGCGCGATCGCGCGCAAGCGCTCAAAGTCGATCACGCGCGGGTACGCTGTCGCGCCCGCGACGATCAGTTTGGGGCGATGCGTTTCCGCCAGGCGCGCGAGGTCGTCGTAATCCAGCATTTCGGTTTCCCGGTTCACGCCATAACCGACGAACTTGTACAGTTGCCCCGACAAGTTGACCGGCGCGCCGTGCGTGAGATGTCCGCCCTGCGCCAGACTCATCGCCAGCACCGTATCGCCGGGCTGGATCAACGCGACGTACGCGCCCAGGTTCGCCTGCGAACCCGAGTGCGGTTGCACGTTGGCGTGTTGCGCGCCGAACAGTTTCTTGGCGCGTTCACGCGCCAGGGTTTCGGCTTGGTCCACGAATTCACAACCGCTGTAATAGCGCTTGGCGGGATACCCTTCGGCGTACTTGTTCGTCAAAACCGAGCCAACGACTTCAAGGACGGCGCGGCTGGCATAATTTTCCGACGCGATCATTTCCAGCCCTTGCTTCTGCCGCCGACATTCCCGCGCGACGATTGCCGCGATTTCTGCGTCCACCTTGCGGAGCGCGGTCGGCGTCGCGCGCGATGATCTTGCGCTCTGCTTTTTCATTGATTGGCGTGACTGTGCCATTTTGCTTCTCCTTTTTCTCGAACCTGCGTGTTAACCTTTGCGTTTTTTCCACGTGGCAATTGCGCGGACGGCATCGAGCGCGATTTGGATATGCTCCTCCGTGTTGAAGGGTCCAATGCCGAATCGCACCGCGCCGTGAATCTGCGCGGTCCCGATTTGCTCGTGAACGAGCGGCGCGCAGTGCAAGCCGGTACGACAAGCGATGTTGTGATCCATATCGAGCATCGTGCCGACATCCGCCGCGTCCATTCCATCCACGTTGAACGCGAGCACGCTGATATGATTCGCGAGATCGGCTTGACAGTACAACGTGACGCCGTCCAGCGCGCGCAAGCCGTCGCGCAACTGGCGCGTCAATTTCATTTCGTGCTCTTGCAACGCGGCGAGTCCCTTGGCGAGAATCCATTTCAGCCCGGCGTGCAAGCCCGCGATCCCGACGACATTCGGCGTGCCGTACTCCAGCCGAAACGGATACTCGTCGAGATGCGTGCGTTGCGCGGAACGGACGCCGGTGCCACCCGCGCGCGTATGCCGGATTTCGATCCCAGGTCGCACGTACAATCCGCCGATGCCGGTGGGACCCAACAGCGATTTGTGTCCGGTGAACACGACGACATCGAGAAATTGATCTTCCAGATCAATCGGCACCTTGCCCGCCGATTGCGACGCGTCGATCGCGAACGGGATGCCGGCTGCGCGACAGGATCGTCCGATCTCACGAATCGGTTGTACGGTGCCGATCACGTTGGACGCGTGATTGACGATCACGAGGCGCGTGTTCGCGCGAAACTTTTTTCGGATTTCGTCAGGGTCAACGAATCCCGCACCGTCGAATGGAACGTAATCCACCGCCACGCCTTGTTGCGATAGATGATAGAGCGGACGCAAGACCGAGTTGTGTTCGAGCGTCGTCGTGATCGCGTGATCGCCGGGTTGGAGCATCCCGAAGATGCAAAGATTCAGCGCGTCGGTCGAATTGTACGAAAAGCACAGATGCTCCGGATCGGCGCCGTTGAAAAAGCGAGTCAGCATTTTGCGCGTGTCGTCCACAACCGATCCAGCTTCCATACACAGATCGTAACCGGATCGTCCGGGGTTGACGCCAAAGTTGCGGTAGAAATAATCCATAAACGCGTAGACCTCTTCCGGCTTTGGAAAAGAGGTCGCGCCGTTGTCCAGGAAAATAATTTTGCTCATCGTGCCAGGGCTCCTTGCGACAGGGGAATCAATGCTTGAATTGTTGCGCATACGCGAACAAGGCGGGCGCACCGCCGGTGTGCCAAAAGATGATCGTTTCGTGTTTGCCGAATTCGCCTTGGTGAATCAGATCGATCAGTCCAGCCATCGCGCGTCCCGTGTACACCGGATCGAGCAAGATGCCTTCCGTGCGCGCCGTCAATTCGATCGCTTCTTTTTCCGGCGCGCCCATAATGCCATACCCCGCGCCCAGGTAGCCATCGTACACGCTCACGTCTTCGGCGGAGAATGGAATCGCCAAACCAAGGCGGCGAAGCGTCGGAATCGCGATGGCGGCAACATCGGCTTGAAGTTCGGCGCGCGTCGAATCAATCGCGATGGCGGCAAGTTGACTCTTCAAGCTGAGGGCTTTGGCGCCCGCGCATAAACCGGCTTGCGTTCCAGCCGAACTGCTGGCAAAGACGATCCGATCCGCGCGCATCTGGCGTTCCCGCAGTTGCTCCGCCAGTTCCTCCATTGCCGCGACGTAACCCATCGCGCCAAATTCATCCGACGCGCCCAGCGGAATGAAAAATGGGCGACGACCGGCGGCTTGTTCTTCCTGCATCACTTGCGCGGCAACCTCGGCGCGGTCACGCGCGCCCGAAAAACGAACTTGCGCGCCCAGCAAATGATCCAACAGCAAATTGCCGTTCCACTCGGCGGGCTCATCGCCGCGCAGCACGAGGATGCAACGCAAGCCGCAACGCGCGGTAGCGGCGGCGGCCTGTCGGCAATGATTCGATTGCGCGGCGCCGACGGTGACGACCGTATCGGCATTGCGGCGCAACGCTTCGGCGATACTGAATTCGAGTTTGCGCGTCTTGTTGCCGCCGATCGCCAAGCCGGTTTGATCGTCGCGCTTGATCAGCAGACGAGGACCGTCCAGGGTTTTGGTCAAGCGCGGCATTTCTTCTAACGGCGTAGGGAGGTGGGCGAACGAAATACGTGGAAAAGAACTAGTGAGCACGAGTCTCCTTTCGGCGTCGCGCCGAAGCATTTGGCAAAATCCTGGGACGGTTTGCCAAGATCTCTCTGGCGATGTTGGAAGCGCTGAGGTTGCCATTTCTCAGCAGGGCTTCCTTGACGCGTTCTTCCGATTTTGCATTCTGCTTTTGGAGGATACGTTCTGCGCGATCCGCGTCGCGCGCTTTGAGCGCATTGACCAACGCGATGTGCTCGTCGCGCATTTCGCGCGCGCTGTCGCGCACATCCAGTCCCAAGTGGAACACGCGAATGAGTTCGTTGTTCAGCGCATAGACGAGGGCTCCAAGTCGCGGATTGCCGCTGGCGCGCGCAATCGCGCAATGGAACTCGGCGTTGTGCGCGAGAAAATCCGTGTAGCTCTGGCGATCCCCAAACGTGTACGTGAAATTCACCGCCTGGGCAATCTGCGCGAGTTGCCCGTCGGACGCGCGTTCCGCCGCAAGGCGCACCGCCGCGGACTCGATGATCTTGCGGAATTCGTACAGCGCGCACACGTCGGCAAGTGTGATCGCGCTGACGATGTAACCAAAACGAGGAATGGATTGCACCAGCCCTTCTTGGGCAAGGCGCTGGAGGGCTTCCCGCACCGGAGTCACACCCACCTGGAATTTGTCAACCAGTTGGACTTGCGTCACTTGTTGACCGGGCTTGAGCGCGCACGTCAGGATATCGCTCCTGATTTTTTCATACACGTGGAGCGCGAGCGAGGCAGGTTTCCTGCGCGGGCGGGGTGGTTGGGTCGAGCGAGTTTTTTTACGCATACGGCGGTCGGCGTGACAAAACTGAACTTTACAGATACATTACTAATATATCACGAGTCGGAACCGATGTCAAGGACGACGCCTCAGGCGTCTTCGGCGCCGCGATACCCGAACGCGGTGCGATGCGCGTCGCGCATCCGCTTGGACGATACTTTGGCGTAGACGCGCGTCGTCGCAGGGGAGGCGTGTCCCAACATATCTTGGACGACGGCGAGATCACCGGTCGCTTCGAGAATTTTCGTCGCGAACGCGTGACGGAGCGAGTGCGGCGTCATCACGATTTCGATTCCGGCGGCGCGCGCGAGTTGGTTGAAAACGAGGCGCACGCCATCGGTCGTCATCGGCAAAATTTTGTTGCTGACGCGGCGGTCGTGGCGCGCGAAGAGTGGCAATTGGTACAACGCGCGTCCGCGCGCGCCGTCGTTGCGCGTTTTGAGGTACGCTTGGATCGCGTTCCACGCCGCGTCGTCGAAATAGACGACGCGCTGCTTGTCGCCTTTGCCGGTGACGCGCGCGGTATGGTTGCGATGATCGAGATCGTCGCGCTTGAGTCCCACCAATTCGCCGACGCGCATTCCCGACGCGCGTAACGCTTCGAGCATCGCGATATTCCGCAGACGCGCAAGATCGAGGCGCGGCTTTTTGGGCTGCGGCTTGACGCGGCGCGCGGCGGATAACAACGCGGTGATCGCTTCGTCGGGCGGGAGTTTGGGGAGTGGGCGACTGCCGCCTTTGCGATATTGATGGTACGCGTCACGCATCCGTTCCATATCGGACGCGGAGAGGTTGACGATTTTTTCGCGCAGGAGGTACGCGTAGAATCGCGAGATCGCGCTTAAATACGTCCGCAGAGTCGCTTTCGCGATCTGGCGTTCTTCGCTCAGCCACTTGGCGCAATCGAGCGCGTGATCAACAGAAAGCGTAGATGCCGCGCGAGTAGGGGAGTGGCGAATCGAATCGAGATACTCGGTGAATCGGCGCATTCCTTGCGCGTACGTTTCAATCGTCTGCGCGGACTGACCGACCGCGCGGTCGCGCAAGAAATTTTGAATCGCATCGTCAATGGTTAGCATAGGTTTCAGGTTCCAATCTCAAGGTCGGGGCAGTGGGGCGAGCGGTCGCTCAATCGTCTCAAATATTACACTCATCTAAATGATGATTAACCTAATTATAATACAAAGCGATTTAGGTGTCAAATTCGCTTGACGTAAAGAATCTTTTGGGTAAACGGATCTTGTCATTTCGAGGCGCGGTTTCCGCGTCGAGAAATCTCACCCCACGCTACTGAGATTTCTCGCTGCGCTCGAAACGACAATGTGCTGAAAAACTGGGACGCGTTCTTGTTGAAGGAATCGGGTTTGTCAGGACCACGCGGCAACATTGAATTGGCGCAGGCGGTCGCCGACGAAGGCGACGCGGCGTTGTACACGCGTTACCTCGCCTACGACGCGGCGCGCGCGCCCACCAACTCGCCGTACGAGTTCCTGGCGTTCTGCGGCGTCGTCGGCTTGGGTCGACTTGTTGCCGAGGGTCACACGCGCTATCTGGCTACCCTGCGCGCGTGCGCGTCCGATTCGCGCTGGCGGATTCGCGAAGGCGTCGCGATGGCATTGCAACGCGTTGGCGACCGCGATCTGGATTTGTTGTTGCGCGAAATGAAACGCTGGAGCGCGGGCAATATGTTGGAACAACGCGCCGCCGCTGCTGCGTTGTGCGAACCGCGCCTGCTCCGCGAGCGCAAACAAGTCGAACAAGTGTTCGGAATTTTAGATCGCATCACCGCGTCCATCGCGCGCATCAAGAATCGCAAGAGCGCCGAATTCATCGCGCTGCGAAAAGGTCTGGGTTATTGTTGGAGCGTCGCAGTCGCCGCCCTGCCCGCTGTCGGCAAGCCGAAGATGGAAAAGTGGTTGACGAGCAAGGATCGCGACATCGTTTGGATTATGCGCGAGAATCTGAAAAAGAATCGGCTCGCGCGCGCAGATGCGTCTTGGGTAACTGAATGGCGCAGGCGGTTTCAAGTTTAAGGTTTCAGGTTCAAGGTTCAAAGTTAAACGTTCGATGCAATAAAACCTGAAACCTTGAACTTTTAACTTTGAACTTTGAACTTGGCAAACTGCTTGACCAGACTCGCCGCAATTTTTCCCTCGATCAGCGTCCCTTGCTCCGTAAACTCTTCGCGCGCGACGATGCCGCGCTGATGAAACAGCGCGACGAGTTCGTTCGCGCGATACGGAATCTGCGCGCGCAGTTCCACCATCTCCTCCGCAATCGCCTGCTCGATCAGCGCGAGCAATTTCTCCAGCCCCTGCCCTTTCAGCGCGGAGATGCGCGCCGCGTTGCCCTCGCGCTCAAAGTCGTCTTGGGTAACCGAAAACAGGGGTCGGGTGTCAGGGGTCAGGGGTCTGATCCCTGTACCCTGATCCCTGACCCCTTTGTCTATTTTATTCAACGCCACGACCATCGGCTTGCCACCCGCGCCGATTTCTTCGAGCGTCTCTTCGACCGCGCGCGCGTGATCGCGCAAGTTCTGATGCGACGCGTCGAGAACGTGCAGCAACACGTCGGCTTCGGTGATTTCTTCGAGCGTCGCGCGGAACGCGGCGACGAGTTGCGTCGGCAGTTTCTGGATGAACCCGACTGTGTCGGTGAACAACGCTTCAGAACCGCCTGGCAATTTCACGCGCCGCGTCGTCGGATCGAGCGTGGCGAACAGTTTGTCTTCGACAAGCACGCCCGCGTCGGTGAGCGCGTTCAACAGCGTGGACTTGCCCGCGTTCGTGTAACCGACAATCGCGACGACCGGCAGCCCTTCCCGCTTGCGTTTGCGGCGATGCTCGCCGCGCTGTTTGCGGATTTCTTCGATCTGGCGTTTGAGGTGCGCGATGCGTGTGCGAATCTCGCGGCGGTCCAATTCGAGTTGACGTTCGCCGGGACCGCGCAAGCCGACGCCGCCCGTGCCGCCCCGCCCTGCCGCGCCGCCCGCCTGCCGCGCGAGGTGCGTCCACATTCGCGTAAGACGCGGCAAGCGGTACTCGTACTGCGCGAGCTCGACTTGGAGCGCGCCTTCTTTCGTGCGCGCGTGCTGCGCGAAAATGTCGAGGATGAGCGCGGTGCGGTCGAGTACTTTGATGTCGCCGCTGTAAGGGCGGGGTGACCCCGCCCCTACGTCTGCGGCAAACGCTTCCTCGATTTCGCGCTGTTGGTTTGGCGCGAGTTCCTCGTCGAACAGCACGATGTCGAACGGCGTTTCCGCGCGCGACGCGATGATCTCGTTCAGTTTGCCTTTGCCGATGAGCGTCGCGGGATTGATGCGCTCGACGTGTTGCACCGCGCGCCCGACGACATCGAGTCCCGCCGTTTCCGCGAGTCGTTCAAGTTCGTCGAGCGAATCCTCGATTGGAAACTCATTGCGTGGTCGCTTCAATTCCACGCCGACGAGAAATGCCTTTTCGATTGGTGGTTGTGATGGGAAGGTGGTTGGTTTTGGGATGGTGGGCTCCTTGGATTAGGACAACGGACAAGTGCGGATTATACGGACGCTTCAATCGGTTTGGGGTTGGTCTGTCCGTTTAATCCGATGTTGTCCGTTGTCATATCCGTATCGTTTCGATTTCCAAACTCGGTTTGTAAAAGTTGGCAAGCAAGGTCATCTTCACGCCAAGCCAGCGCGAGTAGCGCTCCAATTTCTGGCGATGCGCTTCCGAGATTTCTTTCAGCGCAAACGCGGCGACGGCGATGCAATTATCAACGACAATCAATCGGCAATCAACAGTTTGCAAGGGTTGATCGTGGAACATCACGGAGATTTGCTTCTTGAACTCGAATGGAATACCACGCGCTTGCAACTCAATCTGCGTCGCGCGGCGGTAGATGTAATGGATGAAACCAGGTCCCAGTTCGCCGTGTACTTCAAGCAACGCCGCGCGAAGAGCATACGTCAGTTCGGAGAGCATCAAACCATCGCTTGCCCGAGCGTCGTCTGGCGCGGTTTCTCGCTGCGTTCGCTCGTTAATGAAATTCGGCACACGTTTGATTTCAATGTCTGCCGCGCCAAAGTTCACGAGCAAGCCCAACTCGAATCCAGTGATCTTGAGGTACGAAAGCGTCTGCGCGGTGTGAATCGGCGAGAGTCCTTCAGGCGCGACTTTGAGTTCCAGCAGAATTCGATCCCACGCAATCACGTCAGTCACGAGAAAGCCAATCTGCGTGCCTTTGTAGAGAACTGGAAATGGTGTCTGTTCCTTGTGCGGAATTCCCCTTTCGGTCAGCACAATTGCCAGCGCGTTCTCCCACGCCTCTTCTGAGATTCCCGAATTCTTCAATTCCCGATAAACCTGGAAGAGCGCGCCGCGCAGTTGGTAAGTTTGTTCTTCGAGAATCAGTGGCATAGTTGCCTCAAATTATTACAACGGACAAGTTCGGATTAAACGGACAAAACCCAACAGACGCGTGCGGTCTGTCCGTTTAATCCGCAGTTGTCCGTTGTCCTCCTCCACGCCGACGAGAAAGGCGCGCTCAATGGGTGGTGCGGATGGGAAGGTGGTGGGTTTTGGAATGTGAATTACTCCTTCTTGGATCGAAGTAATTTTATAAGTCTTCTGGCATTTTTTCTCACAGTGAGAACGGGGTCTTTCGCAGCCCGTTCTTGCAAGATTTTCATTGTATCTGGATTCGCTGGCCATCGTTCCGCCATGAGATCGAGTGCCGAAGAGCGCACGCTAAATTCTCTTGTCTCCCTATTCTGAGGTGACGCATCATTGATCGCGCGATCACGCACCAGCATCTGAGTATCTTGACGATGAGCAAAAAACTTGACCAGTGCAGTCATGGCAACATATCGTACGTAGTAATTGACATCATTTATAGCTCGGTCATAGAAGACTGTCCGTGTTCGAGTCTCGCCAGGATAGAAATTTGCAAGTGAGGCAATAGCGCTATAGCGAACATTCCAATCCGTGTCCTTCACAGAGCACTCAAGTAGGAAAGGCAGTGTCTCTACTTGGTCGTGGCAATGTTCAGCAAGTGTCGAGACCAACGCGCTGCGCAGTTCATAGCTTTCCGATTTGACAGCCCATTTTTGAAGCAGCGGTGCTACACCAGAACTAGGCCAACCTCTAATAATCTTGCGAAGGGGAATGGCGAGATCATCGAAAAAATGATCCCTAGAAAAAGCGCTTTGGATGAGTCTCTGCTTTTCTTGCATTGAGATTTTCTTTTTGGAATGTTCCTGGCCGATTTCCCAGTGTTCATTTTGTAGGCATAACTCCGAAATGACGCTAATCAAATTTTCAAATGGCGCGATCAGTCCACTTGAGAAATCTACCTCATCGAAGCATGTTAAGGACAGTTCAATATTCAACGGCGGTGAACTGCCAAAATCCGCGCGTTTCAAGTCAGGAACTAAACCCAAGACGTAGTCAACGATCTGCCCAGCCCTCTCGATGTTAAGCATCCAACAAATGAGTCTTAGTACCTCGTGCCAACTCTGGTCTTCCCAGTGTTTGCCGTAGACATCGGTCTTGAGTTGTTCAATTGTCAACTCTTTCGTCTTTTCAAACTTCCAGACAAACGCGGACGCGCAAAAGAATTCAAGGAACGCGCGATGGACAAAGCCGTAGAGATTCGCGCCATATAGTGAAAGAATAAAATTGCGCTCGCGGAATTGCTGAATCATCGCCTCGGCAATCGCCTTCGCGCGGTCGGGCGTCTGCGCGTACCGTTCCCTTAGGTAACCTTCAAATTCGGCTTGCAGTTGCTCGCGGTGGATATAGTTGCCCGCGAGTCCACCATCGCCGCCCTGCATTCGGAACGCCAAGCGGCGCAACAATTCTTTCTTGTCATCCTCGCCAATGAAATCGGCATCAATGCGCGCGTCTTTCAGGTGCTTGTTCACATCCCAGTGCTGAATCAGCACACTCGCCGCGTGGTCGTACAGTTTCCAGCGTTCGCGCGGCAGTTCCTGATGCTTGCCGATAATCGCCATAATCGTCAGGAGCATCGGATTGCCCGCCAGTTGGCGGATGGACGCGGATTCCTTGAACGATTTTAGAATTCGCTCGCGTCGTTCTTTCGCTTCGTCGGGACGGTCGCTCATCGCCAAATCGTACCAACGATTCACAAACGTCTCGACTTGCTTTTCGTCCAAATCCTGGAGCGTGAAATGCGTGAATCCCGCGTCGGTCAGAATCTTGCGCCGATAGCCGATGACGCGGCTCGTCACGATGACGCGCGCTTTCGGATAATCGCCGCAAAAGCCGACGATTTGCCGCGTGATGCGCTCGCGCTGTTCGGGGTCGAAGATTTCGTCCAGCCCGTCAAAGATGACGACCGCGCGACCATCGTTCTTCAAATGATTCTGCAACGCCGATTGCGTGAGCGCCCAACCTTCCGTCTTGCCAAGATATTCGAGGAATTCAAGGAACGAGTTGCATTTGTCATCCGCGCACAATCCCGCATAACTTCGCAGTTCGATCAAGAGAGGCAGACATCCCGCAAACGCTTTCTGCAGCACGTCATCGGCGGTTGCAGGATCAATAAGTGATAGCATAACAAACCGCGCGAGCGTGGATTTACCCGACCCAGGATCGCCCAAGATGATTGCGTGCGGATAGCGCGAATCGGTCAGCACATCGAGCACAGGACGCGATGGCTTTTCATAGTACGCCTCGCGCGCACGGCGCACATCATCCAGCGTGATGCCCGATGGCAAATCGTCGGGATGGATTTCCTTGTCGCGCGAAAGTTTCTCCCACACTTCTTTCGGCAATTCAACGGGTGGCGGATTCTCGCGCACATTCTGCTCGACAAAAACCTGACGCAATTGAATTTGCAGGTATTCTTCTTTCTGCGGCGGCGTGAGACCTTCGAGCGCGAGCACGCCGTAGCGTTTGCGGAGCGCGGCGAAGTATTTTTCCAAATCGAAGGTCGTAACACTTGTGGCTTGCGCGCCATATCCTAGCGCATTCAGTTTATCGTAGAGCGACGCGCCGACAAGCGACGCAAGTTCGTCAGCGGTCTTAAACCATTGCGCTGATTGCTCACTCTCAACTTTTTTCCGAAACGTTTTGATGCGTGTTTTGTCGTCGTCTACCAAATCAGGCGACCACGGCGACTTGCCATCGTGTAAAAAGATAAGGCAAGGAATACCTTCTTCACGCGCGGCGCGATATTCCATTTCCGTAATCGAAAGTCTGTCAAGATTCTCCGCATCGGGAATTGTGCCGTAACGCCACGCGTAAACGCCAACGTAAATATCACATGCTTTTACGTCGGCGACACATTTGGCGGCAGGCAAACGATCATCGGCAAGATAATATTCCATTGCACCAACTGCCTGCTGCAAGCGATGCAAATGGAACAAAATCTTTTCGCGGAACTCTTGCAAATCCAGATACGTTGACGACACATAGATTTTCGCCATTGAATCACTCCGTCTGTGTCATTGCGAGGCGCGGTTTTTGCGCCGAAGCAATCTCCAAAGTTCTGTGGGGATTGCTTCGCCGCTACGCGGCTCGCAATGACACCTTGCCCTCTGCCCCTATTTTACCACGAAACGCCAAAAAGGACACAGGCAGACTCACGCCCGCCTGTGTCCAACCTTGAACTTGAAACCTGAAACTTGAAACTGCAACCACAACGCTACGTCACGACAATCGTCTGTTCGCCCTGGCGATCCTGCAACCACGCGACGTATTCTTGCACCAGACCCGCCCAGTACTTTTTCGATTGCGCGTTCTTTAACCGAATCTGTCCGGTGATCGTCCGCGTTTCGCCCGGCGCGAGCGGTGTGCCAAAGCCCCAGCGATACGGATGATCGAGTCCGGTGCGTCCTTCGAACTCGATGCCGACGCGGAAGTTGCCGCTGACCGCCGCAAAGCCGCGCGAATCGAACGTGTCGCCTTCCTCGTACACGAAACCTGGGTTCGGTCCTTGCGTCGGCAACGTTTGATTGCTGTCGTTCCGCACCGTGATGCTGACGTTGAGCAACTCGTTCGCGCCCAGCGTCGTCGGCGAGAACGTGACGGCGGTGATCGTCGCGCCGGGTGTGACCTTGATCGGCGTCGTGCCAACGCGATCCTGCACCCACTGGACGTACTCGTTCACCAAGCCCGCCCAATAGTTTTGCGCTTGCACCTTGTTGAGTTTGATCATCCCGGTGATCGTGCGCGTCTCGTTGGGTCCCAAGGGTGCGCCCAAGCCCCAACGATACGGATGATCGATCCCGACGCGATTATCAAACTCGATCCCAACGCGGAATTTGCCGGTCTCGGACGCAAAGCCGCGCGATTCGAACGTATCCCCTTCATTGTAGATGAACCCTGGCTCGGGTCCCTGGGTTGGCACCGATCCGCCGCCGGTATTCCGCACCGTGATTCCGACGACCAGGTATTGTCCGGAGGGCAACGTCGTCGGTGAAAGCGTCACGTTCGTGATCTCCGCGGAAACCGGCGCGACCGTCACACTCGTCACGCCGACCTTGTCCTGAATCCACGCGACGTACTCCTGAACGAGTCCGCCCCAGTATTTTTGCGTTTGCGCGCGGAATAAATGAATGCCGCCGGTGATCGTACGAACCTGACCCGGACCCAACGGCGTGCCAAAGCCCCAGCGGTACGGATGATCGAGCCCGGTATTCTTTTCAAATTCGATCCCGACGCGGAAATTGCTCGAGCTCGCCGGAAACCCGCGCGACGCGAACGTATCGCCCTCTTCGTAGATGAATCCTGGGTTCGGTCCTTGCGTCGGCATTTCAGTTTCGCCGTCGTTGCGAACGGTGATGCTGACGTTCAGCACTTGTCCTGAATTCAACGACGCCGGCGCGAATTCCACTTTTTCCACGACCAAGCCCGACGTGACGGAAATCAACTGCGTCCCCGCGCCATCGGACAACCACGCGATTTGTTCTTGGACGAGTCCCGCCCAGTAATTGCGCGCTTGAATCGTCTTGAGTTTGATCGCGCCAGTGATCGTGCGCGATTCGCCGGGACCCAGGGGCGATCCCAGTCCCCAGCGGTACGGATGATCGATCCCCTTGTTGCCGTCGAATTCGACGCCGACGCGCACCGCGTCTTTCACCGATGGAAAACCGCGCGTGACGAACGTTTCGCCTTCGACGTACTCGAACCCAGGTTCTGGTCCCTGAGTCTGCAAAGTCTTGGTGCCGCCGTTTTTCACCGTGATGCTGACCGTCACAGTTTTGCCGATGGCAAGCGTCGTCGGCGCGAACGTGACATTCGAGATCGTGGACATTTGGAACGCCGCCAACACATCGCCGCGCCCCTTGCCTTGCGTGTTGTAATCCAGTCCCAGGTTCTTGGCGGAATTCATCAACGCGTCCTTGATCTGTTGCGGCGAATAATTCGGATTGCCCTGCTTCAAGAGCGCGCACGCGCCCGCCGCGTGCGGCGTCGCCATCGAAGTGCCGGAGAGCGACAAGTAATGCTGATCGACCGGCGTTCCGATCTTCGACTGGCTGGAGCGCGCCGCGACGATCTGCACGCCGGGGAAACACACGTCGGGCTTGAGCCGCCCGTCGAGCGTCGGCCCGCGCGAAGAAAAGCCGGCAACCGCGTCCGCATCATCCGTGGCGCCCACCGTGATCACTTTGCGCGCGCACGCGGGCGAGCCCAGCGTTCCGGGCCCCGGGCCTGCATTTCCAGCCGCGACGCACACCGACACGCCCGCCTCCGTCGCCGCGTCGCACAACTCCGCCATCGCGTCTGTCCCGTCGCAATTGCTGGAAGTGCCCAGCGACAGATTGACGATGTGCGCGCCTTGTTGCACCGCCCATTCGATTCCGCCCATCACCGCGCTGAACGATCCAGAACCGTCACCGCCCAAAACTTTGGCGGAATAAAATGTACATTCCGGCGCAACGCCCTTGTAGCGTCCATTGCTCGCCGCGCCCGAACCGCCGATGATGCCGGCGACGTGCGTGCCGTGTCCCATATTATCAATGTGGGTTTCGCCGGTATAGTCAATCGTCTTGGTCACCCGCCCGACCAAATCAGGATGCGCCACATCTACACCGGTGTCCACGACTGCGACGATGATGCCGCGTCCGGTGTAGCCCATTTGCCAGACTTGCGGCGCGTTGATCAACGGCGTAGACACGTCGAGCATCGTCGTGACGCGACCGTCCAGCCAAATCATTTCGACGTCATCGCGATTGCTCAGCGTGTCGATTCCCGCCACGGTGACGCTCAGCGCGCTCGCCGGGATCAGCGAGAACGTGCGATGCGTTGCGATCACGCCGGGCGTTTGCGCGACCGCGCGCATCGTCCGATCACGGAATTTGACGATGACGCGCAGCGGCGCTTGCGCCGCCGCGGCGACCGCCGTGTGCGCGGTCAGCGCGTCGAGCAACTGGGGATGGATCTTGGACATGTTGATTGGCATTTTGCCTCCTGGGTTTAGGCGACTAGTCAATTCGTCAATGGGTCAACTAGTTGACTAGTCACTGATTGACTAGTTGACTGCCGCCATTTTACCACAACCGACAACAATTATCAATCGCCTTTTTTGTCATTTATCATTTGTCATCTGCTAATTGTCATTTGTTTTCCAGCCAGGTCTGCAACACCCTGCCCACGCGCTCCAGACTCGCGCCGGAAACCTTGTCAACCGTGTCCTGGGTGGTGTGCCAGTACGGATAATCGAAATCAATCAGCACTGCGGCGCGGATGCCGCGAAATAGAAAGGGCGTGTGATCGTCCTCGATCGCCCATTTGAATTCGGGGATAAACTCTCTTGTGTAACCGAGGCGCGCGGCGATCTTCCACAATTCTTCTTGCAATGCCTTGTCCGACGTTTGCTCGTAGTAAATATTCTGCTCCGCGTCGCCGATCATATCCGCGATGACGACGAATTCCGGTTTGGCGTTCAACTTTGCCGCGAAATACGCCGCGCCGATTGACCACTGCCAGCGCGTCTCGTCGCACGGCGGCGCGATCAGCGCGCACGCGTTCAAATCGCCGTTGTCCTCCGCGTCGAAAAAGACCAGCCACACTTCGTTCTTCAGCCGGGCGCGATCGAGGACGCGCGCGAGTTCGAGCAAGACCGCGACGCCGCTCGCGCCGTCATTCGCGCCCAGCACCGGCGCGTTCGGATCCGTTTTGTCCTGATCCGCGCGCGCGCGTGTGTCGTAATGCGCGCCCAAAATGATCAGGGGTCCCCTGCCCTCGCTCTGCTTGCCGACGATGTTTCGGATCGGCACGCCGCGGTACGCGAATTCCTGGGTCTCGGTTTTCCAGCCCGCCTCTGTGAGTTGCGCCAAAATATAATCACCGGTCGCGTGATTGGCTGGACTGCCCGTCGGACGCGCACCGAAATTCGTTTGCGCGATCACATGCGTTCGATGTGCGCGCGCCCCATCAAAAATTCTTGGCGCGGCTGATCCGCACGCGGCAAGTGAAATGATCGTCAAACTGAAACAGAGAATAAAAATCGCGCGGAGAATTCGCATAGTGTTTTTTCTCCTTCAAAAAATTTATGTGCTGGGTTTGGCGTATTGGATTGCCTACGCGAATAACGCGCAAAACTATAGCACGACTTGACCCGGCGCGCAAATCGTCACTTTTGCATTTTCTCCCGTCTGGACTATAATCGTCACAGTCCCATAACTTGTAACCGTCGGCGGTCAACGGTCGGCGGTCATCTTTTCAGGAGTCGCTCCGTGCGCATCGGCATTGACGCGCGTTTGATCTTTTATCACCAAGCCGGAATCGGCCAGTACATTTTGCGGCTCACCCAAGCCCTCGCCCAGATCGATCGCGACGACGCGTTCGTCGTCTTCACCAGTCGCAAGGACAAAACGTTTCACGTCGAGCAAGCCAATTTCAAACAACAGCGCCTCTGGACGCCGAGCCATCATCACCTCGAACGCTGGGCGATGACGTTCGAACTCGCGCCGTTCGCGCTCGACGTGTTGCACAGCCCCGATTTCATTCCGCCCGCGTGGACGCGCTGTCCCAGCGTGATCACGATGCACGATCTCGCGTTTATGCTCTACCCGCGTTTTCTGACGCGCGATAGCGCGCGCTATTACGGGCAGGTTGATCTCGCCGCGCGCCAAGCCGATCACATCATCGCCGTTTCGCAAAGCACCAAGCGCGATACGATCCGTTTGCTCGGCGTGCCGGAATCGAAAATTACCGTGATCTACGAAGCCGCGCATCCGCTTTTCGCGCCGCTTGCCGCCGATGTCGCGCGCGACTTTGTGCGAACGCGCTACGACCTGCCCGCCAATTTTATTCTGTTCGTCGGCACGATCGAGCCGCGCAAAAATCTGCCGACTTTGTTGCGCGCGTTCAAACGCCTGCGCGAAAATTACAAATCGGACGCGGTGCTGGCGATTGCCGGCAAACGCGGTTGGCTGGTCGAAGAAGTGGACCGCGTGATCGCCGAATTGCAACTGGGCGACGCGGTGCGATTTTTGGGCGGCGTTCAAAACGAAGAGTTGGTCTATCTCTACAACGCGGCGCGCGTGTTCGTCCTGCCGTCGTTCTATGAAGGATTCGGTCTGCCACCGCTCGAAGCGATGGCGTGCGGCACGCCGGTCATCGTCTCCAAGGTCTCGTCTTTGCCCGAAGTGGTCGGCGATGCCGGATTGTTGGTCACGCCGAACGACGCGGAAGAGCTCGCCGTCGCAATGTCGCGTGTTCTTGGCGATGAAAAACTCCGGCGCGAACTACGCGACAAGGGACTGGTACGCGCGCAAATTTTTTCGTGGCAGCGCGCCGCGCGCGAAACGCTCGCGGTGTATCGCCAAGTGGCGCGACAATAGTTCAAGGTTCAAAGTTCAAGGTTTAACTTTGAACTTTGAACTTTGAACCTTGAACTTGCATGAAACTCCTACTGCTCACCCCCCAACTCCCGTACCCGCCGCAGCAAGGCACGACGATTCGGAATTTCAATCTCATCCGGAATCTCGCGCCGCGCCACGCGATCACGCTTCTCTCGTTCGGGACGCCGGAGGAATTGCGCGCTGCCGCGCCGTTGCGCGAGTTGTGTCGTCGCATCGAAATCGCGCCGTACCCCGCGCGCACGCTCGCACACCGCGCGTGGACGACGCTTACTTCGCCGTTGCCCGATATGGCGCTCCGGCTCAAGTCCGCCGAAATGCATACGCGATTCGATTCGCTCACGCGCGGCGAAACATTCGACGTGATCCAAGTCGAAGGAATCGAAATGGCGCGATACGTTTTGCCCTTCGCCCCTCGCCCCTCGCTTCTCGTCTTCGATGATCACAACGCCGAGTACGTTTTGCAACGCACCGCGTTCGAATCCGATGCGCGCCGCGCGCAACGTTGGCACGCCGCGCTCTACTCGCTGATCCAGTGGCAAAAATTGACGCGCTATGAGCGCGCGATCTGCCGCGCCGCCGATCACATCGTCGCGTGTTCCGATGCCGATGCGAATGCGATCCGTGCCCTAATCCCTAATCACCAATCACCAATCACCGTCATTCCCAACGGCGTTGACACCGAACTGTACACCCCCGTCGAATCCGTGCGCGACGACCCTGCCCTCGTCTTCACCGGCAAGATGGATTATCGCCCCAACGTCGACGCGATGACCTGGTTTGCCGCCGAAATTCTGCCGCGCGTCCGCGCCGAAATTCCGCGCGCGCGCCTCATCATCGTCGGACAAAAGCCCGCGCCCAAAATTCTCGCGCTAAAGCGACGACCCGGGATCGAAATCACCGGCTGGGTTGCGGACATTCGCTCGCATATTTCCGCCGCGGCAATCTACGTCGTGCCGTTGCGGATGGGTAGCGGCACGCGCCTCAAAGTCCTCGAAGCAATGGCGATGGGGCAAGCCATCGTCTCAACGACGCGCGGCGTCGAAGGGATCGCGCTGACGCGTGAGCGCGATGTCGTCATCGCCGATACGCCGGAAGAATTCGCGCGCGCGACCATCGCGTTACTGCGCGCTCCGGAACGCCGCCGCACGCTTGGTCGCGCCGCGCGCGCGCTGGCAGAAGAAAGATACGATTGGCGCGCGATTGTGCCTGCGTTCGATCAGGCGTATGCAAGTTCAAAGTTCAAAGTTAAAAGTTAAAAGTCATTTGTCATTTGTCATTTGTTCATTTGCTCATTTGTCATTTGCTCATTTGTTCATTTGTCTGTACTGGTCAATTGGATTTTGAACATTACGAGAATGGGTGTATGCTACGGGCATGACCACACAGCCTATTTACTTTCCCCGCACAACCGCCGATCAACGCAAGCTCTTGTTTGAGACTTGGGAGGCGAGCCATGATGTCACTGTGTCCTGTCGGCGGGCACATGTGGCACGCGGGACGTTCTACTATTGGCG